>Ga0126343_10000356_pt1 | contig 16815 bp, 26 predicted proteins | sample Cyp2metagenome_FD_92531 | JGI IMG/M metagenome (GOLD analysis project Ga0126343, IMG submission 92531) | Coral microbial communities from Lord Howe Island, Old Settlement Bay, Australia - Cyphastrea 2 metagenome | ecosystem: Host-associated > Invertebrates > Cnidaria > Coral ...
CATTGGATTGGCTGGATTTAAAAATGTTGGAATCTATTGTTTCAGTTCTACCATCTGATTGGCTTTCATAGTCTGGGTGGCCCTTGTTTCCATCAACACACTCTAAACTCATGCTTAATCTAACAAGACTTGATATCAAATTCTTCAGTGCTCATTCCCTTGGGTTTTACGTATCACATTCACGCATTCAAACCACCACACGAAAGCGTGAGGAAAAAACAGTATTTGTCAGACTTTTCCCTTACTACTTAGGTATTTTTGCGAAAAGTTATCTCGATTAGAGGAAAGCCGGTGATAATCTAAAATGAGAGGCTACAGAGGATATAACAAATGCCCGTGGTTGAAAAACGGGGAGTATGAAACTTGTGGAAAGTCTTGTCCAGAGGAATACTGCAAGGTCCACAGGTTAAAAATTAGGCGCGGAAGCAGAATTCCGCTCCCTTGTTTGGTTTGTGGCGTGGGAGTGAGAAGTGAGATTCAATTATGCCGTGGCTGTGGAAGAGAAAGAGAAAAGTATAGACTTAAAAGAAATATTTTGCAAATTCAAAAAATATTTGAAGAAATAAATAATTAGTTAACCAACAATGGGACGCGGGCGAAAAGGAGTCATCAATCAAGGAAATAAAAAGAAATAATAAGAGATGCGGCTTACTTCCAAAGGAAGATAGAAAAGCCTTTCGTGTTGGTAGAAAAAACCCAGTCAATCAAACTTTTGTTGATTTGCCAGAGGAGGTTTTTAAAGCTTTGAGTCAGATGAACCCACGCGATGTTTCGAATGTCATTGTCAACACGTAAATCTTTGGTTTGTTTACAAAAGCGTGAAGAATATTTAAACTTCACAGTCTGATTACACGCCAGCCACCCGCAACTAATTTGCACGTTTTCACTCACGAGTAAAATCACGTTTTTTCAAACACCTGCACAGAAAAGGGTATAAAAGCTGTTGCATTATTGTTTTTGCTCATTTTAAAAATGGCTTCTATGCTGGCTTAGCTCCGACAACTCGGAAACAGAAAAAAAGCAGACGAGCAGTGATCTTCAGATATTCGAGACTCATAAGAAGCTGAAAAAGCCTTCGATTTTGTCAAAAGATATTAAGTTTATGGCTTCGAAAAATGCATTTGTAGTGAAATACATCAAAGAAAGCCGGCTTACGGCGTAAGCCATTAATTATGTATATATCGGCTTACGCTGTAAGCCTTTAGTTATGCATATCTCGGCTTACGCGGTAAGCCATTAATATTTAATAAAGCTAATTGAAACTATTCACAACGTCTCGTGTGATATCTCTAACCTATCTAATAGGCTCAGGGGTAAAATATTCATCCACAAGAAAAACAAACAGGTGGAAACAGACAATCATGTCCTTGTAATATGCAAATAAAGCTGTAAATTTTCCAATGTTAATTCGAAGTGGTGGCGAGGGCATTTATTTTTTTTCGAAATTCTTCCTCAATCTTGCCGCGGACATCTTTTCTAATCTTCTCAACATCTGGTCGAGATGGCTGGCGAGTGAGTTTGGCCCGAACAGCCTCTTTCAGAACATTGTACTGCGAAAATTCAGCCATAATAAGATGAAACTCGCCGTCGGTTATTTGATTATCAGCCAATGTTTTGGAAAGCAGCCTGTCAACCGTGTCACGTTTCGTAATGGCAAGAGTCACGATCTCTTGAAGTTTTTTAATTTTTGAGTCAAGCCTTTTTGCTGGCGATTATCAGACCCGAAGAAGCGAGAGCGAAAGCCCCACCGACGCCGCCAAGGGGAATTGTAGCAGGCAAACCGACAACAGACAGAGCCGAGCTGAAACTCGTGCTTGAAAATATTGCTGAGAGCCCGCTCGAGCCCGCAGCGCTCCAGTTCACAAATTTCTTAGACCGCTTGTATTTTTTCGCCACCGTTCGATAGTGAGAAACCTCGCCGTTAAGAGCGGCCGAAATTTCATTGATTTTTTGCATCCTGAAGTCGGGCTGCAGTTGGGGGTATAGCTCAGGAGGAGCAGACGACATGGCATATATTTGTTCAATTTAATTCTAGACCAAATTCAAGCGGCAAGCCCTTGAAATCAAACATCTCACCGCTTTCATCTTTGACGCTCAGAGTGATTTGCTTTACATGCTGGTCTGTAGAACACTCACGAAAAGCTTCTTGCGGGAGAGAAAATTAGCTTACTTTATCATAAGGCAAGCCTCTTATGTCGAATTAAGAAAAAACATCGGACCTCTTTTCGTTAAAAACGTTTTTGGATCTGTCAATGAGATCACAGTGAATAAAGTAAGCGGAGGGGGTATTGAGTTTTCTGACATGAGACGTTAAATCTAATGTTGTTCCGGTGCCAAGCAAAGCAGCCAGACCGTGTGTAATTGAAACCCCTTGTTGTGTAGTTATTTTTATAATAGAACTAGAGTTGTTTTTTTCAAGCTTTATTCCAGCTTTATTTTTGTTTTTCTCCAAATTTGATTTTAGTTCTTTTACGAGCCCATGAAGCGTGTAATGCCCACCAGGAATTGAGGCAAGCGTTTCACGAGCTTGTGTTAAATTAATTTGCTCCACACGATTAAGATTATGCCAAGAATTGTACAAGCTGCACGAGACTAGTCTCCTGAAATGTACTTGTGGGATAGGCTCGTCAAAGTAAACAGTATCACCGTTCTTCTGAGCGACATTTGTAAGGACAACCATTTTATATTGGAGAAATATATCTAATACAAAAATGAATGATGCACTATTGAAATGGATGAGGTCGCCAGAGGCGCAAGAAATTGTGGATGTGGCTGAAGACAAAGCGTGGAATGAGTTTCAACAACAGTTTCCCCGCGCCGACAGAAGCAACTTTGAAAGCCAAGCAAATTTTGCTAAAAACCACACGGCAAGCGCAAAAATATTTTTTAAAAACAGTTCTGGTGTATCAACGAGCGTGTTTGGTTAAGACAAGAGATATTGGAGCCCGCAAATAAAGACTGCGCTCGGTTTGGATGATGTGAACCGGTTTCCCTATCAACTGTCGCCGCTGAAAACAAAAGAAGCGTTGCCAATACCCGCAGTAGATTTCACCGAAGCAGCGCCAAGCATAAAGAAAATCTTTAACACCCCGATAAAAATATACGTCACACCAGATTCTCTCTTTGTGGCGAGATTCAGGGAAATATTTGAACAAACAAGAATACGCCACAGCTCCGCGTCAGAATCAAAACTTTGGCTAGGAGGGCCGCACATAAAATATTGGCCAAAGCAGCTCAACTTCGCGGTTTTTTGCGCAACCCAAGGCTGTAAAATATCAAGGGAAATATTTGACAGCAGTCTGACTATGCCGGAGCAAATAAGAGCCTTGTACAAATTTCACGTGTATTTTACAGTCAGGCGAATTTTGTTTCAGATAAGGGGTATTCAGAACATAAGCGCCCTCTCCAGCGATACGACTTTTAATCCATCAAGTAATAATTACGACGTGGCCTCATACAAAAGGATATGCACCGAATTTGGGATAGACCGAAACAGCGATTTCCGATTTACTGGAAAAAAAAAACCACGGCCTGGGCAACGTATACATAGAGGTTACGGGGCATGGGGCAATGAAAACAGAAACCGCCTATCTGGGCGGGTATTACAAATTCAGCGATGAAGGGGGGAAAGCAAAAGACGGAAACCTGCTTTATTTCATTGAGCCCGACGATGTACCGCAGTATGACTGGTTTGCACCAAAGAAAACAGCCGGCTTGATGCAGGCCGGCCTTGCTCGCGTAAGGCAGTCAATCGAGGCTTTCGTTTACTGTATCCTGGGTGCGCAGGTAAATGTAAGGAGCAGCATCATTGGAGAGGGGGGAAGAGCAAAAGAGGCTCAGACCGAGTTCTTGACTCTGATGGAAGGCGCGATAAGTCAGCCCCACCTGGCGAAAAGCGTGCAAAAATACCAGCTCGCGGTAGATCAAGCAAAAGTCAGGCTTAACCTGGCCGTGGCCCCCATGGCGTGGCTAATGCCGGGAAACATGATAATAAACACGGCAAGCATGGTCGGTTACAACAACAAACTCAAACAGGCGGTCTCCGGGACGAAGCTTGGCGTAAACAACGAGCTGAACACAGACCCAAAAAATCAGTGCTGAAGCTGATGGAAGGGAGGCCCTCAAAAATTGACCCCCCAAACAGTCATCCTTCAAACCCGGTTCACAAAGCCGTAATGGCCGATCAAAACCAGCAGCCAGCCAAAAAAATGCCAAAGCGTGTACGTTTTTTAATATGCCATCAGACGAGGTGGGTCAAATCAAGGAAACTTTCAAAGAAACGCAAAAAACCGATCATCAAGAAATAAACAAGAAACCTCAGTGTATTGTTGGCGTGGTTGCAGTCGCCGCTTTGCTTATTTTAGCTGCGCGTTAACGCCGCCTTTTGATGTATTTTTCAAAAACGAAAAATACCGCCACTAAAATTAGGAGCCGACGGCTTTGGCAGCGGTGTTCAAAAGGAAGTGCGCGGCCTGGCCGATAAGCCCGGGCAGCAGAGAGCCAAGCTTCGCCTCTATTTCTTTGAGGCCGCCGGTTATCGCTTTTCCGGTAGCCTTCAAAGCTTTGGTTATCAACCCGACAACTGCTCCAATAGTGACGCCCGCTGCAAGAAGGATAGCCGTGAGAGTAACGCCGTGTTTTTTGAAGATTTCTTTGATCCTTTCTCCCAGAGGCATGGCTGCTTCTCTTTCCGCGATCTGAGTCCGAAAACGCGCGAACTTTTCGTTTCTTGCCGCAACCCGCTCTTCAGCAGCTTCTTTTTCTAATTCCGCGGCGTCATCATCATCGATAATCGCCTGATCTTCTTCATTTAGCCCCAAAAGATTACTTTCTTGTTCTTTTAGCGCATCAAAGGATCGAGTACAATTGAATCTTCTTTCCAACGAATCTCTTGTCCGTTCCTCTTGTAAAATGCTTGCCTCAAGCTGGCCTATTTTTTGAGTTTTCTTTTGGCTATCTTTGTAAACTTTTTCAAGCTGTTCGTTTTCTCTCTGTTTTGTTTTCAAATCTTTTTTCAATTTTTTGATCAAGTTTTCTTTTTGTTCGAGCACTTTTTTATCAGCGTCTGGATCATCTTGAAGCTGTTGTTTTTTTTCTTCTTCTGACTGTATGCGCCGTTTCAAATCTAGTTCTTCTTTTTCTTTTGGTTCTTTTTGTTCACGATGGCGTTTTTCATCCTGGCGCAGTTCATCTCTTTTTTTTTTTTTTGCATTTTCCTGATGTCATCAGAAGCTTGTTTGCTGAATGAATCAGCAGGCCTTCCAAGGGCATTTTGGACCTTTTTTTGATTAAAGAAACATTGCTGAAAGTCGCTACCATCTTTTAAAAAGACCGGATATTCTCCTTTCCTTGGGCCTTTGAAAACTAACTCAAGGGGGTTTTTAGAAGAAAAACTGATTGCTAGATTTTTAAAATCGGTGTAAGGGTAACGGCTTTTAATGAACCGTTTTGCCCTTTCTTTTATTTCATTTTGATCTTCCATACTCAAAGGGATTTGTTTTGGATCAGGGACTCCTGAAATGTCAAGAAGCCCTGTAACTGAGTTTTGTCTTAATAAATTCAGACGTCTCATAATATCTTCATCAGTTAAAAGAGGCGTCTGTTTATCGCCGCCGAAAGAGGTCTCTTCTTCATAAGAGGGCAGCCCAGTCTGCTCTTTCTGAAAATTTTTCATCTCCACCTGCTCACCACGATGATAAGGGGTGGACGCCTGGCCAGGCTTAAAGGGCTGGATTGTGCTGAGCTATTCTTGGACGGCGTTGTCGTCGGGGTCTACATAATACGTAATCCTTTAGCAGATGTTCCATATCACCATCACCGTAATCACCGCCTTCCGCCATCTTATATTTTTTCAACCCAATTTTAATTAAAAATATATTTCATCCCAAAAACGATGAGCAAAGGAGAGGTGCCAGACACGCTCCTCCCAACGCACACAAGTAAGACTTTGCAGGCACTGAAGGCCCCCCATGCTGTCAAGCGGATAGCCTTCGACAAATCGGAAGCAAACCCTGGCGTGACGCTGTACGTCCACGTGCAAATACTGAATGAGAACGAGGTCCTCGTGCCCGGATCGCTGGCGCTCCGGTTCGACATCGACTTTTCTGGCGGCCACGCCAACAACTTTCTGGTGCAGAACGTAGCGTCAGCAAGATAGTCGTGAAATTCGCAAGCACAATCTTGCAAGACACGGTCTGTTACGACATATTCAAAATATACGAAGACTTGTTCCTCTCGAAAGAGCAGCGCAACAACATGCTGCTCGATGGGATCCAGAGCGAAGATTTGTGCAAGATCCGCTCTGGCTCGGGCGACAAGAAAACCTAAAACCGAAAAGAAACTGAGCGAAATCTACGAACGAAGTACCGCATCAGGCTGGACCACGAGATCTTGACCGATCACGGCGTTTTCTATCCCCAGGCGCTGTACAACGACCTCGTGTTTAAAGTGACGCTGGCTGAGGCCTGGCAAGTGGTCAAAGGCTCGGACCCCACGAAGCTGAAATACAAGCTGACAAACATCCAGCTCGAATACGAAATGATCCACAGCGAGCTGCTGGCCCAAGAAGCAAACAGCGCGTATCTAAGCGGCAAAGCGTTCGCCTATGACCACGTGCTCCTCGAGAAAACGATCCCCTTCGAAAAGGGCTCTGACACGTGGCTGAACATCAAATTGAACGCCCAAAGAAGGTCGATGAACGCCATCCGACTTTTGTTCATGGAGCCGTATTCAGTCGGCGCGCACGATTCTGAAAAATACGTCTTCCCCAACCTGACCAAAGTCCGTCTGGGTCACAATCAATGGCTCGCCAAACATGCTTTGCAATGAAGGAATAGTCAGCACCGACTTATGGGCGGAGGCGAGCCGATTTTTCGTGAGAGAAAAGAATAAAACAGAGCACATAAAACTGAAGCTTTTCTTGGCTGGGGACAGGCTCGGGCTGGTGATCGATCTACGCTCCATGGCCGACTGGACCATGCATGGCAACGGCACGCGCTTGGTGAACGTCACCGACGGAGTCCAGCTGGAGCTAGAGAGGACTGCCACCGGATCTGGGAAACTCAACTGCCAGGTATTCGTGATCTCTGATGCGTAGTTTGGCGTTCTTGGCAACAAACCTGAAAATGTGGTGTATTAAAAAAATATGGACCCGCACAATATCCCCTTCAATGCGCTCATCGTTGGCCCCACCAACTCCGGCAAGACGCGGTTTCTTGTGAGCCAGCTCTGCGGCACTTTCCGCGGCAAGTTCGATTACGTCGTGCTCATATGCCCGACCTTCGCCCACAACAGGACGCTGCACAGGTTTGCAGAGAGAGACCCACGCCTGTGCGTAATCATCTGTGACCAGCACCAGGCTGAAATTTGGCTAAGATTGGCCGGTTTTCCTTTCGAAGGCACGAACACCCTCATCGTCCTTGACGACTGCGCCGCGTCAAAAGACGTCAAAGGCTGGACGGGGGAGCTGGTGAGACTCGGCTTTTCAGCGCGGCATTCTGTCATCAGCATGTGGGTGCTGACCCAGCAGCTTTCAAGCATCACGAAACATTTCCGAGAGAACGTGGCCGCGATCGTGCTGTTCTACACGCCCTCGGCCAAAACCACGAAGGCGATCTTCGAAGAATACGCCGGAGAGCTCTCACATGACTAGCTCCGGCAAATGATTGCGCGGCTCAAAGAACGCAGGCTCGCCCATTTGATTTTTTCACTTCACCACCCGTTTGGAATCCAATTGAAAGGAAGCAGCACTTAGGCATCAATGGACCAAAAAAGTTCAAAGAAGCAGAGCAGATCTTGCGATGGAGAGACATGGAGCCGGGGTACTGGTACTTTATTGACAAAAAAGTTCGCGGGTTGAACAGGCACTTGAAGCCAATCAGCGTCGTGACTGTGAAATTGTCAATCGGTGGAAAATCAATCAAGTTCGATGCCCCGCCTTCACTACACTATGGGCTTGAAGGCCAGCCAGACACGACGGTCATATGGTATGAAGGCCTGGCTGAATCTAAATGTGGGTACAAATAACAAAATTCAAGTACGCTTCTTGCTGACTTCATTGACCTGGTTCAAGCATCTCGGAAGTTGTTAGCCCTTTTAAACAAAAGTGGTACAAAGGTATCATTGGAATGAACACCGAAGAGATTAAATCGGCATCATACAAAATTTTTCAAGAAAAATTTCCCGGCATTTCGTTTGGTGATGAATTTGATGAAAATATTGGAAAAGCTATTCATTTTGCTTCTAAAAATAATGAGGCCGGAATGACAAAAAAACAGATGCGTGAGAAAGTAGGTGAATTTCTTGTTATCTGTAATCTCTCCATGACAGATAACAAGCAGGAAGAAGAAATTTTAGAAAAATATTTTCGCGCCATTGATGAAACTCCCACAATTAACATTGAAAACAGCCTTCACACGGCCTGCAATGTTATTAATTCAATTTAAAAATGCGACAGGCAATGGGAACCCCGCGTTAAAATTTATATAAAATTTTTTTTTTTACATTTGAAATTAATCCCTGACTTTTATAATGGCTAAACAAAACGACCCCGCAATGGCTGAAGTCATGGCACCTCTAGAATCTGAGCCCGCCAATGCACCGGCGCCTGGCCCTGACATTCCAGCCCTCCGTGAACAGCTTGCAATTCTCGTTTCCACGGGCAAATGCAAGGAAGCAATCGGCGTGAATCTGGCGCATGACCAAGTCAAGCGGTTGGACGACAAAGACATCATGAAACACCAGAAAAGGTACGAGACCTACATTGGCGCGAAGACCACTTTCACGACTAAAGCCCTCGGCCTGGTCGTAAAAATAAAAGACGCCGACGCAATGAAGAATGAGCTGAAAAACGATTACATCATCACCAAAGAGATTTCCGAGCTGTCCGGTGGACTTCCGCTGAGATGCGGTCGTCTGCTCGCCGTGGCCAACGCGTTTCTGATCACTGCAAAGCATGTTGATTTCACCCCTGATGAAGTAACGATTACTGAGCAATCTTCAGTAACCCCTCAGTAATTAGTAAGCATTACCGCGCAATTACTCAATTAAATAAAATTAGTTAGTAATTATACCCCCATGGCTGATTCAGAAACTGTTGACACGACCCGACCGGTCACTTCAAAAACCCGGTCACAAAAACTAAAAATCCAAAACGTGTTGAAGCCGGCAAGAAAATCGCTGAGAAAACGAGGCAGGCCCGAGAGAAGCAGAAAAAAAATTAGCCGAGGCTGATATCATCCTCGCAGACGAACAGCTGAGAAAAGTTGAAGCGGCCCGCGGGGCTGAAACCCCCCCGGCAGATGAAGTTGAAACCCCGGCCGCCGACCCACAAACTTAGACAACCACACAATGACTGAGCGTCATCAGCATCATCATTTCAGTGGTGGGCATCTACTACAAACGCGAGGAGATAAAAAGGGTTTTTGCCCAAAAAAGCACGCCCCAGGGGCCAACTCTGCCGACTGTAGACTTCAGGCGTCCGCCTGTTAAAACTCCAAGAAAAGGGGGGCTCCAGACGATGGATTAAATTTTCTTTCAATTAAATGTTTAATCTCACGTTTATAACAATGATTGCTGAGGCCATAATAAAAGGTGCAGCTGTTGGTGGAATAGCCATGTTGTGGGGCCACCTCACACTCAAGGCAATCAAAATATGCCAACGAATCGTTTTTTCTCCAGAGACACCCCAGTTCTATCGTTGTGAACATTGCTCAAATCATTTCACGAGCGATTTGTTTTCATGGAGTCCTGGCATATGTAAATATTGCGCAAAAAAAGAAGTAGTGTGTGAAGAGTGCCAAGAGTGTTCTCTTGATGATGGAGAATTGTTGGAACAGGACAAGTTTTGTGTAAAGTTTGTCGTCAGAATTAAAAAAAATAGTTTCAAAAATATAACCATGTCTGACAACAAGCTCGTGAAAACGATCATGGACGCCGCAACTCTGATTGGCTTAGCCGCCGGCATCGGCTGGGCAAGCAAAAAGGTCTTGAAAGAAGACTTGACGGCCAACCCCAGCGCCAACATCATGAACTACATCAAGTTCCCCGGTGTCATGACTGCCGCCTCGTGCTTAAACAATATCTCGAGGACAAAAAAATTCTTTTTGATTAATTAGACAAAAAAATACTTGTATATACACGATGAACCTTGAAAGCTTTTTGGCGACAGTCGATGAAGAATACTCGCTTTCTTTTTCAGATCTGAGAGAACGCCTTTATAGTCAACTCGACTACCTGGCTTTTAAAAATGCAGATCAAAATATATCGGGCTTTGAATCTTTTCTAAAAAGATTCAGGATCAAAACAGTTACAAACGACTCCGTGTTTTTACTTCTGGAACAAATTGAATTGAAACAATACATTTCTATGTCAAATAATCGGTGCGCCGCCAGAATAAATAAAGCCAAAGCCCTTTATTCTTTTCTGTACGGAGGAATGATTGGCCTTGCATTGTTTCTTTCGTTTTTAAAAAAAACTCTTCACAATTAAATGGCCAGCATTACGATGATGATCGGTAATCAACGCCGCGGCTTTCACTTGTGGCAACTATCTTGCAAGATATTTGTCCGGCGACAGCAGCGCGTTGGCCGAGAAAACGCGGCATGACAAAGCGCTGGAGGCTTATGAGTCCGCGCAGGCCCGTTACGCGCAAGAACGCACAAAGCTTCTTGACTGGATCGAAACCAACAGGGAAAACAAAGCGAAGGCGAAACAAAACTTTACCAACACCGATTACGCCTTCAAACTCTACAACCAGGCGCATCCCAACCGGAAAATGACACTGCCTAAGGAGCCAAAATTCTCCGAGTTTTGTCAGCCAAGTGCGGCTCAGAAGCAGGGCGAGCTTCTTTTTGTCGGCGGCGGCGCGCTCACGCTTGCTTACGCGGCTTTTCGTTTTCTTTGAACCTTTGCAGCGCTTGAATAATGGGTGCTAAGCTCGCCAAAATCTACTACAGCCCCCAGGGCTACTGGAAAGGCACGGCCGCCATCAAAAAGATAGCCGAAGCCGCGAATGTTCCTGAAGACGCCGCCAAAAAATTGCTCATCAGGCAGGCTCTCTGGCAGATCTACTTGCCTGTGCCGCGTAACGTTCCTCGCTCGAAATTCGACGTGTCGGCGTCCAACTCGGTCCACCAGGCGGACCTTCTTTTTCTGCCGTATGACAAGCTGCCTCGTGGAAGGAAGATTTACAAGTACGCATTGACCGTTGTCGACATCGCCAGCCCTTACAAAGAAGCTGAACCGCTGTCCTCGAAAGATTCTTCTAAGGTTGCGAAGGCCTTCCAGTCGATTTACAGGCGCAGTCCTTTGAGTTGGCCCCAGATGCTACAAGTCGACCCTGGCCGCGAGTTCATGAGCGGTACGACGAAAGAAATGGAAAGCCACGAGACATACATTCGCCGCGGACGCACTGAGATTTACAGAGACCAGGCCATTGTCGAGCGGTTCAACCGCAACCTTGCCGAGCGTCTTTTCGGTCACCAGTATGCTGTGGAAATGCTTCTGCCTGAGGGCTAGCGTTCAACTACGCGGGTCAAAAGACTTCCCGATGTTGTTAAGGCGCTAAACGATGAAGTGACTCGGCTGACTGGCAAAAAACTTTCTGTTGCCATTAAAGAAAAGGGTGTTGTGGCAAAGCCTTCCACCCCTTACTCAAGGCCTGTTGGGGTGGACGAAAAAAACTTCCCCCAATGTTAAGGCTCGCTACCTATACCAACCAGGCGAACTTGAAGGTGGGACTAAAAGGGCCACGGACCCTGTGTGGTCTTTGAAAGTCTACACACTTGAAAAGGCTGTAGACAAACCGGGCGAGCCTGTTCTTTACTATTTGCATGATGGGCCAATGCGGGGGTTCTTCCGCGAAGAACTGTTGATTGTTCCGCCAAATACACAGCTGCTGTCTGCTCAAGCCATGTGAAACTCGATCGGCTCGGTGTGAATGCCATCTGACAGCACCCACCGTTTGTCATAATAAGCACTCAGCCCCACCTTGTACTGCTTGTAAGTGACCATCTGTTTGCTTACCATACGGAAGCCCCGGTCTTCTGCTCTGTCAATACTGCCGTTGAGTGCCGCTTTAAAACGCTGCCAGGTGATTTCGTTTTGTTTCTTCGACATGCCTTTGGTGCTAAATTTCTTCTTTTCGCCGTTGACAAAGTAACATTTCGAGCACAAAGCGATCATCCCGCTGCCCTCAGACTCGAGTTTGAATAGCCCGGGCGTGCGCCCGCTCCACTTGTCCCACGCCAGCCACTGCTTTTTTGTGGCCTCGAATTCTGCACGCAGCTCTGGGCGGACGATGTCTTCAAGCTTTTCGCCCGAGATGGCCATGTAGTTGCTACATGTGTCCACCTGGATCTGCTCGAAGTCTCGGCGATCGACATATCTGTCCAGTAAATCGTAGTAAAACTCGAGCATCCTCAGCTTCGCCAGCTGATAGACCGCGATACCTATCTGGAATTGGCGCCTGATCAAGAGCGTGGCTTCCGACTTTCCAGCTCAGACGTCTTCCCTATCTCATCCAGATCTTCGAAATATGCGCTTCTTAGGGCCCTGTCCACCAGCTTTTCGTCTTTTGTGTATATTACATGGGTCTGTCTCTCCAACGACTCAATCATCTTCCCGTAGCTGCTATTGCCCAGCAGCTTGAAGATGTCCGCCAGCAGGGCTTTGCTCTTGTCTACGTCTCCTGTCTGCCGCGCCGCTGTCACCTCGTCCACGAACCACTTAAGCGCCTTAGTTGCCTGGTAGTTTATGGTGCGATACACCACCGTTATCTTCGCCCCATGGCTCACATACCACTGCAAAGGGGGCTCGTACTGCAGAATCTTTTGTGCCGACAGCCCTGCAACCAGCTTCTTTCCAGCTCCCTTAGTCCGGCCGGTGCGCGCCATGTAATCTTTCATGTGCTGAGGCACGGCTTCATCGGGGATCTGTTTGGTGAAGAAGAATGGCGGCATTTCTTCGAACTTCATCCACAGGTTTTGCGGGATTTCGATGTCCACCTCCGCGAAGCCAAACCAAGCGCCTGCTTTCAGCGCGTTCACAAGCTCAATTGCTACCCTTCGTGGATTTTCATAATGCACGACCTCTTCTTTGCCGCACTGCATCTCTCTCAACATCGTTGACGGGTACAAGGCGTTAGCGTCGTAGCCAATTATTCGTTGGCATGTTTTCGTTTTCGTGAATCTGTGGGGCCTGATCGTTGTCACACCGGCCTCGTGGTAGCGTTTGAAAATGATGCTTGGGCCGCCCACCATCGTGTTTTTCAGCATGGCATATGCTTCTTTGCTGGGACTGTACAGCTCAGCACCTCTCTCTATCGTACCACGAAGGAGATAATGCAAGCTTACTCCTGGGAGGCTGACTGCATCTTTCAAGATATCGATTCCCTTTTCTGTGTAGAAGGCTCTCATCTTTTCTAAGGCCCCTAGGCCTGGCGCTACGTCCAGGTTGTTGTAGTAGCGCAGCCAGTCCGAAAAGGTCTTTATCCCCCTTTCTTTGAAAACCCTCCTGCACTCTTTGAACTCCGAGAGCTTCAAAACAAAAGAGCCCTTGAGCGTTGAATACCACGCCTGATAATCAGTCAGCTCGGGGTAGTGCGTCTTTGCGGGAGCGTCAAGCCACTCGCACGGCAGCCACGACTTTTGAGCTAAGCAGCCGTATGCTTTCACCTCGGCATCATAGCTGGTCTTCATGAACATCGTCGTGTTGGCCTTTTTTGCGACCTGGACCTTGCCTGAGGTGTAGGCCAGCAGTTCCGCGAAATGCTCCTTGATCAGGTTCAGGTCATAACGGCCGCAGTTGAAACCTTGCACTGGGACCTGGTCGCACCACTCCACCACGGCTCTGCGTTGCTTGCCTGTCAATACGTGCATGTCCTCGGGCATGAAATCTTTCCTTACAGCTGCACGTATGTTTCTTCCACGCCTCTCAAGTTCTTCCATGAATTTCTTGATCAGCGTTTTGGCGTCTGGGTCGCAGATGAAAGTAGCCTTCCGCTCAAGCGTGTCGCCGATGCTCACCGAAATTGGCACGTGGGTATTTTCGTGCGTCAGGTCGTTTGTAGCCTCTTTTCTCTTCGTTTTGTCCTGATACTCCTCAAAGTCGTAAAAGATAAAGTAAGGGTATGATTTCGTTTGCTTTTGTGGGTTTCTTTCTTTCGTTTTCATGTCGTCGCACTCCCTTTTTTCTTTTACGCGGTATCGCGCTTCTCTTATTTTTTGTGTTCTTTTCACTGTCGCAATGTATAGTTCTTCTCTTGTTTTGCCATGACAGATTTTTGTGTTCCTGTCGGCAAAACATCGCCGGCAGCCATGCCACCAGCACCCGTGGTATTGAAAGATTGTTTCCGGCCTCGAGGCCTACCCGTCTACCCGAGCTCCTAGTATCCATCTCTCGCCTCCATGCCCGCAAATGGCGTGGTGTATATGTATTCTTAGGCTCTTGCTCGTTTTCTCGAACCAGCTTATGGCTGATTGAGAGGCTCCACCTTCATCGTAAAAGGTTCTCTCATAGGCTGTTAGTGGAGCTTTGACTTTCTCGTTTGGGCAGTCGATAGTTGTTCTTCCTTGCGCGCATGTTTTTATGTGTCTTGGAAGGGTAACGATTTTTGTAAAGCGGGCGCGATAATTATTGCATACATAAGTTGTCGCCAGTTTTGTTATGTCTTTGATTAAAAACGCGTGCCCTTCATGAATTCCAATCGTCATAATGTTTTTCAACTTGTCAGACGGGTTCTTTCTAAGATGCCAGTGAATTTCGCCGTTTTGTTGGCGCTCGGGTTCGTATACCCAGATTCCCACCCATTCAAAAAGTTGTTTTCCTTTATTCAGGTACCCTTCTACCTTGTCCAATTCATCAAGAGATGTTCTTGGTACAAAAGCTGACTGAAAGAACCCTTTTGCCAGCGGCTTTGCCGCCTGAGTGCAATGGTCAGGACGCGCCCCTTGATGGACAGCTATGCAGCGCCATAGCCACAAGTTGTCTCTAAAAGTATCCAGCGAAAACATGTTACCCCCGTGGGCGAGATTGCGCAGCCAGTCCGGCAATGGCCCTGTTCCTAACATGGGTTGGTTGTCAAGCACTGCTTTTACTTCAATGCTTGAAAATTTTACAAACGTCCATTTTGTATTTGGCCGCTCGACATTATCGACATTTAGTCTTTTATTTTCCACCTCATTCACTCATCTTTCGGCTTCACCAAGATTGTTAATCCAGGGTTAACCTTGTTGTTGTTTGAAAAAAAAAACATTCTAAGACCATTTTCATTGTTAACAAGAACATACGCATAGTTATATCGAATGTAAAAGGCTTTGTTTACATTTTGTCTTAATTTTGCCACTATTTGTGTGGTCTGATTTGCCCCCAACCTTTTGCGAAAAGACCATCTAATAAAACGGCGCCCTCTCACCCTTTCTACGCCGCCTTCCACACCCTCAGGTCTGGCATACATCTCGACAATCTCATTCTGAAAGTCAATAACCGTGGGCCTCCTTGCTGAGTCGCCTTTGCGCTCTTGATGAAGTTGTTTTTGTGGCGTGAGACATTTATGTTATATATAAGCAACATCTTTCCTCTAGTTGAGATAACTTTTCGCAAAAATACCTAAGTAGTAAGGGAAGAGTCTGACAAATACTGTTTTTTCCTCATGCTTTCGTGTGGTGGTATTGAGGCGGGAAGCCAGGCTGAGCGACTCAAAACTACCAAACTACAGCGTAAGGAAAAAACGGTATTTGTTAGACTCTTCCCTTATTACTGTTCTTGTGTTTTACCATTCTTAGTCTTTATTCTGAGTTTAACAGCTTAGTTATTTTATTACTTACTATATTTTACTCATGTTTCATAAATTTCTACTTTTTTATCAATTTTTATTGGTGAGAAGTTTTTAAACTCAATATAAAGTGCTCTAGGATAGTGATAGAAATAGCTCCATATAAATAAAGTATTATTGTTAATAAATTATTAAGCAATATTATTATAATCATAATCAAAAGAAATGCAAAGAACACTGTCATGCCCATGATCTGGCAGACATGAATTACACTTGCATGTCCTTTTTCACTGTGTATGTAACTGTAGCAGAAATAAAGATCATTGATTTACAGTACATGTAATTGACGCAATTCATCCAATTCACATGATGTACATGTATACTCAAAGAAAACAACTAAAAATAGCACAACTTCACATACCTTGCACTGTTACAACTATTGTAAAAACTAATGGGTTTCCACTGTTTTGAGAATTTTCAGCCTCACAAGTGTATGTATCTTTATGTAAGTGCCTTTTCACATTGACAAGATCAAGACGTCGTCCTAGAAAGGTTGTAGCGATCGCAAAGTCATCTCCTTTGACAATCGTTTCGCCATTTTTCTTCCACGTTATAGTTGGTGGTGGCCTGTAAGTAATCATATAAATATAATTATGTTATTCACTGGTGTCCTCGGTATTGAGTATGGCTCAAACACTGAATTTCTCAATAAGGTCCACACCAGGCCGCTTTAGCGTGCGCAATTATTGTCCTTGGTTTGTCTCATTCAGTCAGCCTGGCATAACGGAAAGCACTTCATGAATGAGTTTCAAAATAGGCGACGACTAGCTTTCTGTCTTGAGATCTTGTTTCCAGATTATGTGCGCTTTTAATACAAGTAAAAAGTCATAAATCATAGAGGTCTCTGTGTTCTTTATTTCACCATTATCTAATAAAATCTCTGCCCAATGTGACAGGAACTTTGAAAACTGAAGGCAGGGATTTGAAAGGACAAGACTAGTGCCCTGCTAAGTAAGAGGAATTATGTTACAGAACTACACAGA
>Ga0126343_10000357_pt1:0-10000 | contig 16813 bp, 10 predicted proteins | sample Cyp2metagenome_FD_92531 | JGI IMG/M metagenome (GOLD analysis project Ga0126343, IMG submission 92531) | Coral microbial communities from Lord Howe Island, Old Settlement Bay, Australia - Cyphastrea 2 metagenome | ecosystem: Host-associated > Invertebrates > Cnidaria > Coral ...
AGCTTCGCTAACAGCAAATCACAAGCGTTGAAGTCAAATTTGTTGCGAGACAAGTTGAAGCTTCAGTGGTAATACGAGCAACAAAACTAAGATTTGTTGCAGAAAGTAGAACTCGAGTCTACATTTCGCAACACGTCGCTTCAACTTGCAGCATGGTATTTTGTTGCGAGACGGGTTGGCCACGCAGATGGTAATACGCGCAACAGAGAGTTTCAACTTGCACTGCAACAATGTTGCAAGACAAGTTGAACAAAAATGTTGCCCGTATTACCGGACCTTAAGGAAACACTCCAACATTGGAATACATTCCCTTGAAACGTTAGTCTAAACTACGATCAATATTTGATATTGAGTGATTTTGTATGGCCTGCACCGTAATGACGTAGTGACGTAGCGAGTTTCCTGAGCTACACCTGCCTCAGGCAGTGTCGCCTATTTTTCCCATAAAACTAAGATCAAAGGGAACTCTGCTTGCCGGGTACGATATAAAGAGACCTCTTCCCATACTTGCACTCATGTGATCGTGACAGAGATGTCAATTACAGCCCGGCGGCTGAATCTGACTTGTAGATATCTTAAAAAGATTTACTGGCCGTACTGCGCACTCTCGAGAGTTTGTTTACGTCATTTTTTTTTCATGTATGAGGTCACAAATGTGAACATTTGGAAACTACTTACATGAAGTAGATTCAAAGTCTCATGTCAACCGCCATTATGGACGTCAAGCTTTATGTTTCGCTGTTTTCCTCAGATCACTTGATGAAGCAACTTTAAATACCAAGGAAGCAGTTGGAAAATTTGAAAGGCCTCAGCAATAAGGTATATGGTCGTATACGAATAACATCAATTCGCATTCCAGCGAGAAAGATTTTCTATGTTTACTGATAAACATTAGGGTGCTGAGCCTGCGCAGTACAGTGGAAATCATATCAAAACTTCAATCAGTAACTTCAGGACAAGCGCTGAAGAAAACTTAGTCTGTTTGCAGTCGATTGTACGTTTACTTCAGATAACAGTACCCTATTTTTTCGCATTTTTATTCTATAGTTGAGCGCACGGATAGCATCGCGAGAAAACTGGACGCCAGCGTAAAACGGAAGACTTTCTTCTTGCTCGCTTTGTTCGCAAACACCGCCCCCCACCCCTACGTGCTTCGCGCTCGCTTCGCACTCATTTTTCTTCGCATGTGCTTAAAAAAGAGGATGTGAACAGTCTACAAATAATCATCTTTCGTTGGCGCCGCCTTATGGTCCGACTTTTCACGAAAACCCCAGAAAGTAATATTTTCTGAGAGCCTCAGAGTTTTGAATTACGAAGATATATCCATTAATATAACAAATAGCTTATTGTTTATAGATATAACGCCCTATTTCCCAAAATACAGAGCCGTTCATGATCACTTCTCAAAAAAAAAAATAAATAGATAGATAACTGAGAGCGAGGTCCGAGGTGTTACACGATGTGATACTCGTCAACTTCAATGAATGTGACAACTATTTAGCATGTAATCTTCATTTTATAACATATTTTGGAATTTTGCATCCAGAAATTCCTCTGCTTCCTTCCGAAAACAAGCTTGTATTGTGCCTCTCCAATCAGCATGAGCACGTCGTCCGTTGTTAACAAAACGATTCGCACCATTTGTATTTCTTTTGCAGCTGCGTAAGGCTGATATTTTAGACTTTCCTCAAGGCCTGTCGGCAAAATTGCATCAACGCCTTCCGACCGAAGAAGATGAACAGCAGCCTCTTTCTGTTCATCTTTGAGCGGAGTAATGTTGAAATTTCTTTTACAGGATTGCATTTCAAAAACAACTGCTCCGTTACAAATCACGGCATCATCAATGATGACAACTGCCTCAAGACGCAAAACGCGCCTGGACGCAATCATGATCAACCGTTGTTAGGGTGATGACACTTTTGCCGCCTTTCACCCAATGGGAATTTTCCGTTTCTGGAGAAACAAAGAATTTGCTTCTCTCCAAAGATGTCTACAGCCCCTCTTTTTTTCGCGATCCCACCCCCAGCCAGTCAAGTCTTTCGCGCTGGCGTGCAGTTCTCTCGCGATCCTCTCCGCGATTTCAACGATCGATTGAAAATACGAGAAAATAGGGGGTTGTGAACAGTCCAGATGTGAGCAGGAGGACGGAATGAGTATCGTTTTGTTTTTTTGACAACTTTCTCTTAAAGGCGGTGTCGGGAAATTTTGGTTACTTGTCTGGTTTGTTTTTGATATGCAGTTAAACTTTGAGAGCCAAAGAGCCAGTAAAGGTCTTATCCTCATCAGGCAAAAAAAGGACCAGATTTCTACCTGGTTACAACTTTCCAGCTCAAAAGCATCCTTCATTTGGAAACTATCGCATTTTGAGTTTTAAAGTTATGGCGGTGCGGACATTACGTAAAGATCGCGTTTGTCGAAAAATATACACTTATCTCGTGATTTTAAACCATTTCAGGAGTTTAAGTATCAGGAAAAGTGCTTTTGTAAATATTTATTGGTTTGGTTTAGATAATCAGTCTTCTAGATAGCCAAAGTAAGTTCCAGACGTTTACACTATTTACTGGCTGCCATGTTGGAGGACTAAATAGGTCCCCCAACATGGCGGCTCCATACTGGGCTCTGTAATTTTGTGCGGAACATTTCAACGAATATCTCAACTTTGGGACAACGCACAAACCTTAAACTTAGAAAACTGTCATCTTTATTTATCGTCGACAATATCCCAATTTTTTGACTCTATCCGATGCATATTTTTTATTTTATTGTCTATTGCGTGACAATGCACACACTCCATAAAACATGCGCTCTCTTCAGTAGTCATAACTTTTGAAAGCAGCAAAAATTAAAAATTCCCCGCACCAATTTTTTTGGTCTGATTATCGGGCAACATTCTTTCAATATACAGCGAAAAACGTTGAAAGTTCGCCGGAAACGTACTCAAAAATGAGCGCTCCACTCACTGAAGTTTTCTTTTCGAGATACGGAGAAAAAGATAATTTGCGGCGTTCTTCCGGTGTAATGAAATAATTACACAAAACGAGTGAAAATGATAACACTTTGATCAACCAAGTGAAGGCTCATTTCACTTTAACAATAGAGCTTGTAACAATCACAAAGGAGTCTCAAATGTTGCCTCCTGCAGGAGATATCCTTTGCAAGATCTAAATTGCAGCGCTCGTGCACCCAGGTTAGAAAGAAAATAATTTTGGCTTCTTTTACTTCCTTTCGATTTTTCAAACGTCTTAGCTAAGGATGCCGTAGACAACGAAAGAGAGCACCTGTGAACAACTTACGAGATACCGATTGAGTTGAAATGTTACTGTTACTGCCTCAAACGGCAAAAGCGCCAAGGAAGAAATACTTAGAGAATGACAAACGTCTTTCTCGCACAGTGCTAGCAACTTCTGCTCGAAGCAGGAACCGTTGTTGCTAGCAGCTAACGCATCAGCCTAGTTCTAAACGAAGTTTTTTGAAACTTTTCCTCTCGACTTTTTCCACTGTGGTGCTTTTTTGCACTTGGAAATTGACACGAACTTTTGAGTTTCTTCGACGACATAATTAGGCTTAAATCATCAGTCTGCAAAACGGGGAACACCCAGACTAACTCGTCGACTAAACCAAACACAATTGCAAACATGTGGTAATCGTTCATTCGCGACAATCTATCGTCTACTTCTCGTGACAACCTGTTGACAGGTATCAATTCGAATAAATTTACATTGACTATATATTGTAGCCTGCAGAACAAGCGTAAATTTTTTGGCGGTTTTTAGGTGAACAGAAGCGAAAGCGAGGTTTTTGTAGATTGGGGATTTAAGCTTAAATATATCGTCGAAGAAACTCAAAAGGTCGTGTCAATTTGCAAGTGCAAAGAAAGCACCACAGAGGAAAAAGATGAACGCCTTTGGGTGCAGACTATGTACTGGGGAAATTGCATTGTCTGCCTTGAACTTTAATAGTAAATACTTCCATCAGGGTATTAATACTGTCCAATCAAAGATAACAAGCCGACCGAATGTTGAAACAGCGCATTGTCGACGACTAAACTTTCTAATAAGGTCATGCATAATTGTTTTTAAATATCGTTGATCTCCATATAGAATAAGGGTTAACAAGTTAATAAACTGATGAAAACAATCAAACTTTATTATATGGCAAGGCAGTCTTAAGGTAATCCGAGCGTTCTGATTGGTTCTTTCTTGGTCGGGATTTCGCTACAGGGACCATTACCACGGAAACGGTCATAAGCCGTGTATATTTGTTTCCGAAAGGCGGAAAATTCACACACATATGGCCCGAGTGTCACTAAAATAATAAACTACTTACTAACCTAGCTAGCTCAAGCCGTACTGGGGAATATTGGCCCTCAGTGGTGTTTGTGCGGACCGAGCGCACCAAGGTCCGTACTGCCAGGACTTCGGGCCAATATTCCCCAGTACGACCCTCGCACTTGGTTAGTAAAAGGTTAACTCGCCCAATGGGTGTTAATAGTCGCCTATCTTCTGACTGATCGTTCTAATTCATGATACATAAATATATTTAGTTGTATTTTCAAGATGAGACATGAGGCGACCGGAAATAGCGGGATCTGTGACGTTTTAACATCTGATTTCTATGCGGAATTCTAAGAGACACGTGCTGGCTTGTGAAAGAGGATTTGGTTGGTAAAATTCCAGATTAAAAACTTCTTCCCTATAAGTACATTATCAAATAAAGCACGCTAAAAAAGTACATAAGAAATGAATTAATGCATAGAACCGTTTTCGTTAATAACTTTGCATAGAATCAATTTTTTGTCATATAATTTTTTTAAAATGAAAGACAGTAATAAGATGTATATGAAAAAGCGAAAAACATTCTTTGTTTTGAAAAAAGGTCAATTTTGGGGTGAAATGATAATTTAAAATTAACTTCTACCCACAAATACAATTTGGGAAAGTCAGGCGCACGACGTGTCTCGAGAACTAAGTCAACTGAACACCCAAAATTCCGCTTGGCTATTTTTCCTTTCTAGACGAGGGGTTAACTTCACATGAAGGGTCAAATGAATACATTTTCACTTCATAAGACATCCTGTTTGCGAAGAGCAGGAACATCTTCGCACAAGTCTTTATAGTCGCTTGCTTGCTAAGTATGCAATTAGAAAATAACAGAAAAAAATTGATAAATATTTAAGAACATGCACGGTTATTTTTTGGAAGTAAGTCTTATTACGTATACAGCCTAGATGTTTCATTGCGTACAGCAATGTCGATCCATACCTGATTCAGCGGTAAATCTACTTACTTCCTGCGTGAGACCTTACGAGAGGGGAAAATCAGTTTACTGACAGCTTACTAGAGAGGAATGTGGGTGAGAACAGGGCCGCTAACAAATTATCGTGCCGTATCAGTGTAAACTGAGGCGGAGAAACATCGGACAACACCTGTTGGTAGGCACTACATCAGATTGACACAACCTATCGGTAACTAGAGATGAGTTCTAAAATAAATATGTGTGGCAAAAACTAACGAAAACTACTGACGACAGCCGAGTTTAAGTCAGATGACACATCAACTCAGGCGCGAAATATTTCTCAGCGGAGCTGCGTGCGGGTAAAATCCCCTTATCATGGCCGAAGCAGCTGCGCGCGATTGAAGCTTGAGTTGTCCGCCCCTTTTTTGCTTCGAAAGACAACCGGTTTGCAGAAAGGCTAAGCCAGCCTGTGTATTTTGTCGATGCAGACTATATACTAGAGAAACTGCCTTGCTTAATGACAGAAGTTATTAGCTAGTTATTATTTCCTCCAGCCCGAGGGTATTAACACTGACTACTCAAAGATAGCTACCCAAATGTTGTTGTATTGGGTTGACAAAAAGTGAACTTTCAAGAAGAGTCATATTTTCATGTGCTGGCTGTAAAACCAGCTAGATTGGCGAGACCACTCGCCACCTTTGTACACGCGTTCGTGAGCACCTCTTGTCGGACAAGTCTTCGCATGTTTACGGGCACCTGCAGTCATCTAGGGCCTGTTATGACTTTTGTGATACAGAATGTTTCTCGATCTTAGACTCTGCCGCCTCAAAGTTCCAAATTAAGATCAAGGAGGCATTGCACATTAAGTGGGAAAATCCCCCTCTTAATTAGCAGTTCAGGCATGTAGATTTGTCTCTTTCCTTTTAATTATGTTGATCCATGATGTTCCTTTTGTCTTTTATTTTATTGTTATTTGCGCACTATTTTTTGTTTTCCGCGTATCTTGTATTTCATATTCAAGTTTTGACGCGTAAGTTTGTAACGTACCTTAATATAAAATTCAAATGTACAACCGTTATAAGCTCATTTGCAACTGAAGATGACATGAGAATGTCCAAACATGTTTTGTGAACTAAAAAATGTCGTTTCTCTATTGAGAGAGTCATATTTGTTTAAACACGTTCTAAAAGCAAACGGGATATTCTAAAATACCGATTTTTGGCAATAATCAGCCACTTACATGATATCTTTACCAAGGGCGTTGAAAAGGGATTTAAGGTTAGAACGATTTTTAAAGAAGAAGTAAAATATTACCAGAAAGTTACTTCATGAGGTAAAATTTTTCTCAAAGAGCATTACTTCTTCCAAAGGTAACGCAGGGGAAAAGCAAAACCTGCACTAAACGTGTAAAAGTACATGGAAATTTCCATGTACCTAAATATATGGCAAGGTACATGGAAATTTCCATGTACCTTGCCATATGTTTAGCTACAGGGTACATGGAAATTCCCATGTACCTTGAAGTTAAACATATGGCAAGGTACATAGAAATTTCCATGCTCCTTGCAGCTAAAGACATGACAAGGTACATGGAAATTTCCATGTACCTCGCAGCTTAACACATTGCAAGGTACATGGAAATTTCCATGTACACTGCTGCATTGCACATGTTAAGGTACATGGAAATTTGTTAAGGTAAATGGAAATTTATTATATCATATAAAATTTATTGTAAGCTAACACTCATTTTCTCTTGAAGCTACACAACACCCTGTCACGGTCTTTGTAAGAATGCTCTCTTTGGAAGATTCATGGACCTAGATATTAGAGAAACAAAATATGTCAATACATTGTAAAAAATGTTTTGAAATCTTATAACGTTTCGAAGAGTTTAATTTAGTCTCTTGTTTGGTTCGCGTTCACTGTGTTTATCTCTTCATATATGGATTTTCGCATTTAACAACTGAATAGCCGTTATTTTTAAACTAGCTGCTTACTCAAGATTAACACGCCATGTCCTTTATATATTTATGTGAAATTGGTCTCAAAACGTTTTCTTCACATAAAGCGGTCGGATATTTTTAAAGCTTTATGAAGAGAGTGATATAAAGGTTTACAATGCAACATGTACGTTGCATATTATCCGCAAGTGCGCCACTTTTGGATAATGACCCGAGTAATGACCGACAAAGATACTTGGGCTCATTCTGCGACTATTTTAATTCTAGTCATTTAACCCTTAGCAAGGCAAAATTGATATTTTTTTTTACCTGTAGATTGATGAACTGTAGCATGTTTACCGACTGTCTTCTCGCTAAGTTTCGATACACAACCTCACTCAGCTTGTTGCTGCGTCAGTCCCACAGCGATTTATGGTGTACCGCTTCTCCTGACCAGTGCTTTCTAACATCTTTTAAGGCTACCAGCTCAAGTCTACTTTCACCGCAAGAATACGTTTGTTTCGTCGTGCTAATAAGCCAGTTCAATACTTAGTGAAGACAGCACTACGATTCTCATAAATATAGCTCACAAGAAAAAAGTCGCCCGTTAAACATCACAGCGAAAATGAAAGCAGCTTGTCCGACAGATAAAAATTAGTTATTTTTGACGCAAATACAACTTGCGCTCAAATAAACCGCGACCACTTATTATAAAAACTATTGTTATATCGCGTTATTCAAAGCATACGGACACACGTAAAGAATGAAGTTGCTACTGATTAACTAGGCCTTCACGGAAATCTGAACAATAACACGCTCAAAATGTTATCATGAGATAATGATACTGCGGTTTAACGGAATCACGTATTGCAATCCGCCAAAAGGGCAAAAAACGATTAGGACTGTAACCTCGTGGATCAGTCTAGTTTGGTTTTTACGATGGGGCCTATGCAAAGGTACTGTCGAGTTTAGGAGACAAAACATCTGCGTGCAAGTAAGTTGAATGAATCGCGCTCGATCGCCTGAACCTATTGTTGACAATATCAGTGGATAAAGAATGGCGGTTACGCGGCGTAGGTGAAACTTTTGCCGTCTGCCTTAACAGTTTGTGCTTTATAGTGGAAATATTTGTAATTTGAGGTAAATATAAGGAGTCGTTTTGTTTTTTTTGTGTGATATACGAAAAGACCACAAAATCTGCGGAATCAAAGAGGCAATTTTTGCCGTTTGTTGTAAACGTCGAATATTGTAGTTGCCACGTGTATTGGCCATTTTAACAGTACGGCTCGATTTATTTTAAGTAATCACTACGCTGTGCATCAATTTTTACTTAAATGGAAACTTACGGAAATATTTCGATGGTGAATAGATCATTAGATCAATTCCTATTCTCAAGATCTATAGGACTAGAGTAATTGTTGTATAACCGCCTGTGTTGATGTATTTTGTTTCTTTAATTTACCGGTCCATGTCTCGTTCAAAGAGTGAAGAGTACTATTGTTCTATTCTGATGTATCTTTCCGTTGGTTAATTAAAACTATTTAATTTTTGAGTTATTTTCAAGCTGTATTTAGATTTTATATTTTACAAGATTTATTTGAGCAATTGATTATCAGCTGAGGAAACGGTTGTTTATGTGTATCACAAGGTACACGAAAACTTCCATGTACGTTTTGCTATGCGTAGCTACAACACTCGAGTCATAAGATACATGGAAATTTCCATGTACCTTGCTATGACTTTCATTGCAATTTACACGGAAAATTCCATGTATCTTGCAGTGAAACTTGTAGCAAGGTACATGGAAATTTCCATGTACCTTGTTACGTGTTTCATTGCAAGGTACATGGAAATTTCCATGTATCTTGTAGCTAAACTTGTGGCAAGTTACATGGAAATTTCCATTTACCTTGCCACACATTTCGTTGCAAGGTACATGGAAATTTCCGTGTACCTTGCAACGAAACTTTTGGTCATGTACATGGAAATTTCCATGTACCTTGCAACGAAATTTGTGGCAAGATACATGGAAATTTCCGGGTACCTTGCCATAAGTTAAGGCATTTAATGCCAGATTTGTTAATTTTATCTGGAAAAAAATTAGTCGATTTCCTTTATTTGTCCCAGAAACTGCGTTTTAGAATATCCCATTTGTTTCTAGAATGTGTTTTTACAATATGGCTGGCCTGCAGTTAGAATGAATCTTCAATTAGTTAGACACTCCGAGAGCGTTTACTCGGGTTTCGTACCGCAAAATCAAATTGTCTTTTACAAGTACTGGTTCATTGAACACAATAGCGACAAACAAAAAAGTCAGGATATTTTAGCACTTAGATCTTAGATTTTAGCCCTTAGATGTTTACTCTTCAAGCTTCGTGAGTATCCATCCTCTTTATTCAATCGCGTGTTTTTTGCCTCATCTACAAAATTTTGTTCATTACGATTCTTGATTTTTTCAATATCTAAAGTATTGGCCACAGCACCATAGTTGGTTTTTAAGTTAGTATAGTCACAGTTTTTTTCTGTCAGTGTTCTCGTTGTTTGAGCTCGTACATGGCTTATTTGTTATCTCGCGAGAACGAGTCGAGCAAGAACTTTACTTTCTTGGCAGGTTTTCAAGCAATATAACTCGTGAACCGTTCCGTTCCCGGTGCCGGAAAACGTTCGACATCTTTCTATGTGAGATGAACGTATAAGGCGTGAATCTTTCGGAAACTTTCTTCACAAAACGCTGCATTCTGTATCATACGTTGTTCACGAAGTACGATCATACGAGAAAGCAAGCTGTCGCGTTCCCGTCTCCAGTTTACATTACACACTCTACG
>Ga0126343_10000357_pt1:15000-16813 | contig 16813 bp, 10 predicted proteins | sample Cyp2metagenome_FD_92531 | JGI IMG/M metagenome (GOLD analysis project Ga0126343, IMG submission 92531) | Coral microbial communities from Lord Howe Island, Old Settlement Bay, Australia - Cyphastrea 2 metagenome | ecosystem: Host-associated > Invertebrates > Cnidaria > Coral ...
CTGGCACCACCCCAGCCATTCCCTGGTCTCCTGAGGTGGGTGGTGCGGCCGCGAATAAAAACGGAGTTGGTCGTGAATTCTGCCCCAAAGAAACGGCTGAAAGTAAGGTTTTTCTCGTCTCTAGCTGCTCTGGTTTTGATCCTTGCTTCGAATCCTTCTCCGAACAAACTTTTGCAACTTGCGGATACTCTACTGAGACAAGAGATGAGAGAATTCCCTTTGAATTGATTTCGTTAAGGACAGCCTTGCGTCGCTCCTTGAACAAAAGCGCAGCGGCATTGCCCAATAGCCGTATAACACTTGATGTGCTTGCTCTAAGATCTGATCATAACTGAAGATCACGTTTTCAACTGGCTTTGTTTCAGCAAAGAGACCGTAAACATGCTCACATAATATGGCTACTGGACCCATGGTGTCTAACACACGATCCTGCGACAATTTATTGAACTTGTCGACATTTTTTACGCTTGGCAAGGGTGATGGTATATAGTTATCCGGACGAGGGTACGTTTTAGTAATCGCTCTTCTCTTAAAAGCAGACAAAGGCTTATGCAATGTGCCTAAGAACGCCAATAGGCTTCACTTACTTGCCATCGAGCGCTATGGCAAAGTGCATCGTCTTCGTCATCCTCTTGCGTAGGATGAGAAGTGCTCGGGTTTGTCCCATCAGACTCTATTTAGTTACAGCTACCTGGTCGGAGTAGTTCTCCGCTCCTCTTGGCCTTTTAGTCGCCGGGGTATTCGTAGCGGGGTCATTTTCATTTGCCGAGTGAGCCTTAAACGCTCCCGCGGAGTTTGATTTTGCAACAAAGCTTGGAGCCTTGGGCGCTCCGTGGACACCACCTTCATATGAAGAACTATTAAAAGCTTGCCAAAGCACATTTAGAGCTTCGGGATCACTAAATATCTGCTGAACGAGGGAGCAGCACGTTACATAAACCTTCCCCTTCCTTCGGGTAGCTTGTTGAAGTGAGAAGGCTGTATTATCCAAAGGATTGTCATCACCACGCTCAGGAGCAGACATGTTTGCTTCAGAGCGAAATAAAATGGCGGATTAGTGTGGCGTAACGTAGGGATTTATGGGCTGTTTTGAATTATCTTACTTACGTTATTTATTCAAGTTTGCTTTCAATGCGCTGTGTTTCAGAGCAAAATAAAGTTGGTAAGATCTTGTAGCACATTGTTATATGAGGCGACTGTTCTGAAGTGTAATCAACACTCTTATCGTGGGCTTTAGGAATTTTGGGATTGTGTATTCGAGACTCTGCACCTTTCAATTTTGTCAGGAACATTAAGCTTCATGGCCGCTTTAACTAGTTTGCATTGGTTTTGTAAGATTAGCGTTATGCTTTGCCGTAGTTTAAATTACAGTTGCAAGCCTGATTTTTTGGTCAATGTATATCTAACTGGATTTGTTAAAAGGTTCCTGCTAAAATCGTCCAAACAAGCTAATTCTGCTGTTGTCACAAAGTACAAAAAGCCACCCTCCCCACCCCTCTGCTTTGGACACAAAGCTGTCAATCACCCAGCCACTGCACACTGTGGGTTAACACTAATTAATGATCAAAGGCAACAAATTATTAAAGCCTAGACTAATCCAGGAAAAAAAAATTGCCAAGGCATCCAATACTATTAAGTCTCACTTAAGCAGTCCACATTCTCTAATTACAGTTAAGTCTCAAAGCATCACCCACCCAGCTCTGTGCTTTTGACACACAACTCGGAGTCACCCACCCACTGTTAGAACTGTCCCTGGGCTGCTTGGAAACGCAGGCCATGACGGCAAGCCCCCTCCATTTTGAGCGGCCACAAT
>Ga0126343_10000358_pt1 | contig 16771 bp, 7 predicted proteins | sample Cyp2metagenome_FD_92531 | JGI IMG/M metagenome (GOLD analysis project Ga0126343, IMG submission 92531) | Coral microbial communities from Lord Howe Island, Old Settlement Bay, Australia - Cyphastrea 2 metagenome | ecosystem: Host-associated > Invertebrates > Cnidaria > Coral ...
GGAATTATCACGTGTTTCCCGGAAAAATGACCAAGTGTCCCGATTCCCGGAGAAATCTCCAGATTCCCGGAACAATTTTGGCTTTGTCCCGAAACAGCGTTTGTTAGAGTTGTCACCCCCCGTGTAACTCCATCAGTATATCTCTTGTCACACTCGAGGTCAACTTTAGCTCCAACACACTCCAGCCTTGAGTGTGTTCACGCGTTATCGAGTATACAATATGATGATCAGTAACCCTGATCAGAAGCATATCATAGGAGATGTACTTCTGCCCTGATATGTAGTGGTCAGGAAAGACGATTGGAAAAGGTACTAAAGGTATTAAGTTCCGAGCGATTTTTTACTTGGTGCTTGTCACAAGCACAATAATGGTTTTCATGCTTTGAGGGTTATCTTTTCCATCTTTCTAGCGTTTGTCACGTACTTTGTTCCTTTATAAATTGTTTTCGTCATTGTTGTACCTACCCAGAATCTGAACCTACTCTGCCACTCGATGGCTGCCACCGCCTGCATTCTTAGCGCAGTGAAACAATTCAACGAGTCTTCCTGGACCAGCTCGTAAGTCAGCGAGAGTTGAGAGAGGATGTTCAATAGAATTATTGTCACACTCATCATGAATAAGACGGTCAGCAGCGCTCCTAACCATCTACATTAGATGAGAAACAGTATTGTGAATGACCCGTTCTTGCGATAGAGAGAAGAAGAAAGAGCATAATTAAAGGAAAGAGAGACTACAATAGTCATTTTTTTTGTTGAAGGGGTTAGATCACGCTATTTTGGGTAATTTTGTTTGATTTTGTTACTTATGAGCTCTAAACGTCAAATTGGCAGACCAAGAGTCTTTCGTTTGCAAAATCATGGCCATTTAACAACTGAGAATGATTTTCCAGCTGTGGTAATGACATTTTGATACATGTATAAAATGACATATCGAAAGTTTGAAGGTGGGTCGACGTTTTTCAAATTTACCCACATGCAATCCATTTCAATTTCTCCAGTTGTCCCTCCATGTCCCTTCTTGGCTTTCCTGTGTTTTTTTAGAGTTCTTCTATAGTTTTGAGCCGTTATTTTGATGTTTTAGTTAATTCTACGACTATTCGATCAGTGCTGCAATTGCCTAACTAAAGCTGCGTGACCTAGCCCCTTTAACCTGTCGTCAGGCCCTAATCCTGTTACACTCTGTAACAAAGTAAAAGCAAAATAAACACGATGATGTTAAAAATGAGTGAACAAATAAACGTATTAGTCATATTAGTGACATATTAGGGGTGACATAACAACACATAACTGGTCGGTGTATCTGATTACTGAACAATTCCCTTTGTGTTAAGACCATTATATTTCAGTTTCAAAGGCAAATAAAATGGCCAATTCATTGGAAAGAGAACTTGAATGAATTGACAAATTGGTTTCTTGATGGTCTTACCCAACTTCTGCCAAATTGCCAACAACGGACGACCCTTCGAGCCAGGTCATTACGCCAGCCAACATTACACATGCTATACTAGATGTACAAGAAATCCCATCTCTGAGCGTGCTAGAAAAACAGCAAAGAAAAGATGAATCTTTATTTTGATTTTCGGTTACTTTATGTAGAAATTAACGAAGAATCCACACTCTCGCTCCTCTACAGTGACTCCTTTTCGTTAGCAATTGATCTTAGTAGTTCTAATAATGAGATCGTATGGATGGGTGTAGTTCTTTACTATATTTCAGTTAATCTCAATAAGATTTGATTTGCCAAAACGAGGCCCTCTATGTTCACATCACGTGACACGTTTTCGTCCGATAAAAAAGAGCATTTCAGCTGGGTGTATAACAAGCCCAATTCACACTTACTTGTTGCCAAGTATTGTTTCGGTTAACATGTCCTTTTTCTGCGCCCTCATAGCCATGTAGAACGAAGTTGAAAAGGTCACCAAAATGATGCAAAACACGACAAGAAATCTTGGAATGTCCTTGTAAATGACGTTCGCAAGGCATTTCATGTACAAGCCAATGTTTCTGAAAATAAGCCAAGTTAAATACATAGTGGTGTAACTATGCCCGAAGCAAGGCTCTTCATTTTGTACATGTAATAGAGAGTTTTATGAAGTTTTACCAAGGTCTGGAAAACTAGTACCTATACTAGTAGAACGCATCATATTCTACTTGAAAACATGTTGGAAATCTATTAAAACAATCTGCAAACAGTAGGAAGATTCATAGTAAAACAACTAGTATAGATTATTCGGTACGCCTGATAATTAACGGGAAAGAAACCTCAGGCTCATTATCAAATTGTTAAATATATTACTTTACGCCTCATGCAGTGTGTGAAGTAGTGCGATGCACCAGGAGTTTGATGTTGAAGTCGCTTCTTTTCTGCTCATTTCCACATTTGTTCCAGAGTATACCGCTTGTATGCACCTGTCCCAGTCAGAAGCTAAGCCCACCAAACTGTCCGTTTCGGAACATAACCATTACAACCGTAATTTTGGCACGTCTTATCGTCAAATGCCGTTGGGAGGGGGGAATTGATTTAAGGATACATCTCTCACTTACCGATCAACCGCAGAGTATTTAAAGATGCCGATAAAATTGATCAAGATTGCCAAAGAAGCACAGGACCACTGGGCATCACTTTCAAGAAATCTAAGCGCATGGGTCACCAGAACTAGAAAGTATCCTGACAGATCTAAGTAGTTGAAGACATCTTTGATGTAGTCGAGTGGCTCTCTAAAATTCGAGAAGTGAAAGATAAGGCAAAAACACTCATCGCGACATAAAAAACTTTAGACATAGATATAATCGAAACCCCTGCACACCGGTCACCCGGGGGGAAATAGGAGGTGGCCATTTAATAAGGGTTCGTCAGGTATCAGCGCGGAGCTTGGCAGGAATATCAATTTATTCAAATATAAACAAGGCTTGGAGGCTTTCGCGGACTAGTTTTAAACAACTCCCCTAAAAGTGAAGCTACGTGGTAATCTATCTAACTTGTTCAAATGTGATTTACAAATTTTGGTCTGTCTCTCTGTCTGTCCGTTCGTTCGTCTGTACGACCGTGCGCACACCCCCGAGACATAAACAAAACAGTAGAGTGTTCTTTAAATTTGGGCACAAATTTCTGCGAGATCGGCATAGCCATCGTCTGTTGACATGGGTGTAGAAATTGTCAGGAAAAATGGTCTCCAAAGAAACTACCTAAAAGAATAGTATTTTCCTGAGATTAACAGCACCCAAGTCAGAGCTATTGTGTGGTTATTTGGAAGGTTTTAACTTTGATTGAGAGGAGAGTCATTCTATTTGTAGGTTAAAACGAGAAGCCCGCACACACCAGAGTTAAATCGCTTTTGTTGTTGATTACATTTTCTGTACTCGAGGTCCGAAGCCATTTAGTAAACTGTACCTTTTAAAATCTAAGAATTCATTAAACAGAAACCATGATGTCACAACAAGAACCCAGACTTCAAGAAATGTAAAGTAACTTGACTGTGTCCGGACAGTCCGGTGATCAGCTTGGTTCACTGACGTCGCTGCTATGATAAAATCCGCAAAGAGAACACCCAGAAAAAGCAAGTAATTCACACCTCGGATCCTGTAAATCAGACAATAAGTACACTTATTAACTCATAAATTAAGTAACTAATGAACCTGAGAGTTTTCAAATTCATTATCTCACTGACCAGATTCGGGCTCGATGTATTACCTAAAAGGGTTTCCACAGTTTTAGATAATATTACACACTAAGTCCATTGTCGTTGTTCAGTATAGCATTGCCTAGCATACCATTTTCTTTTCAATTGATTTCCACTCACAAGCCATAGAAATATCATGATTTTAATCATGATTTTTTCACGTTATCACCATGGCGTCTAAAAGAAAGTCTAAGACTTTTTTTCAACTAGATTGGTCATATGGCTAAATGTGGGCCAGGGATACTTTAAAAGGCTAACGACTTTTGAGAAGTTTGTTGTTCTCCTGGCTATGCATTTTATTTTTATGTCCTTTAAAAAGTTCTGAAAGATACAGCCTTGGCCACTTTCGAATTTAGAAACCTCTTCCTTTTGCTCTGTTCGAAGGGTCGAAAGTAGCTTTATTTTTAGCTACTTTCGTGTAACTTAAAACGGTACAATGTACCATTCGTAGGCTGAGCTGTCTTTAAAATAAATATGTTCTCCATATAATTTTATATATTTCTAGAAGAGAGGGATGAATATCGTTAAAGAAATTTATAATCCGACAATTATAGAGTAATATATCAACAATCAGATACATGTACTGGGCTTGCTATAAACCTCTTGTTCACATGAAAAATGTTTTGGCAGAAAAACTAAAGAAACAAAAAGAATAAAATAACACAAAAACAGCATTATTACCTTAGCCAGAAGGAAGCGTATTTTTCCCATTTTCTTTCTGTCAATAACCTAATCACAACGTGATTTAAAATTTCCTTGAAGGAAGAGAAAAACAAGGCCAAATATATACAGTATGACCTAAAAAGTTGAATTAAACGTGCGTGACATCAATGGGACTATATTGCCAAGTTAAATTACTTTCTTTGTCGCCCTTGCACCTACATTCCCTAGTCTACATGACCATTGACGAAATACATTTATTACCCAATCTACATGTACCTTATTCAAAGTCTGTTGACAATGCTTTGCCAAATGGTAGTAACACGATTTAGGAGTGTCCTCATATTCAGCATCATCAGGGAATCTGCCATTGACGTCACTCTCTAGTATGTCATAGGTCACGTGAAAGTGAGTGGGCGTCTCCTGAAGCTGTTGCCATGACAGGCACGGGACAATGTCAGATGGTAGGCACGGAGGGTATGGCCAACGTGGAGAAACAAGACAATCCAGTACGGCCACGATGGTTTTCTGTAAACAAAGAAACTCAAAGTAAACCAATATGGGGAGATTTTTTTATTGTGCAAATATAAAATGACACTAACTATCTTCACCTGCATCTTAAACTCTTCTGCCAGTTTCATAAAGCTTACTGAAGCTGCTCTTTCCTGTTTAGCTCTGAACATGTATCCAACTCTGAAGAAGTAAAGTCACAGTTTCTCCGCTAACATCATCTTTTCGTAACATTTAGAAAACAGAAAACAGAGTACGTGAACTTAGCCAGTTGTTCACTTAATAAAGAGTTCTAAATAACTCTTAGTTTACGGAGGAAATGTACCAACCTTCTATGATCCATTCTCCTTATTAGGAAAGCCGCCACGTCATCTTGACCATGTCTTATTGCAGTTTCAACCGGAAGATTGCCCTTACCGTTTGTACCAAGAAGCATGCTGGGATACATCTCAACCAGCATTCTCGCCAGGGAGACGTAATTCTTGGTTGCAGCTATGTGTAACGGAGTGTTCAGCTGAAAATCTTTCACTTCCTCTAAATTAACCCCTGAATCAAACAGGAGTTGAAGGAATCTGCAAACCTGACATAGCAAACTGATACATTAAAGTACTCTTTAGTAGAATTCAACTAGTGTACTATTACAAATACTGCAAGCTCATTGGCCGAGCTACTCTGATACTATTATGTTTGTACAGAGTTCACAAATGAAAAAAACCCTATCCACACCCTGTTAAATGAAACATGTGCCAGGAATTTGACTACACTGCATAGAAAATGAAGATATTGGAACTGAGGACTGAGTATCTTAATACCAGTAGTTAAAAGTGGCTGCGAAGTTAAGCTGAGTACATAACTTTTAAAGCTCTTCACAGAAATAGTGTAGATTAATTAAAATTAGACCTTGATGTTAAGACAACTGACTTCACTCTTAAAACATGAAACTAGAAACAATAACTAAATGTGAAACAAATTCTGGCCTATAATCGCCCCAAATTTGTGAAACTAACAGAACAATGCTTCTCACCTGTGGTTCATAATTCCATTCCTCCAGTAAATGAAGTGCAGTATTTTCTTTAGTACAACACACATCGATTAATCTCTGGAGACGAACTGAATCCATCGCTTGGCTCTTTAAAATTCCTTTTCCCCTCATTTCCTCTTTGACCTATATAGGCAACGGTTTTTTTAGTTTGTTTTACCACTGGCCTAATGTGGTTTTACATTACTATATGTTATCTTGGGCTACTACGTAATAACTAAAGGCCAAGTTTAAGCTAGACCTTTTAGCGGTTACAAAACACATTCGACACGACTGTATAAACAAAATTTGACGTTTGTGTTCATAAGCAACATGTATTGCATGCCTATTACGGACTTTGGAATGGGTAACAAAAAAAAAAACACTCGTAGTGACATTTATTCTGTTTTGGTCAGTACGTGATATATAAAAACCGGTAATTAAAAAATAACAGATGTCAGCATTTATAAATTGTGGCATACGAAATCTTTAAAGGGGGATCTGTAACAAGCATGTAGGTGGATGGGGGCAAGGAAGCTCTTGGTCACAGGAATGGTCTCAAAATCTTATCAATATTCACTTTTAGATCGGGGTTGAGTGAAGGGAACCTTAAAAATATGCTAATAATGTAAAAGAAGGAATCCACTAGAAGTTCGAATAGCTAATTTGTAAAACCTTTGTTAAAATATTTTAACAACCTATTCCAAACTAGCTTCAGTGAGACTTTTTGTGAATACATGTATCCCATCAAAAGAAATCATGTCGAAAAGAAATTTTGAAGTTCATTTGACACACTTGAAAGTACTGGTGAAATGAAATTGATGATAATGATGAAATTTTACCTGTATTTGCACAATTTTTCTGAACTGTGAAATTAATTTTCTCGAGTTCACTTGGGAAATTGCTTTTGGAGTTAATTCAGGCAATTATCTACATCTTTATATAGGTTTTAAAAATCTCAGATAGGACTGCAATACACTTAAAATTATCATGATTCCGGTACTGAAAGTTTTTGTACACTAAAAGTTGAAACCGCTTCATTTCCTATCGGATTTCGTCTTACATGTTTTATAACCAAGATACAATTTAGTTTAATTATAATAAAGTGCTTTTTTTCTATTCCAACAGGTAACATTATTGTATTATTTTCGAAATTTACAATTCAATCGGAGATAGATAAATAGAGTTTATCCCAGTAGAATTCCTCAGTTTTTGAAATAAGATATACTCCGTTCATCAGCACATGTAACAGAACATCTAAAGGTATATCCTAATGGTTTTTATTGCCGTCGTCTTAGAATTTCTGTTCTTAAAAACAACAATGTTTAAATGTTGAATACTTGTAGTGGTCGATCCGCTTAGCTACAACTAGCAAGTTCTCAGGCATGCTACAATTTAAATGTTCATGATTGAACTGAAGGTGTCAAGTTATCCATGGAGAAAGGAAAAACTATTTTAAAAAGTTCCAACAACTGCATGAGGTTTCTCTTTGTGTAACACAGATCTTTACTTACCATTTCGTGGAATTCTTCGCTGGATTGTTCAATCGTCCCTGTACGGTGTTGCAGAATAAACGTGCTGTCCAGCGATGACCCTTCCGCAAGAGAAGAGCTTCTTTGAAGAATAATATCGTTAAACGATGTTTGGTGGGTCATTTTAGGTCCAAAGTTTCTGTTGGAAATACTTTGCAATAGCTTTAAACGCCTTATATATTAGCGAGAGTGGACGTGACAAGGAGTGAAATAACTATTGGAACTTTGGTCATTGCACAAATACAGAACGGTGCTTAATACAATTATTGAGGTTGAATATAGATGTGAATTATGCAATATAGGGCAGGTGTGTAATTTCAATTTTATTGTATGTTTTCACTATTCAAATCATGACAGTCAACACTTATGTGACAGCGCCGTCAGATTAACTGTCACCTCAATTTGCGCTTCAAATTAACCATTGTTTGTATAACTTGTTAACTAAACAAACTAAGGTTTACGTTATTTTGAGGCTTGGCAGTCACCCGAAATCCAGACGCAAGGTGAAAACCAAAGGCTGTGAAATAAGGAAATAATCCCTCTTGCAGAATATCTAAACTTAATCGTTGAACTATTAATTAACTTTGCCTTTTTTTGAAGCAATTGCCGCTTCTCTAGCTGACAGTGAATTTATTTTTAGTTAGGAAAAAGCACCTCATCTAAAGACGATTGAAAGCAACCAATGTTGTACTTTCAAATATGCCTCTCTGGCAATCTATTGCTTCACACCAAATTTGTCTTCCTTGCGCTTTCCAAGCCAATTATAGGTTTTATTAATTTATTTTTTTAACTCCCCCTTCTCTTCATTTTGCCCAATGTTTGTACAATTTAATTAAATGTAGCGTAAAGTGCTTTCTGCTGGTAAACTAAAAATAAGGGTTATGTCACATTTTTGTAGTGAAGCCAACGCAGTGTTACAATACAATAGAATGGAATGTATTTTATTGCACTCAGAAACTAGCCCAAATGTACATTTATACTTAACGTTTTCTTGTTTGTTTTAAACAAAATGAAAATCTACAACCACAGTAAAACGGTCCAAAAATACTAAATTAGCTCTCTCTAGAGCAGTTTTTGCGCCTTTGACTTGCTTCTCTCGCGCATCCATTGCGCTGCACTATCTACTTACCACATGCGTTGGATGATGCCCTTCCCTTGTCCCCTGGTCCAAAATGAAAATTACGCGTCGAATTGTCGACTATGGAGTTTAATTATTTTATTTTTTAAATATGAGCAATTCCATTCCTGAATCGAGTAGCATGCCTCTTTAGGAGGCTGGATACTAAACTGCTTTGGAGGGCTGACGAACAGCTTTTTATAGATTCCTATAGGGACGGATGTAAGTGCAATGCCAGAATTTCATTTCCCCATATGCACACTTGGCGGGTCTCCTACATATCCAATTCTGTACACAAGTAGTGTCCATGTCATTGCTTTCCACCCGCAAAATTTAGGCTTAAGAATAGTATACTTACACGTAAGTATACCTTTCCTAAAATGCGGAGCCATATGCAAGCTGTTTTTGCTTCTTTTTCCCGTTTTTAAAATGTAAAAGCCCGCTTTTGTGGATTTAGGTGAGCACAATTCTGTTAATAACTCTCTCTTAAACTTTATAAAAGTTACACTCAGCTGTAAGGGTCACCTTACAACAATTAGTTCCCGTTAGTCTATTTACACAACTGCTTATATTCGCTTCCTCACTTTATCCGAATTACATATATGTATTGGCACCTTACCCGAAAGCTCTGCTCCTTTAGCCACTACGCACTATTTCAAAGTAATACCTAGTGCACATGTAGTTACTTTTCCTTTGTTCTTTTGCCTTTTTTTACCATTATTGTAATTAACATAATTTGTGAGAATAGGTGTGAATAAATTGAAAACTGAAAACTGAAAAACTTACGTTGTATAATGATACTTAGCAATGAAAAGAACACAAGGCACCGAGTTAACAAAAACAACAAAAACAACAACAAAAAACAAATATAGTAAAAGATCCATTCATATTTCCCAAGATGTCCTTTTTATAAGCAGAAGATGTCACACAGTCATTGTCCTACTCTTACTTCACTTCACTTGTAGACGAAATCTCGTGTAACTTCGTGTTATCTCTGAGACGCTCTTTTATTGGCACTAAACAATCTCATCAAAACCATCAAAACTTGTGATCTTCTCCTCCGTCATATTCGAACATACTAATGTTCCATTCGGGCTTGTTTTCCCTCTGTTCTAATTCCGCCTCCACATAGCTCAATCTTTGTATATTTGGTTGTTCTTTCCTGGTTTAAGAGATGAATCAAACTCATTTTAAGTCACAAGAAAAACGACTAATACTAGCTAATACTGGAAATTTCACCCTGTTTCACTTAGCCTAACCTTGAGGCAGAATTACGGGATTACACCTACAGTTTTTTTTTAAAGTTTACTGACCGTTTTTCCCTATCAAGAAATATATGCAGCCTGATTTTCTGGTGTTAAGCCCTATTCATGTTCCAGTTCATCATTGGTTTTTTTTGAGGTTTTTACCACTTAAAGTTGATGAGTCAGTTATGGGGGGTCACCGACTTCGTTTAGAAGAGAACAAGCCCGAAAGAACCTTCAAGCTCAAGAACAAGGATAATCAAGTGAGGCTGCGTTGCGGAACTTACATACGAACCTACATACAAAACGTCTAATCTCATTTTAGAATGGGACGGCGCCTGGCAAAATCGTAACTATGACATAAATTACGATGAAATACTTTACCGCAGTTCTTCGCTAAAGGTTCCTGTCAAGGCATCGACTTGTTCTTGAACATGCCATATTTCATAAGGCATGGGTGATGACAGATGTAGATTCTTTCTATTCTCGTCCATCATTTCTTCAAAATAAAGTTAACATTTAACGTTTTGTATGAAGGTTACTGCTTGGTCATTACACGTTAGACTAGTTCTCTTCCTGCAGTTAATGCTACTGTTTCAACTTCTTTACATCGAAAACGGCCACCAGATTCCTACAGTCGACAAGAAAACGTTTACAGCCATTGACGATCTGGCAGCTAGCGAAAAGACCACAATTTTTATTTTAATTGACATATTTTTAACTCGGCGTTTAGTGTGAGAGCACAACCTGCTTTTGGAGAGAGCTCATGCAACAAGGGGGTTACCTTCCACTTCGTCTCTGGTTTTCAATTCTCCGGCAACATAGTGCTTCTTACGAAGATTCTAAAATAAAATGATTGACAATAAAAGCCGTTAGAGTGAATCGTTTTCTTCGTCGGTTTTGCGAGAGTTTCGACATTGTTTCTACCAATTACAGGGCTTTCCCTTAATGCCTTTTTTTTTTTTTAAAGTTGCTCAGTTAGAAAGCTTTTAAATTTGCTGTTGGACATTAGCCAAAATTATGTTTTCTTGTTCTTCAATCCTTTTATTAGGTCATTTATAATTATGAGGAAATTACCTATTAATCATAAAGGATCGAGGAGCAAGAAAACATAATGTCCAACAATGTCCGTATTAACTGTCTACTTGTACAACTTGACTTAAAAACGTATTGGAGACAAGAACTGTAACATGCCTCGAGTATATCCAGCATATCAACAGGTTTCGCTCGTTTCCCCTCGAGTTTCCAAATATACTTGCACCTTGGGTAGTATTCTTAACATGGTAAGGACAATTTCGACATCGTCTTTGCAAGTTGATGAAACGTACAGCCCCGACAAAAAGTGAATAGAAACCATTATGTGCACTTGGCGTTTATTGGAAATACTATCATGTTTTCATACTCTTTTGTTATTTTTTCTGTTTCGTCTTAATATGCCCAGCCATTATACTCACCCAGAATTTAAACCTGCTCTGCCATTCGATGATCGCCACGGCCTGCATTCTTAGAGCAGTGAAGGAATGCAGCGACTCCTCTTGGACCTTCTCATAAGTCAGCGAGAGTTGAGCGATAAGGATGTTCAACAAAATAGTTGTTACGCACATCATGAATAAAACGGTCAGCGATGCTCCTAACCATCTAGAAAGGATCAAAAAGAGAAAATTCTGAGTAGCGTGTTCTTCTAATAAAAAAAAATTGTTTACGACCAGACCTCTGACTGACTAGCGAGAGCATATTCCTTCCCCCAACTAACTGCTATAGCTCATTCTTGCTACGCTAGCATTCGTTAAGAAGAATGAAAAGGGGAAGGTTGGGAGGAGGAGGAGGAGGAGGAGGACACTTGCTTGTTTGTTTTGTTTTTCCCTTTTTCCATATTTTCATGTAAGGAAATTCACACTCCGTTTCCTCTCTGCGCTGAAGTTCAAAATGACTTAAGTATTGCTGTGTTCACCTCTAAATTTTAGTCATCCTTCTTGGTATAAGTACATTTTACTTCTCTTGTGTGCTTCTTTTTCTGTCTTCCTTTGCTTTTTCGCAATTGCCGGTTGAGCTTTTCTTATCTATCTTTTATCCTAATTTATGATCATCTTATGTGCTGTTTAGGTATATCTTTAAGGTAGTCCTTGACATAAGTTTTATTAACGACTGGTTTCCCTGAGCTTTCTTGCCTTACACATTGATATTTTGGTTAATATATTTATAAATGGAAAGGGCAAGTGAAAAAAAAAACAAACAAACAAATGCTGCAAACACAATGGCTTCGATGCTGCGTTTAAACCTTCGTCTACTAAATAATTAGATGATGAGCTCCAGATTTCTATCGCGCGATAGAAATCAAGAGCGAATAAACTAATTGCTTTACTACTAGATTTATGATAAATCTAGTAGTCGTTCAAAACTTCATCTAATCTTCTTCTCAGACACTCTGAAAACGCCAAGAAACGGCCGTCATTTTGTTAACAAGCGAACACTGTTACGCTACTCACTATCAGAATAGATAGCTAGTGAGTAGCGTAGCCAATCAGAGAACAGCATTCGTGATAGAACGCTAGCAGATTTGTACTAAAGGGCGATATACTTTTAACACTAAATCGAAACAAAATTTCTAACTGCTCTGCAGCAATCATTTGGAACCATTACGATGTCCAAACGGACTCGATCGAATAATTGTTAAACTCACCCTACTTGTGCCAGGTTACGAACAATTGACGACCCTTCGAGCCATGTCATTATGCCGGCCAAAATCACACATCCTATGTTAGTCGCACAAGACATTTCATTTCCGAGCGCTCTAAAATGAAACAAAAACAAAATTGTGTTGTTAATTGGTTTGCGTGGATCGAAAATTAGGTTGCAAGCCTTGTAAGGGGTTTGTAAGGCCAAGTTTGCACGGCGCCATAACACGCGACACAATCGGTTATCATGCACGGTTATGTAAATATCGACATAAAGACATACGATAGAATAAGATCCTTCGTTTATAAGTGTCAAGGTACTTAGCCATGGCAGAATAACTGGGAACACTAAACAGGTATGAGCCTGCATTACTAAAATGTTAAATATGAATACTTTCAATACTAAATAATTTTAATTATTGTTATAAAACTAATTTTAATTGTTATTATCAACCAGATCTCTTCCCCATGTAAGTAATTCTTCTTATGTTCATGACTTTTTAATTGACTTTGTGTTATGTTGCTACTCAAGGTCGGCACACACGAAGATACTATTCCCTGCAACAAGTCGCGGGGACAAGTCCCATCGTATAAAATGACCGTTTTTGCTTCACAAACTTTGGTCCCTGCGACTGGTCCCACGATTAAAACTAATCTGATTTTTTGGACCTGTTCGTCAAAACGCTTTGTGTGAACTGCTCGTGGGACACGTCCCTGCGACCAGTCCCTTCATTAAAACTCTTTGGGGGGCTGGTTGCCCCATGGACTAGTTTCCTCGACTGGTGCCCTCTTGTGTGCCGACCTTTATGTTATTATGTCAGGATGCTCACACTGCTAACATAACTTGCCCCACACCCAATGCCAATGTGTAAACTGAGCTTTATATTTTAGATTCCTTTAGATGAACCAATCATTATATCCGAGTCAAACAAAAGGCAAGCTTTACTCACGTATTATTGAGTGTGGCTGACGTATCTTTATGCTCTCTTAAAGCCATGTAGAACGAAGTTGAAAACGTTATCAAAATGATGCAAAACACAACGAGAAATCTTGGAATGTCCTTGTAAATGACAAACCCAAGGCATTTAATGTACAGACCGATGTTCCTGAAGTACATAAGCAAAATAGAGCTTTTTAAAGACATGGTAGTGTGATCAAAATCCCTACGACGAAGGTGTCTTTTTTAGGGAATGGTTAGCAGTGCTAGTTAAGTCGACTATGAACTTCTTACACTGAACCTGGCATGGCTAATTAAAAGTGGCTACCCTGGCTACATTGCTTTGTGGTTCCGCAGCTACATGGCTATAGCATTCAATTGTATGGCACTCTAAGAGTACCGTACATATTTATGTACCCCTTCATAACTTATATGCTGTAGATGGTTACAGTTGTTTTTATGTAACGTTTTCTCGTCATTAATCTTAAATTTGCTTTGTTTTTTAACCATTATTGAGCTGGAGAGTGCAGACTCACTTACTCAATTCAACCGCTTACCTTTGCGTCGCTTACACAACATTTACCCTTTTTATCCACTGACCTCTCATCAGTAGAGTGGAAATCCTCATTTTGTGATTCCTGCATCTATCAACACTAATGACAAATTTGCACCTTGGGTGCTTTTACACACTATCCAGACAAATAACAGTCTCGCGCGAACATAACTTCAACTGCCTAGCGTCTCCCCCACCCCACATACAATAAAACCTGAACTAGTACTTAAAAATTCCTCCCGAGTTTTAACATTGTATGAAGTGGGAAGGGCAGGGGGGACAGTACACAGATAATTCGTTGCAGTACATCAGTGTTTCAAAGACTTTGGTCCACCGTTGTAGGAGACATCGAGCTCTAAGACGTATACACAACGAGACCTCTTTCTCCACTGTTGGCGACATTACGACATTGTTTAATACTAGGGATTACAACTGAAATTTTTCTGTACTGCTTTTCCGCCGGAAATTGGGTTTAGGAGAGTTAAGGATATATCTCTCACTTACCGATCAAAAGCGGAGTATTTAAATATGCCGACAAAATTGATCACGATTGCCAAAGAAGCACAGGTCCACTGTTCATTAACCCCACAAAACCTAAAGACATAGGTTACCAGAATCAGAATGTACCCTGATAGATCCAAGTAGTTGAAGAAATCTTTGATGTGGTCGAGTGGCTCTCTGAAAATGTGAGAAGTATATGGTAAAAAGTAAAAAGTATAACACAAAACGTTCTGTGGTCGTGACGTAAGTAAATGTCATTATAAGGAAATTTTAAAAGAAATCCTGAAATAAGCGAATAGGATTACTTTACATATCATTTACTATGCTTGTAAACCACTTTCTTCGTTTTTTTCTCCCGAGGTAGATTATTATGTCATGCAAGTCGCCTTAACTGTATTTTACCCATGCTTATCGTTAGCGATTTTCTCTTCCTAAAGTCAAGCACATTTTCACGCATTTCAACGCGTAAGTAGAAATATAACTGAGGTCGGAGTTAAGTCATTAGCCTTCAATCTACAACGAAGAACTGAGGTCTCAACAAATCCTAATCGTTTAGGTAATGATTATATAGTTCCATGTCCACCATATTTTGTTCTGCAACAGTACCTTTTTAGTTCAAAAAGTTCATCGAATATAAACCATAATGTCATCGCAATAACCCAAACTTTAAGGGGTATAAATATACTCTGAAGATCCTCTGACACCGAAGCCAACACGAAATCGCCACAAAGAAAAGCCAGGAAAATTAAGTAATTCAATCCTCGAATCCTGCAAATTGAACAACAACTTCACTTAATAATTCATACATTTCTTAATACATGTCTTAATGGTCGTAATGGTCAGCTTTCAGCAATCGCAGATTAAAGAGTACTCTACTGACTGCAAAAGGATGAATATATAATTAAAACGAATACAATTACACACTATCAGCTACCAATTACAATGTCGTTGTTGTTTCTTCAATTTGTTCAATTATTTCAATTTCTTCAATTATTTAGTTCAATTATTCAGCACCAACTCTTTACATGTTTAAATTTTTTTTCAACACGATACCTATGTATCATTCATTTCAGCCATCGCTAGCGACCGATGGCTTCTGAATGGAACGAGAAAGTGAACCTCTAGCTATTTATTTCCGTTTTGAGCAGGTATAGGTCATTGACAACTAATAATGGTTGACAATGTTTAAAGAGTCTTGCTCTTCTCACTGCCCACTCCAATTTTAATTTAACTATAGAATATTCTATGGTTTTTGGCAACTTTTATTCAAAATTGGTAAATGTTAACTGGCAAAATTCCATTTGATAATTATATTTAACACGCATATGAATTGTCATGACCAAGAATCAACAATCACTTGCAAAGACGGGTTTGTGATTTATTTAGCTGTTCACATGCAAAGAAGATCAGAGAGAAATACTAAGAAAGCAAACATTCTGACCTGAACCAGAATGATGCATATTTTTCCCATTTCCTTTTTGTCAGCAACTTGATCACAAGGTGATTTAAAATTTCCTATAAAGCAAAAGAGAAAAACATGGATAACATTTGTTTAAATAAATAAAAACTGTTGGATGAGCAAAAACGATTTTTTTGCAGGCCATGCCTTTTTTCCACTGTGCAATTTTTGTACGTCTCAGCGTTCGTCAAGGTCTTCTGGCGACCTTGAAGAAAGAAGTCACATTTATATTAGGTAGAAAACCGCTGTTGCCTTCAAAAACTTTGGAGCGTGAGTATTCAAGAACGATTCATTCCATTGGATTGATGAGGTGTGCAAATTTAAAGTCACGTTTTGTAATTCGAGTAGTCAACTTCACAGAAATAAACCACCTCTGTGCACAGCCCGGACACTGGAAAGAAATAACTTGTGACTAAGTGCTGTTATTCGCTTATGTACCTAGTCCAGTCCCTGAACTCTCCTTTCTTCCCGCCCCATATAGGGGCTGAACCCGGGGGAGCGAAAGAAGAGTCCAGGATAACTTGCATGCGCATGCGTCATTTTTTTCCCCCAAATCGGGGGAAAAACCATATTTGGAAGTACTTTCCAGATTTGGCTTGTGGCGCGATTTTCTGAATGACAACAATCAAGCAACAATTTCTGCATTAAAATTGATTAAAAACATGTCAGTTAATCCCAAATCAGAGGAATTTCACCAGTGCCACGCTAACCCACATTCGATTTGTTTTTTTTTTTTATCACAATATCAAAGATAACAGAAAAAAATCTTTGCCAAGATTTGTTGACAATTGAAAACATCGACTCGGACTTGAAAGTGCACGCGCTGCATTATGCAAATGAGCTACTTGTACGCGTCAGTCTTTCCTTTCAAAAACTTTTGCAAAA
>Ga0126343_10000359_pt1:5000-16769 | contig 16769 bp, 14 predicted proteins | sample Cyp2metagenome_FD_92531 | JGI IMG/M metagenome (GOLD analysis project Ga0126343, IMG submission 92531) | Coral microbial communities from Lord Howe Island, Old Settlement Bay, Australia - Cyphastrea 2 metagenome | ecosystem: Host-associated > Invertebrates > Cnidaria > Coral ...
CACATCTCGGCGCACCTCTCGGTTTTCACTGCGACGCTATCCGCGATCTTTGTCATCACGACGCTCCGTCCTGTTGTCGCCTCGCTCATTCTGCTCTTTTTGTTCCATTGGTTTGCTCTGGTTTGCAGGTTTCACCTTCTGAGCTGGCGTAAGTTGTTGTAGCCGGATCTGAAACAATTGCAGCAAATGAAGCGGTGCCTTGACCTTCCACGCGGGGCTGTAAATTAGCGCAACCTCATTTCCATGTGAGAAATCAGTTCAGAATTTAAACTGGATCACCGATTGGATACTCCCATGTCAAGTTGTTCGATGTAGCCTATCAGGGCCATTTTTATCTTGTTAATTCCTTGCGGACATGGGAGTATCCAATCGGTGACCCAGTTCAAATTCTGAACTGATTTCTCACCTGGAAATCCTGTGACCAGAGGTTATTTTTTTCCTCGTTAACCCGGCTTCGCCGCGAACCATTAGTATCGATAAGAAAAAAATATCCTCTGGAACCCAGGGTAGGCTCTGAACAACCCTGCCCAGGAGCTACGCTTTTAGGCTGGCCTAAATCTATATGATAGCGCTGTAAATGATAAACGGACATCGAGCCGTGAAATGTTTCGATAAAAAACAAACATTAAACAATTCAGATTCTGAACACTCATCCGCACGATGGCCAGCCATATCAAAGTTGAAACAGCAGGGCCCTTTGCAGCCGTAGGCCATATGCCTATCTCCACCGCAGCGGCGGAAAGTGCGAGGTTGTGAATCATAGTAGAACAGGACCAGCACTAACAATACGCATGGAACTTGGCATTGGACGGGACAAACGCATTCGGGCTGTGCATACACGATTAGACATGCCAGTAGCCAGAAGGTCCCTATGGAACGACAAAATCCTACCGTAAGATGAAAAACGGCCAATTAAGACAGTGTCCGGCAATTCAGACGGAGCTTCATAAATCTTGACGATAGCAGTTTTATTCTCCGAATCGCAAAGGAAGACTTCGCAGCCGCAAATAGTAACGCTGCTAATTTCAAGGGCTTCATCTTTGCGTTCAGAAGAACTAAACGACTCTACCCACGTACGGCTCGAATTTCTCCTATGGACAGACGTGATATAATCAATGTCGCTACCAGCTTTATCGAAACCATAAAGGATACCCTGGCTCGTACAAACTGTATTAACAGAGAAAACAACCGAGCAATGTTTCTAAACACGTGCGTTGTCGTCAGCAACTTTCCAATTTTCATCTGGGACACACATAAATCAAAAAGCATACGCCCTCAAGGTGAGATAAAGCTGCTCGAACTTCAACGTGTCCATCCTCAGGAGACAGCAAAGGTGGCGCTTCAGGAAAGTCTTCCACGGAATCGCCCTAATCTCCTCTCTGCTGGGTTTGGAGAAGGTCTTGGGACACCTCATCTGACACTTCTGGTACATCTGATTTCCTTGATTTCTCTGATACTTCTGAATTCTCCACAATTATCGTTGGTACTGAGAAATAAACAACAAGTGAGATAGCTCATACAGCACGAGCTTTGACATCAAACTGAACCGCGAATGGAGGCCGCCTTTAAAACAGGCAGTGAAACTGTGAAGCTTATGGGATGTGGTTTAGCGTGACAAGCTACTGAAACTCCAGGTGGGGTTACTAAGCTCTCTTCTCTGTGTTCGGCCGTTCATCGTCTTCATACTAAGTGAGCCACTCAAGAACTCAATCTGCTGTTGTTTTATAATGTTCGATGCTATTGGCTGCTTTTCCAACGCCTCTTGGTAGAGATCTCAGTGACTTCTTTACTCCTCTTGGTGTTGATAACTGATGAACAATTGTATCCTTTATGTCGTCCTGCACTGATAGTGGTGTTTTACTTCTTGAACCTCTTAATTCATGGTTCTTCTTTGCTGAATAGACCATTACCCTAACCTTAGGTTGTAATTTCGCTTCTTGTAACCACTTCCTTCGATTAATATAATGTAATTCGTGTACATTGTAAGATGACAATTTAACGAGTTATTTCGCTCCACAAGTCGGAATTGGGTAATCACGGCACATGCGTTTAGTCATGTTAGCAGTTCGAGATCTCAGCAGAAATAAAACTGTTTAAGCAAAGTACTGTTAGCGTAACAGCAGTGGATGCCGGCGAGCGATGAAGAAAGATTACACCTTCCAAAGAGTGATGAAAACCCAAAAAGATTTCAAAGACACAGATGGCTTTGATTGGTTAGAATCGACAGAACTAGCCATCGGCAAGCGAAAATTCTTGCTTAATCGACTGTTTGTGAAGCAATCCATTCCACAAGATGAGGACTAGACCTACTCTGACTGTTATACTGTGTTTTTTTGCTCTCAATACAAATGTATTTCAAACCAATATCTAGGACTTCGAAATGTTAGAGCTCAGAGCGTTGTCAATTGTCAAAGATTAATTGATTGCAATAAACGTCTTTGAAAAGCATTTGTTCATTTTCTCGGTCTTGTCTACTTGAATAACTTTAGGCTTTAGTGACCCCAGGGAAATTATCATTTTTTTTCAATAACAGAGGCAATGGAAAACCGTCTATTGTATTTGAATCATTTTTGTATTTGTCAGTATAGGCAATGAAGTCTTTTTAAGAAAAGTGTTGTTTAATAACATTCAATAGTCGCATGTTTAAATTAAGCGCTGCAAACGTCTATTGTTGTTATTTCGATGGTAGGGCTGTCCCAATGGGCTTCTGCTCTTGAGTTTGTATGTAAATATAGGATTTAAAGTAGAGGCACTACGTGTTTGCAAAATTAGTGACTAACAGAGCAGAAAACAAGTAAAGTCAGCTAAGATTTTATTTTCTCCCTCGTCAGCAAAGCCAAGAGGTCGATAAAAACATAGCAGATTTTTCATGAGCCAATCAGGGTTAGTTATTAGCGGGCAAGTCTAGGCAAGTTTATTGTTTTCATTATACTAGAGTGACGTTTATTAGTATGGAGGAACGCATTTTTACCTAACTAGTTAGACATTTCATTAGTATGGAGGAACGCATTTTATTCTCTAGGTTATAACAATAGGTGACGTCATGGACTCGACCGTTATGCATATTAATAAGGGGAATGCACTTTCTTGAGGGAATCCAAAGGGAACGCACACAGAACGCAAGGGGAACGCCGTGATGGGGCTTAATTCCAATAAACATCTACTACTGCCCTCGCTGTTTTTGTAAGAAAGGGTGAATTTCTGAATATTTTAAGATTTCAAACTTTCTTAAATTTTGGTCGCAAAAAAAAGGTATGTTTTGGCGAAATAAAAGACAGCGAGTATTTTCCGATTCTCGACGCTCTCAGAAAATCACTCTTAATTCATTAGCGCGGAGAATTTTTCTTACTTCGGTACGACTCTTCCAGGATGTCTTTTTCTGCATGCATTTCCTTAAGGTCCTCTAGCTTCTTGACGTTTTCCTCAAGGATTTCGGGTTAGAATTCTGTTACTGACCTAGCACTTTAGTGTCTTACCTAGCTGTCTGATCTGATCAAACGGATATTGTGTTTTTACGACCGTTTTCGTTGATACGCGACTTTGGAAAACAAAACACTCGGGGAAACGCTTCCAAAACTTCCGTCAGTCCTGCGTGTTATCGACAACTCGGATCGAAATTCATCAATCACAGCCCGTTAGCGTGACGAAAACAAGGTCAGAAGGTCACACTAGTAGCTTTGATTGGTGGATTTCGATCCGATCTGTCGATAACACGTTAGACTGACGGAAACTTTGGAAACGTTTCCGTGTATGAACAAAAACGGTGGTAGCATAACAACATGTACGGGAATGTTATGTAACATTGTAACACAAGAACTTAGCGAAATCTATTTTTCAAGCCAGAGTGACAGAACCGCTTTCTTCAGAGACTGCCTATTAACATTCTTCTAGTTACAGAGTGAGTGCCGTAAATGCTTTCCTCATCTCCCTCTGACCCGCTCGGTCCCTCAAAACCAAAAAAGGCTATTTTAATGGTCTTACAACAAGAAAAACTAATGTACATTTAGTTAGTTTCATACAGTTCATACCGAGTTTTCAATATCTTTTTCCTGTTCCTATTAAAGTATTGCGATGCCCTCGGAGCAAGACCATATTAAACAAGTTTGAGAGCCTCGCAAGCAAAATCACATTGTTCTTCCCTTTTTAAAACACCCAAATATTTTTGTGCAATGTTTAAATGTGTACTGGATTGGTTTTAGGGAATGTTGCGTGGTCTTTGTGAGGGCAAATTTATTTTAATTTCCAAGACGTGTATTTCATTCACTTGAAAGTACTTCATGAATGTAATTAATTTGCACTATGTGCGAAACCTTCAAATGGATTGAGCTCCTGTCAGTTGAGACGCAAAGAGATGGTCTGCAGATTCCTGTAAAAATTTCTTTGAACAAATGATTGTGGGCGACTCGAGAGCTTTCCAAAGTACATTAAAAAAATGCAAATAATTGACTATTCGTCGTCAATTTCAATATACGGAAGAGCACGTATAGTTTAGTAAGCGCCACATGACTTGACCTATTTTAAGTTGAAATAGACACAGGGCTGATAATTTCGAAGTTTTCTAGCCTTATTTGCTGCAAAATGCAGGCCCAAAAAGCTGTTTTGACGTGTTCCCGTCACTATTCGTTACACATAAAGCAGAAATTTGCTTTTGTTTACACAACCTCCGCCAGTCTCTTTTGACACATATAGTCACCATTTCAGTCAAATACGGTTAAGTCATTTGTAGATAGTTGCTTGCTTTACACTGCACCAAAACATTACGTTTGACCATCGTTTGATGTGTCGCCGCTTGAATCCTTGCTTGCAGCGGTTCCTTATTTGTTCGTCACGCAACGCTGTCATTCCATTTTAAGGGGTAGGGGTAGGACAACTTCTAATACGTAACGCTCCGTAAGGCTTGGAAGCGAAGAGCACACAATCTTGTTGAGTAGGAAGAGACAACACTACTATAAAGAAATGTAAAGAATGTTTACCATTGTTCCTGTTGTCATACTAAATCATCACCAGCACCGATACCTACATGCCCTGCGTAATACTGTAACGCTAAACTCGTACCTAGGTCTTCTCGCGCTGCGCAATTAATTTGGCCTTACACACAATACAGTGGGCTACCCTCGGGGAAATGGGAGGTGGCCGCTTAATAGAGGTTGGTGTACCTGGATTATTTTTTCAATATCGGGTTATAAACTTCTAGTGAACATGGAGCCAAGTCAATGAAATCATAATAGACGTGGACCGGTTGGCTTAAGATAAACTCTGACATCCTTCTTTCCCAAACCTCATTTCACCTTTTAGACAAGGTCTTTTACCTCTACAATGGCCGGAAATTCCTTCCAGAGCCCTGCACCTGCTAACTGCTGGCCCCGCGGGGGAAAACTATTTATGTGCCAAGTGGTAATTTTTGCAAATGAATATATACGAAACATCAAATATTTGAACTGCGAAGAAGCAGATCAAGACAAGATTGATCATCACAGTTGGCCTGAGTCATTAATTTTTTCAAGCTCTATTTGCACAACTGCTTATGTTGAGTGTATAACTGCGATGGTCCATCATGTCTTCGTGAGAACCAGTACATCTAAGGGAGGAAAAACTTCCAAGCCCCGCCCACAAAACAGGATCTCGGTACCACTTAGGGGTTCTTTTCAAATTGTTCGACGAGCACCCGTCTTTTATACTGGAGTTCCCCAAGGGTGCTGAAACCTTCTTCTCCGCCCTAGTACAAGTTTTATGCCATGGTTAGGACATATAGTCACATGGTGCGCAAACATTCGCTTTTGCAGCTCGACGTATTATGAGGGGGATCGGGTGAATAGGTTTTCAAATAGACGGATTTGGCCTTAAAATGGCCACGGATTGTGGATTTTTGCCGTAAATTGAGCAGATTCGCGGATTTTGAAATTACTGTGGATCGTGGATCAGCTGTGTATTTTGGCGCCGATTCCGGATTATGCCTTTCTTCATGATCGGATCTTCGGTCCTAAACGAAATTTGGATCATAGATCTTTCATAATCCTTGGTCGGTATGTTAATGAGTTTATTCAAGTTATTTCTTCTATCCAACAAAGCTCATTTAATCCCAGGTGTGAGACTGTTATTGGAATTGTACGGTCCAAGAAGACCTCATTTTCTCTTGTACTGTGTTACAGTCATCAAGCACGTTGCCTTCTTTACTAAATTACTAGGAACAATGGCATTCATGTTTCTCTCTGGATGTAATTGTGGCTTCGGATTTGAAGAAACATATTGGCGGATCGACGGATTTGGCTACAAAAAGGCACGCATCGGAGGATTTGCATACCCCTATTCACCGCCACTATGATAAGCTCTAGCTCGACTCGCTTTTAAATTCATCAGTTAATTTATAGCTGCCACAAACTCTACCAAGATAGAACAACAGTCCTGTATTCAGTCCGGAATATCCCAAAATCATAAGGGCATTAGTGACGTCACGAGACCATTGCTCTCATGGAAAATGGCGCCCGCTTTTTAAAGTCCCTGAGAAAAGCTGAAATCCGCTGTCCTGTGCCTGGTAAAAGCGTTCATCCGGGACTTTTACCGAGCAAATATCAAGAGGACGATTTCAACAGCCATTTTGGATGCTAGTTGATGTTACTCGCGTTATTCTGAGAGATTTTATGGGGTTTTGCGAAACGATGTAAGACGATTTTTTGCCACATTCCAAAGGTAGGTGAAGAACGTTTGTTTTTTTCTAGTAATCACATGTTTTTAACAAGCCTCGCAGAGATTTTCCTCGCTTCTTAATCCATAATTTTTCATCATGCCAAGTGGCAACATGGTAGACAAGCTAGATTTTTGGTAGACATTTCTGGACGTCAAGGCGCTAATTGCATTCGAAATCGCTGTCCCATTACTCAAGAATAACACGATCGACTCGAGCTATTTTTAGCCGGTTTTTACTTTGTTATTAACTAAAATGGCCTTTTTTCTCTTTTTAGGTTAAATACTCTTGGCTTGGAGCGGCACCAAGAGAAACTTCTGGCTCTTTGCCGAATTTGTGGAGTTAAAATAAAGGACCATAGACGCAAAGTGCATGCATCAAAGTTATCTGCTGAGGTGAATACAATTTGGCAAGTTTCCGTCTTGGTCGATTCGCTCAATGTCCATCCAAGTTTTATCCGTGTGAAATGTCGACTTCTTTGTGGGAAGAGTGAGTATCTTGAAGGCAAGATAAGAACTACTACCCTTGCCAAGCCATGGTATTCGCATAGTGATAAATGTTCCGTTTGTGAATCCAACCTGGAACCTAAACCAGGCAGACCATCAAAAGTCAAGAAAGCAAAAGTTAATGAAGGTGAATATGACATGTTACAAAAACAAGAAAGTGGTACTGACTCAGCTTCAGAAGTGAAGGATCAAGTTAGCTTCACACAAGTGTACAGCCTTACTATGGATTGTTTGAGTGAATGAATTGAAAAAATATAACAGAAAGACCAGCATGCATTATTGATGGGACTGTGCTCGTCGTTTTCTGATGAGCAAATAGTAAATTTAGTAAAACAAAAAAGGCCTTCATGTCATTAAAGAAAGCGGTCTACAAGAACCTCTTTGCGAAATGACGGATCTTACCCAACATTGAAAGTCTGGACAAGAGATCTCTCCTCTGAACCAAAGGAATTTTCTAGTGGACACCGTATGGTTGCTATAGATAATGACCAGATTGTACAACGGACATGGAAGGTGAAGGTTGGTCAAAAGGCTCAGGTGAGTGTAGTAACAAGTGTTTGCCAAGCTGAGGTTGACAGTGGAGGGTCCTTGCAAACAAGAGAAGATCTTGCTTCAAGGTAATGCTAACGTTTTTTTGTGGTAATCGGTGGTAATAATAATTATTGTCAACCCATATAGTGTTATTGAAAGGCAGTCATACAAGTAATTGCAATGTTGGAAGCAGAACAATATCAATTATCACGTTTTAGACATAAGTGATTTTATTTTATAGCATGTTTTTGTTATCTAACACAGATGCTGGCGTGATGGCTTATGTAAAGCCAAGCATGATAACATTTTGCAAGCTCAACTCAGAAGTAAATTGCAATTCACGGATGACATCCAGGAGTTACTTAGAGGCCGGGGTAAAGTAGCAAAGACTTTGTTTCTTTTTGAGAACTAAAACGAGCATAATTTGCAGTCCTGTCAAACTGGATGTTAAGCTCCAGGTTCAGTAGTGTTCTCCAGTGAGTATGTCAGTTATTTCATAAAGTTTTCTGCAGTGCAAAGTTTAACAGTTTAGTGCAATCAATAACCTTTGTTTCGGATTTTTATTGTTATTTTTTGAATTTTAACCTTTGCAGTGTAATTTTCATTAATACTGTTAGCACTGTTTAACATTGGATTATTACAAATATTTTGTCAATTTATGCTGTGCATAATTTTGGTCTAATATTGAAGGCATTTGGTTTCTGATTAGATGTAAGTGGGTTTTCAATTCTCTATCCCCCCACAGTAACAGCCACCTGAAATTTAAAGAACAGCGTCGATGTAAACAGTTATATTTTTTTTGTTTTTGTAATTATCAGAATAAGCTGTTGAATGCCTTAATGGCGTTGTGTCAGAGCAAATGGTTGAGGATGGGTCATTGAATGATGATGTTGATGCAAAAGTGAAGGAAATTAATCTGCGAGAAAACAGCCGAATTTGCCCCAATTGTGCAACGGTAATGCCAAAAACAAAAGGGAAATGCATCAACACCGAATGCCGAGTTGATCTAAAGGCGGCTGAGAGAAAGCTGACAGGCGAAGACATTTTGGGCACAGCCCTTGTTGAACCAGTAAGAAAGTACCACTATCGGTTCAAAGAAAATAAGGTAGTTATGAGTGTGGATGATTCTTGCTTGCACCAGGAAGTTAAGATAGTTCATGAGGAATTCATTGTTGAATGGAGCCATGTCCCCTCCAACCATGGACCCAATGCGGTGAACATTTCTATATCAGATCCAGTGTTTGTAAATCCGAACTCTCAGAATGCTTTTACTGAAGTGCTTCGTCGGGTTGGTTACACTGCTCGTTTAACACGTTACGGTTTTCATGGCGCTGGTTCCCGAGAGTGGATAAGTATAAGCATGGATTGCTACCTTTCCTGATCGCTGTCTACATCATTGAAAAGACATTGATCTGTCTTGCTTGTGCCTAGGAAGAAGCATCTGAACCTCATCTTGTGGCCTTCTATGGTAGAGAATGGACTAACCATGTAAACACATTCCATAAAGATGAGGCAAATGTTGGTTCTGCCAAGGAATTTGATTGGGTTGTACTGCGCATCAGTCCACTTCATGTTGAGATGAACATGGTCAAGACATTTTTTGCAGTTAACTGGGAGGTTTTCCTAAGCAGTTTGGCCAAAGAACTGGGATCCACCTCTGACAGTGCCCTGAGTTATGCCAAAGGTGCGAAAAACCATCACCATTCGATGACAATGCTGAACATCCTGGAGCGGGGAAACTGGTGTGAGTTGCTCATACCATATGTTTGTGACAGAATGGCCAATGAGATGGAAATCTATGTCAATGATTATCTGTATGAGTGGATGCCCAACGTGAAATGCAGTAGCCACTTATACCTATTTGAGCAAACTTGACGCTACATTGCTTCTGTGAAGATGTATCACATTGGCATCAGGCGGAAAAACGGTGCTTATGTCAACAGTGGTCAGACATGGTTTGCACCCATGTTCAGTATGAGGCCATTTACTTCGAAGTATAATTTTATTGAGTTGCAAGACAGGTACCTTCAAAAAGCTTCAGTAAAGTTTAATGTCTGTGCCATGTGTTAAAATAAAATTGAATGTTTTCCGCTTACCCTCTTTCGTTCTCACAGCCAAGTATTTGGACGTACAGTAAAATAATTCTGTATTGATATTTTTTGTAGATTTTGTCTTTATTCTGACTTGTTGATGTGAACGAACCCTCTACCCAGCAGATTTGAAGAATTTTGCAGAGAAACAAGACGCGGCTATCACAAGTGGTAACGGCTCGAAAGGGGAAGGCCTTGATGCCTAGGTGGGAGAAGTCAACAGAGCATAAAAATGCTGGGAGAATGGTGCAATGAGAGCCAGAGAGTGATTGAAAATCTTTAGGAACCACGATGAGCTTGCAAAGGTAACTTTTTTCAGTCAGGACTCAACCCTGATTTGGCTGGTTTATTTAATATTTTAACTTATGATGTTTTTTTTATTATATTTCCCAAAGTATATTTTAAGCCCAAGAACATCAGCACACTATTACCTAGTAGCATGCAAAGGGCAGAGTCCCTTTCTTCTTTTAAAGCTTTAATTAATACTTATAATTTTTAAATTTTATAGACGCTAGATTATTATAATGCATGCTTGTTTACCAGTTTCAAGTTTCTACCACGTTTATCTTAATTTTTTTATCTTGAATGTTAGATTATAGTGATATTTTGTATCTTTCTCTTTTTTTTGGTCCAGGGCCGCTCTGGATATCAGCCTCGCTGCTGAATGGGCCACCCTGGCTAAATAAAAATTACTTACTTACACTTTTTCCACAGAAAACTATACGCTATATTTTTTCTTCTCCAACCCCTGGATAAGCTGTTCAGTGCGATAAGGTCATGGTTGTGTTGAAACTTGCCTTTTTTTACTTGAAGCTGCTGAGTACAACTTTTGCCTGGTTTGGAATGATGGATCCAAGAGGAGAGGCACAACTGTCTCGAGCTAGAGATGATTTGACCGAACGAATTTTGGCTTGGCGTGTCAAACTGCGATGTGAAAGGTTAAAATTATTGTTTATTATTTACAGTTTAGGTTGAGTGAATATGCGTGTTGAACACATCTTATCATGTTGACCTGATAGGTCAAATATAATTTTTCTCTAAAAACCTCTGCTGAAATATATGTAAATACCGTTATGCCCAGGCATACATGCATTACTCTCTTTGGGTTAAGAGTGCATCCACGATAGGACCAGGCAGGGGCGGCACAAGCTATCTCACCGATTTCGATGAAACTTGGCCAGTTTAAAGAGGTTCACCCAAAACTACTGCAGTCCAAGTTTAAGGAAATTTGGTCAAAACCGGGGGAAATTATCCTCCCCCCTTGTTTTTTCCTACAAAAATGACCAACAATCACCTAAAAATTGGTCAAAAGTACAAGGCAGTACTGCTATACGAACTCAACCAAATCTTTTCAAATTTTCAGTGAGTGTTGTCCAACTCAAAGACAATCTATGGTCTAGGTTTCGTTCTTCTACGAGTAGTTCCTGTCACACAAGTCGTCTCAGCCAAGACCCCCCTCTCACCCAATGGCGGAAACTTTTCAAGTACCCAAAGTTTAGGCCAAAATATCTCCAATGGCGGAGCATGCTTCAAAAAAAAGAGCATGTCGTTTAAAGGATGGGATTTCATAGTAATATTGTCTGCAAAAAAATCTTTGGGCACTTCCTGAATTATTCCATAGGAAGACTACAAACACCTCGTCCACCACAGGGTACTCGCATTCATTTTTTTTTTATCATAACGCGCAAATTCGGCTTTAATGACGCAGTAACACACAGAAAATGCCACAATATGGTTTCACACCATAAACTTTGTTGAAATAGAGCCAGCTCCTTTAAATCGCTTTAAAAAAATTTGCCCACCACAGGGTACCCACGTAATTTTTAAAAAAAATTTTAAAGTACTAATTCTGTAACAGTGACATAGCAACAGACAAAAAATACCACCAAATTAATAGTTACACATTATAAACCTTAATAGAATAGAAAGATTTGTCCTGAGCCATGAAAATAACGATCAG
>Ga0126343_10000360_pt1 | contig 16760 bp, 7 predicted proteins | sample Cyp2metagenome_FD_92531 | JGI IMG/M metagenome (GOLD analysis project Ga0126343, IMG submission 92531) | Coral microbial communities from Lord Howe Island, Old Settlement Bay, Australia - Cyphastrea 2 metagenome | ecosystem: Host-associated > Invertebrates > Cnidaria > Coral ...
ACTACTCTTGTGGTTAGATAAACCAAGACTAAACCCTACGACTTGGTTCGGGAAACGTCATGGGTAATTCTTTTGTTCTTTTTGATGTAACCATAGTGATTTCCCATGGGCAGTTTCACTGTGAGAATAAGGGTCACATACAAAACACAGACTTCCCATGGGTTAAGTCTCACTTTCCCGTGGGCAAAAGGTCTCGTGGAACCGCAACTATTGTTTAGTGTAAAAAAAAAAAAAAGTAAAATGCAAAACTAAGTTAGAACATGGTATAGCATTTGTTTTAGTGTTTAGAATTCAATCAAAGAGGTGTTTTCATCACAAAATTTTGGTTGTGTACAAGTTAAACATGTTAAAAATAGAAACAATTGCTAAAACTTTCAAAATTTTCTGGTCACTTCAAGTACGCACGTGGGTATATGCGTATAGGACGCTAAGCGCCTGTACTTAGGCAATGATTGCTAATGATTTAGCCGTACTACCTGAGAATGTTGCTTCCTGAAAACTCAGTCGAGATCGGCAGTAGTGTCAAACATAAGTTGGACCCAATTATGAATTACAACTGAGAACTGAATTGAAAAAGTTTTCATTGCTGTTTCTGATCAGCTCAGAAATACTCTAATGTGATGTGATCAAGTTAGACCGGGGTCAAACGCCCAACTTCAAATGAGCCGAATCGAATTTGCTAATGAAGCTTAATGAGGGAGAACAAAGGGTTTTTCTCACTTGCATTCGATTCGGCTCATGTGCAGTACAGCGTTTGACCTGGGCCTTAGTTATCGTTCTTGATGAATCTGGAATGGAGGGGAGTGTACTCAAGTAAAGTAATTTTAAGTGCTGCATGCACCTCCGTTGTCCGGTGAATGATTTTGTTTAGTGAAATAAATATATTAAAGTATATTTAAAATTGTAATCTTAACAGATATATAAGAGATGGAGCATGAGATGATATACGTCAGGGCTACTGTATACGTTCAACACAACGATGACAAAGTCCAATTTGAATCTCGGTAACCGATGACGTGATTCACTCAGCAGGATCCACATTTCGCCGGTTAAATTTGAAAGCAGAGCTGTATTCTTACTGTTTCTGCTAATCTGTCACGAAAACGGAGACTTTAGAACGGCGGTCTTCAAACCGGAGACTGAATTTGATCAGTGAAACGCCGGCTCAGTTTCGTTTTTGTCTGGACAGATAACATTTTGCAAACGGAGCTTTTTGAAAACAATGGCAGCGTGGTGATCATGACATTTCCCTGACCGAGATTTCCTCAGCTAACAAATCCAAAATGACTGTTGATTGTTTCGTTTTCAATTTCCTCCAGCATATGGTGTGGGCGGGGCCCATATCTGTAACAGCCACTCTCCTCTTACTCTTCTTAATTTTAATTCTGTGATTGTATTTTGAGGAATCGGGATCTTAACTATTATATTATATACTGGATCGTTGGATAATGCAATTTCGAAAGTGTACATTGGATTAGCCATTGTGGGTTATGAGCCATTACACGATGTTCTACAAATATGGTAAGCGTGCTCGTAATTTTTTTAGGGCGTTTTTATTGTTATTTTAGTTTCGTTTTCAATATTTTCGGTAGCGTTTTCGATAAAACAATTATTCCACTCGAGTTTGTTGGAAACGAGCTGATTATTGCTAACGCGCGCTGGTGGAATAATTGTTAAATAGCCTCCAGAGTCCTTCATTTGTCCGTCAAAAAATTTCATTGAAAATACCTCATTCAGAAACAAAGGATTTGCCTAATAAGACAAATTTAACCAGACTGAATACAAGATTAACTAGAGTATTGTTGGAAAATAGTTGAAATTGTCTTGGAAGATATATGAGCTAGACTAATTTTTAAAAATGCTATGACAGCGAAATGAAAACGCTGCAATAAATTGAAAGACCTCTAAACACCCACAGAACACCTACGTTCCATTTTGCCTGTAATTTCTACAGCCAAAGTTTCAATTTCTCGTTCTCCTTATCGTCCATTCGTATGTTGCCATAGTTCTAAATTCATACACAGCCGGGTTCTTTATTTTGCTCAAATGGAGCAGCTGCCTCGGATCTCCATGTTTTGTATTTACCGCTACACAATGATCAGTTTAAAAAAAAACTAAGAGAAGATGCGTCAATGCTATAAATACAATACAATACACTAAAGTAAAGAGTTGGGTTAGTTTCAACAGGCAGCCTTTTTCTTCTACGATGTTGGTTCCAAAGTACATGTGTTTTGTGTACAGTTACTATTTTATGAACATTTTGCAACATGGCCAGATTGTCAATTCGGAACTATTTCATTTATTTCGATTTCCTTAGCTCTTCATAAACGGATGATAAGTAATTTATACAATCAGAAATCAATAATTTTTAATCGTATATATTGCGTTTTCTTTAATTTCCACAAACATTTGGAAATTTGCACTCCATTAGTATTCCCAAAGTCAGTCACGATTTAATAAATTAACTACGGAGAAACGACAATTGAGAGCACGAAAGTACACGGTAAGTCTGGCATTTTGATTTGAAGACACATCTTGTATCCGTAGTTCTAACAAGATCAAAAGAAGAGGTTAAACCGATCATGAAATCCAGAATCAACTTTTAAAATCGGTAATAATCGTAAGCTTAAAAAGGATCATTTTCGTCAACATAATACGATGAAGAAACCTTGGTCAAAGACATAGCCAAACACTGTGCGCATACATACAAACGTAAGAGGTTCGCTTGCTTCATATTTTTACTACAAAGAAACCTTTTTAGTCATAGTTGTTATCACTTTGGCTTTACAGACATTGTATATATGTTGAAGTGCTAAGAATTCTTGAAATTTGTTATTAAACAAATTGGTACTTTGCAAAGCAATACCCGGACTGTTTCAATTTAGTATGTGGAAACACTGAACAAACAATCAGTTTAATTTTAAATGAAACGTTCTTCTACTGCGGATTTAAATTGTCTTTACTATATATGTTTTGCGAATACTTTTGCTCCCAAATTTGAGCGTCTGATCTATTCGTATTAATAAATTAAGTGCTTAATTTAATTTTCAGTTTTTTGTAACAGAAACTCCGAATTTGACCACATCTTTCAGTTAAACCTGAACCATTCGATGAAAAACAAGTCCATTACGAGAAACGAAGGTCGTGAATTGATACCAAGTTTATCTGTGTAAACACTAAAAGTGTCTACCTATTTTGTTTTGTTGATTAGATTCAGTATGATATATTACTAAATATCTTACATGCGATTTTTTAACAGGTAAGCCCGGCCAAAATTTAAGCTTGAGTGTCGTTACCAAAGTGACATTTATAACCGGCAATGAGCGTTTATGTGAGAATTCTGATTTTACAAAAACATAAATTCACAATTTCCTAAAATGAATTTTTTGGGGGGTGAAGCAGGCCATTAGTTTTATTAAGCTAAATAGCTCTCCCTTTCCGGTCAAATTGGACAATTTCACAATCTCGACGAATTTTGTTCGTGACCTAATTTATTTTAATACAATAGCACTGTACGTTATTTGTGATATGTGCATCTGTTGCATAAGTAAATCAACATGAACCGACCAAAGATACAATTTTGAGTGAATTAGTGACCAACATCTACATGTTGCGTGTATGAAAACATGCAAATTTACAGTCTTAGCAACCACTTTGGTGCCATCCGTTGTCATGTATTTGAACACGTCGTAACCACACGGGTGCGCACGCATAATGCTGTCCCCAGTGCTAACCCATTGACTTTATTTTTTTTTATGAACTTGATAAAGGGACCTTTGCCTCAATTGATAATTCGCGGCGTAAACTTCCATTACCTGTGTGCATTTAGCTAAACTGTGAAAACTTGTTAATGGTTAATACTCAAGAAGAGAATAATGCACCTTCAGTATGTAAACACTATCGGAAAGATTTCATTGGACAAATGACCGACTCAGGTTTATATAACCGCCCTCATTGAACTTCGCCGATTATAGCTGCCACTTCCCCGAAATAATTACACCGAAAGAACAACAATACCAAAAAAAATTGCAAGAAAGCAGGTTTGAGTCTTTTTTTTTCACTAAATGCCTAATTGAGTATTTTAAGTTGTAAAGTTAATTGTGCAGAAACCTTTAATTGATAAAAAGAAAAGTAAGTCATTTTATATATCATGCTTATCATTGCAATGCTGATTGTCGTTTAGGGCTCTAGATTCTATCACTTGAATGTCTTAAAAAAAAACACAGACAAATTTAACCAGAAGATTTACAAAACCGTCTCTGTACTGGCGTGAGATTTCTTCCGGATGTCAAGAACTAAAACAAACATCGCTAAGCTCTCATATTCTTTTTTTCCTTCTACTTTTTTTTTCTTTTTAAACCTAGACCTTCAAAAATCTTGTTACGGGTATGAAACCTTGCATGTAATGGAGACACAGGACCCAAGATATTTTCATGATTTGATACAATTTGTACGCATACCCCCATAGCCAATTCTTAGCTATACAGCCCAGCAGAATCCTCCTGCTTGTGTTAAAACGATCAGTGTGCATGCTTGGTACTGATCTATAGATCCCTTGAGGAATCAATCGAAATTATGTCGTACTAACTGCAACAAAATCCTTTAGCAGAAGTGTATTCTCAGTTACAAGTTTAAGTAAAATTCAGTATATCGAATTTCAGTAGAGCCGCTTATGACTCCAATTTCCTTTTGGCAATTTTCAATCATTTCCATTAAGACAAGGCTGACAGGATTCTATTCTGGCCGAACAAAAACTTTGCCTTATAAAAGCGTGAAATAACACAAAAAAGATGTGAACGTTTAGTAATATTTTCCCCATATGTTTCCGTAACCAAGAAACGTCCCTTGTTTGTCTATCCAGGCTGTCTTCGGTTACCTCTCCAAAAATAACTGAGTCAAAGTAAAAAAGAAAAATTAAGTGATAATGTAGAAGCTATAATGTGTGAAAGAAAAACTGTTGGCTTGTACTGAAATATCCTTGTCGATAATAGCCTTTGCGTGTCAACATTTCGCTATACCTGCTACGCCATAACTTATTCGCTTAGTAGTTACGTTTTACTAATGCTGGTGACGTTAATCGCTGACACTATAGGGATGGAATAATGGCTTAGTAGATTGTTAATATATAGAACAGTCGCGAGCGAACACAAAATTCTAGTGTTTCTCGTTTGAAAATCAAATCACGGCAAGGTTTACAGGACTGATTGATCTTGAATTAGAAGACATAAAAGGCAATAACATTTCCAAATAATATCACACTGTAAAGGGTGAGTTGATAGCAAACATCCTGTGTTGAAATATTATTCAATGCATATTGAAGAAGGCTCTCCGTTTGTCAAAGTAGTTAGTTTGACAAATATTCTGTTTGAATGCATTAAGGTACTTTACGAATGACGATTGATATTTGGCGATTACGCTGAGTTCAATCCACTGGAACACATACTAAATTCGTGTGACTTGTACCGAACATTTGGTCGCCTTCGTCATTTATTTCATTTTAATTCCAAGTGTAATTCCAAGATTGTAAGGCGAAATCAAAGCAAAGGGATTTATGTTTTATTCTGCAACGCATGTATACTGAAAAACCAGAAGGGGATGCGATTAAGACGCACAAAAAAGCCTTTTGTACTTCAAAAGCCGACATTAAGCCCTTTAACTTGTTTTTGGCAAATTGGTATTTCGTACCTGATTATTTGCTTTATTTGTCAAGTCAAGCCAAAATAAGCAAAAATTAATAAATCTTCCGGAGGATCTTTCCCTTGCTAATGACAGCAAATGACCTTGTGTCGTGTGGACTAAAACGTAAAGTGCCTAAGTACAAATAAAATCACTGCCTCTAGAATGCATTCAAATGTTGCTGTCAACTATTACACAGTTTTTAATCTGTTTCTTGCGAAATTGTTGTCTTGTATGCCCAAGAAGGTTAAAAAAATATCCGGCACGTTAGAATTATTTAAATAATAAAAACACGTTTTGTTGAGATCCTAAAGCTGTGGAAGTATATGGAAGAAAAGAGGAGATCACACAGAATATTCTACCAGCTCATCAGTAAAATTATGACAGGCTAAAATTATATAAAAAAGGATGCCCTTCAGCATACCTAACAAAACCGAATGTTGTATTTCTTATTACTTCTTCAGCTGTCATTTTTAGGCCATTTGGTAATTAGGAAAAAAAGCTTTAGACAATTTATTTCAAAATTTGGTGTATTAAAATTTGCATACACTTAGAATATAACTTTTTCCTTTATCTCATTCCAGGCGACGAAATTAAATTTCATCTCGTGGTTGTTTTCTGAGGAGTGGCTCAGTGTGTGGGGAATTGTGTGAGGACAAAAATCCAATAACGAAAGAGGTAGGACGCTTTTTGTATTAAATCAATGTAAAACCAGCTTGCTAGGAATATCAAGTAAATGACTTAAATTGGTATTAAATATTTCCCCTGGTCTCGATCTAACAGCGAAATATCAAGTCTTGTACGAGTTTTTCAAAGGATAACAGTAATGTTCTGATTTCGGTAAGGGCTCCACTTCTTAAATACCCATGCATGCACATGTTTCATGGCGATTTCTGTCTTTTTTTCCACTGATTGTGATGCATGAATGAATGCTAACCTATTCCAAAAAGGCGTGCGTAATTGTGATTTCCTTTCAGAAATGACTTAGCATATCAAACTTTTGGTTGGGATTTTGGCTGGGCAACAAATCCAGCTGATAAACATCACATCATTGTTGAAGTTTTGCCTCCAGTTTAGGCTGTGGGAGATTATCGCTGAAAGTGATCGTAAGCTTCAATTTTTGTCCTTTACTTTCGTCCTTGTTCAGTACTATCATTGTTTTCACCCAAGCTATTACTAAAATAACATATATACAGGTATAAAAACTAGAAAAGCAAAATTGCTATAAAGCCGGACGCTTTCCACTTATTCATCATCAGGCGCAAACAATTACAAGGTCTAAATGTCTTCGTTTCCGAATTTGCGCTTTTTTTAGATCTCCACGTCACATTCTTTCATGAAAGCATCATGATTTAATAAATAGATATAAAAAAAAATGTTACAGGTTTGTTCTGATTATTTTGAGAGGTGAAATATTTGGTCGGTGAATTTGAATCGATATTACTTCAACGAGGATTTTTGGCACCAATGTTGATTTCCAGTACTTTTAGCATACAGACGAAATAACAAAATAACCTAAAATTGTGCACGCCTAGGAGGGTAAATAACTGGTTTAACTTAAACATGACCAAGAACACGATTTGGTTCTCTACTGTCATTGTTTATTTACTGTTTCCAATTTCTTCGTTTTTTTGTTTATAGTAATTAAAAGAAGGCACGGAAAGTCGTAATATGCCAATTACTTCCTCGATTAAATAAGTTCAGTCAAGAGAATTCAATCGTTTCCGTGTCTAAAAGCACCAAGGAGCACGCAGAGGAAAGTCTCTTATGCAAATGAACAAGGCGCAAGAGACAAACCGGCTAGCCATGCGTCTCTTGGTTTCAGGCTGAGCAAGCGAGCATTCTAGGGGTGTAGCCGGGGGGGATCCTCTTCGTGACCCCCCTTTGTAAGCCATGTTTTAAGCGAACAACCTACCACAGGTCGTAAAAACGGCATGAAAATCTGGTGAGTAACCTCGTTTTGGCACCGTGTGACCCCCCCCTTTGAAAAATCCTGGCTATGCCCCCTGCATTCGATCACATTTGTTATCGCAGGAAAAGAACATTTGATCATCCTTGAAAGGGCACTTACCACAGTTCATAAGTGTGGTAATTATCGGGAAGTAAATGTGATTTGGAGCCAGAGAACTCCACCAATAGAAGCATCGAAAACGAACAGAAAGTAAACGACAACCAAAAAGTGACAAAAGATATTCTCGACTATATTTTTAAATTTTACGAAATGACTCTTTGAGCGAAAAGATTTAGGTGGTCACTAGAAATAGAAATTCTTGAATACCCGCTGTCATTTCTCAACCAGACCGGCGCTCACTCACATCAGGAATAAACCTTTATCGTTGTAGGCGCCATAAAGATTTCATCTTGCAGAAGATGAACATAGCTTTGGGCGATCTTTTATGTTATCAGTGTTAAAACATGCTAAGGTTAAGTTGAGGAAGTTTATGGACAGGACTGCATCTTAAAGAATACTCAAGGTGTAAACTATTGATTACACACAGTAAAACGAATACAAAGCGATTCGAGCAAACTGTTTCTACTTCCAGTCTAAGTTTCCAGCCTACTGACAACTTCCAAGAATCAGAGCTACAGATGTCTCACAACTTAATTAATTTCTATTTGGAACATTTGTCAGTGCTAAAAATGCATTCAAGCCGGTCATTGTCGCCGACTTTTAATAAGTGCCAAGAAGGAATATATGATGATTATGCATGACTCGCCATGAATAATTTTAACTTTAAAAAGTCTCACATTATACAGTAAAACTCAACAGCTTTCAAACTCATCACCTTCAGTTGCTCAATTGAGATGCTTGAGATGCATCATTCGTTCATCAGCCGGTTCATCAGTTGTTTTCTCAATGTAGAAAATGTTGGGTGATCTTCAAATCGAGAAACTGCCATCAAGTCAGCAGTCAATCACATAACTACAAAGCTATCTAAACAGAAAGAGAAATGAATGGTCAAGCTTAGAAGAGATTGAGATGAATAAAGAAAGGCGAATTGGAAGAAAATAGTGTGACGCAGCCCCATTAAATAAAGCTACCGCTATATGTCGCTCTCTTTTAAAATTGCAACGGGCATGATTTTTGTCAACTGCCTTGCTTACGGCAATGCGCACGTCTTCTTGCAAAATATATGCACCATTGGTCTTGGTGCGTCAATAGAGATTTTTACACTCTTCATGATTGAAGTGGAACTCTTAGCTTATTGGTGCGCGCCGCCTCTTTGGGAATTCTCTGAGCAATTAACTGTCCCGTGAAATAATTGATCTTAATTTGTTCTGCATGGCGGTAAGCTTGCACATCTATTAACCTTCTGTTTTCAAAGCGAAGCCACAGAAAACACAGGTGATTTCGGGCAACTGTTTTATCGAATTCGCACGTAACAGCCGAAGCTCTAACCAATGAGCAAGTCCTTCACATTTAGTGGTTTACGTAGATGTCCAAATTTTAATTTAGATTTTTTCTGACTGGCATCATTAACTTGTGATCAATGAATCAGGCGACACCAATTGGATTAAACAGGAACTTGCTCCGCAACAGAGCTTGAACGAAGTAAGGTAAGGTCAGTATTCATTTCGTCGCAATCTTCTGCAAATTGTTTCCACTTAAAAAGCCGAAATTGTTTACAGTTTATTGTTCATACGGTTATTACCGAGTTATTTTGTATTACTGGCAATATTTCTATGCGAACGTTATATTGAGTTAATACATGAAGGATATGCTAACGAATGGAAAAGACTTCTATCTTTTTTTCATAAGGCTGAGAAGTGAAAATATATCTTCAGATACACTTATGTCAGTTGAAGTCTGTTTGAATCATTGTACGAAAGAAAAGGAGAGTTACATAATTCTCGCAGCTCATGGTCGACAAAATGTTTTCCTCTCTACTACTCTGTTTAACATTCTGTTAAAAACCGATGATACGTTTTAGCCACGTCGTGAAAAATATTGTTTTCCTAGAAGTCTGATGAAATTTGAATTGAACTCCCTTAAAGCTATATCGGTAATTAAAACACGCTTTACCAATTGTTCATGCACTTTGCAAGCTAAGTGAGATATATTAAATTTTAAATCGCTGCATTTTCCGTGCAAGCAGATTCGGTGCAAGCAGATTCGATGCAAGTAGATGCAAAAATAGAATGTTGTCCAAAGCAAAACATATTGTCGTATTTGTCATATCACATTTCCAAGCTCAGTTTAAGTTGAACGCAAATCAATAGGGGCTACAACGAATACAAAATAACAGCTATAAAGTGCCTCCGCCGTGATTTTACAAAAAGGGATAGGTTTTTGATAAACTCAGATTTTTTCAATGAAAAATTTAAAAAACGTTTCAAGCCTAATAAACAATGAGAAAGTGCAACACAGCTTTAGTCCGTAAAACAGTCGATCATTTCAAAGGGAGAAGCCGCGCCGATAAGAAAACGTTTATCCATAAAATCTTGCCGCTCAACCTTGCAAGAAATAAAATTAGTGCTATAAATTGATTCGGTGATATGATATTAATTTCGTATATGTTCCGGCTCTCTTTGGGAGTTCGGAAAAACAGTCAAAATAAATGAAATTATTCTTGTGACTGTTAATAAACAGGGGTTTTCTTTTGTTTCGCCTTCTAGCTGTCTCTTTGTACCTGTAGGTTTATTAAAATTCTCTGACTGAGGTCTTGATCTATCTTTCTGATTACTGCCAGAATAGATATTTTACAGTCAGATGTCCTTTCAATTCCCCCAGTTAAGCACATCATTTACTAACATTCTATTGTAGTATTTTCAAAAACGGTCTCCTCAGCTGGGAACGGACTAAATGACAGTGACAATCCCAGTTGTTGTCATAAGCTTTAATATTTATGTTTAATTAACGCTGAATTCCACTCATGAAGTTCCCCGTGGATTTTGAAATAAGAAGCCAGATATCCTCTTGAGTGCGTTACTGAGAAGTATGAACTTTCCTGATACACTGACTCTCGCAAACTTTATATATTTTTGTCGTTAATTAGTAGCAGTTATATATATTAGGATATCAAGAAACAGACGGTAATCATTTTCTTATCTTGGTTTTTAATTTGTGAAAATGTTGTTGAAATGAGGTAATGGTGAAGTTTTTCTCTCTCCTTTCGGCATCACTTAATAAAGGCTACCAGCTATTGCTCTTAACCGTATTTAGCCAAGTAGGGGGGCGGAAGGCCGAGCTTAAAGTACCTGCGGTGATTTCCAGCTTTCAAGAATTGTGATTGTCAAACCTTGAATAAATTACTTCCATGAATAATGGCTTAACGTTTCTTTGGCAACCATGTTTCAAAAGGTGCTTTTCAGAAATTTAATTAGTGATTTTTAAACCTTCAATTTAGTACGAATCTGGATTTATGACAACTTTTTTCTGTATTCTCTTTTCCTCTTTTCACATCTGGTATCCATATGCATTTATTATATAATAACTCAATGAATGAGGTTATGATTTATTTGAAAACGTTTGGAAATCCAACTTGTGGCGGACATTTTGAAATTTGCTATGTTATATGTTCTGACGTCAAGGTCGACACGTAATTATCACTAAAAAATACAAATATGGACGCTTCACGTACATTTGATTACTGACGAATTTAAAATTCTGTGAGATTCATGGTGTTAAGAAGGCACAAAAAAAAGTCTTCACCTCGAACAAAACGAATAAATAGGATTAATCAACTTCGGATTCAAAGTCTGTAACGCAATTCATCGCGACGAGTTAACGCAATCTCATAACGCCAAATATTGATCTGAGTTGAGGGTATTGGGCACGAGCACAGGCAGAGCCCATTTTGTTTAGCTCCTTGTCCAAACACGGGCTTAACTCTCGGAGTGCCTCAAAACCAGCATAAATTTTACCGGCAATAGGCTGGGGTCGCCAGACCTGATCAAATTCTGTGAGAAGAGCTTTGCACTACGTGTTCTATGTAGAAACCCACCCACTGTAGTCGCTTGATTAAACAACAACCCGCACTACAAAATCAACAACAGCAACAACAACGAAAAAAAGAAACAGTATTTTAATCCGGAAGTGTAGGTGGTTCAAGTACGACTCTGTTCTACCTTACCTTATTACCATTCCGGTTCTATATTACAGAATCCTTCCGACTCATCATGTGAGAGTATCTCTCGTAAAATGTTCATGGATGATTTGGGGCGGTAGTAGTGGGATGATCATTGACGGCAAAACCAGAGTGGAAACGGCAAATAGCTAGTCGATAAAACTATACATGTAGCTTTATTTGACAAACTCAACTGGGTTTGCACGAGCGTTATACATACAAACCAGAACGATTTTTGGTCATCCGCGGCACACAACAACCGAGGAAGGCTGAGGAACTTTACGCTACTTTTACAGTAATCGTCTCTGAGATAATGGTTGACACCATGCAGTGGCAAAATCACCACGTTAATATAACTTAATCATTTCCTACTATTTCATTTAGTTAATTTGCTATTTTGTGGTCAAACCATATTAAATCCGCGCTAAATTTAGGATAGTGCTTATAAATTTCAGCCCGCAGTCGGATGTCGCTAAAATCTCTAAGAATTAAAGAAATCCCATAATTAATGGTCGCTTAATTTTGCAATAGACCCAAAGCCGCTAAATTTAGTAGCCAATAAGGAAGTGTCACTTCCTCTGTCTAAGGACGTGATTGCCTTCAAGTTTTTTTGACTGCCTTTCTTCCCGTTCTATACTTGTGTTGTTTGTAAAATGTGAAGATGTCACTGACATGCACTTCTAAAACGTCCAGCTTTAACCTTAATCATGGTAATCAAAATCGCCAAGCTCTTTTCCATGTTTATCTGTTTTAAATCGTCATTTTTTAGGTCATCTCTAGTTTCTTTACAGTCACACTGGGAAACGCAAGGCTCAACTGATAAATTCAACAATGGCTTTTCTAGACGCTTAAGGCTGATTCCTGATAGTTTCAGTAAACAGTCAACGGAAAACTGTGTTTATCACACGTACAAAAGATAGAGACAATGAAATAAAAAAGTTGTATTTGTATAAGGCAGATGTGACAATTGAAATTATCGCCGTAAAGCTCTCTACGTTCTGCTTTGAAAACACGACTTTATAGCATTTCAAATTTTCCTATTGGTTCATTAAACATCTCTTGGCTTTAACTTAGATGGTGCCAATTGAAAAAAATATGTTGAATTTGCACTTTTTTTATGTGTTACCGTACAAGGTGATTTGCGTCAAAAAGTCCAATTAAAGACTTTCTCTGGCAAACTAAATATGATCGGAATTGTTCCGTTTAGTTTCAAAAACCTTTCTTTTATAAATTAAACACCGGACACGATATTGCAACCTGGTGACAGCTGTTGGTCATATCTATTTACTTTTTATCTGTAATTTTGTATATATTCATCACGTCAAAAGCAATTAAACGTCCAAAACTCAGCAGCAAAGTACCCGTCGACATTTAGAACGCTTTCAACAGAATAGCGTATTTACTGCGGCTCTTTTTGGGTGCTAAACAGTTAGTATTCCTGACACGTTTCCAATTCTATTCCTTTATTTCTCCATTTGCAACAATACCTGATTTTGTTTTTATTTGAATACTTGGTCACATGTCTGCCAATGTCAATTTACCGCTAATGTAACGACATCACGTATTGTGTTATCTTGTTTGCAGATTTGTAAGTCCGCGTGAAACAAATCACGGTATATCGGGGTGATAAGGGCAACACACTCGGCTCGACGAAGATCGGATTGTGAAAACTCACTTTCAGAAGATTCAACGCTTAAAAAAACTAAACCGCGACTAGGTAAGTGTTATACAGGCAAAGGTCCCGCATTATATAGAAGTTTAAAACTGTTTTGGGGTTAGAAGAGGTTGAATTAATCATGCATTCAAATTTCCGCTCTTTAAATCTCAGAGAGATATAAAGAGGAGTACAATTCCGATCCATGCAGTGTATGCATTTTACACCTGTGTCACTCTAGCTTTCAAGCGACATGTAGCTAGGCAGTTAGGAAAGCAGGAGGAAATTTGGACTTCTTTATTTGGCTCGGGGGCATCAACCACCAGTACATTATTGCACATATATATATCACTCCGATTAACATAATTTGCCGACGAAGAGAAACGTTCCGTGATCAAAGAAGCAGAAGAAGCGGTCATAAAACTCAAAATGAAGCAAATAATACGTTATTCCTTCTTTCTTCTCAAACAAACAGCTTTTTATGCAGCAACAAATATTTTAAGATTGCTATGAGATAAATGCCATTAGAGTAATATATCATCTACAGTGGTGGCGCCAGAAAGAGTTTCATTAGTACATGCCGTCTTCCGCTTTACGTGACTGATGTATTTTAGCAGCGTCGGGGTTTAGCAATTTTTTGGGGGGGCGCGGAAAAACAGGCACGAAATAGCAGTAATTTTAACCGAATAACCTTCCTTCCCTTCTGACAGACTTCTCAATATAATTAACACGATTTTCGCGTCTTCAGAGAAAACAATGAAATTTAAACCGGTGTTTCTTACACATTCAGAACAATGTATATGTATGATTTTCTACTGGATAATTTAATCCGTTTTAATGCTCGTTATTTTTGTTACCCAATTTAAGTTAAGATGTTTCGGGGTTTTATTGTGCAACAGTCGAATAGGAAGACAACAATCTAAGAGTTAAATTGCTCGTGATGTTTCTTTGTTTGCACTGCTGATGGTTAAATTCATTTATTTACCAAATGCTCCTCTACCTCTTGTCCTCTTTCTAGTGACTATTTTTCCATGTTACCCGTCTTGAGCTTGTAAACTATCTTCTTAGGTTAGTTATTGGCTTACCTTCAATGTTTCCTTTCGTTTATTTAAGCAATATAAACATTTCAGGAATTGCGTTTTCACGTTTAATCACACTGAACAGAAGCGGGTGTTTGCTCAAAGCTATCGCAAGGGTTTATCTGTAAATAAACTTCCATTAAGGCCAACCTCTCTTTATCTTATGCTACACATTGTGTCAAAACACAACTCTAGCTGCTTGAGGGGTGCTGATCGACTAGCGATTTTTTATTTCATGATATAAAGAAAACAACAACAGCAGGTAAGTAGGAGAAAAAGTCATCAAAAAGTGGATAGTTTCTTCACCGCCAAATTTCTTAACTTGGCACGTTCATATTTCTAGCCAGCGGCTAGGAAAAAGCTGTCTCTGACATGTAACTAGTTTTTTTCACATCTCAGTGGAGAGCACCCGATGAAGTTATATTGATACCTAGTCTGGTTGATTGAAAGCGCTTTTTACTTGTCACAAGTATCCAGTATAAATCGCATTGTCATGTACTTTGATTTTGCTTTACGGCGTTTCGCAATCGGTTCAGTTAAAAGTTTCGGGCCAATCAAGGTAGCATCCACATTACGCCGCAGAATTTGAAAATCAAGCTTTATTTCAACCCGGCGTTAGACCGACCGTCCAAACTAGTCGGTGACGAAAACAGAGCCGGATTTTGGAAAACGCTCCAGTCGAACCGGAGGAATTTGAAAACGCCGACTTCTCATTTTCGCGCGGAAACGGAGCTTTTCGATTGCAACGCGCTCGCACGCGTTTTCCCGCGCTTTGCGTGGGTTACATGTATTCCTCTCGAGTTTTGATTAGTTCACGATTGTCTGTATCTTTTGTGATTGCCTAGAATATTTGCTTTGGTTTTAATTATGCCACACTCAATTGAATACCTTACCTATGAAGCTACAGCACAAGCTCTTTGTAGTGTTACGAATGTTTTTTAGATATATGGTCACCGGCAGCCCGCTTTCGCCAGAATAACAGCAACAAGAATTTGAAGTACATGTAGCATGGAGTCGTAAATGGGTGGGGCAAAATATCTTGTTCCTCGTTAAATTAACCCAAGAATTTTCGAGAGTTAAGTCAGTAAGAGGACGCCAAAACAACGTAAGCATTGTTTTTACTCTGCTTAGGTACTGTACAGCACCGTAAATGATCCCTAGACGGGAAATGATCACCAAATCGGACTGTAAATGATCCCGAACAGCGAATGCCGGATCCCCGATGATCCCGCCGGAAAACGAGGAATGGCATGGATTTTGGTTTCCTGTTTTTTTTTTTCAATTTTACTTCTTTAATTATTTATATTCATCAATTAAACGGATGTATCAAATTAGATCAAATTAAGGAAAATGATATATACTGACAACGTAAACTATGATTTAAATAGCATTCTTATGACAAATCCATCTCATTTTCTCTTGACCATTCTTCTGAAAGATTACGGGAAAAAAAATTGTAAACGGAAGTACCATTTCTCAGCCTGCTCGATCTACAACATAAATAGCTTAATGCAAGAGACCATGGCATAAACAACGTTTGTCGATTTTATACATTTGGACGCGATTTGTAAATATGTTAATAACTCACTCAAAACGCTTAACAATACGAGAAGTAACACCAAAATGAGTCTAAAATTCGACTCAGCCTTTAACAATTGTTCTTGAATATTTCACAGCACCCAGAAACGAAATGTACATAATACTATTCGATTTAAATATAATTTTCATGCTAATTTTATTTCGTGTAATAAAATTACCGAAGAAAACTCGCTAACAACAATGGAACAACCACAACGAAATGCCAGAACACTGTATTGCAATTTTAACCAGAACAGAAGATCTTTATCACGGATAAATCCACGTCCATGCAAAGTCCGAGCAGGTCAGGTCAATTCCAGCAGATCCGTAAGCAAACCCGCATTTTTGACAATTGTCGCAAAACGCAATGTCATCAGAGTAAACTTGCAGAATACCATTAGCACCCTGAACCCCCCTCCCCTTGTGAAAAGGATTGGTTTTTTTGCCACCATTTCGACATGTCTCCTCGGCGACGTTCCCATCGCCATACCTCTCTTTTAATTCAGAAACGACGATAACGAACGATATCCGTTAGCATTTCTTGCTACTGACTTTCAACATTAATGACAAAAGTCTTTCATTTCGCCAAACCGCGCCTGAAAAGTCTCTGGCACTCAAGGTATGACCAGGCGTACAGGCCCGGGAATAAGACACGATTTAGTCGAGTAAATTGAGATGCAGGAAATTGAGTGACTGAACTGACAT
>Ga0126343_10000361_pt1 | contig 16759 bp, 16 predicted proteins | sample Cyp2metagenome_FD_92531 | JGI IMG/M metagenome (GOLD analysis project Ga0126343, IMG submission 92531) | Coral microbial communities from Lord Howe Island, Old Settlement Bay, Australia - Cyphastrea 2 metagenome | ecosystem: Host-associated > Invertebrates > Cnidaria > Coral ...
GTACCGCGACCAAACACAGCTGGCCCACTTACTGAACCTGTGCCGTGGCCTAACACAACTGGCCCACTTACTGAACCTGTGCCACAGCCTAACACAACTGGCCCACTTACTGAACCTATGCCGTGGCCTAACACAACTGGCCCACTTACTGAACCTGTGCCACAGCCTAACACAAGTGGCCGATTTACTAAACCTGTGCCGCGGCTTAACGCAGCTGGCCCACATACCGGACCTCTACCACAGCCCAACACAAGTGGCTTAAATCCTGGATCTATTCCATGGCCAAACAAGAATTCCGATGTTCGACGGGTTGAAACGCCAAGTGAAGAAAGAACTGGGTTATCGGAAAGCGAACAGCGCCCGGAATTCGTTCCATCCAACTCTTCTGTTGCAAGCCGCGGGGAAGCAACAATCAAAGGTCTTGTAACTCCACCTGAAGAAAGAGCGGGGTTAACTATAAATGTTCAGTACCCAGCATGCACCTCATCTAACTTGTCCCATCAAAGTGGCGAGGAAGCTGTTGTGTGCGTAGAATCAGCTCTGACAGATACAACTGAGGAGACAATTGGAGCCCGGAGAGTTTTGTCTGATGCAGTGCCAAGTACCACTTCTCCTTCAGAAGCACGAGGAGAGCCTGTTGCCGACAAGGAACTTTGCAAGGGTAACACAACAAATGGGACTACTGTAGTCGCTGCTGAAAACTTTGGAGACCCTGCTCTCGTTCATGAGAAACCGCAGTCAGGCCCGAAGAACGTGTTGCACGAGAGGAACAGGAATGAAACTGCTGCGAGAATAACGAAGACATCTACAAAGCTGATGCAAAAAGCAAAGGAGACTCAAGATCATTTAGGTTCAGGCTCTGAAAGTAGGAATACCAAAAATTATCCCCAGGTGAGCAACAAAACATGCCTAGTTGCAATTTTTGTCTTTTTGGACACCATCCATTTGAAGGCGATAAACCCTTTTTCATAAATTGCTGCCAACTTAAAATTCTTTTGTATGCATTTAAAGTTTCCTCACCAAACTCGTTTGAGAGTAAAAATTCTTTTGAGTTATCAACTTTAAAACGAGGTCAAGAAGGCTGATTTTAATACTTACAAAAGAATATATAACTGGCTGCCATCTGTGAAAAGGGTATATAGATGTGAATCATCTTGGTATATGACTAAGTATTAAGTGTGCTAGAGTAGTGTCAAAGGTGCAGAACGTACGTCATCAGACCAATCGGATCAGATTATGTCATCGATCTGCTTTCAAAACAAATAATTACCTATTAGTTAGTCACGGGTTTATATAAATCTGGTGATTTTAGCCCCACCTTTCAATAATCTCAACACACACTAACCAGTCTCACCCTTAAATAAAAATACGATCCCTAATCTTAAACGTTTGGTTTAGAGTTGTTTTGTTAGAGGCTGAATATCAATTGGGACATTGTACTGTTTTCTTTTCCAGTTGCTGACTCCTATGACTTATTTATTACTAACGTCATTGTACTATTTTATCACTTTGGTTTACTATGTGTGCATGTATGCAGCGAATTCAATTAAGTTAGAGTTGAAGTGAAAGTAGGTGAAAGCAGCTGGCGTAACCAAGTTCACACTTTGTTAGATTTGAATGGCTGGTTGAACTCTAGACCCTTATGTACTTTGAGTTTGATTTATCTACATTTTACATGAAGGACTTGGGTGAAGGATCAAGTGGTCCTAGAACCAGACAGGCTGCAGACAGGGGAATACGGCATCAGTCGAGGTCTTCTCCGTCGTCAGTAACTGGGCAAAAAGGAGAAATTGTATCACAGCATCCTCTAGTCATACCAGTAGATGACGACAATGTCAAGGTAACTACAGAGATAACATTGATATTTAGAGAATTGAGAAACTACGGCTGAGACGGAACCAGCAAAGCAGCCGATCTACATCGATTGTGTGAATTGGCGGAAGAGAACAATAAGATCTGAGGAAGGAGAGAACGGAAGAGCGAAAACTAGTTTCTTAGTCGCCACGGTGGTTACAATACCTAATTTACTCTGTGAAAACTGCTTGCACCTTTTTCAATCTTCATTACGTATTACCCATGAGTGAGTAGATTAACATACATCGGTTCAATTATCATTCAATGCATTTTTTCCCTGCAAATAATGATCTACTCGTGCGTAGTACCGTCTAAACTTGTTTTGCTACAGATAATATTATTGTGCTTGTGCGTAATTAAAACCACGCTTTCGGGTCTCACAGATGCTCTCAGCTGTCTATCAGAGAGTGATTTGAATATGAAAGCAAACTTCGTGATCGAATGATAAAACAAGTATTGAACTTTCCCAAAACATCGTGATTTTTTAGTATCTCGCAAATTCTCGCAAATTCTCGCAAATCAGTTATTTGCTCTGTTCGCCACTGACAAATTGCGATAAATTGCTTAATTTCGTCCAGTAATTCTAAATGCCGACGTTTTTATATGCGTGAGGTACATTTTATTTATAATCGTTGTTTGCTCGCTTTGTTTCGCTTTTGGGTGCGATGATTTTTTATGTATCAAGACATAGTTATAATGAAGATGAATACTGTAGCCTAAAACACCGAAATTGTTCCATGGTATTTGTGTTTTGTTGTTCTTAGCCTAAGGGTGATGAGGATGAAGGTGGAACTTGGTATAAAAAGACTGATGTCCCACAAGAAGATGCATTTGGGATTCAAAAAGGCAAGAAAAATCAGAGGAAAGAAGGCAGGGGAAAAAATCAGAATGGAGTGCAACAAGCCTCGACGTAAGTTAAAAGCAACCATTTCAGGCGTGCGCCATAGATGCAAACTGCGCAATGAAACTGGATGGTTAGAATTCAGTTGTTTACTTCTTTTGGTTATTTCAACATGGTTGCTCCCAGAGCTCTCGTTTCCGACCGCTGGTCAAGGGGAACGAAGACTCTGGGAACCAGATTGTAGTAAACAGAAGTACACAGTGCAAACGAAATGCGCAAATGAGGAAAACGAACTTACAAAAACGAACACGGTAGTGAGCTTTCCAGGCTCTCTCTCTTTTCTGCTGTCTATTTCGTGAATTGGCCAAGGAAATGTTCTGCAATTGACTGAAGAGTTGTTTGGCCAGTTTTTTCTTACATACATTATCTTTGTGTCTCGTGACATGTACGTTAATTTTTTGTACTTATTATTTCTCAGAACGTTGCCACCTCCAACTGTGCAACAGGTTAAACCAGACTTTGGGGTGACTGTGGTATTCCATGTTTTGCTTGCAACAAATCTTAAAATGACGGATGGAAATTTGTTTATACGTGCATATGGTGCAGATTTGGGTGACTTTGAGGAAAACTGCGTTGATATGAGCGCAGTAGAGTAAGTTTCATTTATTGTAAACGAGAATATTACTTTATTACATAACCTCTAGTCCCGATTAAGAGAAAACAAGTTTAATCTGCGTTTCTTATTTCGTCATAAAAGGGGTGCGATGCGATGACTCATAGTTTTAGGAGAAAATTGGAACGGCAAAAAACCCACGAAGACATCAACATTTCTGAATTATGTTGTTTTGGCTAGTATGTCCTGGCAATCTGTCATTCCGGGCTAGTGACGTTTGAATAGTGTAAGGGTACGTACTGATCTACACAGGGCCGGGTTGTTCAAAGCCCGATTAAGCTAACCCAGGATTAACGAGAATTTTGATTTGAGTATTGTAACTTTTCGATGAGGCTTTCTGTTTCTACTGTTTGCCCTTCAGCTTTGAGACTGACTAAGCTTGAACCACACAAATCGTAAGCCTTTAAAAACACTTTTATGGAGTAAAAATTAATTCTTCGGTTAACTTTTAATCCTGGGTTAGCGTTAACCGACTTTTGAACAACGCGGCCCTGGTGAACAGTGATCCCTGATGCCATTAACTTCTCAGTGATGACTTGCGATATGCAGAAGTTACCAGTTGGTGTTAAAAGAGCAAATCTAATATGACTTTGAAGGACAGAAGAGTAAAAGCGATCAGTCCCTTGACAGTCAGAAGATTTACCAAGTTAAAGTGTTACAAAAGAGCGCAAAATCACTGGACCGTCAAAGTATTGGAAAGTTGTGGCTTAGTAATAAGTTTGACAATTTCTTCGGGCTGGTCGGGCAACATTTCTGCATTGCAAGTTAGAAAATGTAGTGCGTATTGCAACCCATGTTCACAATGTTAAATTCTTTTCTGTGAAGCATTTTGCTGCAACTTGCATAGCAATGGTAATATGCGCTAGACTACTCTTTTCAACATGCCGGCAATGGAGCAATATTGCGTGACAAGTTACAAGGAGATTACTGCTCGTATCGCTAAAATTAACAAAGTATTGGCGGCGGCACCGATAACAAGAAAAGTTTGCTTTTGAAAACGCAAGTTTTCAAACGATCACGTCTTGATAATCATGTGATTAACCCTACCCCTCGAGGTCCTCAAGTGTGCACTCGAGCGTTTCTGCCGCCGATGATTCACTGTTACTTTCTCAAATTTCTCCGTCGTAGTGTGGGCGCAAAACATTTGATACGTTTTCAGAGTAAAAACGCCCTGTCCCTGCGGCGCCGATTACAATGACGCTGACAAATAATAATAATGTACCTTTAAATTGCCTCTTTCCAGTTTTCCTATCGGTTTAAAATCTACAATAGCGAAATATGTCAAGCCAACGCCGTTTAATTCCAATAAGAAATGCGTAAAAAGTCGTCCTTATTCTCCAAACTACGCAAACTTTGGCTATTTCTCGTGTCTACTGGGGACGGCTAGGAAAAGTGAAAAGATTTACAGTCCATGAACAGCTGAGTTCGCTTGATAAAGCTTTTGTTTAGTCTGCTTTTTCAAATTGTTTGGGTTGTCGACCTTTTTCGAAAAGGTCCATTTTTGCTCTCAGTGTAGTGTAATTATGCCTTGTGGTTACATGATTCTTCCTTTTCTAAATGCAGAATCGATAAAAGCCAAGACAAAGCCGACAAACTTATGCTTTTTCGTGGTCAGTTTATCATAAGTCTTGATCGGGCTTGCAAAGGCACGTTCTACAAGTATGTGGTGGTGAAAAAAGGAGATATTTACTGGGAAGAGTTACCCGAGTTTCCACCAGTGAACTACTATGGTATTGTCAACCGGGTTCTTAAAATACCCGAAAAGCTTCTTGAACCAGGTGGTGAGTAAATATCAAAGTAGTGTTCTTTTAAATTGATTCGAAACATCATCACAATTTTGGATTACCGTGCACTTTTTAACGTTCTAGGTACGTGGAACCAATTTGATGGAGTGACGTACCTCAGGGAAAAAAGCATGTTTTCCAGAGTATGGGATTATTTCTCTAAAGACAAGACGGTGGAGTTTCGCACAAAAGCGTTGTTGTGTTTTCTACCAAAATGGAAGGGTTTCCTAGTGAATGAGGCAGCCGAAGAAATGGTCGCCACAGAGGCGTTGTTGAAACTACAAAATGTCGTAACATGCCTGACTGACGTGTGGATAGAAGAATCTGGCTACCGTCGGGAAAGGCATCCCACAAATTTTGATGTCCGAAAGGTAATTCAATGTGTAGGCAGCATAATGTTCATATAGGTGTAAAAAGATAAAATGTGTCCTGGTCCCAAGTTACTGCATTTCAGTTATTTCATTATCAGATGGCACTCGCGGTGCATTTGGGCGTGATTTTGCTGTCAGGAGCGTACATAAATACAGTTTTTACTTTTGTTTTGGGCTGATTCCTGGATTGGATGCGACAACTTGTTGAATTTTCCGAGTCAATTCCTGTCATTTCCTTGACAGAGACTTAACAATACCCTGCACCTCCCATTCTTAAGAAAATACTTAAAGATTGAACGATTTTACAGGCATTAACTGACCTTTTGAAACCAAAGATGGAGAAGAATATTTCTATATTGGCCGAATGCAAGGTTGGATCAAGTGTCCATGTGTCTGCAGTAGTTTCTTCACTTGCCATCATAGTGCTGGTTAAAAAGTACTCCATAGCATTAAAAGTAGAGGAAGCAAAATCATTGCTGGGCTGCTTATCACTAGAAGCGGATCCAACTGGGAAAAAGTGCTCGGCTTATGAAGCAGTGCTCGCTGAATTTACTTCCGGGTACAGAGAGTAAGTGGCCAATGCAAAATTGTAGTAGCATGATTTACAACCCAGAATTCTGCACATTTTCTTGCCCAACACCATTTCTAACAGTCAACGGTACAGTTTCTGTGCACGAATCTTTTTCCTTAAATATGAAACTGTTGCTTACCTGCAATTGCACTTTATCACGCCACGTACATTTTTATGGAGTAAAATGTATTTGGCTCGGTGTATCGAGACATTTAGCTTGTTTCTGCAGAACATCTCGCAGTTGACGAATGTATCTGTAATGACAAATGTAATGCAATTTTTATTGTTTTTTCCTGAAGACCATGGTAATTATGTCAGATAACACTAGATTATAATGTTGTGGTTGTTACAATGTATGTTCTGTTTCATCAGAACCGCCGCGAGTGCAATTGAAAGCCTTTGTAACCAGTTGATGAAGCAGGCTTGGTCATCCAATCCTGAATGGCTTTTGGCTGTACCAATGTTACATTTCTTACGAGAAGAGTCGAAACCCTTTGAAGAACCTGAAAGCGGTGGATCGCCTCGTAGCCTGGCTTGGTGGGGAGCCCAGAGGCTCAACATTAAAGAGTTTCAGCGATCTGACAAACAGTAAGAAGTATATGTATTGAGTCGCTGAGTTACTGCGTGCGCTGTAGCTGTTATCTATTGTACTCCCCGCTACCATTTGAAACTGTTTTGTCACCAAAACAGTTTGTGATTTATCGTTTTTTTTTAACCTTCACGGCAAATAAACGTGTAACGCCTTTCGTTTTCTTGAAATTTTGATCAGTTACATGTGCTAACGAATTAGCAACGATTTGACTCGTTTTACTTTTATCCATTTGAAGCATTTCTGCGTGATTTGAAATTGTTCGCGAACCTGCCAGATACTCATTAGAGATGTAATAAATATTTTGCCAAAGTCGTCTGTTCAGTTTCTTCCACAAGTTAAGTACCCTGGTTTTCCTCCTTCGATTTCTGGCGCAAGCGAGAAGCTTTATAGTGCGGGCCTCGAACTCGGTCAGCAAGAAGGAAAAATGCTTATCCAAAGTGCCCTCTTCTTTCTCCACTTAATTACAGTTAACCTGCGTTACATCCTTACGTAAAGTATCCTCGTCCTGAAGATAATTTCGGTACCAATCGATTATATTAGCGTTATTATTTCTACAGAATTGTCAGTGTTGTATATGAGCACCAAACAGACGAACGAACAAATGAGAAAACGAACAAAACAATGTCGCGCCAGCGAATTACTCAATTATTAATGGCAAGTGAACAAACAAATAATTCCGTGTACAAACAAACAAACAAACAAACAAACAAACAAACAAACAAACAAACAAACAAACAAACAAACAAATAAACAACAAATAAACACACAAGAACAAACAGACAAACACCGAACACAGCGCCCGGATACGATTTTCGCCCGTTGTTAATGTGAACACACTTTTCTTTCAAGTACACACACCAGAATTCAGTCTTTGCACTCGCTGGCACTCAGTAAATGGGCACCAAAGGGATCATAGCGTACATCACAGTGGATCCAGACCTTGAGCTTAGGTCGGGTCGCTTTTTCTTCCTTCTGTCATTTCTTCCTTTTTACTCAAAATAGGGGGAGAGCCGAGCAAATTGTGGTTCGGCTGCCAAAGGGACTATATAAACAAAGACCGACTACGTATGTAACTTAAAGTACGTCCCTCCAGCCGCCAATGATGAAAGTGACATTTCTGTACTTTTCTCTTAAAGGAATATTTTGGATGTGTGGCCTCGTCTGGCGTCATCCTTTAAAGTTGACCGCTTGTTGAAGAGAACTTTTCTCCATGCTATTCCTGTTTGGAAGTTACACAACGTCGTTGCAACAGGGATGTTCCATATATCAGATCTGTGTGTCGCTTTGGCAGAATTCTTTCCTCGTGGAGTTGTGAACAAGGAAAAGGTTGTTAGAAATGATTTTGTTCGTTGTTACGGCAGCATAACATACTGTTTTCATTCAGTTTGCATTCCTTGTGTAATGTGTTGACATGCGAGTGATTATTAAACCATTTATAGATGATATTACACGGTGGCGAGAAGATATGAGTTTTATTCGCCTTTGTCACACGGCGGCCATATTGTCCCAGAAGACCAAAAAAGCTTTGTTTTACCACGCAGAGCCTCGCAGTCAAAACTGTGGGGGCGAGGCTAGGCGTGGTAAAACAAAGCTTTTTTGGTCTCCCGGGACAATATGGCCGCCGTGTGACAAAGGCGAATGTGCGAGTGGCAAGAACAATATAAATTCATGTCTTCGACCTAATGTATAATGTTCTTTTTATTATTTAGACACACTGTCGATTTTCCAAAGATTTCCAACCACTTTACGTAGATTTCCGAAGATTTCCAACCACTTTACGTAGATTTCCGAAGGTTCTTCAAAACTTGTCCAAAGGTCACGCGAACGTTGCCGGACATTTTCCGAAGATTTGCGAAGATTGCCGAGGACTTTCGAGGAAGACCCTAAGATGTTTCGATCATACACTAAGGAATTTAAGTACAATTTAAGAGACAAACTTGATGTCAGTGAAATCATCGATATCCTCACTAGTGAGGATATAGAAAATATCCCACTCGAGTCGCGGATGTGTTTTCGTATGAATTTTACGAGTGGTGTATTTACGCACTCAGAGAGTGAATTATCGGGATTTACCTGCACTAGTTCACTTGTAATGAACGAGAAATTAATACCGCACGAGGCTTTGCCGAATACGGTATGGGAGATTTCGAGTTCCCTGTTAGTGAACGAGTACAAATAAATCCCGATAATTTACGAGCACTACTCAAATTGAATACACTGCATAAAGAAACACACATTGAAACCACTATAGTTTAGCCGGCCAAAACCATGGTGTAATGACAGTGGTGCGTTGAAATTTACACCACGGCTAGTACACCAAGATAATGACGTGAAGATGGTTATTTCGTCATAACCCAGTATCACGCGGTACAAATCAGCCAATCAGAAAGTAGGAATTCTTACAGTGTATAAAAGTTGAATAATTTCCAATAAAACACTGTTGTCTATATAACAAAAGTCGTTACCGGGTGTTGCAGAGCGGCAATCGTTTAGACGTCTTTTTAACCTGGGCAGAGCAACTGTAGCCTTGTTGATGTGCATGTCTATGGGCTGTAAAACATTAAAACAAATTCGCCGAACTAGTCTTACATGGTGGTGTATTTTATTTTATTGTCTTTCTCAGAAAAGCAGTATCGAGATGTGTCTTCAAGCTATGATCAACACGTTGGACTCTAGGAATGAAACAAACAGGTGCGTTTTCACAGCTTCCTGTTTCTAGAAAACTACGTTTTAGACAAAGGGGAAATGCAGGCAATTACATTGTCTTTCTTAATTAGTTCTCAAGCAGAGGTTGCTGAAGTTACCGTTACTGCAAGTTTGAAGGTGACGGAGGTTTGCCTGGAGAATCTCAATTTCCGTGAAGATGTTGATCTCATCTGTCTCGCAATCAAACTACTATTTTCAAGCATCCAACAGCGGCAAAACCATGCTATGGAAAGTCAAACAAACGACGAGGAAAAAACGACGGATGGAAGAGATGACCTGAAAGAAGAATGCGTACGTAAACTTTCGGAAAAAGTCGGGAGCAAAATCAAACGAGCTCTATCTCCAGAAATGCCGGAATACTACCGTAGCGATGCCCTTTCCAGGGAACTTGAGGTATGAATATTGTTGGATTAATGTAATAATCGTATAAAATGGACTGAGATTAAGCTAGTCCAGATCGAAGGACATTAACGGAAGTCTCTATATTAAATAAATCATTGTCCGGCATTGTTCTTCATCTCCCCATTGACTCATTTCAAATTATTGCCCTGTAAGGGGCTCTAACTTAGGTGTTTGGAAAACTCGAATAGCGAATGGCGAATAGTCCGAAATAGTGCGAATAGTGCGAATATAGTGGCAAACAGTCGCGAAAACTGGCGAATAGTGTCGAGTAGTCGTCAATAGTCACCGCTTTAGATGTAATATCCTGTGTTAATTAATTATCCAAATAAGAAACAGAATTTCAGTGAATTTATAACCTTTTCTTCTCCAGACTCATCTCCAGACTCAGGCTAGGGCTGTCCATCGTCGACTTTAAGAAAACAGAAAACACAAGGATAACCCAATAACGACGTATTTACAGCGGTTAAAACAGAACAAATTACGTTTAGAAACATCTTTTGTCCTGATAAGCGTCTGTGGTTTTTAGCGGGAAAATCGCATCCCACGATGCTGCGAGGTTGACTGCGAGATACTGGGTACTCCACTATTCGCCACGATTTTCCACTTTCAAAACTGCGCGCGTTGCGAAAAGATTTGAAGGATAATAAACACCATAGCCTCCATTTGGGGCGAAAATATGTTCGGATATTTGTCCTTGGACATTACCTGTTCCTCGAGCTACGCTCTCGGAAAACTGTTCGCTGCTCGGAACAGATAATGTCCGCGGACAAATATCCTAGCATATTTTCGCGCCAAATGGAGGCTATTGTTTATATATCCAACAAGCGCGAGTGGAATAATGGTTAATTATCATCAGTTCACTCTATTTGCACCATTTGCTATTCACTACTCGGTTTTCCAGACATGCCTTTAACATTGGCAAATTTCCAGTTGTCAAAACGTCAATAGCATGAAAAATAATAAAAGAAAAATGGTCTAGATTTATAAAACAAATGTTATCATGATGGGTTTGCGCATGCGCTACCTTATGATTTCAAATTGAAAGATCTGGCAGATCCAAAATCGGTTGTCCTTTCGGAAAATCGATAAAAACTGTCTGCAAATTGCAATTTGCTTTTCCTATAACTTATCAACAAGTGATATTGTGTCTTCGTCATGTTTTAAACTTGAGTAGTTTCGTTCTGGAGCAAAGGTACTTGGCATAATTTTAGCTCTGCCTTGACTAAAAATGCACCAAAATGGTAATGATAAACGATAGCCTTTAAACCGGCCATCAATGAGCGATTTCTTCACTGAAAGAGAAATTGCAGTTGTTCACCTTGTAAGACACAGGGGGGTTTTCAATTGAGTGGCGTAAAACCAAAACCTAAATGATCATCGTCCAGCCAAAAATCACAAAGGCCTTAAACATTAAAGTAAACCAATCAAAATTGAGCGCGGGACACGTGTGCAAGCGAGTGTGAACGAGGTACGATTAATTTTGGTTTTACTTTTTATCGGATGAGAAATTGGCGCGAGTTTTTTATGCCAATCGTGCAGCGTAGTTGATGCAAAACCAATTAGTTTTCGGCACTCAAATGAAAACCACCACTTTGCATTTCTTTCGATTTGTATTTGCTCGATCAGATGGATTATGAGATGGATTATGAGATGGATTATGATAGGTAGTCTGATCGAGGTTCTTAAGGTTTCTTTTCGTCATGTGAAACATAAATGTGTACTTATAGTACTGCAACTTGCATTGTTGCATCACTCCTTTTATCACCACACCTTGGTGGGTATTTCACATGGTATGATTATCATTGACGTTATCTCCTTGACGTTTTGACGTAAACTGAAGTGACTAACCATCTTGTTTGTTTCCGGAACAGAATACAGCTCAATTCTCTAAATCGTTACCTTGTCTTTTTTTTAGCTCTGGAGTGTGTTTCTTAAAGTCTCGGATGGCACTCATGGATCTGAAGAGTACCGAAGATATCTAACTGAACAATTTGTAAAAAGAGCAAAAAAGGTAATTAATTGATATTAACTATGAAGGCTCTCGTGAAACAAGTTACGAAAGGTAGGCGGTTTGTTTATCAAATCAGGCGGTAGCTTTTTGGTTTTAAAACAGTATTCGCTAAAACGTTATTTGCTAGTCGCAATTTACTATGTGGCAACGAAACGTAAAATAATTTGGATCATTCACGAAAGGCGATAATACATTTTGCTAACTTGGTCGGTTGTAAACTTCGATTGGTCTTTGGATCCATTTTCTTATCTCTGTTTCAAAACAAGTCCTTGTGTAAATGGTGACTAGTTTTTACGCAGTCTATGCTTATTTTCGTGCTAATCAATTACTAGTTTACTGAAATGGTCTTGCGCCAGAATTCATTTTTATGTAACAAATAAAAAAACCTCTACTGTGCTCTGTTCTATTGTAAAGCACGCAGGAAGCGGTAGAACACGAAAGAAGTGTGGGAGAAAACACGAGACTAAGTCGAGTGCTTTTCCCCACATCTTGAGTGCTCTACCCCTTCCGATTCGCTCCGACGAAGGGCTAACGCTCGAAACGTCAGCTTTCGAATCTCTTTACGTTGGCCAATCTGCATTATTAACCCATTTAGTAGGTCAAACCAAATTATCTTGTTATACTCCCCACCGAAGCAGCACCACAGAAACTTAACCCTTTATTCAATGCACAGTGGAGGTTTCTTTATTTGTGTTATTTGTTTTATGATAGAGAATTTCCCCACGCATTTGGCTGAATTTTCAAACCAAACTTTATTGTCCAAGCAAGTAACTAAAAAGTGGCGTCAGCCGTGTACTGTCCTCTGATAAAGCAGGCTGCAATAAGCCAATCACAATCGTTGGTAGAATTCAGTGTCCTAATAATTTGATTGGCTAACGAAGCGTCAGCTGTCGATCACAAACTGGACCTTAGTGAAGCTTTCATTTTCGAGTAGTTTGAGCGGCTTTCGAGAGAAAACGATGCCTTCAGGTCAAGTTAGATTTTTTAGTTACTTCTTATATACGGATCAAGGCAGGTAAAGGTTTACAGTCCAGAGGAATCCGGCCTTATTGTGGCCCATGAAAACGTACATTTGTCCACTGAAAATTACGAAACGAGGAGCTCAAAGCTTGCGGATGAAAAGGCGAAATGCCGAGTTGAATTTGAAAGGAGCTTCAATAATTCATGGCTTGTAGCCGCATGGAGCAAGAAGGCCAGAACTAGCGTAAAAGTTTATTAAGACTAAACTGCTCCCACTGGGTCTACTCCGAACACAGAGGAGAATATCAGAGCATGCTTTGCACTGAGCATTATATCGATTCCGGAGAACGAACGTTACTACCAGGGCGCTTAAAGTGCCTATGATCCGAAAATTGTTTTGGTTTTGTTTTAGAGTTTACCGTAAAAAATACACGTTTCCAAAGTTTGAGAAGTTCAGGTTTGAAATTGACGATTTTACAAGCCTTCAAAGTTGTACTATTTTACCCTCAAAATGGTCAGGGAATGGGTCGAGTTTAATCTAAAATGACCAAGCCATGACGTCACTTTGGTGCCATGAGTTTATTTGCGCTGTCACAGTTTCTTTTTGACAAGTGAGATAATATGGAAGAAAACATGTCCAGCGATTCCGAAAGCAGCTTTGTTGGTTTGGTGTACCAGCAACGCAATACCGCCCTCGCTGCCTCTTTTCTTTTCCGTCCGCCATATTGCGAGAACGATTGTGGCACCAAAGTGACGTCAGAAGTTGGTATCACGTGGTATTTTGGCCGCGCGATTCAAATACCATTTTTGAGGGTAAAAACGCACGAATTTGAAGGCTTGTAAAATCGTCAATTTAAGCCTAGACTTCTCAAACTTTGGAAAAGTGCATTTTTCAAGGCAAACTTTAACACTAAAGAAAAACAATTTTCAGTTCATAGGCACTTTAAGTGCACAAGCGTTACTGCATTGCATGTAAGTGTTTGTTTGAGCAATTGCGCATGTTAACGAAAACGAAGCCTTTCATAAACAGAGACATTTCAATTATTGTTTTCTGTCGTTGTTTTACTTGTTAAGTATAATGTCTGCCTTCGTATCAAATATAATGTCTTTTATCGATGCACTGTTTAGGTTAAGAATTTGTTTATTTCGTTACGTGTTTTGTTAGCGGGAATCTAGCAAAACTTGATATTGTAGTACAGGTTGAAGACTGCTGTGGCTAACAGTGGTCTCTGTCAGTCAGCGGAGATGTTTTATCAGTTTGGGAAGAAAATCAACCCGTGCTCTGTTCTCTGATAAAGCACGCTGTATCAGAGTGCACGTTATATGTAAATGTAAATGTAAATTTAACGGCGAACACAGGGAGTGCTTGCGCGATCACCCGAGCCAGAGGCTCATGACTAAAGTGCCTGATGTCCAGATCGAATTGGAATTTAGAAATGTTGGTTTTTAAGGAGAGGGGAAAACCGGAGTACCCGGAGAAAAACCTCTCGGAGCAGAGTAGAGGACCAACAACAAACTCAACCCACATATGACGCCGGGTCCGAGAATCGAACCCGGGACACATTGGTGGGAGGCGAGCGCTCTCACCACTTTTATAAAAACAGAGCCGGCGAGGATGGAGCTCGGAATTGTCCTGTTTAGCTGAACCAGCAAATTGCAGGATGCTGCTTTGAGAATATTGTTGTGTAAATCCAACAAAATTCTACCTATGTTTTGACCGATCATGATAATACTCGAACAGAAATATTTTTAAACATACCACGTTAATTTGCTTGTCGTTTCAATCGAATTCATTACTTTTTTTAGATAAAACAGACATGCCTCGTTGAGATATTCTGTGAACTTAACCTGGACGTGTATGACAGAGCCATTGGGGAATCCATCGGCAAACTTGCGTTTGAAGCCGTGGAAAAGATAATACAGGTACACTAGTGCTAATATGTCAACTTGCCGATTGGAAAATGGTCATTTGAATTAACAGGATAACGAAATTCACATACTAGCACTTGCCACTTTTCCTGGTGTGAATTTACACGGAAACATGACTTACGTTGATGAAAAAAAAAATTGGTTCTTTTCTTCTTAAGTCAAGACAGGGTGCAGACGCTGACCGCGCTTTCACGACTTTACGAAGTTCTAGTTCTCGGGGTGACGCAAGAGCAGTAAAGTACGGCCAACTGTTGTCAATGTTGCTTACAAAATCCTGGCCAAAAACGTCTCAGAACAGGTCTGGCTTGGACCCTTTCTCTGTGGAGTTTCTTCTCACCTGGAACCCGATGGCTGGATATTTCCAATTCTTTGGTAACTAGCTATGTTACTTTGCAGCTTAAGAAACCACGACGGCGACGCAAAGAACAACGCCGATTAAAAACTAAGGTCATATTTTACCTACGAATCTCACGGTACCCGAAAGTCATTTAATTTCTTTATTACTAGCAAAGCTATCGCGAAACTGAATCTAGGACACATCAATAAATTAGAAATATAAATTTAGGACATTAGCCGTCGTGGTTCACGGTCTCCAGGCAACGCAGAATGTGGTCATTTCATGTAGTTATTTTGCAGAGGATGGCAAAGAAATGAATCAGGAAATATAACGCAAGTACACAGCCATTTTTCTGCTTATTAAACCTTTTGTTTAGAGACGTTGACGTTGCCGTTGCCGTTCTCGCCGTGATTTTCGTTCATGACTTCGCTGAGAGTTTGAATTTCGAGGAACAGATAATGTCTAATAGGCCAATTTCGCTATTTGGAGTCGAGGCTTGAGGGAATAAAACAAAATAAATTAATTAATCATCCCTCATCCTCGATGCGATTTCTTTTGTTTATTCTCCGGAGCTTCGGAGCCAAGTTAGAGGTGATAGTTGTTGAGGCCGAAGGCGAATCAACTATCGTCTCAAAGAAATCGAGAGCAAATAATCTAATTGTTTTAGTACAATTCTAACTGAAATTTCCTTCAAATAACGATTCCAATTAACGGTCAATTTGGCATTGTGTACGTGTACGCGCTCTTATCACTTTCTTTCAGAAAGTTGGAGCTTTTTTCATTCAATTTTTATTCTAAATGTTCTTTGAAACACACCAAGCCACTGCACAGTAATGGCTTATAGTGTGCAATGGTTCAGCCAATCAGATTACAGCATTTGCATTAGTAAACTAGTAGAATTCTACAAATGACATTAAGTAGAATTTTACCTGTATATACTAATCCAAATTGAGGTGAGTCATTCAACATTGTCAGCCATTAGTAGAATTCCACTAGTATACTTATATAAATGCTGCAATGATTAGCTGAGCTACTCGTATACTGTTGGTCGTCCACGAAATGCAATGTTTTATAGGTTTTCCATTTTTTTTGGAAGAAAGTTTAGATGTAAGCGGGTACTTAAATTCCTGAGAAGACTAAAAGAAGCACATTTACGGTTTCTTGACTTTAAAAACTATTGAAAAAGCGGGTGTGTGCGTAAACAACTGCAAAGTTGCCAAGGACATTTCAATTCCTGCGACTTTATTTACAGGTAAAGCTCAATAATTCGTGGAAAAATAATTGGAAACCGTTGTCTGCGTTAATTTCAGTTAGAATTCTACTAAAACAATTAGATTGTTCGCTCACGATTTCTTTGAGGCGATAGTTGATTCGGCCTTCGGCCCCATCAACTTTCACCTCATAGAAAGGTCGAGCTCATAATCTAATTGTTCATTAGTGTGCAGTAGCTGGAGGTCTCGTTTTTCCAATGATTTGTAGGAAAATTGTGATGCAAATGGGTAACTAAATTCCTGAGAAGTCTAAACATAGGACGTTTACGATTTCTTCAATTTTTAAAAAGTTAAAGTTATTCGAAAAACTGATGCATGTGCGCACACAATTTCAATTTTAAAAGGACGCAGAAGCAGCAATTTAGTGATAATCTTGATAAAGAGAACAAGACTTCTGAATGTGAAAGACATGTTTCGGCAACTCCTGTGCCATCGTCAGTTTACAGATGGAATTACA
>Ga0126343_10000362_pt1 | contig 16726 bp, 11 predicted proteins | sample Cyp2metagenome_FD_92531 | JGI IMG/M metagenome (GOLD analysis project Ga0126343, IMG submission 92531) | Coral microbial communities from Lord Howe Island, Old Settlement Bay, Australia - Cyphastrea 2 metagenome | ecosystem: Host-associated > Invertebrates > Cnidaria > Coral ...
GAATTTGTAACAGTAGCCGGAATTGACAACCAACCTGTTGTTCAAGAAAGTATAGTTCAGCCTTGGTCTTTTCGTCATTCGACACAGGGATCCCATCAATACACAAGAGGTTGGGCATCCGGTAAACCAGCAGAGGTCTGTGAAGAAGTCGCCGAGTAACCTGACGACGAGGGCGCACAGAATATGTATTAATGTACAGCTCGCAGTCAAGGAAACATTGGCCTGTGAATATGTTCCTAGAGGTCCATACTCCGCCATTTTCACTCTCTTTTTACGCCCTCCACCCGAAAACATAAGCTACAGGCTAAGACGAAAGGAAAACCAGCTATAGCGGGTTGTTCAAAGCCCAATGAGCTAACTCAGAATTAGCGAGAATTTTGATTTCAGTTTTGTGACTTTTCGGTAACGTTTTCTGTTTATATTGTTTCTCCTTCAGTTTTGAGTTTGAATAATCTCAACTACAACATAAAACATAGGCTGTGAGAAACCTTTTTATACCGTAAAGATTTATACTTCTGTTGACTTATAATCCTGGGTTAGCGTTCACCGGCTTTTAAAAAACCTAGCCCTGCACAACAGGGCACACACTCTAGGTTGAATGATAGATATTCCTCTCTGGAACTCACCGCGTTATTGATAACAGACAGTTCAACTAGGTGTCTTAAGCATCCCAGTCTTTCCAACTCTGCTATTTCCTACAAGCAAAAATTTCAGTTGAACACATTAACAAATAAAACGACGATATTCGACATGCAACAGAAACACAACTACAAGAAACTATAGCTTTGAAACCATAGTTATGTTGAAACTAAATTGGGAAACTGCGTGTCAGCTTACTTGAATACGGTTCATTCCCAGGTATAACCGCTGAAGGTTTTGAAGAGGCTCGAGGTTATTTAATTCCCTTATCCTGTTAAAAAACGAGAGAGAATAATATGAGTCGACACTTAGTAGTATCGCATAACACGCCCTGGTTGTTCGAAAGGTGGATAACTTCAAGTTATCCACTGCATAAGTCACTATCTAGCGGAAAACGTCGTTTGTTTTGTCGACACTTATCCACTGGATAGCGATTTATCCTGTGGATAGCGTTATCGAGCCTTCGAACAACTGGGGCCAGGTTAAAATACTTTACGAAAAGTTAGTTGAGTAACATTACATATAAAACAATGGAAAACATTGAGAAGCACGCAGCATTGATTTCTTTTCCTTATGTTTCAATGTTGTTCAAGCAATCAGTTTGCAGCCAGTGCATCAGAATAAACCAGTCTGAACTAATAGCTATTTTTCCGTGCTTGCTACTGGGTGGCGCGCCATTTTCCCGCCATGATAATCCTTTACAGCTACAAACGAATTTGCATTTAGCTATCTCAAAAACTGTCAATATTTTATATCTCACTGATTGCACATTGAATGAATTTATGAATGAATGTACTTTTATATCCCGCACATCTCACAGAGTCTCATGGCGGTTTACAATTCTTCTACTGGGTGAGATCGTGCGTCAGCTTGTAAAGGCGCCCCTGACTGCCCCTAGCAGTCCATATTTGATCTCACCACCCACCCAACCCATAGATAACTGATGAAACTAGAGATAGACCACCAAAAAACAGTAATTATACTTTGCTAAGAGAGGTATTCGTGTTTAGTTTTGGATCAACCCGACGCTGGTATCGAATAGACAGTTAGGCATTTTGTGGAGTTCGTACTTGCTGGTAGTGAGCTGTAGAGAGCAAGATCAGTTACGAGGCATTTACAGTTTGATATAATAACTGAACTGGATAACATCCCACCTGTTTTCTTCCATATGTAATTCGGTTACGTTCCATTGACTCACAAATGATGTGCTGGAAATATTCTAGAAGTAAATAAAAAAAACATAGTTTATGAATGAACAAATGAAAATGCATGGCAGAACATATTTAAAATCAAGAACTCAAGAAGAACGCAAGGCTTTTTTCTCTCTTTTTCACTTTCTCTCTTTTCTTTGTCTGTTTGTTTGTTTGCTTTTCCTCCTTTCTTAATATTTTGTAAGCGCGTATGTTTAATCAGCGTTTAACAAATTGACGTCAGTTTTTCAAGCATCTGTCTTGTTATTGATCACGAATTTCGTCATAACATTGTCAAAAAAGCTGTAGATCCAGGAGGCGATAGCCGAGTGGAATTGCAGACTACTTTGACAATGTTGCGACGAAATTCATTGTCAATAACAGAACAGACGTATTAAAAACTGACATCAATTTGTTTTTCTTTGCGATACTTAATTGTTAAATTGTCCGTTCTCCCTCACTGACGCACCGCATAAATTGTCATGTGTCTGTCAAATTATTGACAATGAACATTAGCCAATGAGCGCGCGAGAATTCACACAATATTAGTTCTGTATTTAATGTAAGTGTTTGTCTTGTCAATAAATTGCAGTGATAATAATAAAAAAAGAACACAAGAAGAACAAGACAATCGATATAAAATACTGCCAACGCAAAAATCATGTCACCTTGATCTTATTTCGATCCAAAACAAGTTCTCTGAGTTGTTGAAGTCCTTCAAGGCCTTCCACTTTGCTAATATCATTTCCTTCGAGGTAAGGTATTATTAGAATATCAGCAAGACTGTTTGGTCAAAAGTTAAAGTTTTAGTCGAAGAAACAAACCACATGCCAGTTGATGTGGTTCTAAGTTTAACTACAGATGAAACCCTAGTGTCTGACCATTCAAACAAAAGCTATTGAGCAGTACTTTCATGTGGTACTGTTTACTATGCTTTACAAGGTGGTTCTAACGTTTAGATCTGTGGATGAAACTCTAGTGTGTGACCATTCAAATGAAAGCTATTGAGCAGTACTGTCATGTGGTACTGTTTATTATGCTGTACCAGGTGGTTCTAACTTTTAAGTCGGTGGAGGAAACCCTAGTGTGTGACAATTCAAATGAAAGCTATTGAGCAGTACTTTTATGTGATACTGTTTATTATGCTGCACAAGATGGTGCAAACTTCAAGTCTGGATTAACAAGAACTTTCATACAGTGTCTCATAAAACCTACCTTGCAAGAACAGGGCTCTTAAGTTAGTAAGCCTTGACAACTGAAGGGCCGCCATACTAGTGATACCGTTGTATCTGTTGGCGAACATTAAAAGTAGCTTAAGTCTCCGGAATACACTATAAGTAACCTCACTTCCCATTGAATTTTAAAAATTTTTGTTTCAATCCGTCGCATGTTATCTTTTGGTATTAGCGACCAATTTTTACATTCAAACAAATAACAACCATTAAAGAACTTTCTTACCCCAAGTGTAAAACCTCAAGATTGGGGAGGACTGGGGTGAAGTTCTCTGGGTTGGTGATCTCTGCTGCCAAGGTGATGTCACCGCCTCGTTTTGGTGCATTGGCCGGTGACGTAGCTTTGGGCTTTGCGACCACGCATTCGATGTGATTGTGGTTGAGACATAGGACCTGATGAGAGAGTGTATCAACTTTGAATTAACGCATTTCAACCAACAAGTTTTTTGGAATGTTGTTAAACTATAAACTTTAAAATTGGGCATCGGTGGAAGATACGGTTGTGCTTTTCCTCTACAACGCAGAAATAGGTTCCAAGCAAGATTGACAGAATTAAGTTTTGCAAACTGTCGCTTTCACTTGATAGTTGCTCCAGACCACGAAACGACAACTGTAACATTTTGTGACTTTGTTAGTTAACCATTCACCAAATCCTATCCGTTCATGCTTTGTTGTGAGTTACCAGAATTCCTTTGCTGTTTCTCTACCTTGCTAAGCTATCATCTGCGGATTTAATTCAATATCAGATTGATTCGATGTGAAAATATTTAGTTCGTGTTGAAACATGATTTGAGATATGAGCTGTCTTTGCGTACACTTTAATTGAGCCCAATTTCTATCACCTTGAGATTGATAAGGTTAACCAAGCCACCAAATGAAGTCAACGAGTTATGTTCAAGATTCACACTGAAATGGAAAGAACGAACATTCGTTAGTACACTTTTTAAAAGAAAAACCTACTTAACTCTGTTTTTGACAACTAACATACAAAAAAATCGAAGATTGATTATTGTACTAAAAGCTAAGATTTTATAAATCTTATTTACTCACGGAACAAAGGCGATAGCTACAGAGAAGACCACATATGGCAACCTTATGCTATGCACCACACTCAAACGAACAAAGTAAAAATTTACAATGTTTAGAAAGGAAGCCACATCAGCTGTTTTTATGCGGGTCCTCTATCTTGGTCGAGTTAGAATTTGGAGTGCTGGTGTGAACCCGGAGAAAAACCCTTAGAGAAAGGCGAGAACCAAAAACAAACAAACGTACATATGACACCCGGCCGGAATCGAACCTGGACTACATTGATGGAAGGCGAGCGCTCTCACCACTGCGCCATCCATGCTCCCCAAACACAAATGTATGGTCCCACTTAGTTTGCAATTTCAAAGCATATTCACACGCGTCCTCTCGAAACGTCACTTACATAATACGCCAGCCCGATCCTCCCCTACTACTTACCCCAACTCCCAACCTTACCCCTGTAGTTACTACTACACCATACAACGGGACGATACGAGGTGGCCTGGTGCTAACCTTCGCAAATTGATGAAGGCGTCTTTGGTTCCCAGGTCCACAGTTCTCAGCGAGTTGTGAGGAAGGTCAAGCTCTCTCAGCTCGGCGAAATTGGAATGTCCCAACCGTTCAGCGATAAAATCTGGAGTCAGCCTGCAAAAGAAAGGAAATATGATTCAACGAATCAGAGATTTTCGAGAGAACTAATAAGCGTTATAGATGTTACATGCTGCAGAATGACGAAACTTTCCTCACTCTCCAACGGTGACAGGCTTTTCTCTAGTGATGTGGGCTGCTTACCATTCAACCGAAAAATGTGGAAATTTTGACCGGAAGATTTTCAAAATAAACGAAAGGTAGTCCAAAATTTCCAACCGAAATATTCGAGTGGAAAATGCGCTGACATTTGCAGTTCTCACCGTTATCTTGGAATTATGATCAGGTTCAATTCGTCCCAGGCTCTCTCTGTAAATTGGGGTTTTATGAGTAAATGGTAAATGGCCAATACGAACGGAACTTACCATTAGACATTTTTGCTTACCATTTGCGGTAGTCTAGCATGTCTCGTAAGCTTGTAATTCAATTTTTTTGTCGTCATTGCAGCAGCTGTTATTGTTTTGGGGTTGGGGGTTGGGGTGGAGGGCATTGTTCCTGTTGTTTGTTCTGTTGTCCTCTCAAAGGGTTTCAAGCAATTCATACGAGACCTTACGAGAGCTGCAATATGACTCACCATTTGCACAAACCGCTGACGAACATGAACAACCATAAATAAACCACGTTTCCCATGCGCTTTTGGACAGGTTTTGCCGGCAGCGCCCTTCACTCACCCCATGCATCTCAGCCCCCATCACTGGCTCCATGCCTTTAGTTTGCATACTGACTGGTTTAGGGACGGACCATTATTTTATAAAGGGAGGAGGGGTTAAGCAATTTTTTAGGGTATGAATGTTTTTCTCGCCATTAGGTTGTGCATGACTTTTTTTTGGCAGGCATTAGCTTACGCAAGAATTCCTTTTTGAGGACATGGTTAGTATGCAGCATTTGCTCGATTTTTTCTCCATGGTTCCCATTCCACGATTTTTTCCTAGCAGTTGTTGCTATACCGGAATAATGTTATTTTGTTCAGGAAATTGCCCACCTCCCGTTCAAAAAAAAAATTCTCCATCCCTTATTATCTCGCCACAGTATTGAAGTTACTTTAATGTTGATTATGAAGCAGTTATTTGCAAATTGACAAATCAACAACTTTCCAAACACGACACAATTGATGTGACAACATCACACACCTTCCTCCAAACATATCTTTAGCGTGGCTTCCTTCTGAAGTTTCCTGGAGAGAAAAGGGTTGCAATTATGAGCATTCAGCAACATTGTATACAATGATGTTAATAATGTTCAAACAGAGGTAGCAAATGTAACTGTTTACAAGCAAATGGGACAAAGCCACTGTTCAAGCACCCCTTTTAGATTTTTTTACGAGATTTTTTAGAGAAAAAAAGGGAAATATATTTTTTCCAAGGGAACAATATTCGCTGTCCTTTCAATTCTTTGACCAACGCGTTAAAAAAGTTGGAACACATGCACATAAGTAACAAAAGGTCCTTTTTTCGAGAAATTCAAGACTGATGTACCCACCATGATAACTACTTATTAAGCTTCTAATTTTCACTGTACATCTAACATATAAATTCACGAGTATACAGGGACGTTTCGCTATCGTTTATATGAATCAAGTTTGCATATGACTCAATTTACCACAGCCAGTCCGTCCAAAGCCTTGAGTGACGTCAAGTGATAAATGACGAACAAGCGGTAGTTCTGACCAGCGGATGCCAGCGGATTGCCACAGAGGTCAAGAATAAGAAGACTGGGAACAGTCTAGAAAAAAGCGAAACGTGTTAGATTCAAAACACCTCAGCAACAATCAAGAATTCTAATTGTCAGGGCTATGCGCAGTTGTGTTTTCTTCTTCAGACAATGTATGTCCACCAAAATAAAAAAAAAAGAGCTTTTAAATTACTTGGAAAACAAATCTGCCTTTTAGACTTGAAAACTGAACTTGAAATATTTGCTGTTTTACCTTTAGGTTGAAAATCTCCCGGATGTTGGACAGCTCGTTGTTACCTATATAAAGCTCCTGGAGGTTTTGAGAATTCTGAAAGAAGAGATAAAGATTTAGAACATGTGAATATTGCTTTAATTAAAATCCTTGGAAAATGAAACAAAATTATAAACACTGGTACCTGTAAACCGCGCAAATGGCTAATCTCGTTGTTTTCCACTGATAAATATCTCAAGAGTGGTAGTTTTTCCAAGATACCAGCGTCAAGTGAACTAAGTTGGTTACCAGCAAGACTAAGCCACGATAACTTAGACTGCTTGCTTAAACCTGACAGAGACCGAAATAAAAACAAATCTAACATGAGCTTCGATTGGTCAACTAAGGGTATGTGTACCTCACATAAGCTATGATTGGCCGCTTTTTGTTTATAAAACCAACTCTGATTGGTCAATATACGTGTTTCTACATAACAAAAACTTTCATTGGCGACCAACTTACGGAATACATAGACCACGAGCTTTGATTGGCCAACTAAATGTATTAGTACTTAACGTGAGCTCTGATTGGCCACTTAAACTTTTTGTTTATAAGGCCAACTCTGATTGGTCAATAGACATAATTGCACCTAACAGGAACTCCGATTGGCGGCAAACTTACGTTTTTATATCTTACACGTGCTCTGATTTATCGCTTACCGGTCCTGGAGTTCCAAGGGACATCAAGTCGTTAAGACTGGTGATATTACCAAACAATAACTTAAATTTACCTTCAAACTTGCTGATACAGTTGTTTTCAATTGAAAGCTCTTCCAAATGAACACAACACTCGAGACCCTGGAAAGAAAGCAACGAATTTAGTTTTGCAAGACTTGGGAGCTGTGTTGTGTTTCCAGGGAGAAGAGTGTTCTCTTGGGATCTGCTGATTCTAATTTAAGAACGAAATAAACCACGTTGTTCTTTCTGTTCTTGACGGTGGAATGTACCAAATACGTTGTACCAAGAAGAGACAGAAAAAACCCAAATTGGAACAATGTAAAGCGAAAAAAGACGCGCTTGACAGAGAACTTTTCAAGTGGCTTCAATTTGAGCGTAGTGGGCGTTGTGATTGGTTCACAACTTATCACGTGCGCTCAACGCAGCCACTCAGACAGGTACCCACCCACTTTTTCCCGCGCTTACTGAAAAACAGCCCTTAAAACAGATTTACGTTATGCAGATTTAATTGCGGGAAATTATGGTTACAAAAACCAGCAACTATCAGTGAAGCAAATAAAACAGGCTACGGTTTATGCTGCAAGGTCCTTGACCTGCACATCTTTTGCTTTATGCTCAATGGCTCATGCGCGCTAGAAGTACTGGTTTGTTGTACGGGCACACATAACTACAAGCAGCTACCGAATTTTTTTTATGTTCACGTACCTCTATCTTTGTGAGATCGTTGTTGTTGAAAGAAGCCCAACGCAAATTTTCCAACTGTTCCATGTTAGCTAACTTTCCAAGATGCTGATTATCAAGATTAACTGTTGTAACCTGACAAAAAACACCAAATGTTAAACTTTTTTTGATTCACACTGCAGTACAACGAAGTTTGAGAGAAGTTCCCTTTTTTCCAGTTACCTTGATAAACCACTGACTATCGTCGTCTTGTAACTTTACAGGTTTATTAAGACTGTTCGCCAGGATAGCTTGGGCAGTGGGCACCAGGCTCAATGTACGCGGCTTGTTCTGATCTGTACGAGCATGCGCAAGGATAGCGAAGGAGGAAGGGCGGGAAGCGGCCGCCATCTTCAAAGCGGTCGTCATTTCCTCATCAGTGACTTGAATTCCATCAAGGTATTCCAGATTTTTCAGTCTTCCAAGGGCCCGCATTCGTAACGTTCCGGGCTAAAAAATGAATAAACACAACAAAGTTCAACTTTAGGTTGCCATAACAGTTTATCTCATCAATCCTCGCTTTACTAACAGAGAAATTACAACAACAACAGATATTATGAAATTATAGGAAGTACGTAGACTCGGAAAAATCCAAATCCCAGATGGGATTTGAATCCACGACCCTCCGTGATCTAGTCGGATGCTCTAACCACTGAGCTACTGGAGACTCCGTGGTGAGCAAGGGTCGAATTGTGGGTATATAGACTGGAGCCGCATCGCGCGGCTACACAGCCACGTACTGGCTCATATGATCTCACTAACAGCATCGGGCTGGAACATAACGGGACAACGAGATAATAGAGTCCAAACTGAAAGACAAGAATTGCGACCCTGGACAGCTTTTTGCTTTGGATGGGTCTCGTCAGCACGGTGTTAAGCAGCAATGGCAGCAAACAATAGCACAACCAGCACGAAGGCCAATTATCTACTCAATGCACATGATAATGACCTCAGAGAAGACCCAACTCCACATGACTGTTGATAAGTCTACGTCACATGCACAAAGCGCGCCTGTGAACAACGCTTAAAATCCAGAATATCATGTCGATGTTACGATTAGCATTTTCTTGTGAGGTTCCTTGAATTGATCGTTGTTGTTGTGTAGTCAGCTGTTGCCACATTTACACAACCCCGAACTAGCCTGAATTATTCAGCGCCTCAGTCCTCCCTTCAGGCATGTGCAAGGAGAGCATTTCTGCCTTCAGGCCCCCCTTAAAATTTTCTTTAAATTGTCAATCCATAAGAAGACTCAATCAGACATAATCTTCACCTTCTGCCATGGATTGTTCTGTGTATCCAGGTAAGTAAGCGTGATCACGTGTTTTCTCATAATGCCCAGTTCTTCTCGGGTGTGAGTCAGTTGGTTCCAGCTCACGTCTAAATGCTTCAAACGACTACAGCCCTGCGAAATGCACAGAAATAAAAAACATTGTAAGCTGCTACGAGTAACGTTCTAAACCAAACCAAATACCGCTATAACAAGCTCCACTGACAAATCTGATCAATAAAAATCTAAATTTTCTGCCGCATTTGCAGTGAAGAAATTACGAACCTTCAGCCCATCCAAGGTAGTGATTTTGTTAAAACTGACATCAAGATACTCCAAGAAAATCTGTCACAAATGAACAAAAAAGATAACATTTCACACATTTTCCATCTGTCACAACGGCATGACAATAATATTCTAAGGAACAGTGAGGCTTGAGCACTAAACATACGCATGCGCCGAACATACAAATGAGCAAAGGTACCATAACGAAGAGTAAATGCCTTTGTAATTAACAACAGTAACCACATGATTTTACACCATCACGAGTCCACGCATTGATACAGATACCATGACTGTTGAGGGGCTTACATCGCGTGATCTTACCATGTGACCGATTTCGTCCAATCGTGTTAGCTCGTTGAAGCTGACTGTCAGTTTCTTGAGCGCCGTCATACAGTTCAAGTGCTGGAGTCGACTAAGACCGTTTCCATGGAGATTCAAGCACTGCGTGAGAAATGAGAAGAATGGGAATTATGGTTTACAATCACCTGATTAGAATGTTTGTCACTGGTGAATCAGGTGTACATGTACGTGTAGCTTTTCTTTTACCGCACTAAATTCGCAATTAGCCAACTCAGAAGCCGTGACAGCCCAGATATTTTGGGATATCAGTCACCGACCTGATACGGCTAATATATCATGGTCACTTGGTTGAATTTGGATACAGTAAATACCTAATCGTACCTTTGGTACGCTTCGGCGGCAGCGTATCAGATTGTTTGGTCTCGCCAAGGGTATTTTAGCTCAACTACGTCTCGCCATACTACGAACCATGCCTGACCATGCCGCGAAAGCGCATCAAAAAGATACGATTAGATCTAAGCATACTTTTCTTTCTGGTTTCAATGGCATGAAGACCGTGGAAGACTAGTCCATATGCAATTGACCCAAAGAGCGATGGTTGCTGACGTCTTTTATCCGTTTTTCCTCATCAACACACGATTTTGCGTACACAAGGCATCATAAAATTGGACGTGAATTGACTCTAAACATTTACAGAGCTTGTGAAACTTGGTAATTGATGAAATGTGGGTGATGGCCCGTTATTGGGTGTAATATTCGAGGAGAAAGTTCCTTTCAAAACTACAAAATATCTGGGTGACAAAAGCGCAAATGAGTCCATGAATTCTTTTGTAAAATTTTTAGATTTTAAACGTGCGTCGCACAAAAAGAATTCAATTATTTCAGAAACTGCGCTTAGAAACTGACTAACTTGTGGTAATATTGTAAACGAAGATTCGCATATAAATAAAGAATCTTGTACTTACAATGATGTGCTCAAGCGAATCTACTTGACACCTCTTGTACAACACTTCTTCCGTTATGGCAATTAACCTTCAAACAAAGCAAAAACAGTAAGGAATTGTATTTTATTAGTTTGACTCTTTACACACAGATTTGAATGAAGGCACGCCGAGCGGTTAGGGTGCCGAACTTGAAAGCCAGAGGTCGCGGGCTCAAGTCCCGGCCTGGCCACTAAGCTGGAGTTGTTTGTCAGTAGACCCCAGTTCAACTCTTCTGTCATGCTTGTAAATAGCCAACTGGTCTGCCTCCCGCCAGTTGAGATTTTTAAGCCTATCATGTTTACTTCATACATATGTTATTTTCAGTTTAACTGACACGCCTGTCAAGAGGCTAGAAGTACGAAAGTGCACTGACCACTATAAACAACAACATATAAACATTTTCTTAACCATTTTACTCAATTCTTCAGTAATCACCATTAATTTGAATCTGTTACCTTGGTCTTGAAGGAATCACAGGTTCCATGTCTAAAACATCTCCATCAATGATCTCTTTCTTTTCCTTTTCTTCGTCAGGGTTAGCTCCCGGTTTAGATGTTGTAGTGTTCATCTCTCCGTAATAATAAATAAACGAGGACTTGGGTTTCACCTGACAGGAAGGTTCAATCAACATTACCACTAGCAAGTGCGCAGCTTGGTTACGTAGTTGTAGACCCACGACAATCAAATCATGCTTGCCATACACATCACAGTTTGTCAAAATTCCCTGACTTTCCCTTGATAAAAATAAAATTTTCCTGAACAGACATACAGTTTAAGAAATATCAGACAAAGTACTCGTAGCTGCATCTAGCCTCAACTTACAACCGCTCTTTTCGTTCATTACGACAGACGTTTTCAACAAATTTTCCTTCTTCATTGAGGAAAAATATCGTTGATATCACAATGACCCCAAATGCTTCTTCCATCCAGAGTTTAATGGAATTAAAATCTCATGTTGAATTACTTCAATTTTCCCTTTTTCTTCGAAATGTCTAGCAATTTTTCCGACCTCAAAATGAAATTCGAACTTGAAAGAATATTTTTTCACTGACCATTTCTCGTTACCCCATTATCCATACACCTACTGGACTCCTCTCCTTTAGTGTCCGTATCACAGACATTCAACTGTATGTCATTACCTTAGTAATGTACTCAAAGTCAACCACGTATTCCGGTAGTACCATCTCGTGATCGAACACGTACCACGCGCATTGCCGCGCGCTGCACTCGCAATCCGTGTCCACAATCGGTCTCTTTAGTGTTGACCCAGGCCTGCTCGGACAATTCTCATGTTTCTGAGATCGGAATACAGAGTCCACTCCTCGGTACGCAGATCTGGTGATTCTAATAAAAATGAAATTTTCTGGTTAGAACTCTTATTCTGTTTTTGGTACCAACTGAATAGTAAGTAAAAAGTTCAGCTTTTAGTGCTGGTATTACCTGATTTCAAACCGAAAAGTACTAGGTGCGAGTCTGTAAATTAACTATTGATCCAAATAGTCAGAAAGAGCACACCGAGATTCACAAAATCCCCAAGTTTGGTGTTATTCAAGCTAGTTTTGACTGAGATACAGCCATTTAAAAACGTCAAAATTGACAAAGAAATTTATGGCCATCCAGACGCTTTGTTCGGACAGGATGGCCATAACTTTCTTTGTAAATTTTGACATTTTTCAAATGGCTGCAGTATCTTGCTTATTATTGGGTCTATTTACACCAAACTTAGCGATTTTGTAAAACTTAGTCTGCACGTTATGACTATGTGGATCAATAGCTGCTAATCCCATAATTTAGACTCGTACCTAGCCCTTCACGGTTTGAAATTGGGCAACGATGAGCAGTAGGCAACTAGGTAAGATGGTTGATGGATATTTAACAAGGTTAAATAATTTCACTTACTTGTTGCTATTTTTCGCAGGTACGACCTTCCCAACAAAAACTTTAGCCACAATTAGCTGACCTGCATGTAATAGAAACAGATAAGGCTCAACTAAAATTACTGGGAAGCAGTGCCACGCATTCACTCTCTCCACTCCCTTTTCCTCACGCGGGGAACAGTCTTGTTCACATTGAGGTTTTAGTGTTCATCGATAGATGACTTGTTGTTTAGCAACAGTACAGTATACTGCGGGCTCGGCAAATTCTTAATCCGTGAATTACGACGAAACATGTTATGGTTTTCAGGTTGTTTGGTTCGGAGAAAGAAAACTCAATCACGGATAATCAAGTAGACCTTCCTAATTAAAATACAATGGTTTTACTTCAATTCCTTGCCTCGAGGCCGGTGAAGGAGTGAACCAGACGAAGATTTCCATCATGGTTTAAATTTCATGATAAGTCTTTTTCGAGTATTTTATCTCGTGATTGCAAAATAATAACAACTAAGAATAACGCTTTCTTTCTTTGGGAAAATCCAAGATAAGATTCTTAAAACCGAAAACAGACAAAATTAAGCGGATCATGGTGCATCAGGCAAAGAAACCGAAAAATCCACTCTAAGTCTGGGAGAGGATTCGCCATTTCCTTTGATGTACCAAGGCTTAACCTGTGTGGCTGGATTGATTGGTTCAGTAAAGAAACGCAAAATCCGTTTTCGGATTAAAGAATGCAATCCTGTATTTCCCCCCCGCTCCCCACAAGAAACACAATCTAAGTTGCCTTTACCATGTCTAGTCCTTACCATGTCTAAATGGGCATTGGTCGGTGCTCCCTCTTTGCCTGGCTTTTGCTTTGAGAAAATCAACTCTTAGTTTATCGCTCACACTCACACTGTTGGCTAATGGAACACCACCGTCCTCATTCAAGCTCTGAAAAGAGAACATGGCGGAGTGTTACATACGGGACTGCGAGCTGTCTGAATGCGTAAGAGAGACGAGCCATCCCCAGCTATTCGCCGCTTTGGAAACAAAAAGAAACATGGCACGAGTCTCATCTCGCAGTAGCTTGTGGGATTGTTACATGAGAAATATGACTTCTCTTCGGTCCCACATGCCATTGCGAGAGGAGGCTAGCGATAGCCCCTAGTATCTTCTGGTTTCTAAAGCGACGAACGTGCTGTAAGTACAGTTCATACTGGAGACTAACAGATCTGACAAAGCTGATGCTAGTTGAACGCAGAGGGAGTGTGATTCTTAGAATGCGGCCAAGTTTGCTTGGGGTAGCTGCCAAATGTTTCACAGCTCCTGTTATCAGTGCCAAAACAGACTCGCTTTCCAGTGGAGGCTACGACGGAATGATTGCAACATTCAAGGCTGAATTCTCGGCAAAATTTTGAAACGAAGAACATCAGCACTCTTGATATATAAAAGCTATTGTCGCTTATTGTCAGTTTTGACAACAGCCAGCTGCTGCTTCCCACAGTGATTCGCTAGTAAGTGTACAACATAAAACTTAACACACTTCATAAACAGCTGCTGGACGAAATCCTTCCTCCAACACTCTGATTGGTTCACTGTTCCCGCTGAGTAGAGACGGATCCCACATGAAGAATAGATACTCTAACAGACGCTTGTACGATCTTCCCCTAGATGATGAAATTTGAAGCAGATTTTAGTCAACTTTGGACTAGGTTTATTGAAGAGGATCATAACCATACTGAAGTCATAACCAAAGTCGTGAAAATTTGCAAGTACATTGCGGTATAGATGAGCAGATAAGTAGTTCTTATGAAACAGCAAGTAAAACGGTAACAACCATCATAGCGAGTTACTGAAGCTGACGTTAAGAGTGCGAGTCTTTCTTCAGAGCAAAGTGGTTATCAACTTCAAGTTGAAAACGCTACGTCATAATTTGCGCATCTTGAGAAGTTAAGCCTGAATTTTTCAAGTTTGTTGATTGTAATCCGTGCGAATCTTTTTCATCCTCAACCATCCTTGTTCCTTTGAGGTTTCATATTATATCTTTGGTGTTTTTCTATCTTAGTAAACTTTCATTTTTAGGTTTCTTTCAATATAAATGCAAATGCAAGCTCCTTTAATAGATAGCTACGTGGTAGCAGTCAAGTAGTTTAAATGAGAAAAGAAAAGAAGTGACAAACTATTGTTAGTAAGAGAGAGATCCCTGTGTGTTCAAAGATGCGCGATACTTAATTAAAGAATTGATGTAATAAATATCAATAACCTATGAAAAATTATTTCGTACTTGGTTAAATCCTCAATGTCATCCCGGTCCAGAATCTGATCGAGTTGGTCATCAAACTTTGTTCGTAAGATTCTGTTGTGCACTCTTGTGATTCTGTGCACTTTAATTCCGGAGATTCCTGCACCCTGTAATAGGCAAAACAAAATTATTACTCGTAGACCCTTTTCAGAAATGACTGCAAATTCTAAATTCTTTGGTAAGTATCACAATTAGCCTTACTAACAACGTTTTTAAGTTGACGATCCGAACGATTTATTGCTCCTAAACGAGGCTAGTGAGGCCAATTTAAATGTATACAGAATAATTTTAAATTGACAACCATTTATAAGAAAGGTAAAATATAAAAGAGTCCGAGACAATAATTGTTTTACATGTAAGATAGTCTTGATTTCACGCCAGGAAATGATAAAAAGAAAAGAAGGGTTTTAAGCTGCTCACGTTTCACACAAAATGCCCAGAGAAACATAAAGGTTCAATCCAGAATAATGCGTTTTTGAAACGGTACGTTCTTGATTACGCGTTTTTGTCAAAAAACGTCTCCTTCAACACTACCGTTTTAACATCATCTTCCAGTCCACATCAAAACCGGTCTCGTCCCCAGAGCTTCGTTCCCCTTGACCAGCGGTCGGAAAACGAGAGCTCTGGGAGCTCTGGAAGCATCCATTGCAGGCATGCGCCATAGCATGCCATAGATACAGACTGAGACTGCGCAGTGAGCCGGATAACCAGAATTCGGTTATTTCTTATTGTTCTTTCAAAATGTTTGCTCCCAGAGCTCTCGTTTTCCAACCGCTGGTCAAGGGGAACGAAGCTCTGGGAACGAGATTGCAGCAAAACGTTCAAAAACGTTAGCATTGCTATGCTCTGTCAATTGCACAAGCGACCATGATGTGAATGACGTCAGCGTTTTTGAAAACCTTCGTTTTCTCACTTTGGGCGCCATTTTCTGAAGTCCCTAGTCTGGACGGCGTTTCTAGATCTATGTTTTCGATCGTTGTAATGTAGACGGTAAGCGACGGCCCATCAAAAAGAATGCGTTTTTTAACGAAAACGAATTTGCGTGAGACGGGGGGAAAAGCAATCAACTCTTGACGCTTGTGTAGGTGTTTGTGACTTACGCAATGAAAAAGAAAAAATTCAAAAAAGAGTCCAGTTCCTACCAGGTAATCTCCAACACAGAATCTTGACAAAACCAGATCATGGCACGACTTGTACCTTTGAAAAAAAATTACCCTGGGTTAACTTTGACAGAGGTAAATGAAAACCCCAGGGGAAGACTTGAAGAAATTGGCTGCTTCAGATCTACCTTATAATTACTCCCCTAGTTCAGACCAATGTTAAATTTCCGTAAACATAATTGCTGAAGGGCGTTTGTTGATGGTCTTATCAGCAATGATGAAACAGTAGCTTTTTTTAAAAAACATCCAATTCAAGACTAGAGTGAAAACCATACCCTATCTATATGGCCAAACTGGCCAAAAGTGAAAGCCTATTTATGACTAAAACGGCTAAAGAACCATATCCTTTACGGCCGCACGTACCTATGTAGCCCACATAAGCGACTATCAGCTTCCTAGGGATGAAAACTCCTCTACATATTAATTTAAAGGGGCTCAGTCACGGTTAAACGGTTTGAAAAGTTTAGCTAAACTTTTCAATTTCGTTGTTTTTCAATCC
>Ga0126343_10000363_pt1 | contig 16717 bp, 9 predicted proteins | sample Cyp2metagenome_FD_92531 | JGI IMG/M metagenome (GOLD analysis project Ga0126343, IMG submission 92531) | Coral microbial communities from Lord Howe Island, Old Settlement Bay, Australia - Cyphastrea 2 metagenome | ecosystem: Host-associated > Invertebrates > Cnidaria > Coral ...
ACAGCCAATAAACCTCTGGTCAATAGGTGACGTAACGGTGAGTATCGCTATTTCAAATCGCATTATCAGAATTTCCCGCAAGTTCTGACGCCAGCATCCACTTTCATATTGAAATTCCTAGTTAGTAATGTTTATTAACTGAAATAGAAAATCATTGTTTTTTAAGACTCGCCTTTACGTCTGTTACGATAAATTTGACGTCAGAAAATAACAAGTCATTTCAAAGACCAAGCCGTTTCTCGATCTTCAAGAGACCACTTGATTTTATGGCCCTTACGTACGATTGTACAACATAGATAGGTTTGTGAATGAAATAGTCAGAAACTCAATCCCTGATACTCAGGGGCGGCGTAAAACAAACTGAAACCTATGGTTAGGCTCTAAAACACACAAGAGAGCAGAGAACTTTACATTAAATTTATCACAGCTTACATGTTGTAGCGTCACTTGACTTTAATTCGCTGCGGTGACGCCATAAAACACGTTCGCAGTTATTGTATGGCTTGAATTATATTTTAATACTCGCTTTTGCATCCGCAATGATAAATTTGACGTCAGAAAACATTAAAAACAAGTCATTCAGAGTACCCTATCGTTTCAAGGGGCCACTTGATTTTATAATCCTTGATGTACGATTGACAATCATGACTACGTTTGTGTATTGAATAGCAGAAATAAACCCAACTCGTAATAAAGGGACGTCGTAGGCATACACTAGCCTTACAAGGCTAGGCACTCAAACCGTTCGAACAGAGAATTGAAAGCTTAACTAACCTTAAATTGTGCTAACTTTCGTACAGCTTATTACGTTGAAGGGGTAGCTGAATTTAGTTTGCCTGGGGTGTCATAAAACACGTTTCATGAGAAGAACTAAAGCTGCAAGCATAAAGACGTGAATAATCAGTTCATCACGAAAAACCAGTTATCAAAACCGGCGAAACTGGTCATAACACCCCCATGCTATAAGAGATACCTAAATCTTACGATAGGCTGCGTTATGTTTTGTCGACTGGAGGAGTTATTGTCGGAAACGCCGGTAATAAATCTTGGGGGCGTCATGTCCGTCAACTGATATAAAAAAAAATGCTCCTCTGGCCTAATCCTGGAGTTAATGGCAATACCGTGATCTGACGTGAGTTTATCCAGGAAAAAACAAACAAAGCGGCTTCTTTGGCAAACCTCAGCAGTTAATATTTATAACTGAATTACGTTGGTTTTGAAACATGTCGGTATTCCTATAATATTACCAAGATAGTTGTTATGCCGCTAAATTAGTTTAGTGACAATCTTTGTGGTTGTCAAACCCTTTCTGTGGCTGCCAAGCCGTCTTGGTAGGCTGCTATTTCCTTTAAAAAACTTAAAGAAGCCGCTACTTTATTGAGCACGTAAGCTATCTATTGAAAAAGTTGAGTTCAGGTGTAGACGCTATGCTACGGTGATAGCAACTGTCCGCCTGGCTCTTCAGCCATTATCTATCTACGCTAGTTCTCGTCGTCAAGTCAAGTTTGGTGTGTGTGCTTGTGAGTATCATGTCTATTTCTTTGTTTAGTCAAGTTTGTTTTCATCTTCTATTTATTTCTGTCACCGAGTTGACCGCATGCTCGAAACAGTCCTCGGAACACTGTCTGTCGACACGTGCAATTTCAACCTTGTTGTTCAGTTATATTTATTCTGTCCTCGTGAATTCCTCGTGAATTACAAATCCCTCTACCACAGTAGCTCTATGGTTCACCGGTGAATGCCCGGATGATTTCACAATTACGTTATTTTATAACCACACATCTTTTCAAGTTGGTCAAGAATTCTTTATTATTCTGAAGAATTGCTCTTTTAAAAGAGTTACAGTTTAGCAGAAGACGAACCTGAGCTTATTGCTTGTGAGCACGTTTAGTGCTTGCACCAGTAGTGAATGTACATACCGAGGCTGCTTATCCAAGGTTGGGAGCTTATTCGGATAAATTTGAAAGCAATCTACTCGTTGCCGGTGAATCAATCGTCGTAATCAGTTACCAAACATTTTCCAGGACAGGATTCGATCATGATGCTCTAATTACTTATCTAAGTCTTAAAAAGCCCCCAGCTTGATTCCTACTGAACTGTAGCGCTGCATATATCATAGTACGATTTTCGTTTGTTACTGCGAAAAATCAACTAGTCAGCGACAACTGTCATGTTCTAAATGCCTAAGGGAGTGGAGGGAGAGGGGGTTCACCTGACAATGAAATCCTTGTGGTAATTGAAAATACCGGCTATTTTAGAGCGATTGAACAACAATAACTTTTTCAAACTTAGTCATGCACACGTAGCTGTGTTTCAGGAGCCAGGGCAGGTATGTTCGAAGGCTGGTCAACGTTAAAAAGTTAACAGAAGTATCAATTTTTCGTGTATAAATTGTTTCTTTACTTTTCATGTGTTGTGACGATAGTTAGAGATTACTCAAGCTCTGAAAAAAATTGAAGGGCCAAAAATAAAAAGAGAAATCCTCACCGAGAAAATACAAAACTGAAGTTAAAATTCTCGTTAACCTTGGGTTGGCTTATACTGGGGCTTTGAAGTTTTAATTACTGCAACCCGGCGAATGTTCTGCCTAGTCATTGTACACTTGTACATGGGTATAATTGAACTTGAGGAGGTGCCTTCACCGACTGTACGTTCTACCTATTTTGTTTTCCTTGATCATCATCGTCATCATTGTTATCGCCATCATCATCATCATCATCATCATCATCATCATCATCATCATCATCATCATCATCATCATCATCATCATCATCTTCGTCCGTAATAACGCCCGCGCCATGACGCTTCCAATCGGATATGACATAAAACTCCCCCCTCTTTTTCAAAGAAGGCCGTCAAGTTGCCTAAAATACATTGCAGCCCTTCCCACCTGCATTGCTTCGTTCTTTCTCAACTATTATTACTCTCCTTCCCTAAGTTGTCTTCGGTGTTTCTCTGGCCTTCGGCCCCCTACAATCCATCCAAATTTTGTGAATTTTAATATTCAAGTGATTTTCAGTGGGAAAAACATTGAATAAGGCAATCAATTTGACGTAACGTATCTATATGCTTACTGGATCATGCAGATGAGGCACCATTGGCAAAATTCAAACTGAAACAGTAAAGGTGGTCAGAAAAGCCTTTAACATTGGGGAGGTCTGAAAACCGGTAAAAACTATGGAAACAAAACTGTTAAGCTCGTATTAAGGAGCACAGTTACAAAAGAATCAAACTTTTCCTGGCTCAGATCTCTTTTTTCATCATATTCAGTTTGATCAAAGTTTGGTTGAGTTTATGACCTCAGCACTTGGCTAATCAGTGTATATTTTAAAAACTTTAATATCTCTAAAGCGAAAAGAGATATTTCAAATAGTATACTGCATTTTCTTTTTGCAGAGACTACTTACGTAACATACTCGTTTCTTACGCGCAGTGGGTAGCACTTTAACGCGAGCGACTTGGGGCGAGTTTTTTTGTTTACATGTACTGCGCGGCTACCAAGCTGTTGTTTTCTTCGAGTTGGAGGTTTGTGTACGTGGTCAGAAGCATATCATAGGTGCTCTCGACCGCTCACGATCTAACTAAATTCCCCCGGCATTTAGCTCCCTGGCTTTATTCTCCTGTATTCTTGGCGATTCAATGAACTTAATTCGTGATTTACATGAAGACTGCATGGTAAGAGACTTCTAAACTGCGTTGTAATTCGAATGTATTTAAAATCAACTAAGTCTTATTCAACATACAATGTAGGGCGCGTTCGTTTGGGATATTCCGGAATAAGAATATATTCCGGAATTTATTCCAGCTATTCTGCTCCTGGGAGCAGAATAGGAGGAATGGAAATCCAGGTATTCGGGAATGAGATTATGAGAATAGCTCCCAAACAAACGCTTACTCGCATTATTCCAATTATTCTTATTCCGGATTGATCACAAACGAACGCGCCCATAGTTATTTCCCGGTGATATCAATCGATGAAAATCAGTCATTGATTGCAATCAATATAATCAACAATAATAAATAATAATCCTTTGATTGTTATTGGTTGGTTCAACCAATCAATAAAAATCGATACTCACCTTATCGATACTCACCTTACCATAAGACAAAATTTGGTGGCGTTGTTTTTAGATCCCGGTTTCGATCACTGTTCAGCGCAAATGAAAAACAGTTCTCTCTTTTTTGAGATTAACGAATCAACAAGTGCTCGTAATGTTGAAAGTGGCTGTGTGCCACCTTGACGGATTACCAGTTAATAACATGTTTTTGTTTAGAGACAATCGAACATTTACACCTCTTACATGTACTAACCGAGTTCGAGGGCCGTACTGGAAGTTATGGACTGAGTTTTTCCCCTTTCATTTATGGCTCTGGCACGAAGTGCGTGAGCCATAAATCAAAGGGAAAAAAAAGGATCCGTAACTTACAGCGTGGACCAAGAAAACGAGGTTAGTAATATATTTATTATATCTCTACTGTGTGTCTGATGGGCTCAGGAGTGATTTGTAGTCATGCTGAATGGCTTCAAATTTCTGATGCACCTCAAAAGCAAAACTAGTCAATTTAAAATTATTGTTTAATACACAATTTAGAGTAAAAGAAAGTTTTAAAATTTTACTTGCTTTAAAGCTAAGAACAATTAGTGATAAATCACAAAACAACTTTGCAACAAAACCAACTTGCTGGAGGTTCCCAAAACAACAAGATTGCCAAACCTCTCGTGTTTACATAATATGGCTTAAACCTGCCAACTTTTTCTGAGATATAGGCGTGAGATTTTTATCCTGGGAGTGCTAAGATTTTTGAAGACGATACGATCATTTCTGAAGATTCCAGATGGAGTCTGAAGTCTTCCGAAGAATCCCGAAGTCTTCCGAAAATGCCCGAAGTCCCAGTCCCAGTAGAAACGCAAACTCGCTCCTAGTGCTTTTCGCTTCAAAAATCAGAGATCGCGAGAAAGGTATTGTTATTTAATCATTTTACACATGGTTTTCGTTTCTTACATGGGTCTGAGATGACATCTTTTGGAAATTGTGTCAAACAAGATGGCAGCAACTCACATTTTTCAATTAGGCATGAGAACTTGGCCCGCAGGCGTGTGTAGGCGTGAGATCGAAGTTTTCAACCCGCAGGCGTGAGGCTCACGCCTAAGGCATGAGAGTTGGTGGGTGGATATTGCCCTTGTTCTTTTTTGCGAGTTTAATGGACCTAAACTCTGTTGCTGCAGTAGATATAAACATGCAAAAATAGAGCTTGGTCAATATCCAGGCATCTTGACCTCACATTTGGTCAATAACCCATGTTTATTATGTTATATCTAATTACCATGGGAACATTACAGCATCCCAAATTAAAAAGAACTTCTAGAACTCCATTTCTCAATTTCACTGCAATTTATTTGGGCTTCTTAATATAAGTTGAATGGATGACAATGGTTTTGCTGTAGATGGGCCTGGTGCAGGTCGGATAAAGTTAATGAAGCCTTTTTTGAAAGAAAAAGTTAAAAAGCTTTGGTCTGACCTTCAAATGTAACTCAAGACCTTTGTCAAGGCTTTCTTGATGTAGACCTCATGCTGGCAAATAACATATTATATATTTATCATAATATTGAAACAACAAATAAGCTGAAAGTTCTGTGAGCCTAAACCAAAACCAGACTTGGAATATGGAAGTTATAATGTCTGAACTGTGAATTACATGTAAACTGAAACACTTGCACAAGTTGCAGGAGAGATGACAAGCCACTCGTGAGTTAGGTATACTTTGTACATTTACCGTGTTCATACTTTGATTTGTAGGCAGGCTGGACCAGACTCAATTCATCCCTCAGGGGTAACCTGAGAAAGTTGTCAAAGTCATTAGTGTTTGTCTCTGCTAGGGATCCTGGATTAAAATTAACATTTGACTCGGTGATGTCAGAGGCAAAAAATGCCACCATCGGTATGTGTATGTTGTTCATGACAATTTTTGTTAAAGATGTAGGCTGATCATACTTCTCTTCACAGTATCAATATCAAGTTAAATGAAATAATACACTCAGTTCAAAAGAATATGGGTATTGATGTCAGCTACCGGAAAACTATGTCAGTTGATCACTTGTCAATCCTTTAACTTGGGCTAAAAGAAATACAAAATAATATAAAAAAAAGAAAACTTTGCTTGATTTCACCTCTTAAGAATAGTTAAATGTAGGACTTCGTAGCCTGCAAATATAGCCAACTCTCATTCGCTCCTGCTACTACGTGCAAAACGTGAAGACAGACATCTGCGATTCACCGCCAGAAATTCCATACTGATGACGTAAATCTATCCTGAATCCGGACAGGAGCGCTGATTGGTTGACTGAGCAATTTTGCATGATTAGCTCTACAATTATTCGTGTTGTCTTGTGCAAAAATCTAATGGTGACAATTTATCTAGACCTTCCTCAGAAATTTTTCGACTTAGTGTTCAGTCTGTTTGTCCAATGTTCAATGTTCAATGCAGGTTCAATGCTTCGTCGTTTAAATAAAGCTAACTCCAGGCTCTTTATAGTTTTATCTGAGATGAGGAGGTTTTAGTCAAATTATTTGCCAACCGGATCGGGAAAGTTGCTAATATTTCAAATGGCACTCGTCCACATGTAGATGCACAAGAACGAATCGGCGATTCATCAGTCCGCTTTTAGCGCTTTATGCATGACCAAGTGAAGAAACTATCTTCTTTTGGATTTAAAGCTACTTTTGGGGGTCCTGAGCAAAATCAATAAAAAATTTTGCAGGGCATCAAGTGAGGGAACGTGACATTTGACATTTGTCTGAACTTACAACGGAAAGGTGGCGAAATATGCTTGAAAGCGAAATTTATCAGTAGAGTTTGATCGGCGTGGTTGTGGATGAAGTCCATTGTGTTACCGAATGGGGCAGTTCTAGCAACAACAAGATCATTCAGCTTTTCATCCCTTTCGTGTGTGGTAGTTTTGTGACTCTTGCAATTTTAATTATGCCATTTTAACGCAGGGAGATTTACGTCATCAGTATGGAATTTCTGGCGGTGAATCGCAGATGTCTGTCTTCGCGTTTCACATGTAGTAGCGGGAGCGAATGAGAGATGTGGCTGTATTCGCAGGCTAAGGACTTCATAGAAATTCCATATCACTTTCGTGAGGCTCTCTTGTTGGAAACTTGGCCTAATGAGTAGCTCGTCAAACTCTGCAACACAAAATGCAGCATGCAACACATAGTACATTGTAGCAGGTGGGGGGAGGGGGGGTGGGGGAGTAACAGTACTCTTTATAGTAACTGTTGTGTAATGCGGCAGAAACCAGGGTCAGCCTGGCCATCTGGGCCAGTTGGCCTGAGTGTGATGTATTAAGCTTTCAACTGCAAGAAAAAATATATAACACTACTAACAGTTAATTCACTCATCTTGTTCCAGTTCTGTTTGGTGAACAGCACCACCAGCCATCAATCCTCAAAGCTCAGCTGTGTGTCCTTGAAAGAATGGTCACCCAGACCACTGAACAATCACAGGGTGCACTCACTGTCACTGTTGTCATGGAGATGTTCAACCTCCAACAGCAACCCTTGCTTGATGAATATCAAGCTGACAAAATTTCATTAGCAGAACTGAAAAATAAATACAATGGGACTGAAGGTTTTGCATTAGAACATTATGGATATATTCTGGAAGTTTCCAAATTTCTTGGGGCCAAGCTTGTAGCCGGGTTTGTTCCAAAGCCATTTTGTCAGATGATTGTTCAAGAAGGGAAAAGTCGTGCTCTGGAGAAAATTGAAGAAACTGGAGGACCACCGAAAGAATTTTATGTTGACGGCTCTGAGGATCATTACAGATACTTTCAAGGGCTGATTAGTGGAAATCTAGACCAAGTTGTGGACAAATATCGAAGGATATTTCCTGCACAGGTACTTAGAGACAGTGCATTTGCATACACAATCATGGATATTGTTCAGAAGTCAAAAGGACAAACAAGAGTTCTTGGCATTTGTGGGTCAGGACATCTAGATTTTAAATTTGGCATTCCTGAGAGGATATCGCCAGAGGTTCCAACATACGTGTTAACATCTCGTGTTCAGGATGACCCTGTTGAACGTGATGTTGCTGATTGCATTTATCAGTATACATTTTAACCCTTGTTACAAGACGTTCTTCTAGGCCAGTTGTTCAAAAGCCAGCTAACCCTGGATTAAAAGATAACCAAAGTATTTTATTTTTTTTGTTTAAAAATGTTTTCCTCACTTGTCTTTGTTTTTTGTAGTTTGAAAGTATTTATACTCAAAACTGAAAGACAAACAATATAAACAGGAATACTCACCAACTAGTTGCAAATAAGCTGAAATCAAAATTCTTACTAATCCTGGATTTTTGTTAATCTGGCTTTGAACAACCCACGTCTAGTGAAAGGGGTCTGGTCTCAATTGGTCCAATCTCTCAAAGCTTTTCGTGATTTAGCTGGCCAAGGACAGAAAGCATCAAATTTGATTTTTAGTTGAATACCCTATATCATCGATGATTTCTACTATTTGTGTAACATCAAATCTCAAATTAAGGCTTCAAATCAGCTAGTAAAAAAAAGATAGATAAACCAACCAACCAATAATGACTACAGCAGGAGAATATCAAAAGCTCTTTGGCCCTTTATTTGCAAAGAAGTTATGAAAACTTGAACAATCATCATAGGTGTGAGAGAGTTATGAAAAGTTTTTTCATGTAAATGTTCATATTGTGCTGTGCTGTTGATGGGGACTACAAAGTGTTTATTTGTACAGCCATGCATGTGGTTAACCTGGGTTACATGGGATAGTCCTCAAAGCCCCGGCCAAACGTTCGCAACATTGTTGGGCGTAACACGTTACGTGCGTTTGGCCACCCGGTTACGATATGTTGCGACATGTTGGGTGTTGTTGTCTTAAGTTTGAAAATGGTCAAAATATTTGAACCAACAACACCCAACACATCGCAACGCGGTGGCCAAACGCACGCAACATGTTGCGCCCAACAATGTTGCGATATCTTGCGTTGGCATGTTTCGATCGTTTGGCCGGGGCTTAAGATTGTGAATAGATGGATTGTACTATAACATAAGTTGTGATGGATAATTTTCACCTTACATGTTACAATTGGCCAGATTGGCCTCAAACTTCAATGAATCTTAAGAGCTACATTTTATATCCATCACGACTCTATCACTAATTGAGAAAAGAAAGCAATAACTAATATATTTCACAAAGTCATGCTTTGTGTTTGTCAATGTACTCGAGAATCTTTAAAAAAACAGGATTTATTAAGTATATTTGAAACAACAATGATGTGATGTTTTGGAGTATTTGTGTATACGTCCATTTTTGTTTAAAAAAATAAGGTTATTAATATTTTTTGCATTCGCCATGACACTGAGATCTCAGGGTAACGATACATTAACACATTTGAATGGGGATTAATGGTGAATAAGAAATAAACAGCAATACCAAATAAATGTGAATGTAACAATTACTTCAGTGGCGGTTGTATGTTTTTTGGTTTTCATTAGATGAAATAGCTTTTCATGTTTTTCTTCTCTGGCCAGAGAAGGTCAGAGAAGATGAAAGAGCAGTAATGTTGCAAAAGATTGTTTCGCGAAATGTTGGAAATTGTGGAACCTACATTAAAATTATTGTGCGTAATTTTGCATATAGTGAACAAGTATTGAAGTAATTGTGAGGAGTGCATTCTTGGTCAATTTGATGCGCACCATGTTATAAATAGGGGACTCAGCTAGTAGACTCACGTTTAATTGTTGTCCTGTGGATATGAAAGTGCCTGCCATCCCTTTTACTTTTCATGGCTGTGCGGAATGTTGTAACAACAACGACAACAATAACTTTATTTACACGTACATTTACACTTTTTATACCAGTGAAATGTTAAGACTATGTGAGTCTGGAGAATGGATTAACCAAGGATTTTCTCCATGGAATCGCGTTGAATTTTTGCGCGCCATGTTGTCGTTAACTCCCGTTGAAATTGTTGTACGCAATGCTGCAAATGTAGATGTCGCGGAGTTTTGCCGTACTTTTGCATCTACGCGCAGCAATTTCAGTGTTTCAGACGTGTCTGGTACAGTACGAAATGCTCGACTCTCTTTTCAGTTTTATGTGCATTTACCGTATGTACCATGGAATCTGTAAACCATTCCACTGGGGTTTTTTCGCAACACCGGCACTTGAGTTGAATGATGAACCATGAGAAGACTTTCGCAAATTACAACTTGAGCGTTTTATTTTTTCCCAGCTACCCACAGGCTATTGTCTCCGGCATCAACCTCTTTGAATGCAAGGTGAATTGCATGATCAAAGCACGTTATAACTCAATACATCACTTCAGTGGCTCAATGACAATTTTCATCTCGGCGTGCGTAGGCAGTTTGCAAAATTTCCCATATATTCAAAGATCGCGACTGAACAAAGCACACGCGTGGACATGCGTGGACGCGCGCGTTCACGTTTTACCTCAATTTGATGATCGATCGATTGATCGAAGAAAGAGTGGGCTACGCGTTGTGATTCTGGTCTGAATTCTACACTGGTGTGGGAACTGATTGAGTTATATAGCTGAAATTCGATTATTTTTTTACTTTCCGTTTGGTGGCCGTTTTTCAGTTATTCATATCTTGCACCGCAGTGCATTCTGACGGCGCATACTCTTACTGCAGGTGCACGCATTTGGCTGCGTTGTCCTCGTAGCTAAGCTTGCCAAAGAGACCTTTTTAGGTGGAATTCTAACTGACGAAAGTCACTGATTAAAAAGTCTCATAACAAATATTTTTAATCATGGACAATTCAGATTTTGTGGAAGATCTTAATTACAATGCCTGATTCTCGTCTCCTCTGCAGTCGTTATTAGAGTCGCGGGAGGATCGTTGCATGACGACCCCAATAAAGGCTGTGAAGGAGGCTAGCCTGATTCATGATCAGCCAAATATTTCTATAAATAAAAGGGCTGTTGCCCGTCACTGTTTCCGGATTTCTTTGACTTTCATAATTACGAACTGAAACTTTAAACTTGACTTATATGCCTCGTAATTGTTTCATTTCGTTCATATTCTGCAGCTCGAGTTTTTTTATCTATGAGCTCCTTACCCCTCCCTACCATATCAAAACAATGGCCCATCCCTTGTGGCAAACTACACATGAAACCTCGCCTTAAAAATTTGCACGTGCTCAATTTGTAATTTTGTCGAAGGAGGTAATTTGCATTCGGTTTGTTCCTCCTCGTGGTCAACGGTCTTTCTTGCCAAGCGGGAGGATAATTTGTTTCGGCATGTTCTTGGAAACCTCTGCTTGTTGCAATCTTGTCCTTATCTTGTACTGCGCCAGGAAAGCAAAGAATGCTTGCAAGTGTGGAAGAGTGAAAGGGTTCATTGAACTTAGCCGTTTTGGAACCGATTTGCATGAACAAAAGGTAAGAGCAGTACAAATATTTGCAATAAAATTTGGACCTAATGTCAGTAAAACGTTGCTTTGGTAGCAGTGTTGAATTCAGGAGTGATGTTCTCCAAACCTTCTTCCAGAGCTAAACGGGACAAACGACTAAGAGTCACAATTTTCAATAAAGAAGTTTCTACTTGCTTTTAACATGTTTCACAACGGACACAGTTCATTGTTCAGGCTAACGTAGGCAGAATGCTTCCAAACATATATGAACTCCATTATTTAATGACCATTTTGACAACATCGTTCTGCTTTTGTAGATGAAGGAAACACCGTGGATCCAAGTGAAAATCAATTTGAAGGACTGAATGCAGTGCACACCGCAAGGAATGAAGGCAGAGCTTCACAAACCAGAGGGCAAATCTTTCATAAAATGGTGAGGGATGCGCCGGCTCCTACCCTTGCTTTCCAGGCAACTTAAAAGAATCTCCTGAAAATGTTAACGCGACAGATGGCAAGCGAGATTTCGTGAATTTCTCCCAAGCATTTCGCAAAAATTACAAACAAGCTCAACAACGTTCGGAAGTTCCCAGGGCGTGGTGGTTTGTCTGTGATGAGCAGACGGGACGGGAGAGACAACCGCTTCCGAATGCAAGATGAAGTGCATTTCAGCGACGAGAATCCTAAATTTTGCCTCTTTGTTTGCATTTTGAGAAACAAGCCATCTTTAAAAACGCTATTTCATCACTTGCAACTTATTTACGAAAGTTAATAAGGAAATTTGCAATTCCCTAGGGATTATATAACTCCAGATTATTTTTACATATTTCCAAGGTAACTTACAGTATAACGTGGTATAAAATGTGTTTTTGTTACTACTAACGGCTGTTTTGTGTTTCAATTTTAGTGCTGGTGGCCATGTACTAGAGGACAAGAAAGCAACATACCAGATGCTTATGGAGGTTTTAAAAGCAACCTGCATGCGTAGGCTTCTGTATGCGACTAATTTCCATTACGATTTTCGGTGACGTAGATTCGCTCGATTTTAATCTCGTAAGTTTCTTTTGGATGGGAAAATTTCTCTCGGTGCAAACTCAGCTAGCGTTCGCATATAAACGCAATTGTAGGTATCTATTTCCTTGTTAAAGAAGTGTACTCGCTTGGTTTTTTCGCGTTAGCTGCTATTGTTGACCAATTGCCACTTTTACCCAAAAACACTGATTAGCTACTCAGTTCTAGAACAATCGCCGAGTTTAAACAAAGTGATTGAGTTAGGTTTTGACCAGGAATAGGATAGAAACAGCCAAAGCGATTTCGTAGCAATTTGCAAGAGTGAATTTAAAAGTCGTGAAAAGATTTTTAAATACTTAAAATTTCATGGTCGAAACAATTCAATCTCATGGTCGAAACAATTCAAATTAGGGCGTGGTTTCTGTCATTTTGAGCGAGGTACTTGCATGGCGTTCAATACAGTGTTCATTTGGAAACTCGGTGTCGAGCAATTTCCGTAACTTTGATTTATTAAATATCTACAGTTTGGAAACTTGATATACCTGGCTAAAAAATTCACCGGTTAAATTTTAGTTGGGTAGATTTGTTGGAAAGCGTGCAGTTGCGTTTTCATTTGCTTTGCAAATTTTCTCGCGAACTTTGACATTACATGTTGTTTACCCGGACAGATGTTTTATCAAAGCAAAACGCGACTGCACTTTTTCCGATGTATCTCCAGTGCTAAAAGTTTATCAGTACAACTTTTTGCAGAGTATTTTACGTTTCCAGACTGTAAATGTTTTACAAAACGACGGGAATTAGTCGATATCGAGTTTCATTATAAAATGTGTATTTCGCTCCATGTTTGTACCTCGTTCAAAATGACAAAGAACCCACCAAATGTTTTCGAGTTGTTATTTACTATTTCACAAATTTTGTGAAATCGCTTCAGAAAGTTCTTTGCCGAAATAGTCCAAATAAGTTTTCAATTTTCGAGTTTTATCAACAAGTGCAAAACACAGTTGATAAGTTTTTTCACCGCCAGCCTTTATTTAGTATTTTCATTTGTTTATCTTAGTTTTAAATGAACTCGACTAGTTTGGGCTTTAATAAAAGTTTTGTAACATTGTTCTTGTCAATAGTCTTTAGTTAACTACAACTTGTGACCAGTCTAGTACAATTCTATTGTTATTAATTAACTTTAACTTGTAATTAACCAACAATACAAATAAAGAAATGAGAGTACAACAGAAAGTAATTGTTTTCCTTTTTTTATTGTTTACAACAATAATAAAAAAATGCGCGCTTTTAAAAGGGGCCTGGAAACTAGTCGGAATGTAGGCTATCTCTTTTACTATTTTTTGACTATGTAGGGTTGCTGAACAGAAAAAAATTTCTGATCTTTTGAACAAAGGGCTGATAGCAAGTCAAAGCATAGTCTTTCTTTTGACGAGACAAATCCGGCAGCAAACCGCACAGATTTTTCCCGCCAAAAGACTTAGAATATTTTTTGACTTAAAATCAGACTCTATTCAGAAGCGCAGACCTTTTTTTCTGGGGCAAAAGGTTTCCCGCCAAAAGACTTAGAAAAATCTTGTACTAAATACCAGGCTACCTTTAAAAGCGCACACTATTTCTACATACTAAATTTTCTCTCCAAAATACTCAGTTTTGTTTCAACTGGAAAAGACTTAGTATTTTCTAAGCCAGAATCATGCTACATTACCTAAGCGGAACTTACAAAAACCAAAAGCCTAAGAGTATATTGCGCAACAGAGCGCCGAGTTTCACTGCAAAGAGTGCTCTTTAGTTAGAAGAACATATATTTTTTATTGAAACATTAAGCAAACCCAAGGCAAGTGTTTTTTCGTCAACGAAAATAAACGAACGAAAACTAACTTTACTTCATGGTGTCTCATAAAACAAAATGATTTTGCTTACTTAGAGACTTCATCTTTTCACGACAGCCTTTCAACTCTTGCTACGGTATTTAATCTTTAAAACCTTGAAGTAATATGGAATCCGGTTGCTCAAAAGAACGGAAAGCTAATTAATGCAGGACTACACCCAGTATGATTTTTGACAAGTTAAGTTTTGTAACTTTTCAGCAATGTTTTCGGTTACGTTTCAATATTTTTGATTCACTTTTGAATTTTACCAGAGACGAAAATATGTTTATAAAAGAGAAATTGACTCCTCGAGTGACTTTAAATTCTTGATTTAGGCATTGCCCGGTTTTTGAGCAACCGGACCCAGTATTGAAATTTAAAATTCTTATATTAGCGAGTGAAACAACGAAAACAACGAAGACAACAGCCACGAGAAACGTATTTGAACTTTGAATAACTATGTCGCGATGAAAACAATTCATTTTGTCTGTTTATATAAGACTATCGTATAAACGATTTTGAAAACACAACTTTCAAATAATTAATTTTGTCTCACGATATCAGACAATCGTAATAGCTGATTTTGTAACTTATAAAACATTCAAACATTCAGATTTGTCTCTCGACATTAGGTACATCCTACTTTGGAAATGCAATATTTAAACAGTTCATTTCGGCTCTTGATATCTTATAGCTCATTTTAGATTTATAACATGCAAACAGTTTTTTTTCTCTCGATATCAGACAATCGTATGGCTGATTTTGTAAATATAGCGATACTCACCGTTACGTCACCTATTGTCATTAATGAGCCAACCAGAGGTTTATTGGCTGTCAAAGCAAAGGTTTTTTTGTTCTGTGGTTGGCCAAATTTAAATATCAAAAGACTTGTTTGTAAACAGTAAGTATCGCTATAATACTCAAACAATTCATTCTTGCTCTAGATATCAGACTTATGAAAAGCTAATTTTGTAAACACAATATTCTATTTCAGTGGAAAGTATAATTAACCCTCCAAGATACATAGTTTTGATTTAATGAAAAATCTTTAGAAAAATTTATAACACAAATACGGCTGACCAGATTGTACTTATCGATTTATAACCGACGTTCTCGTCGCCATTGTTTCGTTGTTTGCGTACGATCTGCCTTGTACCGGTTCTGGATTCCTTAAATTCTCAAACAGTGGTTCTATACATAAAATATATCACCTCCTATCCTTATTCCTAAATCCATTCAGAATAACAGTTCATAACTTTCATGTGCCTTGCTGTCCTGACCCAGCCTCGTGGGGTACTTGAGCAGTTTTTATAACCTAAAATAACACAAGATTTGATTAGGTTTAACTTAAGAAGACCTATGGAGACTTGCAGAGTAGTATCAGTCCTCTTCTGATCTTTGGGCAAACCTTGAAAATGAAAATTTTTGCAGCTGATCTCCTAGTATATACAACACTGCACCATAGTGATGACAAATCACAACTCACCACTTTCTTGGAAAATTTTTGAAAAGTCTTTGAAGGCGCTAAGATCAGTTGAGTACATTTAACACATTTGGAAGATTTATATAAGGAAAATAATGTAATCTTTTTTGTTCCTATAAACGTACATCAACATAGACGGTTAGAGCAGTTGGCGAAATCAGACCAAACTTTAAAAATATAAATCTGTACTGAAACAAGTAATGTTGACAGTACTTAGGATTAGTTTCCAAGGAAATGGTTATTCCCATTCAAAATAATACACTTACCGATCAATCCGTAACTTCTTTCCAGGAATTCTCGCTGCTGAAAAAGAAAACCACCATTTAAGACCATCAACATTACTCCTTTTTGAGTAGGTCGTTTTGAACTTCAGACCAACATCTTATCACAGATCTCTCAGCCTTTCAATTGCAACGAAGCAAGTGGAAATAATAAAATATGAAGAAGAAGATTCGATCACAGCATTTCCTCGTTGATATACCGGCATTTTTTGCTGTCACGCTCAGCTCTCCACCTTGATTGTTTAATGAAAACAAACTTGACACAGTTTGAGAGATTTGAGAGTAAGCAGAACTTTCAAGTAAGGTCATGTAAAAATCCTGCCTTTAAACACCACTCGATACAAAATTTGTCTGTAAATGAATTACTCCTAATTCGATATTTAAGAATCTGGACTAGAGGTCAAATGATAATCTTACCACTACAATTAGGTTCTGTTATTCAAAACGATTAGTGAGATTTGTTACCTTGACAAAAAGCAACCGTCGACATTTCATTCTCGTTGAGTGGTTCGCCGCTGCGAGAAGACCAGAACTGCTCCGAAATACCAATTGTTCAAGATTTATTCGTTTGAGACGCCTTCCGCTTGGTTTTACCTACAGTAATTGCTGAGAGTTTCCTCCGTTTCGGTGAAATACGAAACGTTAAGGCTTAAACTGTTTCCAGCT
>Ga0126343_10000364_pt1 | contig 16700 bp, 11 predicted proteins | sample Cyp2metagenome_FD_92531 | JGI IMG/M metagenome (GOLD analysis project Ga0126343, IMG submission 92531) | Coral microbial communities from Lord Howe Island, Old Settlement Bay, Australia - Cyphastrea 2 metagenome | ecosystem: Host-associated > Invertebrates > Cnidaria > Coral ...
GCGAACTTCCTCGCCACATCTTTGTCTGTTAATCCTTGCTCTCTGCCGTCCTCTTTCACGTTCTGCTTCAGTTAAACCCTACCTTGAAACGTTAGATCAACCTCTCCGATCGTTTGTTGACATAGCAAATAGAAATGAATGTTTTTCTGACTTTTCTAAACAAAAAACCGACAAGGAAAGATGGCGTTCCTTAGTTTCCCGTATGGGTGACCGTGAGGAATATCTCGAGACGCCTCTCCCCCTCCCCCCGAGTCTGTACGGACGTACGTAAGGACGCTCGTACGCTGACGTCATAACCAAATTTTCTCGGCTTAATGGGTTACCAATTTTTCTTACCCATGGTGCTTCGCTGGCGCGCTTCGCGCGCTGAAGCTCCGCTATTAACCACTCAGTTGGACAAAGAAGAAAACATATTTTCTATCTTTAAGTCAGTCAACTACATCGTCAAAACATTTATTTTGATTAGAAATATTTTTTACTCTTTCTCGAATCAATTTTTTGCCAATTTCCTTGATGCTCCTAGTACTGACCATTAATGCTATAAAAATTAATTTGGTATCACGTACATTGCAAAAGAAATTTTTTACTAAGGAAAGACGAGTTTTCCACTGTTCTCTCTTTTTTCGACCTGCTCCACCTATTAATTAACACGGATTCCGCTCAAAGTTCGAGCAATAAGTGCAAAAGTTATTAACTAAAATCTACTCACAGCACATTAACTTTTTAAATACTATTTGAAACTTCTCACTGTAGTTTATTTCTCCAGGTGACCCCGCGATGGAAATCCCGAGCATTCTCGAGAAATTTAATGTCAACCCTCGGAAGAATGCTTCATGCCTGTGTTTTCAACTTACGCGAAACGTTCGTTTTAAGCGAAATATGTGTAACTTCAACTTCAATTTTCTCTCGCAGGGTCAGTGTGAGAGCTTAAACCTTGATAGGATCTTCTTACCTTTATTTAAAATATTACCATGCTATGAGGGTTTTTTGGTAACTTAATTTTTGCCAAGTTTGCTCGAATATTGCGCGGAAATCATCTTAATTGAGAGAGCTGGCTTATTTGGAATCCACAGTACTTTGTACGAAAATTGGCCCCCCCCTGAAGTAAAACAGGCGGCGTATGTTTCGAGATTCCGACTTTGTGGCGAGTTTATCTCGTTCAGAAACATGCTTTGTACTGTTACAGTTTAAAATATTGCATACGAATATATCAAAAATGCAAATTTTGTCCAAAGAAAAAGATAAAAAAACAGCTGTATATACCTTAAGCTTATGGCTGCAACATGTTAAAATAGATAAAAAATATAGTTATGACATTTCTCTCTAGGTTTATGGTAACGGTCAATGATTAAAAGAGGGAAATGCTATTCGTTCACTGATTATTGGAGGTATATTTTATACACGTGACACAAGAAAAAACTGACTGTATTTAGACAGCAAGTCGAATAATGTGTCCGTGACGTTCAAGGTATCTAAGACGGATAATGCCTTTAGATATACGGGATATAAGGCGCATAAGAAAGACCAGAAGAAGCATGAAACAGAGTGATGCGTTATATACCTCAGAGGTGAATAATTCCTTCGGGTCTCTACGACACTCGCAAACAGTTAGAAAAAAAAACAAGACAAACATTATGGAAATAGCCGTATAACTGAAACGATTTTCCACATTAACCCCAAAAACTGAACCCTACATAAGCCCCAAAACTGCCAAAAACAGAAATGCGAGTGAAAAAAAGAAAATTCCCAGAAAAAAACCTTTGAACGTGGTTGATATATATACAACTAGCGAATGTTGTTGAAGAAAGAAAAGTTTTGAATTGGTTGAGGCACTTGAAGCTCTGACTTCTCAACCCCCTACCCCCTACCCCCTCTTTTTTCTCCTCGGTGTGTACAGATAAAATTTGGCATGGTGGTAACAGAAAATCAAAGATTTTTTCTGTTAATTAATGAATTACTTTAGTTTCTTATTTAAAAAGTGGAACAACTTATTTCATTACTTAACTATTTTTTCTTATCATTTTTCAGGTGTGAATGACATGAAGTCGTTACCTAGAAGTAAAGCATCTTGGGTGTTGATTGTTATCATTTGTAAGTGTACCCTGTTGACTTGAATTGTCGAGCCCAACCACAGTCAAATAAGTAACTGAACTGTACCATTTGGCCATGAATTCGACGATATTAGGTGGGTGACTCGATATCGCAGGGTATCGGGACAGTAGGCACGGCCTCTGATTGGCTAATTGTGAATTCAGGTAATGCAAATTGGTAAAGAAAACAAAATGAAACTCCTTCAAATTGACGATCAGATAACATAGCAGGACTAAGGTCGTATACGATAAACATTGTCTGACCTTAATAAAAACAAGATTAAAACTACTCATTTTGCTTTTGAACATAATTTGGTTCAATTGGTAGTTAAAAATAAGGCTTATTTCAGACGCAAAAAAGTATTGTATTGGGCTATGGAGCTTAAAAAAAAACGAAGTGTTTCAATTGCTTTTTTCAATTAATTCTTTCAAGAAATAAAGTAGGTATTTGAATGAACAACTACTATAAGTACCAGCATCGCTGACTAAATCCTCTTTTCAGAATTCTAAAGTAAGGCATTAGACAAGGGCATTCGTTGCATAATATCGGTGTGGGAACATAATCACTGGGCCCTAGCTGTTCGAAAGGTGAACCACTCTATCCACCAGGTAAATCACTGTCCTGTGGATAGCGTGGTTTGTTTTGTTAATACTTATCCACTGTGTTGAAGAAAACCACAGACAAATTCGCCCACGTACTGAAGATGTTTATCCGTTTATTCTGTTACTCGTCCTCCTGTCGGTTCGGCACCGCTGAAAATTACAATAGACAACCCTTGCGACTCGGACAAAAGCAAACATTGAATAACAAGGGGAAAATAATACACATGAGCTACAACTTACATATTTTGGGCATCTTCGGGCCAAATTAAGACGACAACATCGATAAAGAAAAAGGGCGACGAAACAAGCAAACTTTCCACCCACATACAAAACAACGCACAAACTGCTAGAGCACATGGTCACCTGACCCGCATAAGTCACGTGACCCGCACAATGGGGGTACAGAGGGGCACGGTAAGGGAAACTGTCCCTAACACACTGGATTGTGATTTATCCAGTGGATAGGGTTATCCCGCCTTTGAACAACTGGACCCAGTAGTCAAAGGTTGACTTTCGCCTCAGATTGCTTTAGGTGCGCAATATGATTAAAAAGCTAGTAGTATCTTTTATGGCTGAATAGACTGTATTTAGGACACGTGAATAATTTTTCCAGCTTCAGCATACGCCAAACTATCCGTTCAAGACACTGGGGGAACAGTAAAACTGAGACCAGATGGTACTTACAATATTACAGTTCCTGAGGAGCATTACGTGGAGATGACCATCACTTCTCGCTTCAACTATGGATTCATCCTTTGCTTCTTTGGCATACACTTTGAGATTCGGGACGGATTAAACCATTCAGCAAATCTCCTCAGTATGTTGTGTGAAATATCTTCAAAGGGGTATGTCTTCCGGTCCAGTGGGCAAAACATGTGGCTAAAACTCAATGATTTGCGGTTCGAAGAAAACTTTCACATCAACTACACGGCCAAGCCAGTAAATGTTACAGGTTTGTTTACTGATCCTTTCTTTATAAAACAGTTCCCTTATTGTCTAGAGATAACTGACGAATTAAAATTATGTTCATGAAATTTGCTTAATTCAGTGACACCAGTCCTTGCCCAGGTAAAGACAAAGCAGTTTGTACTGTACAATCAGACGACATTCTTGTGGTGTTTGGCGGAAGGTGCTCCAGCGCCAGGTATTGTTTGGCGAAAAAACGGACTCGTTGTGGAAAACAGCACTAGTGTGAGATATAACATTGGGATTGTAAAAAGAAACAACGACAACTACAGCTGCGAAGTGAAGAAGAGTGAACAAGAGACCATGAAGGAGGAATTTGTCCTTTCCATTGAAAGTGAGTTGTAAACACGAATGAATAAAAGTTAGAATAATAGTATGCAAAAACAAATTGAACAAATGTTGCCGAATTTTGTTTCTTGTTCTCCTAAAATCTCGCCGAAATTTCAGAGAATTGTTGTCATTCTAGACAAAATGCTGATGCTATCTCGCCAGTAAGCCACAAAGCGTTTTGAAAAAAAGTTCCAAAAAAGTTATATTCTTGAGAGGGGATTTTTGGTATTTTTCATAAACGGGATGCGAACTTTCCTGGCGTAAAATAAGCGGCACTCCTGCGCTAGTTTCACAGAAAACAACACCCGCATTTTGTTTAATTTTTAATAGGCCGCCAGTTGAATGACAAAATTGTGTATTGATTGAACTTACGTAAACAAAGGGAAACTTTCATCAATGGATTCAAAGGTTTTCAGTTCCCATCAGAAAAGCTAGGATTCATAGAAGTTAGATTTTATACTGATATTATTGCAACTTAAGGTGGCTCATAACAGTTTCCAGTACTTTCCAAGACGTAGATTTTGGTGGTTCCTTATTACCACTCTTTATCACCGGTGAACAAGTTGGTATCATTTTCGTGACACAATAGGTTACCATAGCAACACTATGACCCGCTAAAAACACCCTTAAATTCAGCTTTCAGAGCTTATATTTCAAAAACGGCAGAGTGAAATTTTATTATATTAGTATCATTTGATAAGAATGATAAGACGCAACTTTTGGCAAGTTTAAAGAAATTCTGTACATGGGGTTCAGAGCCACCTTAAATTCTCGAGAATTTAAGGTGGCTCTGAACCCCATGTACCGAATTTTTTTAAAGCTTGCCAAAAGTTGCATCTTATCCTGCTTATCAAAATTTGATAATAGGAAAAAAAATTTACCGTGCCGTTTTTGAAATATAAGCGCTTAAAGCTGAAATTAGGTTTGTTTTTAGCAGGTCATAGTGTTGCTATGATAACCTATAGTGTCACGAAAATGATACCAACGTGTTTACCAGTGATTGGGCAGTTTTTTGATACCATGATTGTAGCATCAAAAGATATTGAATGGTAATAATGACACATCAAAATCTACGTTTTGGAAAGTACTGGAAACTGCTTTGAGCCACCTTAAGCAATGACAAGCACCACGAAATATGCACCCTCTTTAGGGCGGGGGTATAGCGATACTCACCGTTACGTCACCTATTGTCATTAATGTGCCAACCAGAGGTTTATTGGTTGTCGAAACAAAGGTTCTTTTGTTCTGTGGTTGGCAAAATTTAAATATCAAAAGACTTGTTTGTAGACAGTGAGTATCGCTATACATGAATTTAAGTGAAATTTTGTTAAGTTTAAAGAGAGGTTGAAAGGGAAAAAGAGGGTCATGGAACACCACCAGACAGTTGCCCGACCCCACAATGGCACCCCTGGTTGGCGGGCAACTGTTTGGTGTGTATCGAACAATTTTTAACTTCAAATTTTAATTTTAAAACAACACCAAATCTTCAAAACTGCCTATTTCCATAAATTTTACCAATCCTTTGAGAACAACTATTTATCTCCAAATAAACCTAAAAATCACCAAAATATTTACAAACTGGTTCAAAACATAGATAGGTGGGATGAGCTTACAGATTCTTGATTGCTTGAAACGTTAACGAGATATTTGCATTAAAACGTAAAACTCAGCCAAAATACGGCTTTCATGTGGATCCCCGCCTTAAGATGGATCCACGGAAAGAAGAGAGCTAATTAAATATAAATAAATTAGCATCAAATGGCCTTTTTGCAATGGGGGTTGAACTAGAAGGGACTAAAATATTTTGAGCGACTCTTTCTGCCATAAAAATTCACTCACTAAATCCAACTTTTGTGCCAAGTTTGAGCGAAATCGGTCGCTGAGGGAGCCAGAAAGCTGTTACATTGACTCAGTTTCGAAAGCGCTTCCAAACCCTATTCTAAGTTACTGCAAGATGGCGTCGTTGTTTTTCCGTGCTAATTAAGACAAAGATATCATAGGGCCTGAAAGCGCTTTGGAAGCTGAAATTTGTATGAGAGACCAATCATTGTACAAGTTTTACACTGGCTAAGAGAAAAAAAAAGTGCCAATTTTTGAGTGAACTTCTCCTTTAAATGCCTTTTTAAATGCCTTTTTTAAGTGTTCTAAGAATGATATAAATAACTACTTATAGTATGATTCACTATCATTTCAGGATGCCTGCACCCCTGTTTATGCGAATACCTCGAGGGCACTCATTCAATGATATCGGTCTCGTGCCAAGGGAAACAGTTGAAGTCAGTTCCAGGTCCATTGCTATCCGGCGCTGCTGTATTGTAAGGGATATTTATTACCTCATGGTACCATTATAATCTGTCTGAAAGTAAGAAGGCTTTTAGCTAAACGTCTTTCCTGGTTTTCAAGACATAATTTACCAACAATAGTTGTTTTGAGAGCTAGTCACCTGATCATTCACCGCAGATAAATTCCTGATACCCCTCTGTTCAAAGCACTTACTGTGATGTTTTCTTGCTAGGGACTTGTCAGAGAATAAGTTAAAAGACTTGCCTCCAGGAATTTTCTCAAACAGCTCTAAGCTCTTAGGACTGTAAGTTTAACTAAGAATGGATCATATCCATAACAAAGATAGCTTATAAGAAAAATATCCACACAATAGGGTTTTTTACCATGACTACAGAAATTCACGCGCGCTCATTGGCTAATTTTTATGGTCAATATGGGGACAGACACATGAATTTGAAATTCGTGCGACGCGTCAGCGAGCGAGAGCGCGTAATTCGACAATTTGCTATCGTAAAAAAACAAATTGATGTCAGTTTTTAATGCGCCTGTCCTGTTATTGACAATGAATTTCGTCATGACATTGTCAAAGTAGTCTGCGGATCCACTCGGCTCACGCCTCGTGAATCCACAGCTACTTTGACAATGTGATGACGCCGGAAATTTGTGGTCAAAACAGGACAGACGCATAAAAAACTGACGTCAATTTGTTAAACTCACAAGGCTGTTGAATACAGTCTGTAAGCTGACCTCAGTATCAATCTTATCCACAATATCCACCATTACTCCTGAATTTTGGTGCTAAATTTCACGCTTAATTTACAATTATGTACGCATGTAAAATTACAGAATTTGTGTCGCAACGTTTCGTGCGAATTCCGCAATACAATAAACAAGTAAAAACACCTTATCGCGAGCGTAATTTGTCACCTATGATATAAAAAGGTAGCCCCTGAAATTAAGAAATAAATTCACGTGTTTTGGATCGGCAAAATTCCAATAATTTCCAATTTTTACTCGTCAACCTTTCATTCAGTGGCCCATGCTAAAGCCCCGGCCAAACGATCGCAACAGGTCGACCCAACATATCGCAACATTGCTGGGCGCAACATGTTGTGTGCGTTTGGCCACCGTGTAGCGACATTTTGGGTGTTGTTTGCTCAAGTTTGAAAATGGGCAAATTTGAGCAGACAAAACCCAACAATCCGCAACTTGTCGCAAAAGAGTGGCCCAACACATAAACCATGTTTCGCCCAACAATGTTGCGATATGTTGCGTTGCAATGTTGCGATAGTTTGGCTGAGGCTTAACAGACACAGCTGGAGATAAATTACTGACATTATTATACATTGAACTCTAAGAAGAAAACTACACTTTTGAATGACAATGAATTTGGCATGCAGACGCAAACCCGGTGAAACTCAGGCTAACTATACCGTAGTTCAATTTTTTTTACGTGGACTGTCTCTTCATGAGCTTCATTATCTTTGGAGATATCTTGTGATAGTCGCGTAATTCTGCTAGTAGACTGTTCAAATGATCGAACGGCTTTTTTCCGTATTTGCCATGAACACACGTGCATTCGATGTTAATATCACAGTATAAGCAAACATTAATCCAGCCCTGGTCTTAGCTGTTCGAAATACATCTCCTCCCACTGTAGTGACTTATCTTATGGATAACACTGTGAGCAAGCGCTGAGCATTTCGACCATCAAAAGGACACTTAAATATAAAACAAACAGAGCCAGCTTGAGCTGCAGCGACTTCTTGCGCTTACGGTAAAATTCATAACTTCTTGCGGCTTCTTGCGGTTAGATTTTCAACTTCTTGCGGTCAGATTTTCAACTTCTTGAGGCTTCTTGCGGTTAGACTTTCAACTTCTTGCGTTTCGAATGTTCTTGCGGGTAATCCGCAAAAACAAGACATTTTTACTTCTTGTGACAGCTTGCGTGTTCTTGCGGCGCAAGAAGTTCTTGCGCTACTTCTTGCGCGTGCATTATTTTTGGGCTGTACAGTATATACGACATCCTCCACAAAACTTCTCAACTGCATAAGCTGCTTACCTAACTGTGAGCACCCTTTCAGTCTAATGCGACATCACTCAATTTTCCACCAAGAAAAGAGAAAACAAAAAACATACGACTGCGGAGGGTAAAATAAACTATTGATCTAGGTTACTTTTTACTTCATCTTTTATCACTTAAAAAATCCTAAACAAGCCTCCATACAGTACTCTTATCATAGCACGAAACAACAGAAGTCAACTAAAGGTAAAATAAACGAAATACCGGTCAAATGCGGTATCAAAATAAAGAAAAAAAACCCACCTCTCTTCGAGATTGGACACCAGTTTTCCTTTCGTGGTATCCCAAAATTATTAGGGAGCGTTTCTACGCTGGTTAATTTCGTTACCAGCCCTCAAACGTCCCTGATTCAATGGGTCATCGACTTTGTCCCAGCTTTCGCACCAAATAGAACGGCGTGCAGTGAAATCATCGATATCTTCACTAGTGAGAACATGGAAAATACTCCACTCCAGTCACGGATGTGGTTTCGTATGATTTTTACGAGTGGTGTATTTCCAGTAAAACACTCCTGACTATATAATAAAAAGATAAACGTTCGTTTTACAGCATTAGTTCTTTCTAAATTTGCCCTGATTACCCATGATACAACTATGTCCGTCTATTGCGTTTCTAAGTTAAGTGTTCATACATGATATATGAGCATTTGTTTCCTATTTACCTAGATATCTTAACAACAACAATATTACGGAGCTACCTGATGAACTCTTTTCCAACTTGGCCAATTTAACTTTGCTGTAAGTATAAAAAAACGCAGTAGATTATTAATAGGAGCATTTTCGTTAATAAATAAAAACTTTTACTTCGAGGTGTTTTCCCTTACTGGCAAAAGTTATTGCGGTGTTGATTTCAGCGTTAGCTGTCTTAATTCAAAGATGCTAGTGGATTTAATTTCGGAGACATGGCAAAAGCAGCTGTGCTGGGGTCCGTCCGGAAGAGATGAGTTACTTCACGAGATGAGATCCAAGATGGATAGATTGGTTAAGCTTGCTGTATTTATTGTAGAAAACCCGAACCTAATACTAATATAAAAAAGAAAACGAAACCCGTGTATAGCTTTTGCCATGGTTATTAGTGGAGCTTCCGCGCGCAAAGCGCGCTAGCGGTGCACCATGAGAAGGAAAAATTGGTAACCCATCAAGCCGAGAAATATGGTTATGAGTACGTCAGCGAACGTGCGAGCGTCCGTCCGTACAGACTCTAGGGGAGGGGCAGGGGCAGGGGGCGGCTCGAGATAACCCTTACGGTCACCCATACGGGAAGCTAACGAGTGCCATCTTTCATTGGCGGTTTTTTTTTTTCGAAAAGTCAGAAAAACACGCATTTCTATTTGCCATGTCAACAAACGATCGGAGAGCTTCATCTAACGTTTCAAGGTAGGGTTTAACTGAAGCAGAGCGTGAAAGAGAACGGCAGAGAGCAAGGATTAACAGGCAAAGATGAGGCGAGGAAGTTTGCGAAAGAGCAGGCCAGGGCTAAAAAGAAGGCGCGATAGTATAGAGCAATGCTGTGAATTAGATCGAGTCAGGGCTAAAGAAAGGAGATAATACCAAACAATGCCATGACTCTCGTGAGATAGGGCGAACGAGAGCTATAGAAAAGAGCTGAAATACCCGAGAAATTGACACAAAAGACTACAGAACTTCTCGTGTCGAGATGTCCAGCCGCGCAAGCAGCCACATGATTTCATCAGGCGATCAACAAGAGAAGTCAAACGTGTTTCGTGTGTTTAGAGGAAAAAAACACAGGTTGAAAAAGTGGTTGATTCGTTGATCTTTCGAAAAGATTAGTTCAGTTCAGTCTTCACAACTGTCATTGGAAGCTTCTGCCTATAGGATTCAAATTGATGTGAACTGCCAAATTGCGGTAAACGACTTTAATACATAGCAACTTTCGCCTTTCCCATGAAAATTGTGTAGTTGCTTCCCTCCGTCGAGATAAGCTTGTAGGTTAAGCTTGTATATTTTCAACGGGTGTTTTAATATCTCCCTAATTACCTTATTTGGAACGATATGAGAGAAAATTGAAATATTTCAAACAATAAGACTAGAGTCGTTGAATATAAAGTTGTATATTACAAACAAATAAGCTTAGGTTTCTGTCGTTTTTCGCCGTATACCAATAACTTCACGTCTAAAAGTAATAACACTGTATTTGTACATACAGTCAGAAGAGTTTTTAAGTTTTCTTTGTGTTAGTAGAGACAGTCGTCTCGTAGACTACTATAATTTCGCCTGTTTACCGTTGGAAGAAGGAAAACCATTTATTAGCCATCTTTGACAGCTTTTTGACCACGGTATGTTGTCAAGCAGCTGCTTTTACAAATTACGGAGACTTCGTTGTTTTGTTCGTTGTATTTAATTACTGGGTTTAGCGAGATGCTTTGCTGAATATCTTTAAGGGTTATTGATACAGGACTGGTAAAGCTACGGCCGAGATTTTGCACATTTTCCGGCGCAATTTTGGGCCGAAACAGCCGAAACCACAAAATCATCCAAAATTTGTTTCACATGTTGGATTACTGTATAATTATTTACAACATCCAAATAAATAACTGAAGCTACGCTCTAAGGTTTGCCTAAATCTATATATTATGGCTGGTGGTATTGCTCATTGGCGCGTACGCACGACGACGGCGGCAACAAAGTCGTGCAACATGGAGGCCAAACGCCAGCTCTAACAAATTCAACCTTGGTTGACTGCGATTTTACGATCTTGGACATTCGGCGACTCCTACATTTCTTTTCAGAAGCAGATTTTATTTACAATGAGCTACACATCGTCCAGAAATGAACAAAAAGTGAACGTGGGAAGTAAAAAAAATTCAAGATTTCTTTCCACGGCACATCGAATTCTGCCATCTTGCGACTTCAAGGTGCGTGAACTCCCCTTATGGTCACTAAATTCGAACTTGTCCTTTAAGGAACAAGTTGACTAAATTCACGGAATAGGTCCACTTAAACAACATTTGGCAGAGAACAGTTTAATTCAAAGATCTAATTGCAATATTTTGGGGCCTACAGACACTGTGACCTTATCAGCTAACGATGCCCGATTTTTCAGATAAAGGTTATTTTTCGAGGCATGTTCTCTCCGAAACGAGATCGGTCACCCCCAATTTTTTTTCTCTTTTGGCAATAGTTTATCATTCCTTTCTTCGTGGAAAGTTTTAAAAAAATCTGTGCGTAGGAGCTTTTTCGGCGCGAACGTCCTTAAGAATTACAAGTTATTTCCTTTTCAAGGACCTCGTTTTTTCTTAAAAGTATTTCCGAACTATTAGAGAGTCAGACAATAGTAGTTTATCGCCTCTTGGTTGTTTGGATGATTTATGATTGGTTGTACAACAGTTGAAGTACTTGGGCGAACTTGTTGCTGGTGATTTTGAGACTTAACGTACACAGCTTGGACGAATTAAGAAGGCTACACTATTATAATTGATTGATCCAAAACGAGGGTCTGGATCTGATTTCCAGGAGAAATACAACTTAAGTTGATTTTTTAAACTTCGCAGGTGGGAAAATTTAACCTGCCAGCAGCAAATTCAAAGAGCTACGATGGGTTATAAGCTTTTGCACGGGTTGGCTCCAGAACATCTAAGTTCTAAATTCGAGAGGCGAGAAGACACATATAATCTAAGGGACTCTGAAAATAAACTAAATGTTCCATTGCCGCGCACAAACTAGTACAAATATGGCTTAGTTATAGTGGCGCCATCCTTTGGAACAGTCTTCCTTGTGACTTAAAGGAAGCAGACGGTCCCTGAGACATTTGAAGCGCCTACTCAAAAGAGATATGTAAGTAACGGAATTCTTGGAAAGCACCTTTCTTTTTTTAACTAGTTTTTTAACTATTAGCTTTCAGTGGTTTTAGCTGACGGATTTTTTATCGTGTTCAAATAAAGATTATCTTTCTATCATCTATCTTTCTCTCGTTGCAAACCTGTCTTTGTCAATTCAGGATGCAGTAACCGAATGTCGTTAAGACTGCTATCATGTGCATCCTCTAGTGCTTGTCGTGAATATTTGATCTTTAGTTTTCGGTTTAGTATTCAAGCGGAGATAGCGTACAACTGAGTTGAAGATTTGGATGACTATGGTGCTCTTTGGCTACTGGCACAAACGCGCTTTATGTTAAGGGTCATTTCATAAAATATACCTTACTCCTTATTCCAAAATGACGGCTGTCTGAGATGCTCCGGGTCGAGTTGCATGAAAAGGAGGCATCGACGGAGGGCCATGGTCAAAGACAGCAGCAAAGGTTCCTGCCAAGACAGCCTTGTGTTCGGTCTTTCGTTTTTGACGGAGGGCGATATTCCTGGTAATTCATTGAATGGAAGAGAACCGAATCGGTTGAAGAATTCCCAATTGTAGTTTTGGTTAATGTGTCGTGTCGATTGGTGGAAAGGATTTTCCCCAAAAGTGCAACTTTTTAAGCAGTAAGTTTTGAGTCTGGTTGAGTTCACAAAGCAAATACCTACGTTGCTGTGGCCTGGATTCCCAATCGCTTTATTCTCTTGCACGGTAAACGACTTCTTGGAAGTAAAAATCGATCATCTTCTTGTCGACCCCGACGTGAAATTTATACCAGGCGCAAACGGTGACTACTTGGCGTAGATGATGCTTTGGATCCGAACACGTCAAACTCGTCAGCTCTTTCTGACAGCACAAAGAAGATAGCTTTTCCTGGTGATGGTTAGGGAACAGCATATGCACTTGAAAAAATTATATTATTTACCTGTGCGGAAATTGACAAACATAATGCAAATTCAGAAAATAGGCACCGAAAATAGCGAATATCACTCGTTGCCTACAGGGCTTCGAAGAGCCGAGGCTTTTCTGACTGATGAATAACTTCATGAGATCTAGAATCACCAAGATCAAAGATATTTTGCTTGATATAGTGCTTCCACAGCTTCAAAGCCCACGAGGAACCACATAACTTAAAACTTGCGCTCTGTACTGTTTCCAGAGAGGCAGAACGTGCCTACTGTGGGCCAAATTAGCGCTGCTGGAAAGTCAAGCTTCTACAACCATATCCTGGTTTTGATGATGAAAGTCTCCAAATATTGTCTATACGACTAGAAGGGTGTTCGGGAACTGAAGGACGAGGAAGATCAGAACCCAACTAACATGTGTACAAATAATTGTTGAATCATTTTACTTCACCCGTGTAATTCTCTGTATTTCCTACACAGTGAACCACTATGATACTAATTCCATTGATTTCATTGGTATAGTTCTGACTATTGAGTACTAAGTGTGAGTTGAAAATTAGAAACATAAGCTGTTACGTTGGCTTCCCCAGCAAATAGCTTATAAACTCATCAAGGCGGGGAGATCTGAGGTCATTTTAAAAGTAACGGTTTATCTATAGATGGACTAAAATTAATGACCATAAAAACACTATTAAACAGTAAATAGAATAAACTAAAATAACACAAAGCAAGTACAGTAAGATTACGAAAATGGGCTGACCTAAAGTATTAAATGATTTAATAAGACGGGAAACTTCGACATAATCATCTTCTAAAAGCAGGATATTTAGCAAGAATTCCTTTATCTTTTTACGAGAGGACGAGCGTTTAAGTAGTTTTATCGAATAAGGAATACAGTTCCAAATTTGGGCATCGATTCTCGAGAAAAAGGCATGCATTTTATCGGTTTTAGAGGGCTTAACATAAAACGAGTCACTAGAGACAGATCTTGGTCTGTATTTATGAATCTGACTTGTTTTAGCAAACTGAATGCGTATACTAACTGGTGCTCTCTGTCTCCCGATATCGTACGGGAGAAAGCTAAAATCCGGCTGAAAAATAGGCTAGGTAGGGGAAAGCAATTCGATTTGAGAAAGAAGCTTACTGTGTGTTCCTTAGAATTACTGAGGTAAATAAGACGTAAGGCCCGTTTTTGTAAACTACGATCTTTCTTTGAAATGTCAAGGCACAACTTCTCCAGTAACAGATACCATCATTTAAGTAAAGGACAATTAGTGAGTTGTAAATTAAAAGTAAAACACGACGCGGGACATAATGTCGAATATTCACTTCCTTCAGTTTGCAAAAAGTTATTACACTGGAATTTTGTCGGATATTTTCAATTTTATTTCTCGAGGGAGAAAGATTAGGCACAATGTGAACTCAGAATAATTAAAAAAAGATTAATAGTAATGAACTGTTAAACCCCAAGATGTAGAGGCCTTGACTACAACAACAAAACAACAGTAGGCTTTATTTTCAGGACCCTACTTCATTACATTAATGCTAAAGCATAGAGTAGTACTAGTAGAAAAGACATAAAAAATTGTCTAAATCTTGGAGGATGACAGGGTGGGTGGTGGGGTAGGCTTTAACAGTAAATTTTACTGACCAGCTCAAAAATGCAAATACCTTCAAAATAACTTTGGTTTAAATACCTGCGAAAGTACTTATTCATAACACTTTCGCCTTTCAAAAGTACCTGATAAAAATTGACATTTATATTACTCCGAACCGACTTCCTCCTTTTTCGGTCATTGCTCTTAACAATCCCTAATCTGGTCACAACCAGTACCGGATGTCACGGACGTAAATCACGGACAACCTGCACATTCTTAGAAACTTATCCCGAGAGAGGGCAGAGAGGCAGCGATAGGAGGTCAGAAGGGATGTGCATGTGTTTTAAGTCATTGTCACCAAATGGGAATTCCAAAAATCCTTGACAGAGCTGCAGAGACATTTGCTCGGCTGAAGTCTAGTGACTCAGAGTTAAAAAGAGAACAGAAAGACACTTCAAATTTCGTCGCTCCGAAAGCGATTGCTGAATAGTTTTTTTTTTTCTGAGTATTTTACCAAAGGGTTTCCTTTTGCCCTTTTCGGTGGGCCGTCTAGAAAAAGGCAGGGACAGCTGTGCAGTGGTTTCTTTTCTTTCAGATGCATATTCTCTTTCATAAAATATAGAAGTTAAACGAGCGAGGTGTCGTTGTTTAAAGCGAAGTAATCGAGATATTTCATTGAACATTTTTATCGCTGACATTGTAAAAAGAGCTAATGGGCACACGGAAGCCTTTATGTGACTTGCATCACTAAGTAAGAGAAGGTTTTAAAAGACTTTCAAAATACAAGCCGCATTGATAGGTGAGGGGAAATTAAACAGTGGTAAGAATTATTTGTATGCTAGTTATCTTATATAGGTTTGAAGCGAGTAACAGAATAAAAACTTATTGAACTTCGAGACCTATTGTGGTATTTTGATTTTACTCATCTCTTACTCATTTTTTCAAGGAATGTAGTAACGAGTTCTTTTACAAAGGTGCCAACTTTCCTATGTTTTTTTTCAAAGAATCCCTTTCCGTTGTTTTATTTATAAAATAAAAAGGAAACTTCCACTGTCAAGAGACCATTTAACTCCTTCCCCACCCCCTTCCCCCTCAAAAAAACCCTTTCGCTGGCCCGGCAAGATGCTCTATCTGTTTTTGTTGATATAATTTTTGGTTAAAGTACTTTTCAAGTAGATGATATATTGGTAGAGCTTTAACTTGATGATCTTTTGGGTACGTGATGCTAAATAGTTCAATATTCTCTCCATATCGTGTATGGATTATCGCCTCTTCCTCGGGCCATCTCGTCGAGTTCATGAAAAAATCCACAAACCGTAACGATGTTTTAATTTTTGCACAGCAACACTGGTTTAACAGCACGATGTAGATGTAAACCATAGCTTTTGTATTCAGTCCTCAAATTTAGGTACGCTGTAACACAAGTCTTTGTTGCGCCATCTACATGAAAACAAATTTCTATGAGTAGAATTTGGCTTACCGTAAGCTCGATATCGATTTCCACCGCTCTCTCTGTCCGCGGCTGGTAATCGAGCCTAGATTTAAGGCAAACACAAAATTATTTGTATCATTTGCTTGCTTCAAGTCTCTTTTTGCGGTAAAACATTGATCCAGAACAGTTTTGTTTTGATAATGTTCCGTTCCGTGAGAGATCACCTTTGTGTGTTATTACAGCCCATTATTAGCGGAGCTTCAGCGCGCGAAGCACACCAGCGAAGCACCATGGGTAAGAAAAATTGGTAACCCAGCAAGCCGAGAAAATTTGGTTATGACGTCAGCGTACGAGCGAGCGAACGTCCGTCCGTACGTCCGTACAGACTCGGAGGGAGGGTGAGGGGCGTCTCGAGATATTCCTCACGGTCACCCATACGGGAAACTAAGGAATGCCATCTTCCTTGGCCGTTTTTTGTGTAGAAAAGTCAGAAAAACACTCATTTCTATTTGCCATGTCAACAAACGATCGGAGAGGTTGATCTAACGTTTCAAGGTAGGGTTTAACTGAAGCAGAACGTGAAAGAGAACGACAGAGAGCA
>Ga0126343_10000365_pt1 | contig 16690 bp, 16 predicted proteins | sample Cyp2metagenome_FD_92531 | JGI IMG/M metagenome (GOLD analysis project Ga0126343, IMG submission 92531) | Coral microbial communities from Lord Howe Island, Old Settlement Bay, Australia - Cyphastrea 2 metagenome | ecosystem: Host-associated > Invertebrates > Cnidaria > Coral ...
CCAGGGAAGAAAGGGACTATATGGCAGCTGTTGCACAACTGGGTTGCATTGCCTGTCGGTTAAATGGGTTTTCTGGTGTGCCAGCAGAGGTTCACCATCAGCGCAGAGGTACCGGTGCAGGAAGGCGGGCCAGTCATTTTAACACGATGCCGTTATGTCCGGGTCATCACCGGTTTTATCCCGATGCTATACACGTCAATGCTCGATTGTTTGTGAAAAGGTATGGCTCGGAAGCAGAGCTGGTCAGACGTACCCGTGATGAGGTGCAGCGTTATCGACAAACCTTTGTGGGTTATACCGGAGTTTGAAGATGTTGCTTGCCATGGATCGAAGTACACACAAGAACAACCCTTGAATAAGGAGAATGCCATGTACTTTGGTTTGGAGTCGGCGTTGATGCGGATCTTTGGAACACCGGAACTGATGGTGAAAACCGCCAGCTGGCAACGGGAAATCAACGCAGGTTATCGCAAGACAGCGGTGGCATCAGAATATCGCAGTACCAGAGATGAACGACTGGGTGATGATGGTATTCGTAAGGGAGATCTGCGAGGAAAAATGCAGCCAGAACTCTTTGCCATTTTGACGATTCGGTATGACGATAATCAGGCAAACCGTTCCAGCGCGTGGTTGCGGGTGACTCACCTTTTCAGGGGGGATGAACGGCTTCCCAAAGCAATTCGCAAGAACCCTGTGATGCTTGCCCTCTATCTGATGTGGTTATTGCAGCATCCTGATATGCAGCACAAGAAAGGCAAGGTAGGGATTACCGGAAAAAGCCGTAAGACAATTTATCGCTGGCGTGTTGCCTGTGAAGCCGTGTGCAACGAATGGATCAGATTGGCAGAGGATCAGGCAGAGGAATTATTGGAAGAGGCAGGAGCTATCAAATATGAAAACTGAAGCAATCGACAAGCTGTTTCTGGAGCTGAGCCAGATCACCACAGCCACCACGGAGAAAGAGTTGGCGTTGCAAAAGATTATGAAGCAGGCGTTTATGGCGGGAAGCTCACCTCTGAAAAATAAGGTGAATATTGATGATGAATGGCCGCGGTTTGTGAGATGGCATGAACTGGAGAATATTGCGCTGTCTACAGAAGCTTGACTAAAAATGACCCACAAAGTACGGTAAAAGCTCATGCTGGGAAAGTTCCCGATAACGCACTTCCCACTGCTTGAATCTTTCAAAGAAACCCGGCCCTCATTGCCGGGTTTTCTTTTTTTTATCCCTCCAAACTGAACCACTATAAAAAAGGGGCTTCATGTTTCACTTTTCCGCTTCGTCCAGGCGACGTTTGTCGACTTGTGATGAGCGGCTTCAGCGCGTGTTCAATAAAGTGATTGAGCATTATGACTGCACGATTATTTGTGGTCACCGGAATGAGGCTGCCCAGACGCTTGCGTTTGAAAGTGGCAAGTCGGAATTGCAGTGGCCTGACAGTAATCATAATGAGCTGCCGAGTAAGGCGGTGGATGTGATGGCCTATCCCATTAACTGGTTTGATTATCAGAGATCTGCACACTTTGCCGGTTTTGTTCTTGGTGTTGCCCAGGGCATGGGAATCAAATTGCGCTGGGGTGGTGATTGGGACCGGGATGGTGAAATCAAGGATCACCGATTTAAGGATTACCCGCACTTTGAGCTGGTGGACGATGATTAATCTGAATCCAATGGCAGGCATAGCCAAAGCACTGATGGGTGGTCTGGATGGCCTGTTTACCTCTGATGAGGAACGTGCCAAAGCTGAACTCTCATTGAATCAACAGTTACAGCAACCTCATATCCTGCAGGCATTGGCCAACATTGAAGAAGCAAAACATCCATCCGTCTTTGTTTCTGGTTGGCGACCCGCTCTTGGCTGGCTCTGTGTGTTTATTCTGGCTTGGACCTGGATTGTTCGTGATGTAGTGATCATCGGCTTGATGCTTGTTGATAAGTCTGAAGTGGTCCAACAGTTACCCACAGCCGACACCAGTACCGTGATTACTTTGTTGCTCTGTCTACTCGGATTGGGTGGTGCCCGAACCATTGAGAAACTCAAGGGTGTTGCAAGGAGATAGTCATGGGTGATGAAGACCGCTTCAATCGCATTGAGCAAAAGCTGGACGGTATTACCCAGATCCTGCAGACCTTGGCCAAACACGATGAGCGGATGGTGAACCTGGCGCTGCGGGAAAAGCGCAGTGAGGATCGGCTGGACACCATTGAGAAAGCCGTGCTCAAAAACTCTACCATCAGCAGTGTGATTCAATGGATCGCTGCCACCACTACCGCAGGCATCATAGCCTTTGCCATCAAACAGTTATTCTAACCATGGCCAACCACAGCAAATACAAACCGGAAATGTGTGATCAGGTGAAGGAGTTGATGAGCAGCGGTTTAAGCCGAAAGGCTACCGCGACGGAAATGGGAATCAGCTATAACACGTTTCTGTCGTACATCGATAAGCATGAAGAATTTGCAGAAGCTGTGGCTCAGGCAGATGTGTTGGCAGAGGTGTTCTGGGAAGAAAAATACATGCAGGGAGCATTGGGACTTAACAAGGATGTTTCCCCGGCCATGCTGATTATGTATATGAAAAACCGTTACCACTGGCGGGATCGTCATGAACAGACCGTGGTGGCGGAAAAGATACCGACGCTGGACGAATGGCTGGAAGAAAAGGACGGGTAAAGCCAGCCCGAGAGCGGCTGCTGACCGAGTTTACGTTCTACGCCAGCAAGTGCCTGAAGATCCGCACCAAGAGCGCTAAGGTGATCCCCTTTCAGTTGAACAAGGCTCAGCTCTACCTGGATAGTCGCATAGAAGACCAGAGAAAGCGTACTGGTAAAGTGAGAATTGTTGTACTGAAAGGACGACAACAGGGCTGCTCCACCTATACTGAAGGCCGCTTTTACTGGCTGGTGAGCAATCGCAAGGGATTACGAGCCTATATCCTGACTCACGAAGCGGATGCCACCGCCAACCTGTTTGATATGGTGCAGCGGTATCACGAAAATCAGCCACCGTTTACCCAGAGGGAACTGAAAAACAAAAGCTCCAAGTTACTGGAATTTTTCCATGACTCCGGGTATCGGGTTGGTACCGCTGGCAATAAGGGAGCTGGGCGTTCATCCACGGCACAACTGTTTCACGGTTCAGAAGTAGCGTTCTGGCCCAATGCGGATGAGCATCTGGCGGGTGTATTACAGGCAGTACCCAATGAAAATAATACCGAGGTTATTCTGGAGAGCACTGCTAACGGCGTCGGTGGTGTGTTTTATGATTATGTTATGGACGCTGATGCTGGGCGCGGTGATTTTGAACTGGTGTTTATCCCCTGGTTCTGGCAGGACGAATACCGTGCCGAAGTCCCCGCCGACTTCACGACAGATGCTGACGAAAGATACCTGAAGCAGCAGTATGACCTGGATGATGAACAGCTGCAGTGGCGTCGCCAGAAAATATATGAGTTGAAATCGGAAGATAAATTCAAACAGGAATACCCTTGCAATATTCAAGAGGCGTTTCTGTTCTCTGGTCGGCCTGTCTTTGATCCCAAACATACCGAAGCTGCCAGGCATGAGTGCTACTCACCCAAGTGGCAATGCGAACTAACACCCAATGGACTGAACAGGCAGAAAAAAGGGCTGTTGAAAATCTGGTACCCGCCAGATGGAGCCCAGCAGTACGTGATTGGCTGTGATGTTGCTGAAGGGTTGGCACCGATCAATGACAAACACAAGCACGGCGATTATTCATCCATCGACGTATTGGATCGTTCTGGTTATCAAGTGGCCCACTGGTCCGGCCATGTGGCACCGGATGACCTGGGCAAGATGCTTAATCATCTGGGGCGCTATTACAACAATGCCTTGATGGGGGTTGAACGCAACAACCACGGCCTGACCACCATCACCAAACTGAAAGACCTGAAGTATCCCAATCTCTACATGGAAACCACGGTGGACCAGCGCACACAAAAGCGAACCAAGCGTTTAGGATGGCTCACCACCAGCAAATCAAAACCGCTGATGATTGACCATCTGGCTGCACTGCTCCGGGATGGCGATGCAGGGATCTGCAATCTGGACACAGTGAAGGAGTGCCAGACCTATGTCATCGAAGACAACGGAGCCACCAATGCTCAGGAAGGCTGCTTTGATGATCGGGTGATCAGCTATGCCATCGCCCAGCAAATGGTGCTGAAGCTGCCAAGGCGCAAGATCAATATCAACGAGCTGCAGTATCGCTCCCCAGGGAAGTCAGCGTACTGATGGAAAGATCCATAATCATTTTCACCCAAAAGATGGTAGGTAACTGGCCAGCTATTATGGCCGGTCACCGTCTTGAGTGGCAGCGACGCAAAGGGAAGAAGGTCAGGTAATGGATAACGGACTGGTTCAGATCGCTACCCCGGATCAAGTAACCCAGGCAGAGCTGGATGAAGCATTGGACAACGAGCGTCGTGAACAGGCAGTTCGTGATGCATTTGCTTCTGACCTCTACAGCCGCTGGCAGGGTTACAAGGAATCAAGAAGTGAGGTGGAAGAAGAGTGGCTGGAAGCTCTGCGGGCAGTAAAAGGTGAATACGGGCCTGAGCAGGAAAAGGTGATGGAAGAGCAGCAGGCATTAAGCCGGGTGTTCATAAAAATCACTGCCACCAAGGTGAATGCTGCCTACTCCAGATTAATTGATCTTCTATTCCAAAACGTCGACTCATTCTGGGATATCGTCCCCAGCCCTATGTCTGATATTCCTGCTTCCATCAAACGGCAGATCCGGATGATGGCTATCCAGGAACTGTTGCCTTATCAGCTGGATCCAAGAACCAGAAACCAGCTGATTCAGGAACGCAATGATGAAATGGAGCGGACACTGCTAGCCGAAGCAATGGAAAAGGCCAACACCGCTGCCATGAAAATGAAGCGGCTGATTAAGGATTACCTGATCAACGCCAACGGTTTAACTGAAATAAAAAAGATGGTGCGGGAGCAGGTAACGCTGGGCACAGGCTGTATCAAGGTGGCCACCCTCAATATCCGCAACCATGAAAAGTGGGAAAGCGAAGGCGACGAATGGAAGCTGACCGAGCAGCAGAGCATCGAGCCTGATATTGAGTGGGCCAGTGTTTTTGATATGTTTCCCGATCCCTACTCTCATGACCCCGGAAAGCCCAATGATCTGTTCCGTCGCCATGTATTGACCAAGCATGAGCTGCGGGAGCTGGCAGGAAGCCCCGGTTTTGAATACGACACTGTTCACGCCATTCTGATGGAATCCCCACAAGGCAATCATGTGCCTGAAGATTACGAGCGAGAACTGCGCAATATCAACAATAACGATGAGCAGTATGTTACGCCCCATCGTTATGATGTGCTGGAGTATTGGGGGCCAGTAGATGGCCACCAGCTGATGGAATACGGCGTCACCGATATTGATGAGCAGTCGGAATACCAGGCCAATATCTGGATCTGCGATGGCCGGATGATTATGGCCAGGCTCAACCCGCTGAAGCCGGAAGCTATCCCCTATAAGTTTGTGCCTTACGAGAGCGTGCTTCATCGGTTCTGGGGGATCGGCATCCCTTACATGATGAACGACAGCCAGGATGTAATGAACTCCACCGGCAGAGCCTTGCTGGACAATGCTGCGCTGACCGCAGGCCCTATGTTCCAGATGGATGTGAGCAAACTGCCGGAAGGCGTATCACTGGAAGACGCCAAGAAGATCTATCCCTACCGACTCTGGTTCTACGATGGTGAGGCCGGGGAAGGCCCGATGATTGATGCCATTAATATTCAGAGTAACCAGGGTGACCTGTCCGGTATCTTTGAAATGTTCCGGCGATTTGCGGATGAAGAAACCTCACTGCCCAGTTACACCCACGGTGAACAGACCCAGAGCCTGAACAAAACTGCCAGCGGCATGAGCATGCTGATGACGGCTGCCAATGTGGCCTTAAAAAGCGTGGTGAAAAATATAGACGACTACGCAACGGTTCCGCTGATCGACAGCCTGTTCAATTTCGCCATGCGCTGGAGTGACAGCGAAGATGCCAAGCGTGGAGATCTGGATGTGGTGGCCATGGGCAGTACCGCACTGGTGGCCAAAGAGCTGCAATCGGAACGGATGATGAATGCCCTGAACGTCAGCATGAATCCGGTGTTGGGTCCCATGACCGATCACCGTTATCTGTATAACGAATACCTGAAAGCCCTGGATATTGATCCAGATAAAGCCCTGAGACCAGAGGAAGAGCTCTATGCCCAATCCCATGCACCTGAAGCCGCAGGAGGCGGAAGCCGTTCTGACGATGAGCAATCGTCCGGAGTACGAAGAGGTAGAGGAACACCTGCTGCGCCGACGCAAGTTGCTGCTGGAGAAACTGACAACGTGCCAGGATTCAACCAGCTTGCGCATCCTGCAGGGTAGAGTGCAGGAGTTGGATGATATTCTCGCTTTGCAGCTCAGGGCAGCGACGTATTTGAAACAACAGTAAAAACTAATCCGCTTCGGCGGTTTTTTTATGTCCAGAGATGGACAGAATGCCAGGAACGCGTGGAGCGTTTACTGGTGAATGCTTGAAGAAAGTGGACAAGCGACGGAGCCCCACGATCCGAAGGTCAATCCATATTGTGGACAAGCCACAGCGCCCCACAGGGAGAGTGAAGATGGCAGTCGATGCCGAAAAGCTGGATCAGGAAACCGATGCGGAACTGGCCGCATTAATGGGAATGGTACCGGAAGCCCCTGACGATCAGGACAAGCCCACCGACCAGAACCCGCCCGCTGATGAGTTACCCCCGCCACCTGCACCGGAGCCGGAAGCTACTGACGATGAGTCAGAGCCACCTGCCCCCACACCTCGTGAAGAGAGTGGTGAAGACTGGCAGGACAAGTACACCAAAGCGGAAGAGTCCCGCAAGAATGCCCATGCCCTGATGACCCAGGCTACGCAGAAGGCTGCCGATCTGGAGCGCAGCAATAGCGACCTTCAACGACAGATGGCCATGCTGCAGGCCAAAGTCGATCTGCTGAGTCAGCAGAGCATCAGCCAGCAAGGTGCGCCGTCGCCTAACAGCGAACCAGCGTCGTCGGATCAGTTTCAGGAACTCCGCAAGGATTACCAGGAGCTGGACCCGGTGTTCAACAAACTGGATGAGTCGGAGCAGCTGAACCAGAAACTGGAGCAACGGCTGGCCGCTATTGAACAGGCTCGTAAAGAGCAGGAGGCCGAGCAGGCCCGACAGGCATTTTGGGAAAAAGTACGAAGCCTTCATCCGGATGTGGAGCAGATTTCCGCCAGTGAAGACTTTAAGGGCTGGTTTGCCAGACAAGGAGCTGACGTGCAGGAGTTAAGCCGCGTAAGCCCCCTGGGAGCTGCCCAGGTGATGACACTCTACAAGGAGTCAGCAGGTCTTAATGCTCCCAAGCCCAACCCAGCGCAAAAAATGCAGCAGGCAAAACAGCTGAGCGAACCGCCGGTGCGGTCCCGTTCAAAACCGACCACACAAGGTCGTCAACCTGCCATGACACTGGACCAGATTGCGGCCATGCCGCAGAAAGAGTTTAACGACAATGAAGAAAAACTCGATGAGATTCTGGCTCAGTGGATAAAGCAGGGAGGGCGGCTCTAACGAAATCTCGAAAGAGATTCAAAGGACCTGAATCATGGCAACATCTACGTTTCCAACGGGCGCTATGGCGAACGCCCTGTCCGTTATCTATTCCAAAAAGCTCAACGCCAAGTTCTATAAACGAACAGTGTTGTCTGCTATCTGCAACACCAACTGGGAAGGCGAGATCCAGTCGGAAGGTTCCAAGGTGGTGATCCGTACCCGTCCGGATATCAATGTGGACGATTATGATCGTGCCACCGGGGTTGAGTATCAGGATCTGGAACCTCCCAAGGTAGAACTGCCCATCGACAAGACCAAGTATTACGCCTTTGTGGATGACTACATCCAGAGCGCCCAGGCCAATATTGAGCTGATCAACGAGTCCTCTGCCGATGCTGCAGAGAACATGAAGATCGCGGTAGACGGCGATGTGCTGGGGAATATCTACACCGATGTACATGTGGATAACAAGATTGATGGCGGTGGTACCGGTGTGGTTGTGGATAAGTCCAACGTACTGGATTACATCGTCGATATGGGCACGCTGCTGGATGAGAAAAACATCCCCGAGTCTGGTCGTTGGCTGGTGTTGCCACCCTGGGTATGCGGCATGATCAAGAAGTCCGAGCTGAAGGATGCTTCGTTGGCCGGTGATGGTACCTCCATCATGCGTAACGGACGACTGGGTATCATTGACCGGTTCACGCTCTATTGCAGCAACAACCTGGCGACTGCTTCTGGAATTACCCAGTGCATGGCAGGCGTGAAGGATTTCGCTGGGTTTGCTTCCCAGTTTATCAAGCATGAAAGCCTGACGCTGGAGAAGCACTTCGGCATGGGGCATCGCGGCCTGCAGGTGTACGGCTACAAGGTGTTGAAGCCTGATGCAGGTGTGCTTCTGGCTGCCAAACGCTCTTAACCTTTTCTTTTGAACCACAAAGTCACAAAGACACGAAGGAAAAGACAAGAAGAAGCTTTTCTTTGTGCCTTCGTGTCTTTGTGGTGAAAAGCTTTTTTATGGAGACATTGAACTATGGCCTTTGACCTTGAAACCTGCCGTAGCAAAGATGAACTGGAAGCCTTTGCACGGCAGATGTTTAACGTAGAGCTGGATAAGCGCAACAAGCTGGATCAATTAAAAGACGAAGTACGTCAATTAATGAACGGCGGCGAGCCACCCGCAAAGCAGGATGAGCTGCAGGAAGCGGAAGATCAATTCAGGCCAGCAGCCAGTAATAAAGAGCTGCGGTTTGTACTGAACAAAAATAACAACAGCGTTTTTCATTACAATCCACGGCTGGCTAAACGAATCGGGGTGGATCTGGAGTTTTGTGATCAGCAAGGCAATCGGTTGTAGGGATCAGCCATGAAGGTCATCAGCATTATCCAGCGGGTTCGCAATCTGCTTCAGGACAATACCACCGTTCCCAGGTGGAGCAATAACGACCTGCTGGATGCGTATAACGAAGCGCTGCTGGCAGTGGTGCAGAACCGGCCTGACGTGAACTCGCAGTTACTGACTTTCACCTGCCAGGCACAGGCGGTTCAGTCGCTGCCGCCTGGCACATACAGGCTCCTGGATATTGTGGATAACCCGGGCACTGGCAGAACGGTGATTGCGACTACCCGCAACAGTCTGGACAGCCTGCTACCCAACTGGACGACGGCCACCGGAACGGAAGTGGAGCAATTCGTCTACGATCAGAAAAGCCCCACTGTCTTCTATGTCTATCCCGTACCGCCAGCGGATCATCAGCTGAACCTGTTGGTAAGCCAGGCACCCGCACGAATAGCCATTACCGATTTTGAAACGGATATCCAGCTATTTAGCCTTGATGAACTGTGGCTGAATCCGGTGATCAACTACATGCTGTTCAGGGCATTCAGCATAGATATGGAAACGGAAAGCAATATGCAACAGGCCCAGAGTTATCTGGCCATGTTTGCCAATGACCTTGGGCTGAAGTGGAACGTGGATCAAATGTTTCGGCAGATGCTTCAGGGCAAGGTGGAGGGATAAATGGAACTGGACGCCTATCTTTCCCGAATCAGGCCTTATGCCAAGGGCTGCCCGGACCAGGTCATCAAAAACTATCTGATCATCACCCTTCGGGATATTTGCCACCGGGCGAACCTGTGGCGGCACAATGACAAGCTGTTTATGGTCAAGGATATAAAGCAATATTCGCTGACCGCACCCACGGGAACCGAGATTGCCACGGTACAGAACATACAGCGGGAGGACGGCACCCGGCTGGAAAGCCGTGACCTGCTGCCTCCATACATTTCCACTGGAACTCCATACTACTACCGGCACTTTGAGACAACGACACTGACCGTTGCACCGATCCCGGATAAGAATGAGATGCACGACATTGAACTGACCTTGATGCCTGCCTTTGATGCAGTGGAAGTGCCGGACGATCTGGGCCAGCTGACCCTGGAGTTTACCTGCTGGGGCGTACTGGCTGATCTGCAAATGATGCCTGACGAGCCCTGGACCAATCCACAACTGTCAGAAGTGAACCGGCAAAAGTACGAACGGGAGCTGAATAAAAAGCGCATTCGTGGACTGGTGGGTGCCAGTGGTGGTGAACAGTCGGTGACCCGCAGGAGATTTGTCTGATGCCATTGCCCACATCTACAGATCTTCCACCTATCCTTCGGGGCGACAGCTTCACTATTCCGGTCGCGTTTACTGATGTTAGTGACCAGCCAGCTGACCTGTCGGGCTGGACATTAATTTTCACCCTGAAGTTTCACCGGATGCAGCCTGACAGTGAAGCGGTATTGCAAAAGCGACAGACAGTTGCCGGTACTGAGGCAATGGTTATTGTCACACCGACGGATACCAATGAGCTGACACCCTATCGCTACGAATACGATATCCAGCTTTCCACTCCGGACGGTACCGGTGTCAGAACCTTTATGATGGGTACCATCACCCTCACCTCCGGCGTCACCCACTCCATTCGCTAAAAACAGGACAAGGATATGTCAGACCCGAAACTGGCGGATATCAAGGTATCCCTGATCGGTGAGGCCGATCTGATTGTGGCTCAACGGCAGGCCGTAGCCGAAGACAAGATAGCCATTGAGCAGATGAAGGCTGATATTGAAAACATGCAGTCTGATGTGGACAACGACCAGAGTGATGTTTCGACCCGCCATACAGATATCGTCGTTAAACATGGGGAGGTGGAAGCGGATCGGTCAGAGGTATCCAGCAACCGGCAAGATGTGGAAGACCGACAGACTGATATCATCAATCGCCAGAACGATGTGACCAGTCGACAGTCAGATATCACCGTCAAACACAATACCGTGCTGAACACTGCCGAGACAGTGGCAGAAGATAAAGCGCAGGTTGCCAGTGATAAGGTGGACGTTGGCAATACCGTCACTGCATTCAACACTACTGTCGCTAATGCCCTGCAAGCACTCACTGACGAAGGCGACCAGCAAAATACCAGAGTTATCGCCACCGGAGAAAGCCAGGAACAGCGGGTGATTGATGCTGGTGATACCGAACGGGATGACGTTGTTCAGGAAGGTATAAACCAGCGAAACCTGGTTAGCACCGAGAGCACCAACCAGCAGACGCTTATCTCCGCAAAAGGTACCGAACAGTCTGACCATGTAAAAGCTGAAGGCGATGGTCAGGTACTCAGGGTTCAGACTGAAGGCAACAACCAGATCAGTCGAGTCATTGCAGAAGGCGATACCCAAACTGCCCGATCCACCAGCGAGGCGGATCGTTCACTCAATGAAGCCAACCTTGCTCAAACCCATCGGAATTACGTTGAAGACTTCGCCGGTCGTTTTGGTGATGTGGATCAGGCCATTACCGATGCTACTGACCAGGCTGACCGGGCCAACACCGAAGCAGACCGTTCCAAAAATGAAGCCGCTCGCTCATCCGAAAAAAACGCCCTTGCAGAAAGCCATGCCGACAGGGCCGATGCTGCCGCCAATCGCGCAGACCAGATTGCTGAACTGGAAACTGTCCGTGATACCCTGATCGCCTCAGCGGTGCCCGCGCCAGATTTTCATCTTCCCCTGGTTTCAGACCTGTATATCCGTGAAGGATTCGGCCCTGCCGATCAACTGGATATTTCAACGGAGCAGGATGGCAGCCAGCTGGTCAATTTACCTACCCGCTCAGCGTCGTTCAGTCGGGATAGCATCAAGTGGTATACCAATAAATCCGGAGTACTGACTAAAGCAGAAATCAATGAGCCTGCCTTTGAACAAGAAGGGATTTTGCTCGAGGGTAGCAGCACCAATATTGTCCCCCGAAGTAATCATTTCTCATCTCACTGGGTAAAGTACCCCGATAGCTCGACCACCGTGATTACGGACAATGCCGAAACCGGACCCGATGGCATTGAAGGTTCTGCATCGCAATTAGACTTTGTTGGCAACAGCGCATGGCTGCTGACGTACAATTTAGGCAGTGCCGACCAGACCAAAGCTCATACCGCTTCTATCTGGATGAAAGGCAGTGTGGGTGGTGAGCAAATCAAGATTGATTTTAAAAATCAGGCATCAGTGGGGCAACAGGGAGATACCTTTAATCTCACCACCCGGTGGCAGCGCTACCAGGTCAGTACTGTTGACCCCGGTGATGGCAATCACAATATCCAGGGCTTCCAGATCCGTAAAAACGACGGTGTACCCGGCACCATTTTTATTTATGGCGCCCAGTTGGAACCACTGCCCTTTGCTACCTCCTATATTCCAACCACTGGCAGCACGGCTACCCGGTCTCCCGATTATCTGCGTTTCCAGCGAGCCTGCAACCTGGTGGAAAGCTCAAGAGTTCCCATGAGCTGGAGCATAGATTTTAATCGTTTAGGCGATGTACCCGGTAAAACGGGTTATATGATCTTTTGCTACGGCCGCAATATTGATGCGGGAACCAATGGTTGGGCGCTTGTGGTCTGGCCCAGTTCAGATGCCTATGGCGGTATGCGTGTTCGTCAGGGAATTGATCTGGTGATGCCGATCATTACCGATACAAAGATGCACCGGTTGATTACCACTGGAGAAGAGCAAAAATTGTTGGTCTACCTCGATGGCCAGCTTACAGGTTCGGGTAACCAGGCAAATTTGACCCGACTCTATATTTCGGAAGAGGTTTCTCTCGGACACGGTGGCGACCAGTGCATGTATGGACATATCCGGGATTTCAAAATCTGGCATCGGGCGTTAACCCCTGAGCAGATCAGTGTGCTGGGGTAAGCCATGAAAATCGACATCACTTCCTTTACCGGCGAAGTCCCCTGGCTGGACAGCCACCTGCTGGAAGACACTCAAGCAGAAGCGGCGGTGGATTGTCGTTTAACCAATGGCAGTCTGAGGTCCTACCGTGTTCCTAAGGATGAGCAGGTCCTGAGTGACACACCGCAGTCCATCTATCTGTATCGCAACGAAGGCAATCGTTATTGGTTCGATTGGTCTGCAGATGTGGATGTGATCCGTTCCCCGGTGGCTGACGACCCCAATAACCGGGTGTATTACACCGGCACTTTGAAAGGGCCGCGGTATACCGATAACGGGCTGGCATTGGGTGGTGGCAGTGACTACCCGGTGAATGATCATCAGCTGGGAATGCCTGAGCCTGATGTGGCTCCAGTGGTCAGCCTCAGTGGCACACCGCTGGAGGATGCCCAGGAAGTGGACGCCGAAACCCGCTTCTATACCTACACCTGGATAGACGAAAATGGTCGTGAAGGGCCGCCGTCATTACCCTCGGGTGAGATCAGCGTGCTGCCCGGTGAAACTGTCAACCTGACAGTGGCATCTGGCCCTGGTGCGGTTGACATGAATATTACTCATTTCAGGATTTACACCAGTACGCAGGTAGGCGTGTACCAGCTCTGCACTCAAATAAACAATGCCGGTACGGTAGCCACGGATACCCCGGTCGGCATCATCAGCGTGGTGGATGAAACCCCGATGGATAAACGGGGTGATATTCTGGAAACCATCGGCTGGGTAGCGCCACCCCATAACCTTAAAGGGATGGTGATACTGCCCGGAGGTGTAGCTGCTGGATTCTCAGGCAAGGATCTGATGTTCAGCGAACCTTACCATTTATATGCCTGGCCACTGGCTTACCGGTTGACCATTGAGTATGAAATCCAGTCACTGGCTGTTGCCGCCAACAGTGTCATCATTACTACGGACGGCTATCCCTATATAGCCTTTGGCACCGAGCCAAGCGCCATGACGCTGGAACGGCTTGATACCGCCCACGCCTGCATCAGCAAACGCAGCATGGTGGATATGGGTGATATGGCCTTGTACGCATCCCCTGATGGACTGGTGCGGATCGCTGGTGGCAGGGCTGACCTGATGACTCGCAATATCATCAACCCGGAAGACTGGCGGGAACGCTTCCAGCCAGACACCATCCATGCCTGTTTTCACGACGGTCGTTATTTTGGTTTTTATGGCGATTCAGAAAACGGCGGTGGTTTTATATTTAGTCCGGACAGCGGAACCTTCACTGAGTTAGGTACTTATGCGGATGCCTGTTTTCGTGACCTTCAGGACGACAGCCTCTATTTGGCCATCGGCAACACCATCCAGGCGTGGGACAAAGGCACAGACCTGATGCCATACCGATGGCGCAGCAAAGTATTCCAGGGTAAACCGACCGCCTTTACCACGGCACGGATTATGGCCGACAGCTACAACGATCTTATCTTCCGGGTATTCCGTGACGAACAACCGATACTGGAACTGCCGGTCACTTCTGACCGGGGCTTCCGACTCCCCGCAGGCCGTGGCAGCCGTTGGCAGTTTGAGCTGGCTGGCACCGATACGGTGACCGCCGTAATTGTTGCCAGCTCAATGGCTGAACTCTAAGGACAGATTCCCTTTATGGCTAAATTCCCTGCACTGCCTGCAACGGTAGACCGCTATGTGCGTGAGTTTTTGAACCGGCTGGCCGGTCGCAGTGGCAATGCCGGAGATAAGGCTGTATTGCACAGTGATCTGGCAGAACTGGGGTTGGCAAAAGAGAAAGGCCAGCGTTTGAGCCTGCCTGCCACTACCGTTGGCTCCATTACCGATACCCTGGAACCGGTCAATCCTCTGGAGTTGCCCGATAACCCCACGACTCCGGAGGCATTATCAGCCGCCGGTATTATGGGAGCCATTATCCTGCAATGGCAGCCAGCCAGTTATAAAGGCCACAACCATACCGAAGTTTGGCGAGCACAGGTAGACGACCGTGAACAGACATCATTGGTTCATGAAGCCAATGGCAGCCGCTATACCGATGTTACTGGCAACACCACCACCTATTACTACTGGATACGCCACGTCAACAGCTCAGGCAGGGCGGGGGGCTATAACCTGTTTAACGGTATCAGTGCAGAAGGTCAGGCCGGGACTGAACAGATTCAGGAACAGGTTAAAGGTGCTGTGGATAAAAGCTGGTTTACCCCGGACTGGGCCAGTTATAGCGATGATCAGGACGCATTATTGAATGATGCCCATGATCGGATTGCTCAGGAAACGAATAACCGCACAGCCGCCATTCTTTCTGAACAGCAAGCCCGTGTCTCAGCAGATTATGACCTGGAGGAATCCATTAATGCAGAAGCCAGTCGGATAGACTCGGTTATCGCCGACCTGTCCACCGAAACCACTACACGACAGGCAGCCATTACCAGCGTTCAGCAGGCACAGGTGGATGGTGACAACGCACTGGCCGCAGATATTACCAGTCTGAGCAGCACCGTGGGCCAGAACACCGCCAGCATTACGGAACAACAAACCGTCACAGATGGCTTGAAAGCCGAGTACACCTTGAAGGTGAGGCAGGAGAGCAACGGTCAAATCACAGTAGCCGGAATTGGCGTGGCATCCGGCCAGGCAGAAGATGGCCAACCCTTTTCCGAGATCGCCTTTGCCGCCGAGAACTTTTTCTTTACCACGCCCAACGGGCTGGTGCATCCCATGAGCATTATCAATGTAGGTACTGAATCGAGCCCCGACTACAAAATTATGTTGGATGCGGATGTGATGATTAACGGCCAGCTCAGTATCAGCCAGCTTCAGTCCGGTGAATTGCAAAACGGTACGGCACTTACGGTTGGGCAGGGGTCCATTGAGATGAGTACCGCCTCCGATGGTTACGGCCAGATCATTATTACCGGCGCGGGCGGTATCGCCACCAATGACTACCTGGTGATTAAGGAAGGTCGAATAGAGTCGTTTGTTTACACGACATCAGCAGGTCATGTTCGATACAAGGAAGTACGGCGCAATGAAAGCGGTTCAGCCACCAGTGGCCAGCAGGTGACCATACCCGCCTACTTCAAAAGCCAGCCGGTAATCCATCTGGCTCCCCGTGACATATCCATCTACAACGCCAGTTATCCCAGTCAGTCCCAACGGCTTGAACTGGAACACAGTCCGGTACTGCCACACCCGGATATTGAGGGTGCCTGGGTATTTACGCCTTATTGTCGTTTAGTGCTGGCTGATGGCGGCAAGACCGAGGCTCACGGCCTGACCTATGTCGGCGGCAATAACAGCCAGCGGTGGGAGGTGACCGGTGTCAAAAGCCTGAAGAAAGTCACCGTTAATAACCGTGCTGCCAGCAGGCGCCATACCGGCAGCGGTAACAGTTACCAGAACCGCAAGGTGACACTGGCACTGGAATATCGCCCGGCCGGTGGCAGCTGGACCAGCGGCGGCTCCACCTCAGTTGATATAAGTCAGTTCAATACCCACGGTTTGCAGGTGAGCAAAAGCCTGAGCCAGGGGACGTATGATATTGCCGTGGTGCTGACGGCACAGGATCGCAGCGGCACGTTTACCAGCGGTGCGCTGCAATACGATTACACTCAGGCCAATAAAGCAGGCAGCAACTGGTCAAAAGTACTGGAAAGCCCTCCCGGTAAATGGGAGTACCACCAGGATTACAGTCAGTCAATCACCATTAGCAACCCTGCCCTGAGTGGCTGGGAGATAACACGGATTGATTACAGTGCCAGAGTACAATTCACCATCAAGGCCCGTACCACCTACGACGGTAGCTGGATAATGAACGGTAAAATACCGGGGG
>Ga0126343_10000366_pt1 | contig 16655 bp, 10 predicted proteins | sample Cyp2metagenome_FD_92531 | JGI IMG/M metagenome (GOLD analysis project Ga0126343, IMG submission 92531) | Coral microbial communities from Lord Howe Island, Old Settlement Bay, Australia - Cyphastrea 2 metagenome | ecosystem: Host-associated > Invertebrates > Cnidaria > Coral ...
AAAAGTCTAGCTCATATCATGATTTCAACGAATCGAACAGTTGACATAAAGCATGTCACACGTGTTCTCTAATGGGCGGACTGGGTGAATGGGTTATCTTCAGAGAAAAATAACTGACATGTTCGTACATCAGGTGAAAAAAAAGTATAGGAACATCGCTCACAATCCTAATTTTGCCATTGCTATGGTAGTAAAGAGTTTAAGCAGCCACGATAGTGATGCCGAGGACAGCGTAGATTACAAAAAAATGTCAATTTTACCTACAGATCTCGTGATACCCTTAAGTCATTGAGTTTGTTGCTCACTGTACAAACGGAATTTGGAACAAAGTGTTTACACCAAAAATAGAAATAAAAAGTAGTCGTCGTGGACAACGTTATTCAGACAACGCAGCACTTGGTCATATAATAATGTTTTGCTAAAGTCGACAAAGAAATTTACCGGGAATATTAACGCAACGTCCAATAGTCACTGTTCTGCTCGTTAAACCTATTGTATCGCAAAGTTCCGGTTGCAGTGGCCTTTGTAGTTTCCTTACACCTCCCAGTATATAGTACCGCTGGGAAAAGAGACGCAGAGATTGCGTGGTGTTGAGGGCGCTCGCAATCCGCCGATGAGGCCTGGGCTCGAATCCTGGACAAGACGTTATTTAACAAATTGACGTCAGTTTTTCATACGTCTATCCTGTTATTGATGATGAACTTCGTCGTAACATTGTTAAAGTAGCTGTGCATCCACAAGGCGATAGCCGAGTGGATCCGCAGACTATTTTGACAATGTCATGACGAAATTCGTTGTCAATAACAGGACAGACGCATGAAAAACTGACATCAATTTTAGCCAATGAGTGCGCGAGAATTTCGGCAGTTATCGAAAAAAAGTGGTTCACCGGTTTGTTGTTGGTTCACGTCAGGAGAAGACATGATCCAAAAAGAACTTGACTACGACATTAAGTCTGGATGCAATCTCATAGCTAATTTTGTTTCTACTTACTTTGCCAAAGAGTACAGATATACAAACTTACTTTCTCAAGAAGAAAAACTCAACAACAGTAGATAAAAAGTAATACAAACGCATGAAATCTAATTTTATTTCAGGGCATTCAAGGGTAGCTAGTTAACCTCGAAATGATGGCCCGGGAGACAAGCGCTCACGCAAGATGACACAAATAGTGATAAACATGGTGTTACTGTTTCTTTTTCTCATAGTTGAAAAAACTTATGTGAAACCATTGAAGCTGAAATAAAGGTGTTGGGTTAGATGTTTGTGGCGTACTTACTGACCTACCTGTCAATAAACCATCGTAAAGCGGAAGAAGTAGAACACATCTTTTCAGTAATTGCATGAAATTCATCTGGTTTTGTCAAAAATTACCCGAAGAACTGCAGTAGGGCTACAACAGGGTTGTTGTTATAAATTGCACATGCGCAAAGCTGTGATTGAATAATTCTACATGGCAGTCTTTTTCAGGGTATTCGCCTTTGTCACGCGGCGGCCATATTGTCCCGGGAGACCAAAAAAGCTTTGTTTTACCACGCGTAGCCTCGCCCCCGCGGTTTTGACCGCGAGGCTCTGCGTGGTAAAACAAAGCTGTTTTGGTCTCCCGGGACAATATGGCCGCCGTGTGACAAAGGCGAATGGCGTCGGGTCTTGGAAACATTTTTCAATCTAACTACAGTTTGCTGTTTACTCAACAAATCAATTAATATCTTCGTCTTAAGGTGCAAGGAGCAGTTTGTCTGCAAGTAAAGGTACAAAATCATAGCGAATAAACCTAGCAAAAGTACATGACTGTCTCTCTTTACCATGCCCGAGCAAAACAACGGACAGGGTATTTACGAGCGATTCTTTTAAACTTTCTCTGAATACTCCTGACCAAACATTGTTTCGAAAAAAACAATAAAAAATAATTTACCATTCTCCTAAACGAGATAACTTGTGCCATTATTACTACGTGTATCCCTAAAGACGGGAAAGATAGATGCAAAAAAAACAAAACAAAAAGGAATCTTCTGATTAAAAGAACGTTCTTTCAGAAACGTAAGTCTACATACGTTTTATTTATCTTCAAATCAAATTTGCAATTTAGACATGCCCGCGGGTAGCTAAGCTAGTCTAGGCGGGTCATGTTTACACGAATTATTAATATACTGTACTGAATACAACAAGAGAACTAAACAGACTAAAATTGACAACAGTGACTTGAGACCACTAATAAACTAACGGCATTAAAATAATAATTAAAAGTGGTTACGACGAGAGACTACAGATACACTGACGCGATGCTATTCTTCAAGGGTAATCGTGCGGAATCCTTCAGGACAGTGCACCATCATTATTTCGTAAAATTTTAAAAAATATACAGCAGGTTGTTAGGCGAGGAGACCTCAAGGAAACCACCAGGCTTATGTACCTTCCAATATTGTACCGGCAGTAGTGCAATGTGATTGGCTGTTGTTAGTTATTGACCCTCTGTACTAACTTATTCTAGTAATAGTGTACGATTAACAAGCTACTATGATGATTGCGTCTGGACGATAACGCTAGGCCTTGACTCATTCGTCCCCATTGATTGTACGCATTGCGAACCTATGCATGGCGACTAATCTTCTATTTACTACGTGAATTTTACTGAATGTTTTATTTTGTCATTTCTGCCAGGAAACTATATAAGTGCTTCACTCTTTTAAGCAATATTTACAATGAGCATCACATAACGTCAGTAGTTCAGTTTCATTCCCTCGCAATCCAAACGTCTGATTTCCTCACAAAGGCTCCTGGCCGTGTTATGGACCTGTTGAATAAAAGATTTAACTGTCGCCATTCAAATTAGCCATTTTTCTGGGCGCGGGGCCTGATATTACTGAGAGTCCTCCTTGTAGAGGGTTTTGATTCTTTGACCAGTTATCGTAATTGCCATGGTTACCCAACCAGCGGGTAATACACAAGGCAGTAGTGTTACATGTATCGTGACCTATCAGCTTGCTTATTTAATGGCGTCTCTCGCAATATCGTAAATTCGTGTCAGTCGTGTAAAGAAAGATACAGCCCACCCTATTCAGGGGTCTCTTTCTTCTTTCGACAGGTTGCCAATAAAGTTTTTGGGTTTCCCCAGTCAAACTAGTGCCTGTCGTGTTGCGAGCCCACGCTTCCTATCTCATGATTTTTTTGGTCATTAATGATAAATAAGTTGGGGTACGTGTAACTGAGTTGCGGGGGCGTCATTGTTAGTGGGCACGTCCTCGAAGTGAGCGGTCTAGCCGGTTACACGGTATTGTGTTCTTGAGCAAGACACTTAACCCTCACTCCACCCAGGAGTAGAAATGGGTACCGACGAACTGTTGGGAAACCTATTAAATTGCGATGGACTAGCATCCCGTCCAGGGGGAGTAGAAATACCCTTAGCCGCTTTATGCTACAGGAACCGGGAAACGCTCCGGCAGCTATGAGCCATTCGGCTCCGAGGCTCCATATGTAACTGAACAAACTTCTCTCTGTTTATCCAAGTGATACAAACCTTTCTTTCTACCTGCCGTCCTCCTGGCGGCGGCAACACAACAAATGATCCCTTGCCAATTTGAATGAGGCCAGTGAACAGTAGTAAAGAAAAGAAGAATAAAAGAGATTGCATCTTCATTTCGCGAGCAATTTTTTTCCCAAACTTCCTAGCAAAACTAAGCCTGTCTATAGCAGTACTGCTTCGTTATTTATAGTATGTATAAAAATATGCACACAGGTGTGCATGCTGGTGACGGAAAGTGTCAATCGACAAGGCTTCATCCTGCCTGGCGCCACTTTAAGACCCGCATGCGAAAATGACGCGGGGAAGACTACAGACGAAAACAATTTCAGCACTTTAATTAACCCAGCAAAATTAACACGAAAAAAATCTCAAACAACCGCTTAAAGAGTTTGAAAATCGTTCTTTTTATTATCACGAGAAACAAGGCGTAACATGAGTGCGTTCTTGAATAAATTGAAAGGCATATGCTGTTTGATGCTTGAAGGAACTTTTAATAAAAATTCTGCTATGTAACCCATGTTAAAAAAAATATGTCCCAGAGTTTGAACTTTTTTTCCATTTCCAAATTAGACAAAGTTTCTCATTTTTTTAATTTTTCGCGATATATCTGTCTTACCAATTTTTTTTTTATTTTCGATGACTGTTTTTGAAATCAGAGTCAAAATTCTCAGATATGGTACCGGTCATATGAGTGGATTTTAAGAAAACGTGCACGCACTTTTGAATTTCAGATAGTTAAAGCTAGAGGTAGCCTGCGAGGTTTCAAGGTCTTGACCGACATATATTAAGTTGCATATTTTTTGAACCAATACGTTTCCAGTCCGTGTCAACAGATTAAGCACATAAGGTGAGGTCAACACTTTAAACAGGCCGAGGGTTTAATTTGCAATTTTATTTCGTGATGGTTGCACAATAAGCTTGACTTTGACTCCACTTCATGAAGTTAAAAGCACACTTGGATATTTCATAATCCAGATAAATGGGTTTTATTTTACTCAACAACACTCGACAAATTGCTGCTTCAAGGCTAATAGCTCAAGCTTTCATATAGAACAATCATGTCAAAAAAAAAAAAACTCTTGTCGAATTGACCAATTTCTTTTCAGGCCGCGACTTGTCCCATGTATTCGCATACGACAAAGTGAATAAAGATAAAACACTGCGATTGTCTCCCTCTTAACACTATCAGAGTAACACATCTTGGTTGCATTTCCTAGCACGAACGTCTAATTCTTGCTTTACTATTTTGACAACATTCAATATTTTGCATCTTAGTTCTTTACTTTCTTTGTTTGACGTTGTTGTGGAAGGAGTCAGGTTTCTCAGTTTATTGCCCATCATGAAAAAAATGTTTAAAATCTAACACATTTAAGATATATTATTTTAATCCTGTTTCTGGGACTCCTCCGAGATTGAGTTCCTCGGTGAGCCCCCTGGGTAAATCTGCTTCATTCTAAACAATAAGGAATTTTTTGAAAAAGAAACATTTGATACATGTCTTACATGAAACTTGGTAAAATGTCTTCCAGCAGTTAAAAAAAAAATCATAAAATGTTTTATTTGAATTTTAAAACATGGGTATATATATCTAGCTATATCTGCAGGATGGCTTCCTGTTGTGCGGACGTGACGCGCATTACAATTAATAAACAAAACTTCCTGAAAATTGAAAATGACTCCGGTGTCTGTTGCTCTCAACTCAGTGAAAACCTTTAATCGTAATTGGAATTGAATGACTTGAAGTGCCATGGCCAAGGCCATTTGGCGTCTTGTCTGCGTGTGACGTATTTAAATGTTAACTAACTGAAGTGTTTAATGCAGTTCTACTGGTGAATTCAAAAATAATTATGCATTAATTAATCACAAAGGGCTTGTTTTGAAGTCCCAGCGACCTTCGCCTCTCGCGATGTCTTCATAGATATAGCGTTGGAGTCAGCTACCTGAACGTTAGTTTGAAGCAAGTTAAAAAATGAAGATTTAATCCTTTTTGTTCATCGCAGCCTTGCTGCTATGCACCGATTTCGTACAAGATACCGAAGGAACGTCCGTATTATTGCCGTCGGGTAAAAGGGAGATGGCGAGAAAGGTTTGTATCCCTGGGATAAAAGACAACTTTAATATTTAAGGATTGTAATACATCCCTTTCTGTGAGTTCGTGTTGGCGGCTCTTAATTACTAATTATACTTTGCAGTAAACGGCATCAACTCAGTAATGTTCTTTGTGCATATAGCTCTAACTTGCTAACAAATTGATGTTGGGTCTTTTTTGTTCTTGTTCTCTTTTGTTTGTTTGTTTGTTTATTTGAACTGATCTAAATCAAACGTAGTCCAAGGACTTTTTTTTTCGCTTTTGTGTTTCTAAGAAATAACATTACAATGACTCCTAAGAAATGATTCTTGTGGGTATATTCAGAGAATTTTTTGCAAAGACCAACATTAACCGCGATTAAATATAAAGTAGCTAACAGATCTCTGGTGTGACTATAATATTCGCTTTGTCTGTGCGACTTTATGTTCTGTCTGTGTATCAACGGCAGCATATCAAACTAGTCTTTGAGGAATTAAATTAATAATTTAGCAGCTAGGTTTCTAGTTAAAAGCTTTCTGAGAAATATAACTTAATAATCATGATCACAAATTTTAATTAGCCTGCAATCTCCTAGAGGTGGTTTTTGGGAGCGTTCTCTAGAAATAAATGTCCAAAATACAGAAAGCATGCCGCGAGCTTTGGACAAAGGAATATGAATCAGAGTTCACTGCAGGTAGCTAAGAGAATCGCCTCAAAATTCAACTGATAACTGAAATCCTATCCGGTGAAATGATCAACATTTTCTCTGTCTCCAGACAAAATCAAAATGGTCTTGACACTCATGAGAAGACTTGCATTCAAATTTCCATTCTTCCTATCAAGCACTCATTTAGTGAAAACACAACAAAATAAAACGTTCACTTAAGTGGATAATTGCTTTTTATTTTTTTAAACTAAGTGATTTCATCTTCGACGAGCTTGACGATTCAAGAAAAGCTAATTGTCGGTAGTCATATAGTGACCGCCTGACATCTTATAAATAACACCACGACATCATTAGTCTGATAGCTGCAAAATGGAAAACCAAGTTTTTTTATTCACTGCTTACCTGCTGTTGCTCACCGCCGCTTTAGTTCAGGAAACCAAGGGGATTGTGGTATTACCACCGCCGGGTAAGGGAAGAAGGGAACCCCACAGACAGGTTTGTATCCGTGGATGTAAAAAAAAATCGATTGTTTTTTAGTTCGATTTTGAACAAACCTATTTGAATGGTAACGACTACACATAAGGATTACGCCAAACAGGAGCAACACAAAACCTAGTGCTATAAAGGTGTACAGTCCTGTAAATTGTACGCACTATTTTCTTGGTGAAAGTGTAACCGAGCTAGCGCCTACAAAAAGATATCATTTGAAGGGCGGAACTGTTGTAGTTAGGTAATATCGAATTTCCTAAGACGCGCAGTTGTCTCCGTGCTTCTGTAACTCGCAATAGCTTCCATTATTCAACAAAACTAGACCATAATTTTCTTGTTTCCATCAAAGTTTGAGATATAATTGTTTTTTACTTTACAAAGTCATAGTTGCGATAGTAGCCCTTCAAGTATTGAACAATGCATGATTCCTTGAATCAAAAGTCGCGGTCGTGTCCTTCGTTAAATCCAATACTAGTTTTACATCTGACATCGAGTCTTGAGCTGACTGATTTTACAAACAAATTTTTGTTTCCCTTGGAGATTCAAAAGAATCGGCATTCTTCTGCAGCGTTGTAGTTCATCTGGATCCCTGCCTCGTACAAGCCATTGATATTTTTCTTTAATTTTAGTTTGAAGTTACAGCCAGGAGCCTTTGTGATGCAGCCAGAAGCTTGGATTGTGAAGGAATGAAACTGAACGACGGACCCAAAAGGAGACTCCCAGAATTGATTCCTGTTCCCCAGCAAGATGCAGATACTGAAGATTACTGAAAGGAATTAATCCATTCAATAATTACTGTCTCAAAATGTAATTAAAATAAGCATTTTATGGTTTAACTCACCAATAATAAACAAAGGTAAAATAACACGTGGTGTTTGCTTCATGACACTTTTGCAAGCAATTCTTAAATGCATCTGGAACAACCCAATTGTAATCACATGATAGGACATTCAATTGTCTGGTAATTGTAAAGACGTCTCTTCCCTCCCCACCCCCCTCCCCCACAGTTAACATGGGTAGTAAAGACCAGAAGGATATGCTTTTGTTAAGACATAATGAGTAAATCTTACGTTTTCAAAAACCCTTTTAAGCGGTATGAATATGAGTTGGGTTTTCGAATTGCGTTCGAAGGTTAAATAGCTCTAAATGTGTAGCCTCGAGTGATTTTGGCTAATTTATTTCGCTAATTTATTAGCCAGAATGAGAGTGTTGATATCAAAAAAAGCTTGCACATAATTCCCCCATGACATGTAGGGTGGTAAATGGTTGATGCCATGCCAGGCTTTGCGAAAAGGCTAGACTAGCGTTTTTCTGGGGAATCCCGAGACATTTGGACGTTTTGAATTGCCACAGCGAGACATTTGAGTGTTTTAAACGCGAGTGTGAGACGTTCGGACTTTTTTTTTGTCTAAACGCCAACAAATAAATCAGGACTTAGAGACTTTCTTCGTCTTGGAAAAAACATCAGGTAAACAAAGAAGTGTAGGAACGCGGCTCACAATCCACTTGCTGTCTAATTCTGCCATTCCTATGGTAATAAAGAGTGAAAGTAACCACGATGGTGACGCCGAGGACATCGTAGATTACAAACAAATCCATGTTTTACCTACAGATCTCGCGATCCTCTTATAAGTCATTAAGTTTGTTTATCACTGTACAAACTGAATTTGGAAAACAGTGAGCCGTCGTGCTCAACGTTCTTCAGACGACGCAGCTCTTGGTTATATAAAGGCGACAAAGATTTACCAGGATATTTAACGCAACGTGCAATAGCCACTGTTCTGCTCGTTAAACCTTTTGTTTCGCAAAGTTCCAGTTGCAGTTGCCTTTGTAGTTTACTTACACTTCCCAGTATATAGTAAACTGCTGGGAAGAGAGAGGCAATGATTAAGTGGTGTTGAGAGCGCTCCCATCCCGCCGATGAGGCCTGGGTTCGATTCCTGGACAAGACGTCATTTAACAAATTGACGTCAGTTTTTCGTGCGTCTGTCCTGTTATTCATGATAAATTTCGTCAAAAACATTGTCAAAAGGCTGTTGATTCGCAGACTGCTCTCGCTCGTTGACGCGTCACATAAATTATCAATTCATGTGTCTGTCCCAATATGGACAATAAGAATTAGCCAGAGAGCGCGAGAATTTCGGCAGTTATCGTAAAAAAGTGGGTTTAGTTTGTTGCTGGTTTTCAAGAGAAAATATGATCCAAAAATAGCTTGACCACGACATTAAGTCTACACTGACGCAATCTGATAGTTAATTTTGTTCCAACTTATTTCGCCAAAGAGTACCGATATACAAAATTACTTTCTCAAGAGGAAATCCTCGACAATAGTTGATAAAAAAATAATACAAACGAATGAAATGTAATTTTATTTCAGGGCATTCAAGGGTAGCTAATTAACATCGAAATGATGGTAAAGGAGACAAGCCCTCACTCAAGATAACACGAGTAGTGATAAACATAGTGTTGCTGTTTCTTTTTCTCATAGTTGAAGAAACTTGTGTGAAACCATTGAAGCTGAAATAAAGGTGCTGGGTTAAATGTTGGTGGCCTACGTTCTGACCTACCTCTCAATAAACCATCTTAAAGGAGCAGAAGTAGAAGACATCTTTTCAGTAATTGCATGGAATTCATCTGGTTTTGTCAAAAATTACCAAACAGGTTCAGCAGAGCTATAACAGGGTTGTTGTTATGAATTGCACATGCGCAGAGCTGTGATTGACTAATTCTACAATGCAGTCTTTTTTAGGGTATGGCGTCGCGTCTTGCAAACATTTTTCAATCTTACTCAACAAATCAATTAATATCTTCGTCTTAAGGTACTAGGAGCAGCGTGTCTGCAAGCGAAGGTACAAAATCATAGCGAAAAAACGTTGCAAAGGTACATTGACTGTCTCCCTTTAACATATGCCCAAACAAAACAACGGTCGGGTATTGTACACATAGGGAAATCCCTCAGAAATGCAAGTTACGAGCTTTTTTTTTTTACTTTTTTCTCTGAATGTTCCCAACCAAGCACTGTTTCGAAAAAAAAAACAATAAAAAATATTTCACCATTCTCCTAAAAGAGATAAGATGGGTAAATCTTAGTACATGTATGCCTGAAAAAGGGAAAGTTAGATGCAAAAAAACAAAAACAAATGGAATCTTCTGTTTGAAAGAAAGTTCTTTCAGAAACATAAGCCGAAAAACTACCTGAAATTCTCCATACGTTTACATACGTTTTATTCATTTTCAAATTAAATTTACAATTTAGACATGCCTGCGGGTAGCTACGCTAGTCTAGGCGGGTTATGTTTACACGAATCATTAATATACAACTAGGTACTAAATACAACAAGAGAACAAAAAAGGCTAAAATTGGCAACAATGACTAAAGACCACTAATAAACAGACGGTATCAAAATATTAATCAACAACGGTTACTATGAGAGACTACAGATCAGATACACTAAATCGATGTTATTCTTCAAGGGTAATCGTGCGGAATCCTTCAGGACAGTGCACTTTCCAATACTGGACTGGCAATAGAGCAATCTGATTGGCTGTAGTTAGTTATTGACCTTCTGAAGTAACTTATTCTTGTATTATTCTAGTAATGATGTACGATTAACAAGCCACTAGGATGATTGTGTCTGGAGGTAAAAACTAGAAGGCCTTGACTCATTCGTTCCCATTGATTGTACGCATTGCGGACCTATCTATGGCGACTTAAAAACCTCTTCTTTTTACTACATGAATTACAGACTGTTTTATTTTATCGTTTCTGCCAGGAAACTATATAAGTTCTTCACTCTTTTAAGCAATTTTTACAATGAGCATCACATTACGAGCGTTTCTTCATTGGTCAGTCGTTCAGTTTCATTCCCTCGCAATCCAAACGTCTGAGATCCTCACAAAGGCTCCTGGCCGTGTTATGGACCTGTTAAATAAAAGATTTAACTGTCGTCATTCAAATTAGCCATTTTTCCTTTTGAACTGGACGCACGGCCTGATATTACTGAGAGTCGCCCTCGTAGAGGGTTTTGATGCTTTGAACAGTTTATATAGTAATTGCCATGGTTACCCAACCAGCGGGTCATACACAAGGGATAAGTGTTATATGTATCGTGACCTATCAGCTTGCTTATTTAATGGCGTCTCTTCTGGTATCGCAAATTTCGTGTCAGTCGTGTAAAGAAAGACCCAGCCCACCCTATCCAGGAGTCTCTTTCTTCTTTCGGCAGCTGAAGAGGCTGCCAATAAAGTTTTTGGGTTTCTCCAGTCAGTTTCTGTCTAGTGCCTGTCGTGCTGTGAGCCCACGCTTCTTGTCTTATGATTTTTTTTTTGATTAATGATAAATAAGTTGGGGTACGTGTAACTGAGCTGCGGTGGCCTCATTGTTAGTGTGTACGTCCTCGAAGGGAGCGTTCCGAGTTCAAGCCCTGGCCGGGTACACGGTGTTGTGTTCTTGAGCAAGAGACTCAACCCTCACTCTACCCAGGAGTATAAATGGGTAACGACGAATTGTTGGGAAACCTATTAAATTGCTGAGGAGTGACCTGTGATGGACTAGCATCCCGTCCAGGGGGAGTAGAAATACCCTTAGCCGCTTCATGCTACAGGAACCGGGAAACGCTCCGGCGGTTATGAGCCATTCAGCTCCGAGGCTCCATATGTAACTGAACAAACTTCTCTCTGTTTATCCAAGTGATACAAACCTTTTTTTCTAGCTGCCGTCCTCCTGGCGGCGGCAACACACCAAATGATCCCTTGCCAATTTGAATGAGGCCAGTGAACAGTAGTAAAGAAAAGAAGAATAAAAGAGATTGCATCTTCATTTCGCGGGCAATTTTGTTTCCCAAATTTCCTAGCAAAACTAAGCTTGTCTATAGCAGTACTGCCTCGTTATTTATAGTATGTATAAAAATATGCGCACAGGTGTGCATGCTGGTGGCGTAAAGTGTCAATCGACGAGGCTTCATCCTGCCTGGCGCCACTTTAAGACCCGCATGCGAAAATGACGCTGGGAACACTGCAGACGAAAACAATTTCAGCACTTTAATTAACCGAGCAAAATTAACAGGAAAAAATATCAAACAACCGCTTAAAGAGTTTGAAGTTCGTTCTGTTTATTATCATGAGAAACAAGGCGTAACATGAGCGCGTTCTTGAATAAATTGAAAGGCATATGCTGTTTGATGCGCGAAGCAACTTTTAATAAAAAGTCTGTTGTGTAACCCATGTTAAAAAAAAATATGTCCCAGAGTTTGAACTTTTTTTCATTTCCAAATTAGACAAACTTTCTCATTTTTTAAATTTTTTCGCGATATATCTGTCTTACCAATTTTTATTTTATTTTTGATGACTGTTTTTGAAATCAGAGTCAAAATTCTCAGATATGGTACCGGTCATATGAGTGGATTTTAAGAAAAACGTGCACGCACTTTTGAATTTGAGATAGTTAAAGCGAGGTTCCAAGGTCTTGACCGACATATATTAAGTTGCATATTTTTTGAACCAATACGTTTCCAGTCAGTGTCAACAGATTAAGCACATAAGGTGAGCTCAACACTTTACACAGGTCGAGGGTTTAATTTGCAATTTTATTTCGTGATGGTCGAACAATAAGCTTGACCTTAACTCCACTTCAAGAAGTTAAATGCACACTTGGATATTTCATAATCCAGATAAATGGGTTTATTTTACTCAACAACACTCGACAAATTGCTGCTTCAAGGCTAATAGCTCATGCTTTCACATAAAACATTCATGTTAAAAGAAACTCGTGTCGAATTGACCAAGTTCGTTTCAGGCAGCGACTTGTCCCATGTGCTCACATACGACAAAGTGAATAAATATAAAACACTGCGATTGTCTCCCTCTTAAGGACAATCGCACGAAATTTTCCACTCGATAGATTTTTTAAAAAATTTTACTGCAGTCAGATAATGAGTTACTTGCGCCAGAAATGCAAAAAAATAGGGGGTCACCGTCTTCGTTTCAGATATAAAGCGTGTGGAAAACTACTCTGATTTTGATAAATTGGCGCACGTAATTCAGTGTGGTCAACAGTGTTTTATAGTCAAAAATATCGAAGGTGAGTGACACAAAAAGCCAGATTGTTTAAGGATTTTTAGAGCATCAGGAGATTTTTAGAAACTTTGGGGATTTTCAGAAAAAAAAATGGGGGATTTTTTAGATGATTTGGAACAAAAATTCTGCTATATCATTTGCTGTTTTATTTAAAATTCCTTTGAAATAAAAATTTTGTCCCATTGTTTACTATACTTGTTGAGTTGGTGACTGCCGGACTGCAATCCAATTGAAACACTGATCCATTTGAGTGCCCTTTGTTTAATAAAAGTGCTATCTAGCGTACAAAATGTGTTTGCAGTTTTCTTTCAAGGGCCAGCTAAGGTTTCATTAAAAAATAATTGTGAGAAAGATAAAGATTTTTAGAAAATTTTGGGATATTTAGGGATTTATAGAAACTTTTGGGGATATTAAGAGATTTTTGGAGGGATTTTTAGGGAAAAAATTGAGAATTTCCGGATAGACTTTTAGAGCATTTTTTCGGGATATTTGTGTCTAGGCCTAGGGCAGATGGCCATTACTATAGCTTTTCCTGGATTTAACGATCTTGGACGTAGGGTGACCCCTGTTTTTCTTTTGTTGGATCATTTTCTCTACCAATTTTCTGCCTTTAGCGAAAAAATGAAGAAAATCTATCGACTGGAAGTTTGAATATTTTGCAAAATGCACGATTGAATTCCGTTCTTTGTAGCTCTTCGTTCATCGGTGCGACGGTCTCAAATGCCTTTTGGAGGAGTAAGTTTTGTGAAAATGTTGGTAAAATTTGGAATTATTTACGCAACAGACCCACTTCTACAAAATAAGACTAAGATCGTTTGCCTCCGTTGACTCATCTTTGATATTTTTAACTATAAACCACTGTAGACCATGCTGAATTACGTGCGCCAATTTATCAAAATCAGGGTAGTTTTCCACACGCATATATCTGAAACGAAGACGGTGACCCTCTATTTTTCTGCATATCTGGCACAAGTAACTCATTATCTGACTGCAGTAAAAATTTTAAAAAAATCTATCAAGTGGAAAATTGTGGCGCGAAAGTCCTTAACACTATCAGAGTAACACTTCTTGGCTGTATTTGCTAGCAGCATTCAATATTTTGCATCTCAGTTCTTGACTTGGTTTTTTGGACGTGGTTGTTGACGGAGTCAGGTTTCTCAGTTTATTGCCCATCATGAAAAAAATGTTTAAAATCTATCACATTTAAGATATATTATTTTTATCCTGTTTCTGGGACTTCCCCGAGATTGCCTTCCTCGGTGAGCTCCAGGTTAAATCTGCTTTATGCTTAACAATAAGGACTTTTTTGAAAAAGAAACATTTGATTCTTCCAGCAGTTAAAAAAAAAATCATAATTTTTTTTTGAATTTTAAAACATGAGGATATATATCTACAGGCTGTAACTTCCTGTGGTACGTGACGCGCATTACAATTAATAAACAAAACTGCCTGAAAATTGAGAATGAGTCTGGTGTCTGGGGCTCTCATGATCAACTCCCGTGAAAAACTTGAATTGGAATTGGAAGCTAAGACCTGAATGACTTGAAGTATCATGGCGAAGGCCATTTGGCCTCTTGTCCGGCTTGCGTGTGACGTATTTAAATGTTAACTAACTGAAGTGTTTAATGCAGGTCTACTGACCTCACTCAAGAGGGTGAATTCAAAAATAATTATTCATTAATTGATCACAAAGGGCTTGTTTTGAAGTCCCAGCGACCTTCGCCTCGCGAGATGTCTTCATAAATATAGCGTTGGAGTTCAGCATGGATCACCATAGTCAGCTACCTGTACGTGAGTGTAAAGCAAGTTAAAAAATGAAGATTCAAACCTTTTTGTTCATCGCAGCCTTCCTGCTATGTGCCGCCCTCGTACAAGATACCGAAGCGGCTTTCGGATTATTGCCTTCGGGTAAAAGAGAGCTGGCGAGAAAGGTTTGTATCCCTGGGATAAAAGACAACATTAATATTTAAGGAGAGTGATACATCCCTTCCTGTGAGTTCCTGTTGGCGGCTCTTTACTAATTATACTTCGCATTAAACGGCATCAACTGATATTCTTTGTGCATGTAGCTCTAACTTGCTAACAAATTGATTGTGGGTCTTTTTTGTTCTCGTTCTCTTTTGATTGTTTGTTTGTTCATTTGAACTGATCTAAATCAAACGTACCTACAAGATAGTCCAAGGACTTATTTTTTTCACTTTTGTGTTTATAATCGATGCAGAAAAGATATGAAGAAATGACATTACAGTGACTCCTATAAAACGACTCCTGTTGGTATATTCAAAGAATTTTTTGCAGAGACCAACATTAACTGCGATTAAATATAAAGTGGCTAACAGATCTTTCTGAGGAAGCTTACTTAATTATCATGATCATAATTTAATAATTTTTTTAATTAGCCTGCAATCTCCTAGAGGTGGTTTTTGGGAGGGTTCTCTGGAAATAAATGTCCAAAATACAGAAAGCATGCCGCGAGCTTTGGACAAAGGTATATGAATCAGAGTTTACTGCAGGTAGCTAAGAGAATCGCCTAAAATTCAACTGATAACTGAAATCCTATCCGGTGAAATGATCAACATTTTATCTATTTCGAGAAGAAATCAAAATGGCTTTGACAGTCAGGAGAAGAATGAAATTCAAATTTCCATTTTTCCTATCAAGCACTCATTTAGTGAAAGCTCGACGAAATAAAATGTTCACTTAAGTGGATAATTGCTTTTTAATGATATCATCTTCGACGAGCTTGACGGTTCAAGAAAACTGAGCTAATTATCGGCAGTCATATAGTGACCGCCAGACACCACGACATCATTATAACCTGATAGCTAATGAAACATTGATTGCAAAATGGAAAACCAAGTTTTTTTATTTACTGCTTTTCTGCTGTTGCTCGCCGCCTCTTTAGTTCAGGAAGCCCATGGGTTTGGGCCATTGCCACCGGGTAAGAGAAGAAGGGAACCCCACAGACAGGTTTGTATCCGTGGATATAAAAAAACAATGCATCAGTTATTCGTTCAGAAATTTCTCGCCCACCATCGACTGTTTTTTTAGTTCGATTTTAAGCAAACTATTTTGAATTGTAACGAATGCACATAAGGTTTACGCTAAACAGGAGCAACACAAAACGTAGTGCTGTAAAGGTGTACAGTCCTATCAATTGTACGCACTACCTTCTTGGTGGAAGTGTTACCGAGCGAGCGCCTACAAAAAGATATCAACTGAACTGTTGACTGAATTGTTGTAGTTAGGTGATATCGAATTCTCCAAGACGCGCATACGTCTCCGTGTTTGTTTAACTCACAATAGCGCCCATTATTCAACAAGGCTAGACCATCATGTTCTTGTTTCCATCAAAGATTGAAATATCTTCTCTTTTTTGTTTTACTTAACGAAGTCATATTTGTGATAGTAGCCCTTCAAGAACTTTACAATCCCAGCATTTAGAATCCTCCATTTCACAAACATCTGATATCTTCGACTCAAATGTGGTATCCTTCATTAACACCAACACTAACTTTACCTCTGATATCTTGAACTGAGCAATTTTTCCTCCAAATTTGTTTCCCTTGGAGATTGAAAACAATGCAGTTTATTGGGTTGCCAGTCTCATGCAGCCCACTTATATTTTTCTCTGATTTTCTGTTTAGTTTGAAGTAACAGCCAGGAGCCTTTGTGAGGCAGCCAGAAGTTTGGATTGCGAGGGAATGAAACTGAACGACGGACCCAAAGAAAAACTCCCAGAATCGATGCCTGTTCCGAAGCAAGACGCATATACTGTAGATTATTAAAGACAATTAATCAGTTCAATAATTTTCCTCTCGAAAATGTAAAAA
>Ga0126343_10000367_pt1 | contig 16625 bp, 8 predicted proteins | sample Cyp2metagenome_FD_92531 | JGI IMG/M metagenome (GOLD analysis project Ga0126343, IMG submission 92531) | Coral microbial communities from Lord Howe Island, Old Settlement Bay, Australia - Cyphastrea 2 metagenome | ecosystem: Host-associated > Invertebrates > Cnidaria > Coral ...
AAAACACTACCTCAGGAGGTTGTGGTTGGTTTCCATAGCAACCATTTTGAGTAAAACTGTCAAAATTCAATTTCTCTTCTTGAGTGCAATACCACACAATTGGTCTTTCTTCACCATATTTAAGCAAACTTTTTGGTCCATTTTAGGGTACCATACCACCTTAAGCAAGTTTAGTAAATGAAGAGAATGTTTTTAATGAAAGTCCTTCGAACCTTTCTGATAGTATGAATTTTGTATTCTTATGAAGATTTGAAACTGAAGAGAATATTCTGGGCATAGTTATGGCGTTTGAAGAAATTTTCGGAGACTTAAATGCAGCCATTTTTTCTGGCAAACGTTTATGGCAAAATTCTCCCCCGGCGATCCCTGCAGAAATGATACGAAAGTAATTATTTCGTCTCATGGATGAGCACACGAGACAGGCGGAAGATTCATATTGCTGAAGGCGGGGCATGGGGCAATTCCTACAAGTAGATCCCAAAATCACAAAGATGCCTTCAAACCGTGCACAAAAATGTGAGTCTTTATACCTTCGCGGTTTTTCCACTCAACGATCACGCGGATGTAATAGCACAGTACATGTTTGAGGACTTAACCTGGTCAGTACAATAGTGTGGAGAAACATGAAACAACAATATATTTTTTCAGTGTCTTTTACAAGCTTCAGCCGAGTTTAATATGTTTAAAATGTCGCCTGAATTTCGTTTGCTGAGCTGATCATTGACATAAAATTGCCCACACACCGGCCACAATCCTCCGACGATTGTTCCGAAACACGTTTCACTGATAAGAGGAAAATTGGCCCAATTTACCGAAGCGTTTAACTGACCGGCAAATGATAACGTCAACACCATGAAAACAGACAATTTATAAACCACCCAAATCTTTGCCAACAGCTAACATACCGGATGGCCAAAATGTGAAACGAAATGCGATGAAAACAGTTGCGACTACCTCAGCGCAGAATCAACTGCTAATTTTCTACGACAGGTCTGGGGCTTAAACGGTTTATTAGGGAGCAATCGTTTCACTCGGCTTATATAAAAAGGGAAATAAGATTTTCATATTGCTAGTAGCATTCTAACTGGGAAGTTCAATGGAAAAGAGAGAATACAAGAACGATTTCCGTTGCTCAGTTGCTTGGTCAGTTACGGACCCGTTAACTTTGAAAACCTTCCTTTTCTTCGTTGTTCTATCGCTGCTGCAAACGATCGTGTGGTACTGACCAAAATTCTAGTCTTCAGTAGAAAAAGTCCGAAGCTGTTTCGTTTCGGGTGTGAATTATTCTTTCTATCTGAGCTGTTGAGCATCCGATAAGGAGAAATATATCTTTTCTTGAACAGGAGATAGGTAGGTACGTTAAACCCATGCCGTGCAATGACAAGCTGAATCAAAGCCACCGGCTTTCTTTTGCTTGGGGCTAGATCGATAAATATATTACTCTAGTGTCAGATAAAAGTCTAGCGCACTGAAAATTATCAGTAGGATCATGTTGGTTATGTTAGAAATTTTCTGTCATGAAAACCAAGCAAATGCTGTTTTTTAGGTTATTTGAATGTGTTCAGGATGATTACAAGCCACTTTTCATTAATTATCAAAGGGTGTTTTCCATTTCTTTTTCACGTAGGGGATTTCAACTGTAGTTCGCCGAGTTTTTAGCTGTACTACTGACTGAAGAAAACAACCACAGCAAAAAATCTGATTGAGATGGGAAAGGATAAAATTATAGAAAAACTTTCCAGTGAAACAAATTTTTGATCTCAGAAAAAAATTGCAACGATATTTTGATTGTTGTTGACATTTTACTGTGCCAGTGTATATTTCCTGTTTTCCTGTACTTCGTTTCTTTTAATTACTGACACATCGCTCTAATGTAAAAAAAATCGGCAAATGAACTTTCTGTTTTGGGGACATGTCAGAGAGATTCGCAAAGTTGAAATGACAGGAAATTAAAAAGGTTCGGAAACTTCGGGTCGTTTGGTTCTTAGTGATTATTCATTGTTATTCACATGATTGCAAGAACAGGAATTCAGCTGAAGATTTGAATGTGTTGAAGTCGGCGATGTCAAAACTCTACCTTCATTACGGTAGAAAAGAAAAACAAAATTAAAACCATTACCATTTTAACTGCAAAATAAAGCTCATATTTCTTTTGAAAGAAATAGTTTCTAACCAATTATATAATGATTATCTGTCGCCCAGCGAGAACAGAAATGTACCTCTTTCATGAAAGTGTTAAGATTGCAACTCACATTCACTGACTGATTTAAAACAGAACGTTGCGGAACTATGAGCTCATGCACTCCAACCAAAACATTTCACCAAAATGCCCTGGCTCAGGCTAAGCAGAAACAAAAGACATGGATATAATTTCAGAACAAGATTAAGTGTTCTTTCTTTATAATTAAGCTCTTCCTAGTTTTCAGAAAGATTAGCTTATGTTTTGTGAACAATCAAATCATGCGGTGGAAAGACTAGAATAAAATGAACCATTTAAATATTCGGCGGCGAGTGCCATAATTCGCCGTCTGCCGATCTAGCAGGTTCGTGAACAATTGTAAGGCATGGAAATTAACCTCTCCAGACCCGTGAACAAATTGATTACTTTGTAGTACTTACATTCGACGTTGATGGTTGACCATACTTCGCGAAGCGAAACAGTACATGCAAAGATAAAAATTAAAATTATAACATTGTCAGAATTTCAGATCAAAGAGAACAAATGACTGAGCAACGCTAACGAATAAATTGATGCGAACTTAGCTATTAACAGTTCGTTTATAGTAAATTCAAGATCACATTTTGAACAGAAAACTCACCATCTCCTCGCATTTTATCCTGAAATGACCCTCCTTTACCCGTGACTTTGTGTCTTCATCAGCACCAAAAACTGTCTTAGCCGTGGCAAACACAAAAATGACAGCAAAGAACACCACAGCCATTCTTCCACTCGTGGCGAAGCTAAAACTTCTGTTTGCCGGATATATTTTTTATATCTTTCACGATCGGCGTTCTCAAAATCGAGACTGCGCGTAAAAATCAAACTTGAACCGTGTGTTTCCAAGAGATCTGCTGAAACTTATTTGGTATATTTCACCGACTAAACATGACAAATTTCCTTTTCGCAATTAGATGTTTGCTCAGAGAGTGTGAATGTGTTTTTCCTTCTGGCGTTCAACCTCCGCTGCTTTATTTTCAAAATGTCGGAATTTCACAAAACACAGTGAAAGAAACGGGCGCAAAATAAAGGTCCTTTTCAAAGCGCTCGTGACGTCATAGCTAAAGGGTTCGCATTTGATGCACAGTGACACGGTGAGTCATCCGGCCTCTGAATACGCTCATCACAAAAGGCAGGAGTGAGCTGTAATTGAAAATCTCTCCGATTTAATTAAGCAAAAAGAGACTTAAAGAAATGACCAGGAAATCTAAAAATGTCTCACTTATCGCTTGTCAAATCACTTGGTGATACAGAAAAAAATCATTATCAGAAAATAAATTTTGACTTAAAAACCTGCTGTGGAAACTCAAATTGCTGATGGCAACTATAAAAATATTTTAATAAAGCAAGAGACTAGACGATAGTGTCGCACTGACAAAGTTATGTCGCAACATTGTTACATTTGGACAGTACAAGAGATTTAATAGCCATCAGGATATGCCGTTAATTACGTTGTTTATTTATGTTTTTCCATCATTATTCTTTTGAAGAAAGAGGGCTGATCAACGCGAGCTATTAAAAAAAAGTGGAGTCGAACTAACTTGACTGAATAGTAAGGAGAGTGCGCAGAGGACTGGACACGAACAGTGGCTGGTGTAAGCGATGACTAGACTAGTGCGCTTGCGTTTTAGCGCCCGTATAAAAACTTTATTAATTGTAACTGAAAAATACTTTTTATCTAGCTTCACGCGACCTGCCGTACATGGAATCTTCTCCAATTTAAAACAGAAAATTGAAATGAAGCTAAAACAAAGTGATTAGATAAAGTAGGCAGCAGCTAATGGAAGAAGGATGAGGCACATCATAGAATTGAGCATTTTGTGTGTATGAAAACGCGCATTTGCGTTTTAAGGGTGAATTGGTGTGTGATGTCATGCAGTCGATGCATACGGCGGGTGTCTAAGTTTTTTTGTTTTCGTTTCTAAGCTTTTCAGAATAGGATATCGGCTTTCTTTACAGAATGCAGGCAGATTTGCAGAGGAATACAGCAAACTGAAACTCCCAGCGACAGTGACAAACCTAGACAGCGCCACAATTACGTCGATCAAACCGTAAATCTGATCGTAATTCGACTCGTAGATAAATCGTGGACGTGACTGATGAGAAGATCTGTGATTATTGCTCTCGTGACCCGTTGAATTAGATGAAATCTGCACGCACGCATTTCAGTCACAGTAACATCAAGGGCAAACTCCTCAAATACAGTTATTTCACGATCGGTTAGATTTGGGCAATGTGTTCCGTCCACTGTGACACTGAAAGAAGACTTTCCGTGATACACGGAAAATATTTTCCAGAGGAACATATCAGTCTGAATGGGAATACAGTTTATAACGGAAATTAACTTGAGCGTGCCCTTAGGGCTTTTCAGCAACTTATTTCATAACCTGTACATTTAAAAAGCCAATTATCGGGGCTTATCAAGGAGTTTCGTCTATTCCTGAAACCTCAATACCGTATATATCGATTTCTTCTGGAATCACTGCGATTTAATTTCTAAAGGAAACGAATCTCTAGAACCAAATTTTGTTGCATTGCTTTCATTAGAATATTTAGGTATGCTTTTTAACTTTATTTTTTTTTACACTGGTTGGCTCGTATACGCCTTTGTTACTACTTGCAGTGATCAAGATCAATACTATTTGAATTATGAAAACTAGAAAAGAGTGAGCATACAGACAGAGTCCTAACCTTTTCTTCATAAGATATGCAAATTATTTTCTGCTCTCAAATATAAGCCGCCAAGTCACTGAAAAACATTTAATACGGTTTTAATTGCGAATAAATGTTGCTGTAAGAAAATGAATACAAATGAGACAACATTTTCTTTCACCAAAGCGCAAACTATATGTGCAACACTCAGTCAACGTTTTCCAGATACATGTATTGCAGGTAAAAACTAATAAGGAGAGATCTTTAATCTTGTTTATCTTACTTGTGAAATAGATTCGCGTTAAGGAGATAAGAAACCCTTAACATACTGTAGAGCTCATCTTGGTTTATGCTTCATCGTATATATTATGGTGTGGTTCGAAACAAGACTTTGATTTTCTATTAATTTTTTTTCGCACACTCCCATCCTCCAGGATTTCGTGCAGCCATTTTTTTGCGGTTTTCTTTAACGCAAGACGGAATAAGCGAAAGAGGGACATCTCGTGGTCTATACTTTTAGCTGAACGTCTCTCATTTAAAGTACAGTAATAGCCCGCGTATAAGAACCCGAATTCTTCAATTTAACCTAAATAGGTTCTTATATATATGGTACTTAAAGAAAATTTAGGCTACCAAGGTTCTTAAAATAGTTTCTTATATTTTCATATGAAATTCATCCGAGTATGTGACAATCCAAGAGATTTAGGAGATAAAGGTGAACACACGGGCACGCGTACCATAACACGGCACGCTAAGCGTTCCATAATGAGATGGTCAGAAAGCTCTCTTTGATACTATAGTAGAGTACAGTACTTGCAAACACTTGATGAATTTTTTGAATGGCGAATACAATAAACATACATCGTGGTAGTTAAGCTTGAAAGAAAAAATGCTATTTCAAGTTGCTTTTAAATAGATGATGATCTTAATTCGGCAGTTTCTACCTATACACTTTTACAGCAACCGCACTGATAAGAACCTAACATAATACATGAAGGGGGCTTAAAATGAAAATTTTAGCCTAACAGGTTCTTATACGCGGGCTATTACTGTGTCGCCCGATTTCCATTTCCCTTCTCCCTTCCCATTTCTAGCGCCTGCCACGCAGGCTATGCATGCTATGCGGACCTATTAGATTGAGGGGCGGCTGCTGATCTAAAGGAGTGGCTACATAGCCGGACAGTCATTCTCGCACGTTCGAGCCGTTCGTGCAAATATTGTCAACGTGTCCTTCCAAGATGTTTCTTTATATTTTAAGCTGGATCTCCATGATCTTCCATGTCCTCTTTTTGACTCTAGCTTTAGGTAATAGCAGGTCAATTCATGCATTCTCGAGCTGTATGACCGTACATGCAGGCCGATGTCCTTCTCAGCCAAATATGCGTGGATGTTTACAGAAGATTGTTCTTTTTGTTGTGCAATTTTATTACAGCTGCAGCTCTCTTTTACCTGGCTGAACTAGTAGAGGAATACACAGTCCTTACAGCTAAAATAATCAAGGGTATACTAGTGGTGAGTAGGTCAGCCTTTGCACTTTTTGTATACTTGAAATATCTATCATAGGCAGCATCATAGCTAAGTATTTACATTACAGTACAGGTGTCTGTTGTGCACAAGCTCACTGTTAATTGCAGAACTCGTATAGTCTTGGATGCAGATGGAGCATGATTGCAGGACGCTTCATCGATCATGCTATGCCATTTTGATCGACAGTTCTGAAAGAAAGACTTTACAGCTATGTGTACATGTATAATTCAATTTTAAGTTGATTATCATGTTGGGCTGCAGCTGAGTTTGCAGCAGCTAAAACCTCGCTTAAAATATTTATGAAGTGAAGCAAAACACGCCAGTCTGCAATATAATTGCTGGAGAAGATGGAGAATTCTGTTTATTTATATGTAAAATAATTCTTATTTCAGTTGAATTATATCATTTGTACAACTTCTGATTTTTTTGAAATTTATTTTCATGTGTCCCTTTCATTTGCAAGGGAAGTTTTAGTAGGTAACGTTATTTGCATTTATGCAAAGGGTACAAGCACTTCCAATGTTTGGTAGAATTTCCAGTATACATATCGCACAACCATGGTTGCTTTGCAAAGCACGCACAGATTGACACATAATATCTAAATATATGACTCAACTTAAGGCAAACAGACTCGGCCATACTTAACCCCCAAGAGCAGGAGTCAAATGGATTGACTGATTATCTAAGGAGCACTTATAACCAAGATGAGTGTTTGACTAGAAAGAAACCTTTCTTTCCACTTAGATAAAGCAAGTCTACGCTGATTCTACGCTGATTCTAAACAGGAGCAATGATTTGTCAACTGGCCAATTTTTTTTGTCATGAAGCAAGCAACCAAATAGTTTGAATCTCCTAAATAATTATTGCAGTATAACAGCCTCTTGATAAAATTGATATATTGGTTTTGAGACAATCCCAGCTTTTCGATTGCTCCTCAAACTTCCCAAGTGCATCATAAGCTCTTAATGACTGGCCCCAAGGGAAACAGTGCTGTGCTTGCAGTACAAGTGGTAGTCAAACCGAGTTGTACTACCAAGATGACACGATAATAGTCTTTTTCTTCGCAGCTGACAAAAATGAAAGACAGTTCTTAAGTTGCTTTGCTGTCTTCTAATGCTTAACTGGAGAATTCTGGGTTTGATTTGACAGGAACACTATCAGATTTTGTTGTAAATGACACAACTAAATGGCTTACCTGGCGAGAGGCGACGGCGGTCGAAGTGCGAGTTGCCAAACGCCGTGACCCATTTTTTGTTGCCAAATTAAAAGTTTGAAAACACAAAATGTTCAACTTTCCTCTTTAACAATTATGTTTTTGCTGAATTATAAATCCCTTTTCTTGAATAATGAAGGCCTTCTCTTGTTAAAAACGTTGCCCAACTTCAATGACCTTTTGATATCAGGCTGACTGGCACACAAATTTGGCGCCGTTTCAAGGTGCATGACCTGATCATGTGTGAGTCGGAAGTTCAAGTTGTTGTTTCCCCAGAGAGTTTAAGAGTTTTCACCCATGGCACGTGACACGTTCTCCTCCAATTGGAAAACAATTGAGTTTGGAGGTATAGTGTATAACAAAACTCAATGATGCATAGTTAACAGCATGTTTAATTGAATTACAACATTGTCAATGGAAATAGTATATTATTTTGTCTTGCAAAACGAATTTGACTTTGCTCATACCATAAGAGCATTTTGCTGGGCTATTATGTACACTTAATATGTGCTGTGAAATCTCGGGATGGCAGATAGAAAAAATAACTTTACACTGATAAAATGGCACCTATAGCTAAGGCTTATATCATTATTTTATTTGTTTTCACATTTCGAAAGGTTAAGACATTTTAAAACAATGTAAACTTTCAAGTACAGCTGTAAGGGTATATTTGATTAAAACTAATCTTGGTCCTCATTTTTTCTATCATGATATTCAATTCACATTTTTAAACAGATCTCTTATTTTTCCTTTGTTTTTTTGCAGGTAACAACAGTAGTTTATGTTGGGCTCCTTGTGCTGGAAAAATTCCCTATCACAGTTATTATTGGAGGACTTGTCAGCAATGGACTTTACTTTCTTCTTCTCAAAGATTTTCCTTTCATTGAACTTACATCTCCTGTATTTTTAGGAGGAGTAGGTAAGATTCCATTACCATACATGTAGTTTATTGAGTGCTGGGTGTGGAGTTCTTATGATGTTACCATACACTACATGCACAGAATCTAGAGTAGTGAATACACTCTGTATAAAGATATTGTGTGGTTGTTGACCAAACATGAGGTCAAGACAAGATATTGGCCAAGTTATTTTTGTGCATGTTTATGGACCAAGATGGAGTCATGGTCCATAAACATACAAACCTAAGAATAAGACTGTCTTGACCGAACAAACTTGGTCAATAAAAGATTTATTATATGGAAAAAGAACACATGGTCTACGGGGCACAGTAGGTAATCCTGAGTGGGCAAGATATTGCCATCTTGCTCGCCCCGGTATGAAAACACAGTGCTAGAATTTTTAAAAATTTTTTTTTCAGTTCATCTTGTCAGCTCACAGGGCTGAGTTCCATATTAAATAACATTTATGACCTGGTGAAGAAATCTTGCATCAAATTAAATAGTTTTGTTATAAAATTAGCACATATCATTGTGTAACTTTAAGATGTGAGTTATGTGATTAGTTAGGTTTAGCAAGGGAGATTTAGTGGCCTGTTTGGTCAGTGTGTTGGACTTCAGATTGAGCAACCCCGAGTCAAGGGCTGGCCATGGTCATGTGTTGTGTTCTTGGGCAAGAAACTTATTGCCCTCACAGTACTTCTATCCACCCCCATGTTTAAATGAGTACTGGGGAATTTAATCTGGGGTAACCCTAGGATCGATCACTTCCCCATCTGGGGGCGAGGAGAGTTATGTACAAGCAAATCATGGTAGGCAGCTACAAAAATAAAGTCTTTGAAAATGATCCACATTTGAATGTTACCACCTCAGACCAACATTACCAGCTGGCAGTTGACTTGTTAGCTCATTTGTTATAGTCGAGGGTCCCCTATACTTTTTCTGTGACGCTTGAATGGGCATTTTTGCTTTGTGTGAAGCGTGAATGAGGATTTATTTTTTCCGTGATTCATGAATCTATACTTTTCCGTCCTAGGGAAACTGGTTTTCCATTTTTTCGTGACCCGTGAAATATTCATTAACTTACACGTGATTTGTGAACCAAAGATTTTTGGGGGAATAAAAAAAATTGACTTTTTTGAATATTTAGCATCATTAAAGCTTGTAAACTACACCAAACGTCTAGATGTAAAACTGAGCTGCTTATTCAACACGCCCGAACTAGAAAGGAAAAACAAAGACACGCCTGCACAGACTCCCAGTGCGGTTTTGTGGTTGCGTCGCATTATCAAAGCTTCAAATTATTGTCATGGCTTTTAGAGATTTACCACTTTTGTAAGATATGATTGGAGGCTTTCAGAAAAAATTGTTTTCAGCTAAGGCTGATTTTTTATGAGACTCCAGTGTCTTGAGTCAAAGGTGACCTCTGACAGGGACCTTTCTATATATTTCTGTGGATACCCACATGCTTCGAAGCGTCGTTTGAAGTTTGCAAGGCGCTCTTCAAATGTTGTTTTTGAAGAGTTTGTTTGAAGCAGTCTTATTGCTTTGCCTTTGATAAAACCTCTTTTTGCCCCGGGAGACTGGCACGAGCTAAAATGGGTATATTGAAAGGTTTCTGTCGGCTTGTAGTGAATTTCGATGTCCAGGATAGATTTTTCTATGTTTTTCTTTCCTTTGAACACCACTGTATCCAGAAAGGTTATTTCGTTCTCTGATATTTCAGCCGTGAATTAAGGGTGGAATGTGTTAGCTTGTTTTTTAATGAAATGATCCACTTCATTTCTTTTACAGTCCCAGAGAGAGAAATTGTCATCAGTAGAGACCTTAAGATCAAGGTTTGGCAATCTTACCACAAACGGCAAGCCACGGTTTGCGGTTAGGGGTTTCACGTTAGCTGTCTGCCCATATTTCGGACTAAGATTCGCGGGTTAAATAGCCAGCTGCCATGTTTGTTTTCATTCGTGCGTTCACTTCTGTTTTAGCTGAGAAATAGTCTTCAAAATTAGGTTTCCACGAAAAAGAATTCCATAGCTAATAAGCGAAATAGTTTTTAAAAATAGTATTTCCTCTCAAACGTGGGATTGTGATGAGGGTGAAAAAACCCTGCAGCAAATCACTCACTGCAAGAAAGTCGTCTAGACGTACAAACGTGAACCTCAAAATGCAAGCCTCACGCCAATGCACTGGTCACGTGACCTCATGAGGTTTGCGGTTTGCGGGAAATGCTGAAAAGCTTATTAACCTCGATCTTAATCTCTCTAATGTAACGTTTCCGTTCTCTTGGCTTGGTAGTGTTTGTTGAATTAGGATTGTTTCGATCTCCGCATTGAATATATTTGCACGAAAAGACATGCTTGTGAAAGCCTTGATAATGTGATGCAACCACAAAAACTGCGTTGGGAGTCCATGAAGGCCTATATTTTTTTTCCTTTCCAATATGATTTAGCCGTTGCATTTTGACGTGAAACGTGATTGCTCACTTTTTTCCGTGAACATGAAGGTGCTTTTTGCATTTTTCGTGATGTGTGAAAAGGCCAATTACTTATGTGTGAAACTGTTTTCAGAAGAGGTATAGGGGACTCTCATAGTCCTGGTGGTGTAGGAGGGAGAGGGGGGACGTAGGAGTACTTGGGTTTTCAAGTGACAGGGGATGCTTGCATGGGACAAAAATAAAAACTCAAAAATGTCCCTAGGGCTTCCAGCAAAACCCAAATAAATGTAAATATTGCACAACCAAAGCATGCATAGTGAAACATAACATCTAAATGTGTGACTATTAAACTAGAGGCAAATGGTTTGATGTTTAAGTCTTCTCAGATCTGATTATAAAGCAAATTACCCCTCTCCTGCATCTTCAGTGTTAAAGTTACGTGGTTAGCAGGGTAGTAGTTCCTGGTGTTGTGGTCTGGCCTTATCTCATGGGTTGGTGCTTCACCTTGGGTTAACGGTCTCAATCCTGGCAAAACCAAGTCAATGATATTTGGCAGCAGGCAAATGCGAGCAAAATTGCAATTTCACTCCCTTCCCTTTAAGGGTAAGGACATGGTCCCTACAGTCACTGCTAAAGACCTAGGTGTGATTTTACATTCTAATTTAACTTATGATGAACATGTAGAGAGGTTTCACTCTATTATCTGTTGAGTGGTCTCTTACAGGAGGTTCAAAGCAAGAGAAATTTCAAACTTTTAGCTCTAAAAGTGGTCTCAGCCGCTTACGTATAATCCCCATCAGCAACCCAGGTCATGGGTTCTAATCCCTTTCATATATGACTAGGTTTTTCACAGCTGCCTGATTTGCATAGTGAGACTATCATGATTCATGTAACTTATAAAAATAAATTCTTTGCTTCTTGTTAATATTTCTACAAATGGTGCTGATCAGACTTTCAAGTAGTCCTTGTTTAAATGGAAGCAGTACATGAAGTTCTCACAAGCTTCTAATGCATGGAATGGGTGGACTGGGTTGTTTGCAACTGTATATGATAAGGGGTATTTACTGGAAGAAAAATTCTAATCAAATCATGGGGAAAATTATTTGGTAACTTCTTTTTATAAAGCTAGTAAAACTAATTTTCAATATTTATTTGCAGCAATGGTATTTGTTAATCATTACTTGGCGTTTGACTACTTTTCATCTGTCTGGTATCCATTTTCTGAGGTATTGTTTCATTTTATTGATTTTATTATTGCAGTGCAAACTGTTAAGCCCCGGCCAAATGATCGCAACATCTCAATGCAACATATCGCAACGTTGTTTGCAACATGTTGTGTGTGTTTGGCCACCCTGCTGCAAAGTGTTGTCTTGTTGGCTCAAGTTTGAAAATGGTCATATCTGAGGTGACGAGCCCAAAGAGCGTCTGCGTAGGAGGCTAATCTGAGTCACAACACCCAACATGTCGCAACACGGTGGCCAGAGGTACGGAACATGTTGCATCCAACAAAGTTGCAATTTGTTGCATTGGCATGTTGCAATCATCTGGTCGGGGCTTTATGTGTGATAAGCTGGGTGCAAAGAAAAGCAGTTTTCGAGGCTCACCTTTTTTTGATTTTATTCTTTTCAGATCCTAGCTTACTTCACAATCTGCTTATGGATTCTGCCATTTGCTTTCTTTGTATCATTATCTGCAAGTGAAAATGTGTTACCAACAGCAGCTACAGCTCCTGAAGATACAAGAGGTACATGGACCATTCAGTGACAAATAATAGTTAATTATTTGTACATAAAAAATTAATATATGTAGATCTATAATATGTTGTTGTTTAGACCATGGAATTCAGACAATTTTTCACTCCCTCTTAAAAACATGTGTTGTTACTTTTCAGCCCAGTGAATGGTCAACTTAAGAACCTGATCAAATGAGTTCTTTGTCTTCCAGAAAAGGAAAACAAAACTTAAACGTTTATTTATTTACCTCCAACCTCCAGGATAAGTGAAGGTTGACCATATATCTACATTGTGTATGATAATCATTATGAAGTTATAGAATGAAACCCATTCCTCAATGAAGGAAATTTTCACTTTTCTTTTCTTCACAGAACCAAGCTATGCCTATGCAGGTCAAAGGTCAAGTCGCAGGCATGGACTCCTAGCAGTGTTTAATTTCTTGTCCAGGAAAACAGAGGGATATTTACCAACAAGAACAAAAACATATTGAGCACCTTTTATAAAATATATACTGTATGCTTGATCCATGTTCTTATTTCAGAAGTTATATCCAAATTGGTCAGTGTGCTAGAAAACCTGCTACTCGTAGTGCAGAAATGGCGAGATGTGCTTCACATCTAGGTAGCTGAGAGTCTAAGGTCAGCTTAGCCTAAATGAACAGATTTTCCTGAGTACTAGTAATTACCTGAAAGTCCCTCATAAAGGATCGAAGATTGTTCAAGCTTGGCGCCTCCTGTTTGTTATAGTTACCCTTATTGACAAACGCATCGTTTTATTTTCAATTTAGAACCAGCAGTGTTGCTATTAATTTTTAGGCTGTAAGAATCTTTTTTTTTCGTCATTTAACACGAGGCAGGCTGGTTACATTTTCTGCAGTTAAACCTTGTGTCTGTTAAAGATGAAATACATGTAACAACAATGATATTGCATGTAAGGAGAAATGTAGACTCGGAAAAAAATCCGAGTCCCAGATGGGATTTGAACCCACGAACCCTGTGTAGGAAGACAATCCGAAGCGATAATTCAAAACGCGTTTTACCCTTTATAATTTTTTGCAAAAAAAAAGAACAGCAAAGATGCTGCCTTTAGGTGTACTGTACATTATATGAACATACAAAGTTCACAGAAAAAGAAGTAATATAAATATCAAAGTTCTGGGTCATGAGAGGTTTTTAAGTCTACTCTCTTGTTCAGATCATGCCTTCACATCAGTTTTTTTCCAAGCGAATTTCAATAAAAATGAAACATTCCTAGTGCAAGTGTAGTCAGCGTAGAACGTGTTGCGATTAGTTATCCTATTGGCTTGCTTGAGAGTGCAGTGTGGTGTGCAAGGCGGTGTGCACCTTTGCCAGCTAATAATTCAGCTAATATAAATTAAGTGAGAAACATTTTCTGTGTTTCTATGGAGTTACAAAAACACGATTATAACATAGCCTTAGCAAAGCGCGCGCTCTGATTGGCTCATACGCCCGATCCATTTGCCCGTGGGTTGCACGCTGACGTCGGTATTTTTAGTTTTTATCGGCAATTTTGTTCATCGATGTTAACACTTTCTCTAACGGAACGGGGAATGCTGTGGAAACACCTGTCCAGCTGCAGACAAGTGTTACCACAGCTTTTATCGATAGATTTATCAGCATGCCGGACCTGCTACAAGCAAATGAATGTAAATTCGTTGAAAAAAAATAAAATTTTGAGAAGTTATTACGGGACCTACATCAGTACATACAGGCATACACCAACGCTTTATTGAGCATCTCCAAAAAGGACTTCTCAAGTCAGTCAAGTGTTAAGCATACAGAAACTATATAAACTATTCACAATACCATCTTGAGAACTTATTTGACATCATATTACTGATAACGCGTTTCTTAAAAAAAACAACCTTGGTGTCTGTCTGCTTTAAATCCTTGCTAAGGTTGTTACGTATATATATATTTTTATTTTATTGCAACACACAAAGAATAGTTACGGTAAATGTTTTACCGTTCAGTTTTCTTTTTGTTTAATTTTAAGCTTGAAACTGTTCCAAACCAAGCGATGACTATTTTTCCACTTCGCTAGTTATTATGGTCGTATCTGCGAATTGTGAAATTTTTACTTCTTGATCATTTGAAGTGTATGAACCACAGTTTGGGTTTTGGTGTATCTTAAAGGGCTATCAACTCCACTGCGAGAATAAACAAAGACGGGCTAAACGGACACTTTAACTCCTCTTGATATTTCGATATAATTGGTCATAAATCCACCATTCGTGACAGACCTTTGTACGTTATTGTAAAGAATAGAAACACATTTTTCCGAAATTAAATGTCTCTAAAGTTTTTAATATGAAGCTCAACTCTATGCTCTGCTAGGCGTCGAATACCTTTTCAAAGTCGACAAACAGAAAAATTCCTCAGTTGAAATTTTTTAGTATCCGAAAATTCCATTTTATTCATGCCTATGTATCTGCCACCATGATAAATCCGGTTTGGTCCGTATGAATCAATTTCGGTAAAAGTTGTTCCATTCTCTTGGCTAGTACTTTTGAAAGGAGTTTATAATCAACATTTATAAGCGAGGAGATAGGACGCCAACTCTTTAAATCCGTCAGGTTGACATCACCTTTAGATAAGTATTAATTTATTGTTCCTCTTTTCTGCGTTATTGATAAATACCACTAGCACCACCGAGAGTGAAGTCATTACAGCCTAAATAGCGTAAAGAATACAATGAAAACACCGGAACTAATTTTCGACACCCGCTTGGGCGCGCAAGAGGTCATTCGACTCGTCCTCGCTATGGCTCTCCGAATGTAGACTATTCTCTTTTTATACCACAAGAAAATAATGCAACTCTTGCCTGGCTGTTGTAGAGAGCTGATAGAGTACAGTGGATCAATAAGGCCACCTTCGGGCCATGGAAAATTGGTCGTCAGATTAATGTGGTGGTCGTACTAAAGGATAATGACTGCGCTTTTCTTTAGGTCAGAATAAAGTGGCCTTAATGGCGAGGTGGTCGTATGAACGGGCTGGTCGTAAAGCGGGGTTGCACTGTACAAGATTACTCTGATTAACACCAAGGTTCAGTCTCAGTGCTGAGAAATATGCACTCACAACTGCCAGTGACCTTAAGACCGTTTTTTTGTTTGGACCTAATTCCTCTTTCAGTACAACTTTCATGGGCTAAAAGGGGAGCTTTCACGTTTGCTCTCGAGAAAACAGTTTCCGCAACGTATCGGGAGGAAAAGCTATACTTCCAATGTTACCCACTTGTTAGTACTTTCCTGACGACGGTACATGGACTTTAAACAAGGTAATTCCATTTCGCGCTTAAACGAGCTTAGACCTGAAGAGGGAGAAAGAGAGCTGAGGTGAAACGAAGAAGATAGTTTGTAGGCAGCGTGAATACTTGGTTCGTAATTCCTTGTATTTTACTGACAAGAATGTGACAAAAGAAAATAACACCTGGATCAGCCTGTGTTTTTATATTTATGTACAGGGAAAACGATGAATTGCTCCTGTGCAGATACCGCAAAAGCGGAGACATAACATTAACATTTTGTTCAGTGACCGATTTAATTCGTTTTAACGACTAATCTGGAGAGAACTGAAGATACCTGCGCCTCTGGGCTGAAACAGAAACAAAAGAACAGTGAGGAAGTAAACGAAGCATTGTTTAGAGGACTTATATAGAGTTGGTGTTGAATTCCTTTACTTCGTCAAAATTAAGATCCACATGCAAATAACTAGTACGAATATATCAATAAATTGTAAAGATACATGTGTTATTCAAGAAAAAAATGCCGTCCTAATTATTCAAGAAAAAATTCCAGAGATTTCGCTACAGTCACTGCGGTGCCAAAGATCCAGCGAACACCCCCCCCCCCCCCCCCCCCCCCCCCCCCCCACCACAGCCCCCCCACACACCACCTTTTTTTTAACTATGTCATAAAAATATATATTTCCTT
>Ga0126343_10000368_pt1:0-2500 | contig 16618 bp, 8 predicted proteins | sample Cyp2metagenome_FD_92531 | JGI IMG/M metagenome (GOLD analysis project Ga0126343, IMG submission 92531) | Coral microbial communities from Lord Howe Island, Old Settlement Bay, Australia - Cyphastrea 2 metagenome | ecosystem: Host-associated > Invertebrates > Cnidaria > Coral ...
CTATTTGACACGCGAACGCCAATTGAGTTTAGATTTCTAATTTTCAACCTTAGCGTTCGACCAATTTTGCCACAGTCGGGGCGAAATTCGTTTTCCTTGATTTTCTCGAATCTAAAGCGTTACTAGCGGAAAAAAACTGTATCACATTTCATATCTACCTAAGGGCTAACCGTGGACGAAAATAGAGAAAAATTGATTTTTCGACTTCTGCCGCTAAATTTGAATTTGACTCGATTTTCGGTGACATTTGCTCTTAATTCGATTTGTTTCTTTTAGTGTCTTGACAGGTTACAATGGAACAATCTTTGCATATGGCCAGGTATGACCAACAGTGCAAGAGTAGTTTGTCCAAATTACTTCAGTTGGTGATGTCATGATTTCAATCAAATATATAATGTAAGATCTGATTTAAATAGGCCATTTCCAAATTACTTTTAGCCTCTTCCTCAAAGCGAGTCTTGGTGCTCATCCTTTAACATAAAAATGAGATTTCATTCGCATGCAAGCTAAAACTCATTTTGATATGAAAGGATGAGCACCAAGACTTGCTTTGAGGAGGAGGCTAAAAATAATTCGGAAATGGCCTATTGGTCTGGGTCATTTGTAGTGTTAAGTTCAGCTCCCAGTCAGAATAACCCAGATAAATCTAATTCAAGAAGTCTCTACCAGTCTTGTGTCAGCCAGCAAGAATTGCAAGGAATCAGCCAGGGTTTTTTTGCATTTTGTTTTTAAACCTGGATTTGCAATGTACATGACTGTGTCTGAGGACATAATTATGATAAATATTTATTATCCAACTAAAGTTGTAACCATTTTGGCTGGACAAAGCACAAAGATATACCTCTAGTGAAAAAAATACATTTCATACCCCCTGGTTCAGGTCATTTGTAAACTGGATAGCTTTCTGTACTGGATAAGAGTTACGTGCTTGAACTACTGGGCTCAGGATGTTGTGTTTAAATTTGGCCACAAGTGACCGCAGATGTGTGAAAATTGTAGTCTGTGGCTATCGTCAGATATTTGTTATATGAAATTCTGAAGGCTTACAATGTATATAGGAGACCTTTAATCAGAGTTTCAGAGAGAATAACGTTTTAGTAGTTATTTTATATAGGTTACATGTATATAACATAAGTTAGTGGTAATTTGCAGTACATGTACGTGAAATTGAAATTTTTTGGTTTACCCACAGACAGGGTCTGGTAAGACATTTACAATCACAGGAGGTGCTGAGCGATATGTTGACAGAGGATTAATTCCAAGATCACTCTCATACATCTTTGAGTACTTTGAAAAGGTTAGCTTGACTGTCATATTCATATTTCTTTAGCAGCTTAGTAGCTACATGTACCCAATCATTGAGGACAGTAAAAAGTGTTCATTGGGCAGAGTTTGGGTGTTGTTAGAAGTTGTGGTCACCAGTAAAATTTGTAGTGCATGCTCAGAAGGTTTATTTCAATTAGTTCATGCAAAAGGCTCTTAACGTAGATTTTACTGAGTGTAATATACATGCACATGTAAGTCTGGGGCGAGAAGTTTGATTTACGAAACTTATACACTGTACACATGTACCTCCTTTGATTTTTTAGCATCCAGGGACAGTGTTCACTGCTCATATTTCCTACCTTGAGATCTACAATGAAAATGGTTATGATCTTCTGGATCCCAAGCATGAAGCATGCAAGTTGGAAGATTTACCGTGAGTGATCAAGGTGCTTTTTAAATACTAATTGGGTAACAGGGATAAATTTCTAGCCCTTAGATTTTTGTTTTTTTTGTGTGTGCCAGTCCCTGTAGATTGCAGTTAATTGTGAATAGGTATCTTTCACTCATTTCACAAGAGACTAGGTATTAAATGGGTAGCCAAGTTTAATTTGTGGTTGCATGATCTCTAAAATTATCATTATATTACTAAAAAGTAATAATGAATTGGATAGTAAGGTCAAGCGTTAGGAATCAAGCAGTTAGTAAAATGACTTTGGTCTTGTTCCACCCTACACCAAGTGCTAGAGTCACTCACTTTCTGTAAATTTTCCTGATATACACTGTCAGCTCCAAGTACTGACTTGACAAATGACAACTCTTGACAGAGACAGGCATCTATTATCTGTTTTAATACCTGCCTTGTAAGTAGCAGTGGAAGAGCTTTATTTAAAGAGAGAGCCAGTTGTTGTAGAAAAAAGTTAGCAATACTTGGAAAGCCAATCAGTCCATAGCCTGAGAACACAGAATGGATTTTTCAGCTTTTGTTTCACACTGCTGAAAAAGCGGGAAATTGGTCTGTGTTCGCAGGCTAGTCAGCCCAGAGTCTTGCAAGTGGTGAAGTGGTCATTTCCTGTACCTAGATGTAATATGCAACTGAAACTTGACTTCTGCCAAATCAATTGGTTTGTTTTATCAATGTAGGAAAGTGAACCTGTTTGAAGACAGTGACAATAATGTCCATCTAAAGAATCTTTCTCTGCATCAAGCCAGTAATGAAGAGGAAGGTGAGAAGCAT
>Ga0126343_10000368_pt1:7500-16618 | contig 16618 bp, 8 predicted proteins | sample Cyp2metagenome_FD_92531 | JGI IMG/M metagenome (GOLD analysis project Ga0126343, IMG submission 92531) | Coral microbial communities from Lord Howe Island, Old Settlement Bay, Australia - Cyphastrea 2 metagenome | ecosystem: Host-associated > Invertebrates > Cnidaria > Coral ...
AGCGTACCGCTAGATTTCTAGTCATGTAAAAATCAGAGTACACATGCAAGATTGCATTAAGGCTAATTAAAGGATCTCGCTAGTTTTAGTGCTGAAATGTAACTCGTAATCTATCTGAAAAGGGATTGGTGAAAAAGCTGTATTCTCTTTTATCCTATCACGACGTCAAACAAACTAAGGTTTCTTCAATTTTCCTACGCTTACGATTGTTAACCCTGTTTTACCTTCCACCCCACCCTCCCCCACTGGTCTCTGATTGTTTCATTCCCCTTGTTACCTTCATAGTGATTAGATCTGTAAATCTGTAAAGTTATGTTATTTAAGGCCATTTCTGAGGTTCCCTTTTCCTCTGTATTAGAATGAGTCTTCGTGCGAAAATGTATGAAAATGTTTTGTATGTAAAGTATTGTATTTCAGTAGCGCGTATTTGGGTTCCTGCTTTTCGATCGAAGAACATACATTGTTTGTAGAGTGTGTTTGGTTTCGCACGCTTTAAGAACGAAGAATATACATATGTATGGTGGGTTGGCACACTTAAAGAACGAATAATATACATATTGTGTTTATTTAGCTCTTTTGGGCTCCCACTTTTTATGCAAATACAAATGGCATACCGATCGGCTGTCTACTTTTCCATTGGTACCGATTGGTACCAATGGAACCAATCGACAAGTACTTTACGCGTGGCCCTCGGTCTTTAATATATGCAGTTTACAAATGGTACACCAATCGACTAACAACTTTTCCAGTGGAATCTATTTGTACCAGTGGTACCAATGGCACCAATCGACAAGGCTACTTTGACGAATGGTGATCAGTTTACCAATGGTACGATTGGCGAGGGTGTTTTGACGATTGGTATCTGTTTGTGTGTAATGGACATGCGTGCATGAGGTAACTCGAAAACGGCCAATCAAAGAGCCGGTAAAAAGGGCGGCAAAAAACCTTCCAATGACAGGCGTAGGAAAAGCTTGGCGTAATTTTTGGTCGGATTTATGTTCGTTAGGGAAACAAAATGTTCTGATTTTTCCTTACTTGCCAGTAGGACCCCTGCAATCGATGGCGTCCTTGACAGCAGCTATTTGGGAAACCACACTGAAGTGAACAAGCTGAAAGAACTGATCCGACAGCGAGATAACGAGATAAATATCCTTTATCATCGGTTTGAAAAGAGGTATTGGTATAACAGATGGCTGTGTTGTGGCTGCATGAACTGGTTAACTCGAGGATCATATGTCTTACTAGGCTCCTAAACACCTATTAACTAAATGAAGTGCGTTACTTTCTGAAAATATGGTGTAAACTGAGATATCTCTGGGATGCTCCTGACAGAAAATAGATATCAGTGGAATAATTCAAGGAGATCAGCATTGCACTGTCTTCACAAACCTTAAGAAATTGGGGATGATGGAAATTATTTATAGAGAGCCAGTGAGACTTAAAAGCAGTCGCAAATATGAAAAGAATATAAGTATTGAACTAGATATCATGTTCTTTGAACAAACTTTCAAAACTTTCTTCCAAGTTTGTACGGCTGTATGAAAACGGTCTCCACTCAGCCATGCAAACGGTGCAGAAGTTGAAATCTTAAATGCATGATTTGGAGGATATTCACAGTTTTCCTCTCTAACCTGGCTAGTAAGATGGTTGCATTGTCGTCCGCTCTAAGTTTTTTGATGACGGGTAGGTCTCTCTTAATTGCAAACTGCAAGCCTACTGGTATTTCATTAATCTTGTAATAAGCCCTATGCTATAAACCGGCATTTGACCTTTCGATTCTGAAGTTTGATCGGTATCTAACTTCTCCTTAAATAAATTGCACAATGTCAAGCAGACGGGTGGCGAGATTAAAGAAATTCATCATCGACACAAATTCTCAAAACGTGTATAAAACAAATATGTGGCGATTAGTATGGAGAATTATGATACTGTATCAGTCGTTAACGTAAATAAATTAATAGATCTCTCATACTCAAAATAACCGCTGACAATAACCTGTAGTTTGCTTAATAAATTAAAATTTGTGATCCGATCACTGAAAAATAACAATACAGGTTAAATATATAAATAAAATGAAAGTTAACTATAACTGTACTTACTAACAGTTTAACACAAGTAAAGTTTGCATGTGATGTAAAAATCCTAACGAAAATAGCTTATTGCTATTAATAAATTATCTTTATACAGATAAGCTCTTGAATTAAATTAAAATAAAAAAACCCGATGTTGGGTAACACGTTGTAGTAGTTAAGAGGGTGCAAAGTTATCGGCTATTGTAAGTGGTACTCGACAAAACTGCTTGACACCATGATTATAGTAGTGACTGCTGCGGGGACGTTCGACAAAACAGCTTCAACCTGTCACTGCAGTAGACAAGATTGAGATGAAGCAAGCAAAACTAACCTTACAAACTGTGTTTCTCAGGCTAAACTGGGAAACGACCGGACTTACTAGTCGCATCGCTTTGCTAGCGAGCGGGACAGTGGACAGCTTAGGGAACCTGTTTAAACTGGAAAAAGTGGATGAGAGTTTAGAATTGACCGCGGAAGACCAGCACCGCCCTCTCACGGCTGGACACGGAGAAGAAGAAGAAGACGCTTTTATTGGGCAAATGGACCGAGAGGCGATGCGTACTCTCGTTAAACTCTCCGCCGATGTAGAATGTTTCACTCTCAGAGAGCTGAAGCAAATTCACAGACGTTCTCGAGTAGCTATTGAAGCTGGAATGACCAATAACCTACACATTCATAAGCACATCATCAAGCTTTTGGAGAGTCACGTTGTATTTGACTCGGAACGACACAAAATGCGCAGGCTGGACATCGCTCAAAAAGAAGCGATGGCTAGTTATAAAACAGCCTTGGAGCGATGTTCCAGCTCACATAACAAACTCAGGGATGCCGAGAAGCAAAGAGTGCTGGCTGAGGAGGAATATATCGAAGCCATGATGGAACTGAACCGAGCAGAGCAGGAGAAAAAGACGGTTTTATCCGTGATTGAAACGCAACATGGTGGCAGAAACCGAAGGAGAACGACTTCGATGTAGATGGATCAACAATTGGGTTGCGCACCACACTACACTGTAACCGGCTCTTTATTAAGTGCATGTAAAAACTATTTTTTTAAGTAAGAGATGCAAGCGCTGTAGCGCGGTTTGCAACGCTGCGAAGCTGTTGCTAAGTCCATGTGTGAATGCTCACCGTTTTTTTCTTGTTCTTTAGTTCTATTCAGGCGAATTTAATTGTCAGTCAAGATTCTTTTCTAGTTTGTCCAGAGTCTTGATTCTTATATTAGTTGTTATGAGGCAAGAGAAATTAACTACTAGAGTTTAAAGCGTTCTTGTGTCTGAAAGGTCATTGTCTGTTGTACGAAAAAAGTCGCAAGTTGAAGATGTAAATAAAATAGTACAAAAATGCTCTTCAGAGTGCACCAGTTTACGTACACCAAAATAATAATTATGACCAAACTGGGGCTAAAAGCTGAAGAAATCCAGGCACTTGACGTTTGAAACTATTTAAGTTTTTCATCACGCTATGTCGCTTGACGCAGCCAGAAATTCTTGCCAATTGTAACCTGGTGTATAATTCGAGTAGGCAATAGGGTACAAGTTGTCGCTATACTGATTTCATCGGAGTAACAATAAAATTCGTCCTAAAACACGAACAATAAAACTGCTGGCTGTAATGGCCAGGAAGTAATTAACATGGGACTTATTATGGCCTTGTGTCCATGGACAATAAAACTATTCTATGGAAGGTATTCAAGGTGAATGTCGTAATTCCCGTGAGGACACATCAACAACGAGTGAAGTATTTAAAAATACAAGTCTTGAATTAAATGAAGTATTTTTTAAACTAATAAAAACATAAACTTGCTAAACGTATCGCTAACCGTAGCTGGAAGGAGATATAAACTTGGTTTTGTAATATAACCTATGGAACAAAATAAAACTGAAACATAAAGAAAGCTAAATGCTTTTATTTCTTAAGTCTTTATTACGACTGAAATCGTTGAATAAAATACAGACTCTAAACATAAGGGTCGCATTCCCGCTCAGCTTTGGTCTTTGTGCTGTCACATCTTCAAATTGTCTTTGCTGCTTTCCAGCCACTTTTTTAAGTCAACTGAGGATCAATTGAGATTTGGTCAGTTACACTGGTAACTATCAACATTTCACATTTGAATAACGGGACATGATCAAAACCCTATTAAATTCCAATCTTCTTTTTACTACCTGTTGTTGAAAGCAGGGGAAAAAAAGAAGGAAAAAACAAAGAAAAGGAAAGTAGAGGTTTTTATTCAGGTTGTAGTAAAGATAATTTTTCAGTCATCTGCATGCACCTTGCACGTGAATTCCACGTGTTTTCCGCTCTGATTGGCTCTGTCGTAGCAGATTTCATTGGCGTATTCCATATTAGGTAGCGCTAGGGCGTGACAACTACTCAGCCATGATGCTCAATAATTCAAAACACGGCGGACAAGTTTGTTTTGTCTTTTTTTTTTTTTTTATTGCCCAACGTTCCGTGAAGTGTAGAGTTTTTTACCTTTATTGATTTTCCTTTATTTCCACTGTTCAGTTTAATTGAAAATCGTCTCAAGCGAGTAGCATTTCGTTGTCCATCTCGTTAACCACATATTCTTTGCACTTTGGTTCTGAAATTCTGGTGATAAATCAATATAATTACTAGTTGATGATTGCCTGTATTCTCATTACCTGCCTATATGACAATATATTGATCCTGTAAGGAGAAATCTGAGGTTGATCTCTCTTTGAGTCTTGGTCAAAAAAGTCTTGTTCGTGATTTGTCTTCGGTACTTCTCTACTGTTTTTCTACCTCGGAAACAAATATTATTTGTTCTGGCATTCTTTTTTTTTTTTTGACAACTAGATTTACGATCCGAAAAGCTGCATTTTTTCCTGTCGTCGCTTCAAAATATGGAGAACAATGGCATCGGTCGGACAAAGCAATAGGCTTGAAATGATTGAAGCTTGACATTTCACTGAACCAGCGAAGGCTTACACAGTATGGATGGATAGCTGCTCAACTGGTGGAACATGTGACCCGTCGTCGGTTACCGTGAATGACTGGTGTTCGTAACACTTGGTGAATTTCTTAAAGCACAGTCTTGCGATATAAGCTTTTATAGTGTTTCGTGGATAAATTGCTTTCGATTTTAGAGTAATTCACTCGGAAAGTTCTAAAGTGAACTACAGCGGCTCGATGCTCATTTAATTGAATAACCACGATTCTCGCGATACTCTGAAGTCATTTACTGGCTAAACTGAATCTGAAGCAAAGTGATGAATATGAAATAGAAATTTGAACTATTAAGGTTCACGTTTTCCAGACCACGCAGAATTTGATCACTTCACGTTGTCTGCGAAGGACGGCAAAGAAATGTACCAAGAACTATAACGTACGTGCACAGACATTATGTTGCTGATCAAGGCTTTTGTTGAGTAATGTTCCCGTTGCCTTAGTGGTTTTCTTTTAAACTACCTGTTACTGGTTAATTTAACGCGTTCTCACATCAAAATGTTCCGCTGGTTCTTTCCGGATTTCTAAATAATTTTTTGACCTGACCAAAAAGAATGGCTCTCATTTCAAACCCTGAACCCGCTACTAAATTAAAGTGTGAGTAATTTATTTCTCTGCCCGAAACACTTGTTATCCTTTTGCCAGCTCTGAAATTCACGAAACGTACCAACACTGGCATGGCATTCCTCTGAAATGCTGCTGTTGCAATTCGTATGTGAAGATGTAATGGTGTTCTCTTGAACCATAACAGAAATATCCGTGAATCCAATGAAAGATGCTTTCACGTCGCGAGAAACTTTCACGTCGCGAGAAACTTGATCCGTTCGTGTAAAAAACACGTGTTTGTTCATAAATCTTTCTTGTGGCCGCTCAGTACATCTTGTAAATCAGGGTTAATTAAAGATAGGTCGTGTCAATAAGTTCAACTGCATTGTGGGATTTTGAAGGAATTTTCAACCCACGTGATTTCCGCCCTAGTGGAACTTTATTGAGTGGTGGGTGGGGATAGGTTGAACTTGTGTTTTGTCAGCTTTCTGCAAGTAGTTAAACTAAATTAGTGTAAACAGTGTGTTTGATTACAGTTATGGCTTATGAGCTTCATCACGGGTGTCGTATCGTGAAAAATTATATCTTGTCAAAGGCTCGATTTTTCAAGTTTTTTCTAACTGTAAGGTTAACGTATATCGCTTCATATCATACCTTATCAGTCAATATGCAACCTTAACCACCGTTCAGACATCTTAGTAGGCATGCTGAAGAAGGAGAAGAAACGCACCGCTGACCTGGAGATGTCCGTAAAACAAGGAGGGGGGAGAATCCCAGACGGGACGGGTGTGGCACCAGACGGTATTAGACGGAGCACTAGTCAGCCCCTGAGTGATGATTCAGAGAGTGAACTGTCCAACTTGAGATCTGCGGCTAGAACACGAGTGAAGGACAGGCCCTCTTCAGATACCACTGAGGTTTACACAAATAACTCTTGTGTTAAGATTGATCTGTTACTCAGTAATCGAAAGTTTGATTAGCTAAGCGTACTCCCGCCACTGACTCGAATTTCTGTTTTCTCGTAGAATCGCGCGCACCCTCAAGCACTCGGTGATGATGCTGGTGATCACAGGCCCCCCTCTGCTTACAGAAGAAAGCTGGGTACGTTACGTAAATAAGTACTGGTCACGTTTGAAATTGAATACAAACCTAAATGTAAAGTGATCTTTGTGGATGGGATGGGAGTTCTATACAGTCCCTTGCCCACCCCTCAGTAGAGGCTGTCAGCTTGCCCTAGGTATTGTGAGAGTTAAGGACCTTGACCAAGATGCGACACAGGGACGCCTGCTAGGGCTCGAATCCGGACTGATTTAACCTGCAATAGGACATAAATCTCTCAGGGGTAATTTTTAGTCAGGTGAGATGGGAGTCACATTTCCCAGTGGTCGATGAGTAATCCAACGAAGTAGAAATTACGGCCTCGTGGTAGGCAAAAGCCCTGAAGTCGTAGTTTTTGTTCGTCAGTACGAGATGATAAGAAAGGAAACCGATTCATCGGACATTTGACACTTCGGTTTTATACCTTTAGAGGTGTCTCGCGTCAAATAAAAGCTTATAGAGCTGGCCATCAAACTTCTCGGAGAATTTTGAAATAAAATGAATTGTCGAATTTTTCACTGAGGATCTCCAAGTGGGTAGTGTCCGAATCACCTTTTGAAAACTTATAGTCAAGGGGAATTTGTTTTTTTCATTTGCCCTGAAATGCTGACAGTAGCTAGTTAAACACGTCTGCGATTTTTTTATTGCGAAATACTATTTCTCCGAAAGCGATTTTTGTATAGTCAATCCAGATTTTTTTGTCTAGCAACTTTTCACCGCGACTAAATATGGCAAAACGCACAAATATTTTAGAGTGCTTCGAGTCTGGAAACTGAGGAACGAATTAAACTAACCAAAAACAAAATTTGCTTTGACTTGTAGCTTTCAAAAGGTGATTTGTGCGCTCGCATTTAGAGGTCATGAAATATTCAACAGTTCAAATCCGGACGCGCTACATGGCTTGACACCTGACGGTTTACAGTAACCTTAATTCACTCTTTTCCCTCACAATTTAGACGAAATGTCAGTTGGACGTAAGGAAGCTTTTGAGACTTTCCGGCGAGACTATCCTCACAATGATACTATAGAGGAGAATAAAAGAACACTCAAGCAAAGGTTAGTGAATGTCTAGGCGTGATTAGCTCCCCCTGTCTTGTCACCTGTTCCGCATAGCAATTTCGTTTGACCAATCATGGGATTAAAGTATCTGATCATCAGCTCACCCGTGTAGTAGGTGCAGGTGTTACACGCTTGACGTGAGCGGTACGTGCGCGAGTGGGAGAGCCTATACGTCGAAATCGCGTAAACAATCAAGGCGCAAGTTATGAATTGCTTTTTTCTAAAACAATGGAGGTCATTGAAAGATCTTTTTTTTTTCTTTTTTCCTTAGATATGCGGAGGCCAAGAGACTCGGAGAGCAAGTGAATTCATCACGACAAAAAATAAGTAGGTCCTTCTCAGCGCATATTTCTGTCCAAGCAAACGCTCGTCACACGATTGTGCTTCTCTTGACTCTGTGACGAATCAAAAAGAAAGCCTAGCGCCTGTATGTAAAGTTGACGACTTTTTTAAATTTCAGATTCTGTAAAAGGTCAAATCGAACAGCACAGAGTTCGTCGCTCAATGCAAGGTACGGTGTATGAAGTAGACAGGTGAATTTTTGCGAGTTTTAATTTTTGCGAGTTTTGTGGTTTTTGTTTTCCCACGATCTGCAAAAGTAAGTTCCAGCGAATAAAAGTTACCGCAAAAGTTTTCTCCGCAAAAGTCTACTCCACTGGAGAAATCATACATACAAACATCACAAGTAGAATATTGACTCCAATTGTTCGAATCCACGAGACTCGGAATTTAAAAAAATGTACAAAGTGAATATGTTGTACAAAGCTTTGTTCGAAAACGTTAAAATAGTTTTGCGAAAGATAGATGATTACTCGTCCTTCACTCTAGATGTATTAATTTGGTAGAACGTTCTGGAAATTATTGCGCACAAGAGAACGCTTTCAATCATGAACAGCTGTTTTAGTTGTCCTATTTAACTCCAGTTTCTTGTGGTTGGAAGGTTTTGTTAATGGCACTGAAGGAACAGAGGATGTCGATCCCGTGGAACAGAACTTAAGACAAGCTATTGAGGAGGAAAAAGCAAAGTAAGTGTTAGAGAACTTCTGGCTGATTTGCTGATAGTGAAATGCTTCTCATCTATTAATTTTGGCCACGAAATTAGCATAAAATTGATGAAAAATCGAAATTAATTGTTAACTAAGACAGAAAATCACCAAAGAGATAATAATATGCGATAAAGAAACAGGGATGGTTAAGGATGGAGAAGATTAACTCGGATTATTATATGGCTAGCTCCGCGAGCGGGCAAGATGAACCAAATCGCGCGCTGTGATTGGCTACCCGAGCGGGCAAGATGGAGCCAACTTGCCCGCTCGGGACTACCCGCTGTATCCCGCATGGAAAATTTCCCCGAAAGCCATATAATAAATCCTTTA
>Ga0126343_10000369_pt1:0-12500 | contig 16613 bp, 7 predicted proteins | sample Cyp2metagenome_FD_92531 | JGI IMG/M metagenome (GOLD analysis project Ga0126343, IMG submission 92531) | Coral microbial communities from Lord Howe Island, Old Settlement Bay, Australia - Cyphastrea 2 metagenome | ecosystem: Host-associated > Invertebrates > Cnidaria > Coral ...
ATTCCTTTCGAATATAACGCTAAAATCAAAAGAAAAGAAAAGATATATTCCACAGAATAAAGAAAACAATATCCGTAACATTAGGTTGTCCGTGTATTAATGTTTCAACAGCCTTCACAGGTTATGTGACTCACGGCTACCTTTACTACGGCCAAGTGGAGATCTGCGTCTGGTCACCGACAAAACAACAAAAACTATACCACAGGTAGATTATGAACCGCGCTCGGCCCATGGCTGCGCGGTTAATAATAGTCTGGTTCTCTCTTTCTATCTAAGTGATTATGTTGTTGCAACAAAATTCACCAAGATCTACTGAACAAATTCTTTAGAAAATGAGAGGAGCCGCATCGTGGTTAGTACATCTTTAAAAGTTTAGCCTAAATTTGTCCAGTTTCTCATTTGGAATCTGTCATATTTTTCAATCTTTACTATCCTTGTTCCTTTATGGTTTATTATGACTTTGGTGTTTTTCTATTGTTTTACTTAAATATATTTTCAGCTTTCTGTCAATTTAAAGGTGAATTTGTAGTATTACACATACTTGAAATAAAAATTTACAGGTAAATTGCTGAATTAAAAAAGAATGTATAATTTATTGTGTTGTATTTAGGTTGTTGCTTCTGTTTTTTCCTTAGACTTGTCTTCAGGAATATTTTTGGGTGGGCCTCTGTGACCACATATGCTTCCTTAGTTTATTATGCAACCATCATAATAAGGAATGTGTTTTAAAACTTGTTGCAACAGTAAGGCATACAAACCCAGCCCTGTTAAAAGAGGCCTTTGACTCTGACAGCTAGCAACACTGTACCACAAAGTCAACTGGTTTATTGATTAAACTGGATACAATCAAAACATTCTCTCCAAGTTAATGTTGGTCTTACATGTAAACTGTGTGCATAAACTAGAGAAACAAACATTTGTGTGCTGATTGAAACTCCACGCCAAACCATGTACAATGACAACCAAGGTTAACACAAAGTGCTACACAGCGTCTTTATTTATTTATTTATCATGTACAATGACATCATGCCAAGACATCGAAGGATGGAAATGTGAATAGAGCAATGACATCAAATGAAAACCAGGATGATAATTTAAGACCTTGCAGGACTCCCAGGGGAGGTACTTTAGGAATTTTTGGGTGGGGATGTCCAACTGGGACCCTGGAACCCTTAGCCTATACCAGAGCTAATTCTGCTGAATTTCGCTACCCTATAATGGTGTAAACTCCTCAAATCACTCCTATCCAAGGCTAGAAGTTTTCCAGAAACTGATTTTTTACTGTCATTAATATCCAGAAGCGTTTTATGATAGTCATCTATCAACACTGTTGAGGCCAAGTCTTGAAAATTTAAACTTGCCGATTTCATTTTTTTAAATGTTTGTGAGTAGCAATTCCTGGCTTTTTAAGTGTCGTGAAAAATGATACCCTATTCTGGACCAAAACGCTCTGATTTATGTACCCAATGCTAGAGTAAACTACTTGAAAACCATACCCTTCACAGCGCACATACCTATATAGCCCATATATATAGTCATTTCTAATCTTTCACATACATTTATTGTTGCCTAATTACAAATTACCAAAAGGTCCACAGGATGTAAGCTCCCTTGTTTTGTTCTTGCAGTGGTGGATCCAGACTTTGAGCTAAGGAGTGGGCCCTGTTCTATGTTTTACTATAGGTTGTGTTCCTGACAGTATGTTTAATTATCTTTAGTAGTTTCATAGTGATTTCCTTCGATTCGACATGCTCCAAGTAAAATGTAATAGCCATACTCTCGCATATAAACAAGAACAAAGGTGTGGCTGACTAGGGCCCTTAAATGTCAAGTATATCGCTCTGCCTGTTTCCCAAAGAAAAGCAAAAAAAAAACGCAATTACGAAACATCAATATTTGAAAACCTGGAAGATTCGATTCTTGCAGGGATTTGACAAGCATTTTCCTCATGAATGTGCACGGTCGAAGCCATTGCTACATATCTTCAAGAAAATCTTTCAACGATTTGCTGCCCGTAGACAACAAGCAGACGTCTTTCATGCCAATGGAGGCAGCGGCTTTTGTAAGTACGATGCCGAGAACTTGTGAACAATTACTTTTGCACTGCGATCACAGGGATGAAATATGGCCGACCGAGTCGCCGGTATAGGTAAAATAGCATTTTTTGTGACGTAACAAATTTCCACTAGGTTGCGGCGGTCGCGTCAGCAAGTTTCCAATCCAGTCGTTTTATAATCCATGGTCAAGCAATCTTTCCTCAAAAATCGGCATTATCCAGAAGTAAGCTTTTTTAACTTGAATGTGACAAAAAACGGTGAAAAAGTTGAATATATTATCGGCTCTTCGCACTGTCTCGTTTTGTTTTTTGTTTTGTTCTCTTTTGTAGCCTGCCGAGGTATTTTTTTCGTGTAAATCTCCTAAGAAGAGTTCGAAAAAGATGTTCCCATTTATTCAGGCAATAATTCTGGATTTTTTTGACTGAATTGTCGGTTTGTGTTATGTTCGTGTTTTCTGTTTGCTGTGGGGACCATCGCTTTCTTTGTTGAGTCAACAAGGTTAAGTGAAGTCTCAAATAGCATTCTTCTTAATTCTGGTTTTGTTCGATTTTGCTGAAATTTGAACACGATGAAGCTGAACTACTGCTGATGTGCGCGGTAGGTATTAACGTTAAAGAGATATATCACTTCGAAGTCAGGGTTTAAAATAATTTTTTTGCAAAGCGTGGGTTTGGCGTGACTTTGTAATCATTTTTGTTGACCTTGAAGGAAAAAATATCGCGAAAAGGTCATTTCATCCACGATTAAAAAAACAACTCCAACAAGGCGTCGGACGCCCTCTTTCAGGCCAACTAATTATTACGAACAGTGTCTACAATTGAGTAAGTGAGCAAGTGACACATTTGCATATCGGAGTCCTCGCAAGAAACCCCGGCGTTTAGAACTACGCTTTGCGTATCCACGAGTTTAGAGTTCTAAGTGCTTGAAGCAAAAATTAAGGGTGTTTCTTACAGGTTGCACTGTTGTTATGGCAAAAGTGTTATATAAAATGGGTGAATGCAGCTTGCTTACCAATAATTAGGCATTTGTATGATACCATTTATTGTAACATCACTTGTTAAACAGTGATAGTATTCATCACTGTTAGAAGAGTGCTGAAATGGTTGTCAGCCTCCTTAAGCAACCAATACATACAATGGCTCTTGGCAGAAACTTTGGAGAGACTGAGTGCCAACTTTTGGCACTAGCATTTCTGGGATGATCTTTGCACCAAACATGAGCTACATGTAAAATATATAGATTCAGCCAAGCCTAAAAGCAGAGACTATAAGAGGGGATACAAAGGATAATACCTGTATGCTAATAAGACAATGATGTGCGTTAAAAAAATACAAACAAAAAAGAAATACAAACTATTACAAAGTACAATATATTGGGCAGGTAAGTTGCAAAAAAGAAAAATAATTAAATGAACATAAGAATTAATTAAATGAATTATTAACTCAACTAGTAAGCAAGTGAAATGAACAAACTGAAGTCTTTCTGAAAACTTTTTGTTGAAATTGTCAGGGGTTATTTTTCACTGTTATTTGTTGTAAGTATTTAATTTGTTCTTACAATCAGTAAAGCCTGGTTTTCACCAGCGATGCAAGTATAAGAAAAAGAACAAGCGGAAGCATAATGCTCCGTTTTCACACAACGCAAGCGAATGCAAGCATAAGCGCAAGCACAAGAAAAAAGAAAAAAATTGATCCTTGTGCCTGCGCTTATGCTTGACTCGCTAGTGAAAACCAGGCTTAAAGGAAACCTGTCTTCGAGTGCAACATTGCTGTCTTGGATAGTACAAAAGATATGATACTTGGCCACCACGCCGAAATACTTTAAAATGTCTTTTGGTTACTATGCCAACCAAAAAGGATATGATATGTTGACTTCTACACCCAAACAACTTTGAATTGGCTTAATTAGCAGCTTAAGTAAATGGCTTGTAGATTCTATGTCACTGAGAAAAACTGTGGTATCATCTGCATATTTACATAGTCGTTTTAATTTCATGGTCTCCTAATGTTATTCCTTTGATGGAGTTGTGATTTTTGATGGTTCTAGCAAGAAGGTTGAGACCGAGAACAAATACAAGGCCTGACAGAGGACAACCTCGTCTCACCACATGCATTAAAGAAAAGAAGTACACTACAGAGCTGGAAATGGTGGAGTGTATAGTCCTGAACTATTGTAGAAAATTTGGCCCAAAGTTGAAGAGGATGAGAGCTTTCTTTAAGTAACTCCACTCTATGGTACCGAAAGCTTTATGAAAGTCCACAAAAACTGCTACATCAACAGATTTTTTTAAAAAATAAAATCCAGTTTGGTGGGGATTTATTTTTTCGGTCAGGTACTGTTTCTAAACGATTTGCTAAGATGTTAGTGAAAATTTTGTAATCAATGTTCAAAAGAGACACTGGTCTAAGATTTTTAAAGAATGGTTTCATTTTTATTTCTCGGGGAATAAGAGAGAATCTGCTTTGTCGTCGGGATATCAGCAAGGAGCCGTTAGTGAACTTGTAGTTAAAACTCCCAACAATCAGCAATATTAGAACCAGGATATTTGGCTACAGTGAATTCTTTTAGGGCTATAAAGGCCTCAATTTCTGTGATCGGTTGACTTTTAAACCTAGGTTAGCGTTCACAGGCTCAGTTCCGAAAAACCCAGCCCTTATTACAGGAAGTTAACCTGGTGTGAACTCGTGATCCAGTCCAAAAGCCGATATGTGGTTGATCAGCTATTAAACATGTGAGCTTAATGAGCTCAAAACTTGAGCCTGCAAAATAGTCACGTGATACTGGTCAGCAGATTTCTTAATTTGACAGGTGTCAATTGACCGTAGAAAGGATAACAATAATAAATATATACATGTATGTTATTCTTCATGAATAAATTCATAAGTTGCTCTTAACCAAAAAATCACAGACAAGTTTTCCAAGTATGAGCCACTTAACTTGGACGATGGATTGTCCATAACCAGGCTGTATTTCAAGCTAAGTGGCAAACTAAGTGGAACTGGACTGGCTAATTTACAACTGAGGCAGGAAATCTTTTCAAATGCAAATAACATACACCTATTTTTAATGACATTCCCCCACATTAGCCTCAGTTGCAAGCTAGTTCCAGTCCAATACCAAGAACACGAATATGGCCCATTGACGGCGAAACAGAGATCGAACTGAAAGAAAACTTTTTTTTTGTTTTCTACAATCAGCTTAGCTTGTGTGACACTAGGTTGTGACAAAACAACCTCCTTGACGTCATTATTGTGCTGTAATAGCTGTGGTGTAAATTCAATACACCACTGTCATAACACCATGGCTTTGGCTGACTCAAAGTTTGACTATTTTTCTTTGTAGTGTATTCAATTTGAATAATAAAAATGTTAACGCACTCATTGCTTGTGAATTATCGGGATTTACCAGCACTCGTCCACTAACAATGAACTCGAAATTTTCAATACCGCACTCGGCAGCCTCGTGCGATATTGAAATTTCTCGTTCATCGTTAGTGAACTTGTGCAGGTAAATCCCGATAATTTACTCGCAGAGTGTGTTAACCTGTTATTATCCCACTAATGGCATGATTAGTCACACAAGTACTGTAAGGTTATTCACATAATAATCACTCAACCCCTTTATCATCAAAATTGACCCTTTAAGACTTGCAGTTTCTGTTATTTGCGTCAGTACAAAATGTATTTGTTATTTTCTCTCATGAAGTCCCTCATAAGACTACATAAACTTTTCATTTTCAAGGACTTATGAGGCTTGTAGGAAACATGCTCTTTATCTACTTGGTCATAAGGGTCCGCCAGATAATGGTGACTTGCGTGACTTGTGTACCTAAGAGCACTCTTTACCAAGACTTCCTTACATGTACAGTAGGCTGTGCTTAATGGCCCCTTGATTGTAATAATTAGTTAAAACGGTAAGGGTATATACTTACATAACACTTCCAGACTTAACCAATCTGTACGTCCATCACCAAAATCATTAAATGGAGTGCAGCTGTAGTTCACCTGCTTTCTCCTCTCACTCACTGATGTTGTGATAACTGAGACGTCACTTCCATTTGTGATATTAACAAAATTGTCCTGGTTTTTGTAGAATCGATATTTTGCGGGTGGATTGGCGTCTGAACTGCATCTAATATTGAAGGTTTCATTCACAACAACTGACCTATCGCTTAAAGACGTCGTCAGATTTGTGTTTATTGGATGATAATCTAAACACAAAGATAAATAATGTAAGCATAAGACCACGTCAACAGGTACAAAATGCCAAGCAAATCGATTACATTGGTTTTGTAATTTAATTACAGTAATTTCACAGTTTGTTGATGACACCATCATAACAGCGGAAAATGTTGAATCACCCAAACCTCATTAATTTTACTGATCTTGGATAACTTTAATAGAAGTAGTTTGGATTAAAATTACATAAGAAAAAGACAAAAGCTAAGACAACACAAAAAAATTGAAGTTCTTGGAGTAAATCTATCCTATAATGCAAACAAATGTATCAAGGAAGAGTATTGTATTCAAGAAAATGAAAACAAAGTTGAACTTATGGCTCTCAAGAGATCTCACAATATTCAACAAGTCTGTACTGGCAAAAGCTTGACATACATCACAGCTAGTCAATATACAGCATATCCATGCTGATTGTTCCAGAATCAGTTGACGAGACTGTTCAAGAGAACCTTTTTGCCTTTCTATGGAAAACATAGGAAAGACGAAATAAAGAGTAGATATGTATAACACAGTTACACCTGGCTTGGATTGGTAGACTACTGAGCACATCTGACAATAAATGGAAGGCACTCCCTATTTATAACTTTCGAAAGTATGGCAGCTTATTATTGCTCCTCAAATGCAATGATGATGTAAAACATTTGAAAACAGGTCTATCTTTCTTTTAGAGAGATCTTCTTCAGTATTTTCAAGATCTCAAGAACACAACTAACATCTTTGCACAGACAATGCTACCTTGTTTTTGAAGTCATGGTTCGAAAGTGGAATTGTATCAGTAAAGGATGCGTGCTTAACTCGGAGGGTAATTTGTTAGCATATGAAGAGCAACAAATTTAACATTATCACAAATTATATGCACAACTTTCATTCATTTCAGCTATTCAATCCGATTTGAAAAGGAGAGTAGCACAATGTTTATACTTGCTGCTGGCCTCTCTTTGACCGCATCCACTCCATTAAATAGAGTGTGTAAATGAAACTTTAGACCTTGCTGAAGCATGCTGTAAAGATTATTACCAGTTGTTCAATTAAAATTATTACAGCCGCATTGTCCCAAGTGGAATGAAAAAATAGCAGGAGAAATTGAAATATTTGTTGATTGGTTTAATAAGTTTCAAGACATATAATGCTTTACTAGAGGGATAACAAACTCTGTCAATTTTGTTTCCATTTTTTGTATATAACAGTTGTTACGAGGAGAGAACTCAAACTACTTCATTCACAGAAAATGATAAATATACAAGTATTGCTCTTAAGTGATGATTCAATAGAACACACCCTTAATGATTGCAGGGAGTCTGTAAAACTCTTTTCACAAATTTTATCATGGTTTAATCACTGCTAAGATACTGCAATAACACTCTTGAATGACAAAAATCTAGTACATCAAGTAACTGATGTGCTCTCTGAGACTCCACAAGACGCAGGCTGCATTTGCTCATAATTAATCTTGGTCAAACAACAGATCCATTCCTCTAAACATCTTTAGAAAGAACTGTCTTTAGACAAACTTTTAAACAAACTAATTACTCAATGGAAATAACATAAATGTACTCAGTATTGTATTTTAACTGTCTAGTTTTTTTTGTGTTGCATTCAAAAACGTTTGTAAGTAATGTAAGTATTGTAGGCGACGTTTGTATTGTAAAGAGTGTCAATAGTGTAATTTATGTTAGGATTGTACATTACAATCACTTAATGTTGTAAGTAATGTCAGTAATTGTAAAAAAAAATGCTAAAAAAAATAAAATAAATAAATATACTCAGATGTGATATTACTTGCTTAATAATGTACAAGCAACAATTTCTGCCCTCTGATTGGCTGAGAACATGTCAATTAATCCCAAATTAGTGAACACTGCAATAGCCCTGCACACTAATGATATCACAGAAATTTAACCACCAGTGTGACTCAGACAAACAAACCATTCCATGGGCTACTTCTTTGACAGCGACATATGGAACAACGGCGCCCATGAGCTCATTCACGACAATTAATTTAGCAATTTGATGGCCTCTCTAGATCAAAATGTTGGAGAAAAGCCACAACATGTACCTTGGAATAATAATGATACTATTAATACAGAGTTTGAAGGAGGGCAGTAAACTATGATGGGCTTCTCATGTATGAAGGCTGTTTACGAATACACGAGTTACCTCCATGGTAGGAATAAATATTGTTGCCTCACAAGAAAACCGGCAACCCGGAAAAAGAAATACCATAAAGAAATACCATAGATCCGACCCAATTCCTTGCGTTGCCGTGATGAAACTGGCCCGCTGTCTTCGCATATAAAGGAAGTATTAGCCTGCGCTATTTATGTTTTATCTATAGATCATTTTCACGTGACGTCATCACTTTCTAAAATCCTAAACTAAAGAGCGACCAAAGTTTTTATCCTCAGCAGGTATAAGAGGCAGTAAATTTTTATCTGTTTATAATTTTACAGCTCAATGGCGTGCTTCGTTTCGAAACCAGAGCGTTTTGAAATTCAGGGTTATGGAGGTGCGTGACACAAGTCTATGATCGAGTTTGTTGAAAAAAATATACTTATCTCATGATTTCAAGCCTTTTTAGAAGCTAGATTATTAGGAAAAGGGCTTACGTAAATGCTTGTTTGTTCAGTACTGATAACTAGTCGCCTAGATAGCCAATTGCAAAGTAAGTTTCAGATGTTAACACTATATTCTGGCCGCCATATTGGTGTACCACAGATGTACTCCAACATGGCGTTTCCATACTGGGCTCTGTAAATTTCTGCGAAACATTTCAATGAATATCTGAAGTTTGGGAGAACACACAGGCCTAAAACTTGGAGAAGTGACTTATTTAGTTGTCTTCTATAACATCAAAATTTCTTAGCTTTTTCCACTGGATGGTTTTCGATTTACTTTTTTATTGCATGACAGTGAAAACGATCTATTGCACCAAACATATGTATGAAATAATTATGCAGTACAGGTCTACTCACAGTCACAGATATGTTTATTTAGTCGGATGAACAGGGCTCTATTGAGGTCTAGGTCCTCCAAATTGCGCAGTACGCCTGGTTCTGCCATGAATTTGGAATTGTCTCAGGGATACTAATTTGTCCTACTGTCATTTCATATTGGTTTGAGCAGACAGCTCGGGTCGTCAAGTGTGGGAATTTCTGGCAATGAGTCAGCTGCTATGTCTTCTCTTCAAGACCATGATAAACAGCAGATTCGTTTCTTTGTAATACATTTCTCTATGAAGTATTCTGATCAGCTAGTCGCAACCGCTCGCTAACAGTTCTCAACATCCAATTCCTGAAGCATGAAGGTTTTGGCATCCGTCTGCATGTCACTGCAGCTTTCAGTGTAATGTACCGGTCAATTCCAAAACCACCCATGCCCTCGGGGGCGTTTGACTTTTTTCAAAAATTTTGGTCAAATTCCCCGCTATGTTGCCAGTTTAGATGGTCAAATGCCCCACCCCTTAGAGCTTTAAGAGGGTCAAATCCCCCACCCTCCAAGCACGTTAAAGCAACTGTGCAAAACTTGTTTCCACGAGTAAAACCGTTTATTCAAATGTACATATTCTGTAATACACAATTGGCTACTGTTTGGATTAAGATTTGTGTGAACTGCAATTTTAATGATAATAGAGTAATCTGCTATATAAAAACGCAACAAAATTTCCAAAGTCTCTCAAAGCTATCTTATAGAGGTTCTTAATTTAAACAAAAATTTCATTTTTAGAAAGTCCACATTTAATGGGCTTTTTAAAATGCTCTCAAATGCTCCAACAAAACTGTGAACAAAATAAACTCTATACTTAAAAATACGGCGATTGATCATTTCTCATATTTCCTGATGCCGTAAACATTTTATAACGTCAGCAAAGCTCGCCCTTTTATACAGAAAAAATTTTCAGCCACTACGAAGTTCTTGTGAAGCTTGTCTTCGTTCCATGCTTTAAACAACGGCATATTCCTCGATATAACTATATAAAACGACAACAACAGAAAAAGCCACCTGGAATCAACAATAGCAATGACCTGTGAATGTGGCTCATGTGTTGTATCAAAGAATTGCGAAATCCTTTTGTTTCTGACCACTGACAGATGTTTTGACACGAAAGTCAAATGCCCCACCAAGCGGACCTCATTTTGGGTCAAATTCCCCACTGTACGGAGCTCAACGCGGGTCAAATGCCCGGGGGGAAGGGGGGGGGGGATGGGCAGTCTTAGAATTGACTGGTACATAAGATCCTCGTGCAATTTGTCTATTCATTCTCTTTTCTGAACACCTTGAATCTGTTTACACTACCCACAGCAGCAGTGTTTGCTTTCTAATATTATTTATGCTAATCAAAAGCCTAGCCCACCAATAGCTCATTTTTTTTGCCTGATCATCTGGTTTAGAAGACTACGTGCTCATACAAAGCCTTCTACTGGATTGCAAATCTTGTCTGAGTCATGTCGGGGGTCTCTGGTGATGAAATCTATTTTTAGAAACTGTGCGCGATGCTATTTCACCAGTGCAAAAAAGTGAAATTGAGTGCAAAACAGTGAAATTGAGTGCAAAATGGTGAAATTAAAAATGACTGACAGCTCCGACAAAATTGAGCTAGGACAGGAGGCTCCTGGCTAGGACAAACAAAATGACACACAAAAATGAGACGAAGATTTAAACTCTTTACCTAAATTTAAGTACAAAGACTTCATAACAAAGCAAAATACAAAGCTCAGCAAAAGTAACCAAACTAGCTATCGCAAGGTGTGCTAGGTAAAAAACATCCACAAAATCTGCGAGATGAAAAACGCAAGTCAAACTTAGATTGTTTGAATTGAAATGCGGGAACTGATCGCGACGGCATGACAAAATCACAGTCGAAAAAGTCAATTTTAAACGTCCGTCAGTACTATGAAACAAAACGCGAGGTGGGACCCAACAAGGCGTCCTAAGAACCTACCATGTCGTAATTTGAAGATGAGAGGTCAAACCATTCCATGTTTGCAAAGGAATAAAGCTTAGAGATTATATAGTTCACAAACAAAATGCGACAGACGCAAATCTAACCTGTACAATGTCCAGTGAAGAAGTTTAAGTCAGGAAGCAACCAGATGAAGCTAATAAATGCCCTTCAGTACGGTTGTTACGAAAACTAAGATCCCAGAAAATTAAGACCTAAGACCGGAAAACGAAGACCCGAAAACAAAGACCCAAAAACGAAGACCCCCTTATTTTCTTTATTAATTTGCCCCTTAGTTCATCTTTGTGATCAAAGACCGTTTACATTCCCAAACTTATTGCCTATAAGCACTGTGATCACTTTTGCTTGATTCTCATTTCTCATTCATTGCGGGCTCAAGAAGAGCCCACAACCTAGTCTGCACGCCATATCTCGATTTTGGAGGAAATTTGTTCTGCCAAAATCTATCGATAAATCCTCGTAAACCAATCAGAAGCCATTTAAAAGATTGCGCCGAGACTGCACGTGCGAGAGATCTTCCAAGCCAAAGTTTTGCATTATTGAAGTGTTAATGCTCATTTAAAAGATTGAAAATGGAAAGAAACAGTTTTGAGGAATACTCAGTTCTCAGTATGGTGTCAAAAGAAGAGCAGCAACCGATGAAAGCTTGGCACAATTATTTTTTCACCTCGATTACGTCTTTGTTTGACTCAATGAAGTAGCCACGGTCGCCCACAACAACACAATCCCACGTTTGGGTAAAAAAAATCACAGAAATATTACCTCAGAGCTATACCTTGAATGAGAACATTAATTCCTAGCTTTCCTTACGTGATTTAGACGAAAAAATGACCTCGGCAAGCTAGAAAAGAGAACGAAAGAAAAACAGAACAGACAGCGCATATTAAAACAACCCTTGAATTATTCGGTGTTCGAAATGGAAGCGAAAAAAAAGCTTGCTTCTGGATAATTTCACCCTTAAAAGCTAGCAAATGATCCCAAATTACTTTCTGTATCCTTACAATGTCCTGTCTTGCATCTCTGAAAGATTTTGCCTCAATTTTGAGGATTTAGAACTAGTCTTGCTAGGAAAACCAGCTAGCGTGGCGTTGATTGTTTTATCGATTATGGCCTGTTTTAGATCTGGCAGTATTTTTGTTATTTTTGCTTTTTGTTGTTTTCTTCATTTATTCTGGTAAACACTTGAGGCATTCAAAATTTTGTTTTATGTCTGTCTATTAATACTAAAATGGCCTTCATCATCTT
>Ga0126343_10000370_pt1 | contig 16608 bp, 8 predicted proteins | sample Cyp2metagenome_FD_92531 | JGI IMG/M metagenome (GOLD analysis project Ga0126343, IMG submission 92531) | Coral microbial communities from Lord Howe Island, Old Settlement Bay, Australia - Cyphastrea 2 metagenome | ecosystem: Host-associated > Invertebrates > Cnidaria > Coral ...
AAATTTTTGTACTGTAAGCTGGGAGGGGGGTGTGTTTGTGGGTGGGAGGGGGGGGGGGGGGGAAGCGGGGGGCAGGAGAAGGAGGGGGGGGGGGGGGAGGGGGGGGGGCAAAATTGAAATGATGAGTGAACGTCCAAAAATTCCAAGAATGTCGACTTCGTCTGCATTATGACCGCGTTCTTTGATGAACGCAATTACATGAATTACTCGTCTCACTAGATCATAACTGCTAGACTTATAGACATTTTAAGTTATCTGTTTCTCAGTTTGAATTAAAATTGAATATTTCCGTTATTTACATAATTTGAAATTATCCCTTGTTGGGAATTGCACAAAATTTATATCTTTATCCTGAACCCATGGGAACCACTAAAGACGCGCGCTATCCTGAAGCTTAAACAATATATAAAATGATTTCTTAAGTTTCCTTCAGTGATGCAGTGTTATCTGAAATCGTGTAAATCCAGTCTACTGATTCGCGGATAATAAATTCATTAAAATATAGCTATCCAAGTAATCAATGCCTCCATCTTGCCTAGATCATGACAAAAATCGAAGTAGCTCTCCTCGCATTGTAATTGAAGGGGGCGGGGGCTCCTAAAAATGATCAAAACTTGAAACAAAGGTTAATAATTTGTGATTTCATTGCACTGAAATTTTGGATTTTTCTTGTTTGGTTGGGTTTTTTTTCTATTTTATCTTACGCCTTGAAGTTACACCGAGACAAGAATTTTCCTTCCTTACCAGGCAAACTTCGAAACCCGCGAGGAACTCTATCTTTTGACATCCATGAATTATTCCTAAACAAATGTAGTTATTGTTTCTTAGTATTAGCTGGTTTCTTAGCCTTTATTTGACTTGTGGTATTTACTCTTCAAAGCCGTTGTTACCTAAAACCCCATACTTCGTTCGTTAATCGTATAGAGGGCATGCCTGTTGTGTTAATTTAGTTTTTAAATGTTTGACCCAAAATACATCACTCAAAATTTGATGAACCTTTATCCATTTTCTCATATTGGTATATTTTCACTCTTTTTTCAACAAAATTTATTTATAACAAACTATTAAAAAAATTCATAACGTGAATGGATTTGAAAGATCGGCATTTCTACAGCATAACTTGTTTTATTGCTGAGACCAAGAACAACCAGGACAAAAAAAAGAGCCTTTGTTTTGCCCTGAGAAGAGATGAATGACTTCATTCATATGTATACAGATGAACAGAAAAAACTACCACCTGACTTCATAGCTACAATTTTTTTTATTTTTGATGTCATCATTATTCCGAGCCTTTGTTTTGCCCTGAGAAGAGATGAATGACTTCATTCACATGTATTACAGATGAACAGAAAAAACTACCACCTGACTTCATAGCTACAAATTTTTGATGTCATTATTCTGCGCTAACAGACTTTAATAAAAAATTTGCAGAAGGCTGTTAAGATTTCAGCCAATCAGCAAACGAATAATTTATTGTTTAAATACAACGTACTCCCACTGTGTGTAAACAGTTTTAAGCTAAAAATACGAAACACTATTGATTGCATTAGTAATACTTAGCAATTGACAAGCTGTTTCTGATTCAAAGAGTCTTTTATCATAACTCAGTGGATGAAAAATTACTACTCATGGAGGATGGTTTTTCTTTTTCAGTGCTTCCGTTGCTGTTCGTGTTCACCGCCTGGTCTGCTTGGCCTCATTGCATCACCGTGGCGAACCGGAGTGAGTAACATCTTTCGATTTGCTAAGAAACGATAACGTTTAAAAACTCTTTGCTCCTTAGTATAATCGACTCGACTTTTAAAAAAAAAATTAATCTGGGAAACCTTTCCACTGTGAACAATGCCATCGATCTTTACACCAGTCAAGTTTAATGGACAGCAACTTAAGAAAAATTATTGCGGGGGAAACTAAGGTTGGTCATCTTTCGCTTAAAATCGGTTCCGACCATTATTTCAGGTTTTATAACGTAACTAAACGCTCTTTAAATAAAGGCGCGGGCATCTTCATGAAACGGACAGCGGACATTTTAAACGCTTTTAAGGGTCTTTTGAGCGGAAATATAGTTAGATTCTACTAATTAAATTTTCTAAAAATGGTCTTATGCTTGACATTTCTGTTTTCTAATCGTGTTTCATCTGTCAAGTACCCTGATAATTAATTTTAAAAGGCACACATGTAGAATGCCAAATTTACGAACCTCCAAAATGACTAAAAATAAATCGAGATTGTGGTTTCGAAAAATAGAACTATATGCCATGCTTTAGGAACATCTGTGTTATCTCAAGCAACCAGAGATATTTTTCATCGAAAAAGTTTGGCTGTAGACTTAGATAAACAAACAGAGCGCAATTTTAAGACGAAAGTCCTGCCAACAGAAAAAGCCCTGGGAAGGGTTTTACGCGTTAAACATTAGGGTTATGGATGGTTAGCTCTGTTAAGGAAGACTACAAATGGTTCGAATTTGAGTTAGGTTGGGGGTATCCAGGTATCGAGAGCTCGGCAGTAATGCGATTGCAAACAAGGGAAACGACTTTTATTTCGGGATTTTGGTTGGTAGATTCGAGAATTCAGTATTAAGCGGTAAGTGATTCAGCTTTCTGAGAATTTAAATTAATTAGATAAAATTACATGAGAAGACGCAACTGATTTCCTCTGTAAGTATATCCTCCCGCGGAGATTGTTGTCTTGCGGTTGTGGGAGGCGTTATAATCTTATTAAAGCGGTTTCAATCACTCTCATCTCACTTATCGTCGGCATCTGGAAAGTGTTGTTATTTAACTAAGAATGGTTTCCCGTGACAGAGGTTTTACATTTCATATCGTGAGCTGCAGCCTCGACCAAAAGCGATCCCGACTTGGTGCTAAGGAACGGACTTTATTTTTCGCCCGCGGCATCCTGATTTTAGTTCGAAAATACCTCGGTGTGCCCTAAAAGAACGTGATTGCATCATTAGTGCGATACAGTTTTCATGTTAAAGAAAAGAGCGGCGGTAGCAAATTTTCAGATAAATTTGCGCGATTGGAAAATGGATCCTGCCTTGCCGACTGCTACAGTTATCTTTACAATGCTTTGGAATTGAAGTGGTGGCTTCTTCACTTGGTTTGCTGGCCATGTTGGCTCGCCATAATATTTGAGAGCGCTCTTCAAAATATTCCATGAATGACCTGGATATTTAATTTGCTCACAGTTCCAAAAAGGACATGGTCAAGAACAGTTTCTCGAGTTTAGCTGGAGGAGAAGTACCGTAATAACTTCCACTTTTAGTGGACCCCTTCATTGGTAGCCTATGTAGAGCCATACCCACCCCCTTCATTGGTAGCCTATGTAGAGCCATACCCACCCCCTGGGGAAAAAAGCGGACGAAGGGAACGTGTTCCCTCTCCTTTTTTCCTCGGGGTGAATACGGCTACACGTAGGCTACTTGATTGACAAAGGCCGTTACGGCATCGCCATCGCTGACCTTGTGTTTCGAGATCTTCAGTTCAGTTTATTTCCCCGCTGAGGCACCTAACTTACCTTTTTTGCCAGTGGGGGGCATGGGTTGATTTTGCTCGGAGTAGGGTCAGAAGTCAGCTTTGGTCAGCTGACATGCCTTTTTTTTTATTGAAAGGACGAGATTGTATCGCGGAGCGACAGTCCTATAAGAAGATGATACAATCAAGGGCAAATTAGTGTAGTGTGTAACCAAGAGATTCTGTTGTCATGCCAGCAATGGCACTATTAGGCTACACTTTAGGAGGCACACCCATGAGTGTAGTATAACAAATAGATTCTAATGTCATGCCAGTAATAACACTATTGTCAAACAGTTCCACAACCTGTCGAATATGCAAATAATGCATTTACAACAATAATGGTTATGATAACTTTTTTTTAGAGCCATAAGCCATATACAAGAAACAAGAGGGCTCTCAGAACAGTCTAATGTAACTCTAAACAAAAGTCGTGTTTAAATAAAGGATTGTTGTTGTTGTTGTTGTTGTTATCCGTTAATGGGTAAATTCTGTCAAGTTAAAGGCCTTGAGTAAAATCAAGTTGGATGAATACTCTTACGGATCAGGATGGGCGTTTTATGTTTATCGTCTTGTGGCAAACAGCGGGAAAATCAAATGTTTATTCAATCTCCAAGACAAAACCTGGCACAAATCAGTTGTCATCTATCGTGCAGAGTGCACATGCGGCGCAATCACGCTAAGCGAAAGGCAGAACACGAGAATAAGCCTCACAACTCCTAACCAGCCCGTCACGTCGCAAAACACCCAACCCACGCATACACGTTCAGGAACAAACTGAACCGGCTACTTGTAGTTTTCAATTGCGTGCACCGAGAAGGAAAATAGCTGAAGCCCTGCTAATTACTTACCAGTGGGTGCTATTTCTATCCACAGATCTCTGCCGGCATCTCAAGTTCACCACACCAGTTGATGGATATTCTTTGTATGGCCACGTGATTAAAAATATTTCTTTAAACTTGGGAATGCGTACCACTTGTAGGGGTCGATGTACCATGGAAAGTAACTGTGTGTCAATTAACATCGGTCCTCCAATAAACGACAAAGTCTTATGTCAGTTGAGTGACTCTGACCACATTCGACACCCTGACGATCTTAGACCAAGTGAGGGTTTCATGTACAGAGGCACCCAGGTTAGAGAATGAAAGCTAGTTTACGGTATCGCTATTGCTCATGTGTGTGTAAGTTACAGTGTATTTCTACTTACCTAGTTTGTTAGTTCGTAGCGGAGCTCCGGCGGCCCGAACAAGCGGAGCCCCATAATACTATGGGAAAGAAAAGGAAACCCATGAAGGGATTTTCTCATGGTTTTCATGGCTAGCGGTATTGCTCGTGGGCGCGTGCGCACGACGACGGCGACGGCGGTGGAGTTGCCCAACATGGCGGCCATACTCCAAACAATAGGTTAACAGAGCCATATATATACACCCTTGGTTTATCGTGTACTTCTTTGATATTGGACATCCATGTTATGATTAATTGACACCTGTCAAAACAAGGTATCCGCTGACCAGTATTATGTGACCATATCGCCGGCTCAAGTTAACAGCTCATCGAGGTCACATGTTTTTTGTGAAGTTGACCGTTGACAAAGTGCTGATTTTCCGATCGGATCGTGGGCTCATGTCATATTAACCTGTTGAATACAAGGCAGGATTGTTCTGTAGCAGGATTTAGGAGTAAGAGTTAAATAAGTTTTCTTCTATACAACATTTGTACTGCTCTGGTTTTTGTATACGGTAATTCTTTAAAACTCAAAACAGAAGGCAGAAGAAAAACCTCACCACAAAGTATCAAACTCAAATAAAAATTCTACTTTTTCTCGGGTTACTTTACTGGGCTCTGAAAAACCCGGCGCAGGAGCTACGCTTTTAGACTGGCCTAAATCTATTTAGAAAACAGTCCTACCGAATTACGCACGCTCATTGGTTTTCTGTGGAGACACAGAACTAGCACGCGCTGCTAAGGTAATGATGGCGCAGGCAAAGAGACTTTACATTTTGATAATCAACGTTAACAAGTTGTTTTCTTTTTCTTTTTCGCGATGCTTTCTAAAAGAAATATAAAAGGTGTACTCCGTGTTTCTATCGAGTTATAGAAACACTCGTGAAAGTTTGGGAGAACTCGAAAAAGCTGTGGAAACACACAGCATTTCTTGTTCCCCCAAACTTTCACTCGTGTTTCTATAACTCGATGGAAACACGGTACATGTTTTCTTTTTCTTAAATATTAGGGTGCTTCTTTGGTTGTTTGGTTATTTAGTTAGTTCATGGACAGTGTGAAATGGTTATGAAGCCCGGCAAACATCAAGAGAGAAAACAAAGATGCCAAGATTTCTGTTGGGAGATCCACAACTGCGCACAATCTTCTGTTTTGCGTTCATACAGTATGCATGAACTGCGTAATCAAAACATTTCTATTGGCTAGTTTCTCGGTCAGTAGTAAACAACTTTTGTGTTCTGTGACGGGTAAGGCCAAAAACGAGAACAAAACAAACAACAAAAAAACTTTGTCAAGTTTCATAACCATTCAACTATATTAACTACGGGTTAGTTTTTATTAGTTAGTTAGTAGACCAGGTCCTGGCTGTTCGGTCCTGGCTGTTCGAAAGCCGGTTAGCGCTAACCCAGGATTAAAATTTAACCGAAGTAATTTTTTTTTCTCCATAAAAATGTTTTTTACGGCTTATGATTTGTATGGTTCGAGCTTCGTCATGATCAAAGCTGAAGGGCAAACAGAAGAAGCAGAACACCTCGTCGAAAAGTTACAATATTCAAATCAAAATTCTCGCCAATCCTAGCATGGCTTTATCAGGCTTTAAACAACCCGGCCCAGCAAGTCAATCATTCGGTTAGTCAGTCAGTGGGACGGTCGGTCGGTTTTGACGTTGGTTGGTTAGTTAATAATCAAACGTTAGCAAACGTTAACAATCTCAACAGGGATACTATCCGGAAGGTTGATAAAAATTGTCACCATTTAGTTTCAACAAACAAATTTATTTCGTCATCAGAATCCATGCGTCAGTAACCCATGTGCTGAGAACGCGACCTGCCTGAACGGATTTAGCGACAAAAAATACTTCTGCGTCTGTCAGACAGGATACACGGGAGACCATTGTGAAAAAGGTGAGCCTTAAAACGATGCGTGTAATGTAATGATCTAGTAATATATCACTGCGCATAATCGATATTGGTAAATGCAATAAGCTAAAAATTATTCGTACATAGTCTCATGTCAACGTGTGTCTCTCTGGTTAAGTCTCTTGGTGAGATATTGACTATTCCGAGTCTCAAATTTATCTTTCTCTGTCTCACTCATTTATTGTTAGATATAAATGAATGTGATAACGGCAGCAATGATTGCCATGTAAATGCAAATTGCTCAAACAGCGTTGGATCCTTTACCTGTACCTGCAAGGTGGGATACACTGGAGATGGACGCATATGCTCAGGTACGCTATTTAAACCTTAATAATAACAGAAAACCCCATTTATTCGGTTTGCTGGTTGCTTGTCTAGTTTTTCTTCTCAAGCTTCTTGTTTTCTGACTTTTCTTGCGGCTTTCCACGGTCCTACAACATTTTTTCTAATTACCGAAGTTTTTCTCCTTTAGATCATTTATAGTGCTGCTCGTGATTTTATTGAGAAAGAGGACTATTTTCTTATATTTACAATATAGTATTTCTTTTCCATAGCGTTTGCCCGGTCCTGTAAAGGGCTGTTTGACTTGAACTTGTAAGTACTTGGTGTTTCTTTTTTATGAAAAAATTAAGTCACTCTTTGATCCATGCTGAAAAAAAAAAACACGGAACTACAACAACTACAGAAGAGAACATCTAATGCTCGCTAACTTAAATGTACAGTGACTAGTTAGTTGTTAGCTTACAGGCACAGGTATTGCAAGGTACTCCCTGGTCCCGATATCTGAGAAAGGTCTTCATGTGCGGGAAAACATAATTTTAAGTAAACAAAACACGCAATGACAGAAGCCCACCCGCAATGCCAGCCACTAAACCCTATTTTAAACCAAAAATTCACGCTTTTTGTAAAGAATAAAATACCTCAAAGGCGTCTGTGGTTTAACCCGTTATTTCTTTATACAAGCTGCCTACAAGAATGTAAGCTTAATTTATTATTTCCTTATTTCAAAATCACCTCTCGTAATTCCTTAGATCCACGGGTAATAAAGCCTACCCGCTGCTACTGGGATCATCAGTTGAACTTAATGTCTACTGTCACATGACTAACGACCTTGCGGGATGTGGAGGTGGTGGATGGACGCTGGTCATGAAAATTGACGGCGATAAGGTAAAACAAAAATAGTTGCAGGTGTAGTTATGGTGAGTTGACAATTTGTATCTTGATTGCTATTCACCATTCCCCTCCTTGAGATTTTCTTCCATCTTGAACAGGATACACACTCTGCCTAAACTCTCATTTTGTTCCCATGTAGAAATTTTGTTTCATACGAAAAATATTTGGTTTATCCGTTGAAGCCAAATTTCGCTATCTTTTATGAATATGGGTATTAGAGATATTCCTACTTCGCTGATTTGGTTAATTTTATGGAAAACGAGGAAGGCTCCGGTGGTATCTGACAATTTGGTCAGATGGACTGCAACATTGGATTTGTAGTGTTATTTCGTTTCAGTTTTCATGCATCACGAGAATAATGAAATTAAACAAAGCAGGTACCAGATGGAGACCAAGGTGATCTCATTAGGCATTTGGCCTTCGGCAATCTTGTAAAAGGACATGCAATCGGGTCAAATAATTTTACATAACGTATACCCTTCTCCTGGGCGTGATACCACTATACATGTGGAGCTATGAGAGGTCTTGTGCAGGTGTAAGTCTATATTATTTACAAGTATTTTATTATTACTTTTGTGCATAGATGACTTTCCACTACGATTCTATCTTCTGGAGCAACCAGAACACTTTCAACCCTGTAGGAGGACAGACGGGTTTTGACTTACAAGAGACCAAGATACCGACCTACTGGAACACATCCTTCTCCAAGATCTGTCTTGGTATGAAAATCGGCCAGCAAATAAAGTTCATTGCCATCAACAAGCAAGCCAACTCTTTGTACTCGCTGATTGCTGACGGGCAATACCGTGCCACCTCACTAGGTCGTGACACTTGGAAAGCACTTATTGGCTCGGAAGCATCCTTGCAAAGCTATTGTAATATAGAAGGGTTTAACGCAGTTGGAAACGACTCCGGACATTCTAAAGCACGAATTGGTTGGATAAGTAACAACGAAAATGGCTGTTCCTCTTGTGACTCTAGAATCGGGTTTGGCACTGGAGGTCACCATGACGACGCCAACACCTGTGGCAATGAAGCATCGATCAGTCCAGATAATGGAGACAAGCACATCAAAGCCATCGGATACATCTTGATTCAGTGACATTCTTACGTGCTACATATAATATGCAGTTCTGACTAACGTTGTTCCGCTGAAGTACTTATCTAGCATCTAAGTTACTCGATCCCTGCGTGCCTGTGACCTCGGACCCACAAAGCCGTAAAAAGTAAACGACAACACGAAATAGTGTGGGTAGTGTTAGCCTCCAGTAGTTGACGTTCACAGTGTTTAAGCCTCATAGAGGGTAAAATAAAAAGTAAAGAACGAAAGGCTGAAAGAGAAAAAAGAAAGAAAGAAAGAAAGAAAAATCGCACTTTGTGGTTTCACCTTCCTTCGCCACTGAATTACCATTAAGCTTCTATTAAAAAAAGACATCCCTTATACCCCTTATAAATTTCTGAAATGACGCGTATATCTTTGCAAAGAAATATTTATGGAATAACAGTTTTGTTTCGGTCTACTTTAGGTTAGTTACCCCTAGTTCACCATTTTTAAAGTTCTCCAACAATTTTTTTTCTGGTGTGAAGTTATGTGTGAAGCTTGAAGTTGTACAACAAAACAATCTTTCAGTCCCTCTTGAAAATCACTCGAAATCAGACTCTTCAACCATTAATTGAATAGCAGAAAGCGGGGAAATTCGTTAAGTGTATTGCACAAAAATTCTCTTAAGACAGCGTATACCAGAGCACCAGGCAAGGGTGATACCTGCCATTTCTCCTTTTCGGAAGAACTTTGCCAGACTGAAGGTACTGTCACTAAAATAAGCATCGAATGTAGACATCATTCCAGCTTACAGAATACATTGAATTTTGTTGGTATTTCCTACAAATAAAGATTAGACCTATGTTAGTTTAAAGTAAGAGTTCTAAGTCATTTGAAGCGTTAATCAAGAAGTGTCATTTCCTACCTAAGTAAAGCAACGGGTTACGAGATGAGGCAAATTAGCTCAAATTCTGACTCAAATATTACTTAACTCCAAATTTCTATATCAAAACTAATTTCACCACAGTTTAAAGTAACCCTTGGCCTGATGAAATAATTTTTGGCATCTAACTGGTTTTAACAAAGCTGGAAACAACGGCAAAATCTAGAAACATATAAGCAAAAGCCTCCATTTGGCGCGAAAATGCGCTAGGATATTATCCTTAAAATCTTCCCTACTTCACTTTGTGGGAAGAAATCGTATGTTACAATATACAGATGATTTCAGGATGGCATTTCACATGTCTATAACAAACTGTCATATCCCGCGCGCGTTGTTCTGAATGAATTATAAAACGCGACGACCATACCACGCCAAGTTTGTCCATTTACTTTGTTTGAATGTTTACAAGACACAATTTATCCCGCTTTAGCTGCTTCCGCTAAAATTAGTGTGAATTGCACATTGGTGCAGTTGTAAAAGTTAAACTGAAAAGGAAAGCGATGCAGCCTTGCTCGCCATGTGCGAAGCCGGAGTTTCCCATGCTGTTGGAAACCGCCACTTGATTATGCTGGACAAGAACGGATGCTGGGGATGCTTGAGTTGGTCAGCTGCAGTTCTGCAGTGTTCTTTTTGTCAGCTGGAGTGGCTCCATGGCCATAAAGGAAGGAACTAGGCGCTTCAGGCATCTTATTTTGCTGGTCGAAGAAAAGTCGATCGTTGCAGTTTTCGATTGAATAGTTTGGATTTTTAGCCGGTGACTGATTTAATGTGCCTCTTCTCGCAGTTGTTATCAGAGAGGATGGGCAATGAAGTTGATCTGAGGTAATGATTCGTGAGGTTGGCCTGGATTTCTGCTCAAGAGCTCATTAATTTCAGCATCGAATCAAGAATGTACACGAGAGGCGAATTGCAGTACCATACTCTATCCTCGCCATGTTTAAAGCTTCTTGCTTCTCGTGGACGCTGGAAAAGACAATCTAACTTAGCCTGGGATTTGGAACAAGTAATTTTTTTATAGTTTTCACCAGGCATTTGGCAGATTCTGACACAGCAAATATTTTCGCGTCCGACTCATCTTCGGCGTCGGAAAGGCCACCTTGATGGTTTTTTGTCGCTAGCAACGAGCCGGGGAACTCTCTTGAAATACTCTTCTCCTTGTGGAGTAGCTCTGAGGGCAAGCATGGTAGGTTTCATTTGTCGCTTATTTTCTCTACCACGTCTTCCGAAGTATATGCCTAGGTAGAACCATGCTTTTCTTTGAAGCTGTGCTGGATCTTTGGTGTTTGCCGGACCAAGTTCACCGCTTTGGAGGCGCGTCTCAACTTGCTGTTTCGAGATGGCCTTTTTACGCACAAGACCACTAATTTTGTCTGACTTTTTTAGTTCCTTGACAAATGCGTCTTATTTGTTTGCGGCAACGACAGAAAACTGCTTCGAGTGTGAAAGCTTGCGAAAATACCTGTCAATGGCTGCACGAATTGCCTTCAAAAAAGATGACTTGTAGAATTAACCGACTTGATTTTTTGCGGATGTATAAAATCTTTTTAGGCAGGCATTAAGTTCCTCTTTATTCATTTCCTCGATTGGTGTACACTGAATTTGTTCCCGGGAGTCAAACCCCGGGGAGTCAAAACCCAGTCTGAAAAGGTTATTGAAATGTAAGGATTAACTTAATTAATTTCGCAAATTGTCTCAACTTGCATTGTTCTGCTTTGACTAGCACAGATGCTTAAATTGTCAAAATAAAGTTTTCAAGTTTTTACCTTGAAGTATTTTCATGCGATACCTTGAGGCTGTCTTTGTGCTCCCTGGTATTGCGTTTTCTAGTAGTTCAATGACTTCCTTTTCATTCAATTCCGCCATGGTTTCTTGAGGGAAATTGTCTTAGCTCCCTTTTAATTTTAAGCTGACGCGTACGCTTGCCATATTTGTAGAATATGGTGTACTGGCTCACATACCATAATGGCTAAGCCAATAAAAAGCCTTGAATCGCATTATCCAATGATCTAGTTTATAGATTATAATAGATATTATAGAATCAGTTTGTCAGCGCTATTTCCATGTTTATGTTAATAAGGCCCCGTTCACACGTATCCGGATATTTTCGAATCCGCAACTTTTTCTTTCCGGATTCAAAAATTTCCCCGCCCACATACCTTACAGTAAGTAAGTAAGTAAACACTTTATTTATAGAGGGTAAACTTGTGGTCCTCAAAATTCAAATCGAATTCGCCTTTCCTTGGTATCCGGATTCACTCTAGTACCCAAGGCTAATCTGCTCTAAAATGTCTTTAGAGTATGCGCCGTAGAGCGAGATAGTGGAGGGAAATTTGCCTTGTTCGGCCGACACATTGTGCCGCCATATTGGTTTGTTGTTCGGTGAGAGATTGGACACGCTTTCTACGTCATCGGATTCAAAAATATCCGCATTCACCCGTCCGCACCTTATCGGATTCGTTGCAGATTTATTTTTTCCACTTTGGAGAGCGGATTTATTTATTTTTTTCCGGATACGCTGACGAATTCGCCGGATACGTGTGGACGGTAGCCGTATCCGGAAAGAAAAAGCTGCGGATTCGAAAATACCTTACACATTTCATAATTATGTTGACTTGATTTTGAATCAATTTCCGTTGTTTTTTGACGATTTATAAAAAAGTAAGATCCGAGATGGTGGATGAAATGACGTTATTTTAAAACACCATATTAGGTCACAGCCCGTCACCATATCACGTCACATCCGAAAAATATGACAGAACAAACTCAAGGCTATCTAGTCAATGTAAATGTACTTTGCTGTACCTTAACAGAACAAAAAAATCAGGGGCTTCCATGCACATCCCCTTTGTACCACGGCTGGGGTATGAGTCTGGGGTATGAGTTTGCAAAACACCTAGACTCTATTCGTACAGTCTAACTATGGGGGTAAACGGCCGTGATCTTGAAATTAATATAACATTGACATCTTGCTGTTGAGATTACTCTTGACACTCTGATTAATCATTACAGATCACACACATGATCTTCTCGGTAATTATTGTCGACTCTGACTTTAATGGTCGGCCTAGAAACTCATCAGTCCGCCCTTTGCACGTTCCGGTCACATGGTACAAAATCACACGAGCTGGTGAGCAAGTTGCGCAGTAGGACTTCAAAAAATTACAACTCGTACCGGTACTCGCGGACCTGTCTTTGTTTTGAAAGTCCCACTGCACAACTTGCTCACCAGCATGTGTGATTTTGAAGTGACGGGATCGTGCAAAGAGCCTATTGTGTGCCCTCACTCCGAGGAAAAAAAAAAGGAATCTGGATTTGCTGCATAGGGCATGCAATAAATCTTGGTAAACTCGTTTATGATAATACTTAAGCTGTAAGATTGAGCTTTACTACCTTTTCTGAAAATGCTTTTTTTTTCTGAAAGTTCCAATGCTGAATTAACCACAGATAAATTTATACGCCAAAAATGTTAGCACGAAGCATCGTAAATAGCCGTATGCCTGCGAGCAAGAATGTGTGTATGTGAAAAAATTTGTAATTCTGAGAGGAAATTGAGCCCCAAGAAGATCCAGTAGCTGAAACTATCTGAAACCTAGAGTCCATGCGAGCATACAATATTAAGGACACCATTGCGTTAGTTTTAGCAAGGTTTGGCCCCAGTTGAACTTTTTAAATTTTTCTAAGCACTCCCTCGCGTTGAAATCTTACGGAGCCTCACGTATTGGGATAGAAATTGTAATGACAGCATTGCGTGACGAACAAACAAGGAACTGCTGCAAGCAAGGATTCAAGCAGCGGCAGATCAAACGGTGGTCAAACGCAATACAGTCCGACCTCTATTAAGCGGCCACCTATTAAGCGGCCACCCTCCATTAAGCGGCCACTTTCCAAAGTCCGGATTTATTTGTCAGTAAACTGTTGTATTTGATACCTCTTTTCAACGGCCACCTCTATCAAGCGGCCGCGGTCACCTTTTTGCCGTCGCAAGTTTATTATTTATATGGTTTTTGACCTCCATTAAGCGGCCAGCAGATTATCTTTGCAAGCATTTGACAGATTATTTTAAATAAATCGTCCGTGAAATATCTTGAGCTCATTTTTTTTCACATACTAGCTCTTGATGCCAAAAGGCCTAAGAAACTTGTCAACGATGTTTTCCGCTTTTTCTGTACATTATCAACCCGAAGAAATACTGTACATTTCAACTATGTGCCCTCTGTATTTGAGCTACGTAGAACTATGCATGGGCTGGAAATGTACTTGATGTTTTAGTTGAAATGAATTTTGGATTTATATCTTCATATGCACTTTTAAAAGCATTTTGCTATATAGAGGCAATAAAATCATGTTTACTGCCTTTCCTATCCAATTTATATGGTACCTCTATTAAGCGGCCGCTTTTCAAAGTCCCGATGATGGCCGCTTAATAGAGGTCGGACTGTATTTTGGTGTAGCGCAAAGCAGGCAACAGTGAGAAAATGATATCCTTTTTTGACTTGCAATGGTGATCATATGTGACGCAAGAGGGTCACAGATTCATGGAATAAATGTAAGTTGACAGTTGGCGAAGTACATGTACATCGGAAGTTGGGTAAATAAAAGAAAACGTCTGCTTTATCGCGACGGGGCCTGCATTTTACAGCAAATAAGGTTAGAACACTTCGAAATTATCAGCCCTTTGTCTAGTTCAACTGGGTGAAGACATGTGGCGCGTGCTAAAGGATACCGTCCCGGCATGTCTAACCCGTAAATTGAAGCTAAAGTTAACTACGGTTGGTCAGATATTTGCATTTTTAACGTACTTTGAAAAGATCTCGCGTCGCTCGCAATCATTTGCCCAGATTACAGGAATCTGTAGGCCATCCTTCTGCGATTCAAACGCCAGAAGCTCAATACATTTGAAAGTTTCGCACATGGTGAAAATTAACTACATTCACCAAGCACTTTTAGGTGAAAAAAAATACATGACTTTGAAATTTAATTATCTTGCACCCAAATGGATCACGCAACATTTCCTAAAACCAGCCCAGTACACATTTAAACACTGCAAAAAAAAATATTTGAGTGTTTTAAAGAGGGAAGAATGATGTGGTTTTGCAGGTGAGGCTCTCAAACTTGTTTAATAAAATGGTGCGTCAAGTGACGATTTTAAGGCACTTTGGTAATTTGCATATTTCTTTGAAATAAAAGGATATTTTGCCCCAAAAAAGTATCCAGTAGTTTTTGCTGTACCCTAGGCTATCTACTATAAGAGTATGAGCGATATCGAATTTTCGATCCTTGTCGAGTAATTTTCAACATGGACAGGGACTCTTTTTTATTAAAAATAAGACAGTGTTCGACCACACAACTTTGTCAAAAGCACTTTTCTGCACGTGATATTTTCAACTCTCTTCTCAAACTCGTTAATAATTTACAAACTTTTAACCACGAAAATTAACATTACTGTATATCTCATCTCATTTAATTAATTGACATATATTTTTACAATGTCAATTCTCCATTTTCATCTCCGTTTTGGATTCAATTGAGAAGACATATCATACACGCAAGACAGTGTTAGACTAGACGTCCATAAATAGAACAGTCTAACGCATTTCGATTGTGTTGCATGACTGTTTCATGATATATTTCTTATCTCTGTGCAAAACCAATCATTTATTATAATTCTGGCCTTTCAGGCAACAACAAAACTAATAATGCTTTAGGAGATGGGGAGAGAAAGCAGTGGCTTGACTTGCAACACACCAAGTTGCCGACCGGTATTGACACGAAGAAATCTGTTGATTATGAGCTGATAGCAATTAAAACGAGAGCCAATAGATTGGATAGAAATAGATAAATGGCAAGCACTTTCATGTAATCATCGCTAAATTATTGATTATTAATGGCAACAAGCAGAAGCTGTTTGTAAACTGGCTTAACTAAAAAAAATTAGAGCCAGAGTCAATCATCACCGTTAGCACTTTGCGAGCTGTCATAGAGTATAAACTGCGACAACGTGTGTTGATATATTCCTATACATATTTTCTACTATTCTGCCAACGCACACAAGCTTTACCGATGAAACGCCTTTCCCTCCTGTCATCGCCAGTATTGTTGTCTGCTTTATGGGCATTTTGGCTTCACGAGATCGCACTTGCGAGCCAAGGTGAGTGAACTTGTTCACCTTAATAGATTAGATTTCCCTGAGCCTATAAAGAGGGCTCATGGAAGCTTACCAACCATTTCTCGTCATCTTTCTCTTGGGAGAGCGTGATAGCACAAGACAAATATTTTAGAGAAGAATTAACACTTGCCAATTTTAGTAGTTTTTGCTATAACCGAAGTTTCTCTGACTCTGAATCTCCATAGTACGGCCAGACAACGAATATAGCTACTTCAAGTAAGTACATTAGGTAACTTTAAGTATTAAGTAAACTTTAATACTGGTCGAGTATTTCGAAAGTCGTCATGACAAGCTGACGTAACCCTTGTGTCATGTAACCGTCTAAACACCTTTTTAAATTAACGCAGAGACCGGCAAATTTTGGAGATACACGTTTAAAGTTTTCGGCATAAAAAAAAGCATAGATTCCAAAAATTACGTTTTTAAAATCTGAAAGTATATTTGACAGATCTGTCAAGCTGTATTATTTATAAATTTTAACATGAATTAAAAAAGTCATTTCAAACGTGCGAGAATAAAAGTAAGTGTGTCTCATTCTGAGTTCGTAATGGGGCCTTTTAATGTTAAAATCGGTGTGCTGCTAACAAAATGCGCGCCTTGAAAGAGGTGGTAAAATGCAAAGTGACTAC
>Ga0126343_10000371_pt1 | contig 16602 bp, 11 predicted proteins | sample Cyp2metagenome_FD_92531 | JGI IMG/M metagenome (GOLD analysis project Ga0126343, IMG submission 92531) | Coral microbial communities from Lord Howe Island, Old Settlement Bay, Australia - Cyphastrea 2 metagenome | ecosystem: Host-associated > Invertebrates > Cnidaria > Coral ...
AGCAAAGTCGAAGGAAGCAAAGTCGAAGGGTGCTGTCACCGGACTTCGACGGGCTCAATCCGAACGGAGTTCAGATTCCATAAATGCGGAAGTTATTTCTTGACTACTCCATAGTGAACTCCCCCCCCAAGTTATTCCACAATCACCTCTGAGAGTCCCCACCACAGCGGATAGTTCAAAAATGGAATCAAAAAATCGATAATGGAGTGATAATAACCACTGCCAACATAACTTTTCCCTATCCACACCAGAGTGATCGGTTTTTTTATGAAGTTCATCAACCGTTGCGTCGTCACCCTTAAACCCAAGGCAAACTTTATTGCCTGGGTTAACCAGCTGGGCACAGAAACACCGGCAACCTGGGCGTTTGAAGGGGGAGCTTATCTGTTCGATGAGCATGAATCCGAGCAGAGCCTGATGGACGATATCAGCGAACGGGCACAAACCATCCTTGACAATGAATTCTCCGCATGGACTGAGGATCAGAACAACTGGCCAGCGAGCTCAGAGCCAGCTTTCACCACCCTGAACCAGCTATTCACCCTACACATCGCCATTGCCAGCTTCGACCTTGGCAAAACCCAACTGCTACGGGCCGATATTGCCGACTTGGTCTGACTGCGCAACCAACCGCGAGAGCCCATTGCGCGGATTTCTCAGCCGCTTTGGTTACTCACTGCTGGCGGGCGAAGAGCCATTGCCCAATATATTTATGGCGAACTGCCGGATAACATCGGTGCGATCCTCAGCCAGCAGGGCGTTCAGCCGGTCATTGTGCGCTTCCGGCGAGAGGCCGTTCGGGGTCTCCAGCAGCTCATTGAGCAGCCAGACAGCAAGCTCAGCACTATCCAACAGATGCCTGTCAAAATTGGCACACTCTGCTGCCCAGAGAAACAGCCTTGCCAACTGGTTATAATCAGCCACCCCACCGGCAACCGGCACTTGACCAGATACCTGCCGACGGGCTGCCAGAGTCATGAAGTGTTTGTCGGTCAGCAGTTGTTTCATCGCCAAGCGGCGCTGTTTGCCCTCTGTGCTCTGCCTGTCTGCACGCCCTTCCAGGGTGGCGATCACCTTAAGCGAACTGGCCGCTTTGTCTCTGGCGGTATCACGCAGTTCCAATGCCACTTGCAGCACGGAGATAAAAACCGGCATCAGGCGAGCCAGTAAATTTTCCGTCTCTTCGCTTACGGCACAAGGCAACATTTGCAAACTCGTGGTGACCAAACCCGGTGGAATCGGGGCATTGGTGGCTGGTCTGTTGACGGCCACAGCCGTCATCGTTTCAGTCGGTGCATTAAAACGATAACCGACGTATAAAGACGGCACCGCCAAGGCAACGGAGGTCAAGGTCGACCACGGTGAGCAATAAAATCCACCAATGGCAGCAGCAATCATCACCGAGTGAACCACAGGACTATTGGCCTGGTACTTTGCCTCCAAGCCAACCATGTGAGGATTCACCCGCTCTACCGCAGCAGCAACCATGCCTCTGAACAGACCAGCGCAGGTATCGTGACAGCGGCGTAGTGCATTTGCCCCCCGCGCATACAATTCAGATGTCGTTGATAATGAGTGATTCAAAGGCCCTGTCCTCGCTGCTAATGCTAAACAGGTGTCTTGGATAACGTTTTGGCTGTTTGGTTCCTGAATCGCGCCCATAAAAAAACCACCATGCAACGATGGTGGTTTTTGGGGATCACAAAAAAGCAATCAGCGAACTGATCACATTTCCTGGAAGTTCAACGCATCAGACAACGCCTGTTCAACGTCAGAAGCAGAAACTCTGGACGGTGTCTCAAACTCGATTTCCTCACGACCCTTACGACGCTCAGCGTGGTAAGTCAGACCGGTACCGGCCGGAATCAGACGACCAACGACCACGTTCTCCTTCAGGCCGCGCAGGTAGTCGCGCTTGCCGGTAACTGCCGCTTCGGTCAGAACACGGGTAGTCTCCTGGAAGGACGCCGCCGAGATGAACGATTCCGTGGCCAGAGACGCCTTGGTGATACCGAGCAGCACACGCTCGAACTTGGCCGGGAAGCCGTTGTCACGATTGACGCGGTCGTTCTCTTCCAGCAGGCGAGTGTACTCAAGCTGATCACCACGGATAAAGCAGGAGTCACCGGTGTCGGTAATCTCTACCTTACGCAGCATCTGGCGCAAAATGGTCTCGATGTGCTTGTCGTTAATCTTTACACCCTGCAGACGGTAAACGTCCTGGATTTCGTTAACGATGTAGCGGGCCAGCTCACCCACGCCCAACAGACGCAGAACGTCGTGCGGGTTGGTCGGGCCGTCGGAGATAACTTCACCACGGGTTACCTGCTCACCCTCGAACACGTTGAGGTGACGCCATTTTGGAATCAGCTCTTCATAAGGGTCGCCACCGTCGGTAGGGGTAATGACCAGACGCTTCTTGCCCTTGGTCTCTTTACCGAAGCCGATGGTGCCGGAGATTTCCGCCAGGATGGAGTGCTCTTTCGGCTTACGGGCCTCAAAGAGATCAGCAACCCGTGGCAGACCACCGGTGATATCCCGGTTACCGGACGACTGCTGCGGAATACGGGCCAGTACTGCACCCACTTCCACGGTCGCGCCATCCACCAGGTTGACCAGGGCGTTAGCAGGCAGGAAGTACTTGGCAGGTACGTCAGTACCTGGCAGCTTCAGCTCGTTGCCGCTGGCATCCTTCAGCTGGATGGCAGGACGGATGTCCTTACCGGCTGACGGACGGTCTTTCGGGTCCATCACTTCCATGTTGGACAGACCGGTCAGTTCATCGGTCTGGGTCTTGACGGTGATGTTTTCATCCATGCCCTGGAATTCAACAATACCGGTGGTTTCGGTGATGATCGGGTGGGTGTGTGGGTCCCACTTGGCGACGGTCTGACCGGCTTCCACCAGGTCACCGTCTTTCACCGAAATCATGGCACCGTAAGGCAGCTTGTAACGCTCACGCTCGCGGCCAAACTCATCAGCAATGGCCAGCTGACCGGAACGGCTGACGGCAACCAGTGTGCCATCTTTACGCTCAACAGACTTCAGGTTAAGCAGACGGATGGAACCCTTGCTCTTCACCGTGACGCTGTCTGCTGCCGCGTTTCTGGATGCCGCACCACCGATGTGGAAGGTACGCATGGTCAGCTGGGTGCCCGGCTCACCGATGGACTGGGCGGCGATAACGCCCACAGCCTCACCTTTGTTGACCAAATGACCACGACCCAGATCACGGCCATAGCACTTGGAGCAGATGCCGTGGCGGGTTTCACAGGTGATGGGCGAGCGTACACGCATCTCGTCCACGTTCATGGTTTCCAGACGCTTCACCCAGGCTTCGTCAATCAGCGTACCGGCTGGTACGGCAATTTCGCTGTCGCTGCCCGGCTTGAGGACGTCTTCGGCCACCACACGGCCGAGGATACGCTCACCCAACGGCTCAACGATATCACCGCCTTCAATGTGCGGGGTCATCAACAGGCCTTCGCCGGTGCCACAGTCGTCTTCAGTGACCACCAGGTCCTGGGCGACGTCCACCAGACGACGAGTCAGGTAACCGGAGTTCGCTGTTTTCAGCGCCGTATCGGCCAGACCTTTACGGGCACCGTGAGTGGAGTTGAAGTACTGGAGTACGTTCAGACCTTCACGGAAGTTGGCGGTGATCGGTGTCTCGATGATCGAGCCGTCTGGCTTGGCCATCAGACCACGCATACCGGCCAGCTGACGAATCTGGGCAGCACTACCCCGCGCACCGGAGTCAGCCATCATGTAGACGCTGTTGAAGGACTCCTGATCCACCAGGTTACCTTCACGGTCTTCAACCTGGTCAACCTTGAGGTTGTCCATCATGCGCTTGGCCAGCATTTCGTTGGCACGCGACCAGATATCGATAACCTTGTTGTACTTCTCACCGGCGGTCACCAGACCAGAAGCAAACTGTTTCTCGATCTCTTTCACTTCTTCGTTGGCATCGTCGATGATGCGCGCTTTTTCCGGCGGAATAACGAAGTCGTTAACACCGATGGAGGTACCGGAGATGGTGGCGTACTGGAAGCCCAGGTACATCATCTGGTCGGCAAAGACCACGGTCTCTTTCAAGCCGACATTACGGTAACAGGCGTTGAGCAGACCGGAGATGGCCTTCTTCTTCATGGCCTGGTTGACCAGCGAGAACGGCAGACCTTCTGGCACGATGTCCCAGAGGATCATGCGGCCCACGGTGGTGTCGGCCAGGAACTTGTTGTCGTGCTCGACGCCTTCGCCGTCTTTGTATTTTTCGTGCACACGCACTTTAATGCGGGCGTGCAGATCCACCGCCTTGGTGCGGTAGGCGCGCATCACTTCGTCGATATCGACAAACGCCATGCCTTCACCCTTGGCGTTCACGCGATCGCGGGTGATGTAGTACAGACCGAGTACCACGTCCTGAGACGGTACGATGATCGGCTCGCCGTTGGCCGGTGCCAGGATGTTGTTGGTGGACATCATCAGGGCGCGGGCTTCGAGCTGGGCTTCCAGGGTCAGCGGTACGTGCACCGCCATCTGGTCACCGTCAAAGTCAGCGTTGTAGGCCGCACACACCAGTGGGTGCAGCTGAATGGCTTTACCTTCGATCAGCACCGGCTCGAATGCCTGAATACCCAGACGGTGCAGGGTTGGCGCCCGGTTGAGCATGACCGGATGTTCGCGAATAACGTCCGCCAGCACGTCCCACACTTCCGGTGTTTCGCGCTCGACCATCTTCTTGGCCGCTTTGATGGTGGTAGCCAGACCTTTGGCTTCCAGCTTGCCGAAGATAAAGGGCTTGAACAGTTCCAGCGCCATCTTCTTAGGCAGACCGCACTGATGCAGACGCAGGGTAGGACCTACGGTAATAACCGAACGACCAGAGTAGTCTACCCGCTTACCGAGCAGGTTCTGACGGAAGCGGCCCTGCTTACCCTTGATCATGTCAGCCAGGGACTTGAGCGGACGCTTGTTGGAGCCGGTGATCGCCCGTCCACGACGGCCGTTGTCCAGCAGCGCATCGACAGACTCTTGCAGCATCCGCTTTTCGTTACGGACGATGATGTCCGGTGCGTTCAGGTCCAGCAGGCGCTTGAGACGGTTGTTACGGTTGATAACCCGACGGTACAGATCGTTCAGGTCGGAAGTCGCAAAACGACCACCGTCCAGTGGTACCAGCGGACGCAGGTCCGGCGGCAGTACTGGCAGAACGGTCAGAATCATCCACTCCGGGTTGTTGCCCGAGTTGTGGAACGCCTCCAGCAGCTTCAGACGCTTGCTCAGCTTCTTCAGCTTGGTCTCTGAGTTGGTTTGCGGAATCTCTTCGCGCAGCGTGTTGACTTCATCTTCCAGGTCGATGTCAGCAAGCAGCGCCTTGATGGCCTCGGCACCCATGCGGGCATCAAAGTCATCGCCAAACTCTTCCAGGGCTTCGTAGTACTGTTCGTCGGACAGCAGCTGGTTTTTGTCCAGCGTGGTCATGCCCGGGTCCACCACCACGTACGATTCAAAGTACAGTACCCGCTCAATGTCGCGCAGGGTCATATCCAGCAGCAGACCGATCCGGGATGGCAGGGATTTGAGGAACCAGATGTGGGCTACCGGGCTGGCCAGCTCGATGTGGCCCATGCGGTCACGGCGTACTTTCGCCAGTGCCACTTCAACGCCACACTTCTCACAGATCACACCACGGTGCTTCAGGCGCTTGTACTTACCGCACAGGCACTCGTAATCTTTAACCGGGCCAAAAATCTTGGCGCAGAACAGACCGTCACGCTCAGGCTTGAACGTACGGTAGTTGATGGTTTCCGGCTTTTTCACTTCGCCGTAGGACCAGGACCGGATCATATCCGGTGATGCCAGGCCAATCCGAATAGCGTCGAATTCGTCCGTCTGGCCCTGGGTCTTGAGCAGATTCAATAAGTCTTTCAAGATCGTATCTCCTCGCGGTGCAAGGCATCCGTCGTGTTAAAACGAAAGATGCCCTGGCCACACGTTCGTTATTCGTTTTCCAGTTCGATGTCGATGCCCAGTGAGCGGATCTCTTTCAACAGTACGTTGAACGATTCCGGCATACCGGCTTCCATTCTGTGGTCGCCATCTACGATGTTTTTATACATCTTGGTACGGCCAGCAACATCATCGGACTTCACAGTCAGCATCTCTTGCAGAGTGTAGGCAGCGCCGTAGGCTTCCAGCGCCCAGACCTCCATCTCCCCGAAACGCTGGCCACCGAATTGTGCTTTACCACCCAGAGGCTGCTGGGTGACCAGTGAGTATGAACCGGTAGAACGCGCGTGCATCTTGTCGTCTACCAAGTGGTTCAACTTGAGCATGTACATATAGCCAACGGTAACCGGACGCTCAAAAGCATCGCCGGTACGACCGTCAAACAGGGTGACCTGACCGCTGTCGTCCATGTCCGCAAGGCGCAGCAGACGCTTGATCTCAGTCTCCTTGGCACCGTCGAAGACCGCGGTCGCCATAGGAACACCGCCGCACAGGTTACGGGCCAGCTCAAGCACTTCAGCGTCGCTGAAGGTGTCGATCTGTACCGGGCTGGAGCCTGGAATGCCGTTGTAGACTTCATCCAGGAACTTGCGCAGCTCAGCCATGCTCTGCTGGGCTTCCAGCATACGGTTGATTTTCACGCCCAGACCCTTGGCCGCAGCACCGAGGTGCGTCTCCAGAACCTGACCAACGTTCATCCGCGACGGTACACCGAGCGGGTTGAGAACGATGTCAACCGGGTTACCCTCGGCATCGTGCGGCATGTCTTCCACCGGCATGATGATCGAGATAACACCCTTGTTACCGTGACGGCCCGCCATCTTGTCACCAGGCTGGATGCGACGTTTGATGGCCAGGTAGACCTTGACGATTTTCAGGACACCAGGGGCCATGTCGTCGCCGGTTTGCAGCTTCTTCTTCTTGTCTTCGAAGCGCTCGTCCAGCTGGGCGCGACGCTCTTTGAGCTGCTCACGGGACAGGTCCAGCATCTCGTTCAGGGACTCGTCTTCCATCGACAGCTTGAACCACTGCTCGTGTTCCAGACCGTCAAGGTAGCCATCGCTGATGCGGTCACCTTTGCCAAGACCGGGCGCACGGACGACCGGCTGGTCACGCAGGGCGCCACGCAGACGGGCGAAGGTGTCATGTTCTACCACGCGGAACTCTTCATTCAGGTCCTTGCGGTACTCATCAAGCTGCGCCTTCTCAATGGACAGCGCACGAGAGTCTTTCTCCACGCCATCGCGGGTGAAGACCTGTACGTCGATGACGGTGCCCTTGACGCTGGTCGGTACCCGCAACGAGGTGTCCTTAACGTCAGAGGCTTTTTCACCGAAGATGGCGCGCAGCAGTTTCTCTTCCGGCGTCAGCTGGGTTTCACCTTTAGGTGTCACCTTGCCCACCAGAATGTCACCGGCACCGACTTCAGCACCGACGTAAACGATACCGGCTTCGTCCAGCTTGTTCAGGGCTGACTCACCGACGTTGGGGATATCCGCCGTGATCTCTTCGGAGCCGAGTTTGGTGTCACGAGCCACACAGGTCAGTTCCTGAATGTGGATGGTGGTGAAGCGATCTTCCTGCACCACGCGCTCGGAGATGAGGATGGAGTCCTCAAAGTTGTAACCGTTCCAGGGCATGAACGCGACGCGCATGTTCTGACCCAGGGCCAGCTCACCCATGTCTACCGATGGACCATCGGCCATGATGTCGCCACGGGCGATCTTATCGCCGGCTTTCACCAGGGAACGCTGGTTGATACAGGTGTTCTGGTTAGAGCGGGTGTATTTGGTCAGGTTGTAGATATCAACACCGGCCTCACCTGGCTGCACTTCGTCGTCGTTGACACGAACCACGATACGGGCCGCATCCACGGTATCGATCACACCGCCCCGCTTGGCCACCACGCAGACGCCGGAGTCGGACGCTACGTTGCGCTCCATACCGGTGCCGACCAGCGGCTTCTCAGCGCGCAGGGTTGGTACGGCCTGACGTTGCATGTTCGATCCCATCAAGGCACGGTTGGCGTCGTCGTGCTCAAGGAACGGAATCAGGGAAGCCGCTACGGAGACCATCTGCTTGGTGGAGACGTCCATGTACTGGACTTTGTCCGGACTCATCAGAGTCGCTTCACCGCGATAACGGACGACAACCAACTCATCGGTCAGCTGTTTGTTTTCGTCCGTGGCGGCCGAAGCCTGGGCGATGACGTACTCGCCTTCTTCAATCGCCGACAGGTAATCAACGTCGTCGGTTACTTTGCCATCGACAACGCGACGGTACGGCGCTTCGAGGAAGCCGTAGTCGTTGGTACGCGCATAGGTAGCCAGAGAGTTGATCAGACCGATGTTCGGGCCTTCCGGCGTTTCGATCGGGCAAACACGGCCGTAGTGGGTGGCGTGTACGTCACGCACCTCAAAGCCGGCACGCTCACGGGTCAGACCGCCCGGGCCAAGCGCAGATACACGACGCTTATGGGTAATCTCGGACAGCGGGTTGTTCTGGTCCATAAACTGGGACAACTGGCTGGAACCGAAAAATTCTTTAATCGCTGCAGCAACCGGCTTGGCGTTGACCAGATCCTGAGGCATCAACCCTTCGGATTCGGCCAGGCTCAAACGCTCCTTGACCGCCCGCTCAACCCGTACCAGGCCGACACGGAACTGGTTTTCTGCCATCTCGCCTACGGAACGTACACGGCGGTTACCCAAGTGGTCGATGTCGTCGCAGACGCCTTTACCGTTACGGATATCCACCAGGATTTTCAGCACGTCAATGATGTCATCATTATTCAGAACGCCGTCACCGGTATCCACATCACGGCCCAGACGACGGTTAAACTTCATCCGGCCAACGGCAGAAAGGTCGTAACGCTCGGCGGAAAAGAACAGGTTCTGGAAAAGCGCCTCAGCAGCATCCTGCGTTGGCGGCTCGCCGGGGCGCATCATGCGGTAGATTTCCACCAGGGCTTCGAGGCGGTTGGTGGTGGTGTCAGAACGCAGTGTGTCAGAGATAAACGGACCACACTCCAGTTCATTGATATACAGCGTATCCACCTTCTTGATGCCGGCAGAGAGCAGTTTTTCGTAAACTTCTGGCGTGATTTCGGTGTTGCACTCAACGATGATTTCGCCGGTGCTCTTGTGAATCACGGTCTTGGCCAGCACCCGGCCGTAGATGTACTCAACGGGTGCTTCAAGGTTCTTGATGTTGGCTTTTTGCAGATCACGAATGTGACGGGCAGTAACACGACGGCCCTGTTCTACCACGACGTTGCCGTCGTTATCGTGAATATCGAAGCTCGCTGCCTCGCCACGCAGACGGTCGGCAACAAACTCGGTGCTGACTTTTTCAGCGCCAATGTTGAACTCGACGACATCAAAGAACTTGTCCAGAATCTCTTCGTTGGACAGACCCAGCGCCCGGAGCAAAATGGTTGCCGGCAACTTACGACGACGGTCAATACGGACAAACAGCAGATCCTTAGGGTCAAACTCAAAGTCCAGCCAGGAACCACGGTAAGGAATCACCCGGGCAGAATAGAGCAGCTTACCGGAGGAGTGGGTTTTACCCCGGTCATTATCAAAGAATACGCCCGGAGAACGGTGCAGCTGAGAAACGATAACCCGCTCAGTCCCGTTGATGACAAAGGTACCGTTATCGGTCATGAGCGGAATTTCGCCCATGTAGACCTCTTGCTCCTTGATGTCTTTGATTGCCTTGTTAGCGGAGTCTTTATCGTAGATAATCAGCCGCACTTTGACGCGCAGGGGTACTGCATACGTAACACCCCTGAGCTGGCATTCCTTGACATCAAAAGCAGGAGCGCCCAGTCTGTAGCTAACATATTCAAGTGCCGCGTTGCCAGAATAGCTAACAATCGGAAAGACAGATTTAAAGGCTGCGTGAAGCCCAATGTCTTCCCTGGCTGCCGGCTCTTTGCCTGACTGCAACAGCTTGTGATATGAATCAAGCTGAATCGCCAGCAGATACGGCACATTCATGACATGCGGCAACTTGCCGAAGTCCTTGCGGATGCGTTTCTTCTCTGTGTACGAGTATGCCATCAGCGTTCCCCAGCTTGGTTACCAGTTTTCAACTCAGACCCATGGCCTGACATGGTTCGGTTAGTTTGAGAGCGGGTGGCTCCCTGTCAAAACCATAAAAGTTTTCGGTACATCTGGCCTATTAGAAGGCCTGTGTCGCATACACTGTAGAGCCGTTGCGACCACCTAACGTGCCGTTACCAGCATCACCTGCCGTATAAAGACACCAACCGTTGCATGAGCTTCAGCACCTGAACAAAAATAAAACTAACGTTCTAATTTACCATACTGCCTGCACGACAAAACCGCTCACGTCGCAGGGCGCAACGGAAGCGGTATCCGGTTCTGACCGAGTCATCGGGCAGTTTGCCTGTTTCAGGCAGGGCATAAAAGTCAGGGCATGGGTTCTCTACAGCAATCCACCATCATCTCACAGCTTGCGAAGAAGTGGTACTAAAACATCCGGAAAACCCCGTATAACCACGCTTTACTACGTTAGCTCCCATGGGGGGCAACCCTTCGCCAGTCCCGTTTTCCAACACGTAAAAAGTACCTGCGGACCTCTCGGCGCAGCAACCAGATAACCAGTGTGAAAACAGTTTCAGGTGCAAGTACAGTTACTCAGATGCTATAGCTCATACAACGGGAAAAAGGCCGGCGCCGTTGGGGCACCAGCCGCCCGAGTCCATTATGCAACAGACTCGGTTTTATGCAATGCTTTTTTGTCATACAGGAGCGGCCACTGCGGTGTCCGACTGTCTTGCACAAAGCACATACACAGCAAGCAGAAATTACTTGATTTCTACTTTAGCACCAGCTTCTTCCAGCTGCTTTTTCAGCTCTTCAGCTTCTTCTTTAGAAGCGCCTTCTTTCAGAGGAGCTGGAGCGCCGTCTACAACAGCCTTGGCTTCTTTCAGGCCCAGGCCAGTAGCAGCACGTACTACCTTGATGACGTTAACTTTCTTGTCGCCAGCGTCAGCCAGGATTACGTCGAACTCAGTTTTCTCTTCAGCAGCGGCAGCGGCTTCAGCAGGAGCAGCAGCAACAGCAACAGCGGCAGCAGCAGAAACGCCGAACTTCTCTTCCATAGCGGAAACCAGTTCAACAACGTCCATTACAGACATTTCAGCGATTGCATTCAGGATATCTTCTTTAGACAGAGCCATCTCTATATCTCCAGAAATTTATGTCGGGGTATACGACAGTGGGCAGACCCCGTAATGTGTTTAAGCAAAAAAGCGAAAAAGCCAATTCCAGCGGAATTACGCAGCTTTTTTCTTCTCGTCGGCAACAGCGGCCACAACACGGGTAATGCTTGCAGGGAACTCGTTCAGAGTTCTTGCCAGCTTGGTTACCGGTGCGATCATTACGCTCATCAGCATTGCGCGAGCCTGATCCAGAGTTGGCATCTTGGCCAGAACATCGATCTGTTCCGCACCGAGCAGCTGTCCGGAAATGGACAGAGCTTTGATTTCCAGCTCTTTGTTCTCTTTGGCAAAATCTTTCATCAGACGCGCAGCGGCACCTGGATCTTCCATTGAGAAAGCAAGCACAGTTGGGCCTACCAGAACTTCCTGCAGGCACTGAAGCTCAGTACCTTCTACAGCACGCTTGGCCAGGGTGTTACGCACTACCTTCAGGTAGACGCCACCGTCACGGGCCTGCTTGCGCAGAGCAGTCATTTGACTGACAGAAAGACCACGATAGTCCGCGATTACAGCCGACAGAGCGTTTTGTGCAGCCTCGCTGACTTCGGCAACAATCGCCTTCTTGTCTTCGAGTCCTAACGCCATGGGCTTTACTCCAGATTCATGAAGTTACGCCTGCGGCCTAAGCCGACAGGCACTTACAATACGGTGATGGGTGTAGGAAATTCTTTGCGGGAATAACGTACTCACCGTCTACGCAGGAGATTAAGTTTTTTGCTTTTGTCCGGGGACTCAGCAGCCAACACCTGCGATCTTTGACGACCCCTGCTCAGCAGGGACTCCAAAGTCTTTTGTGGCCAGCAACAACCAGCCAGAACCCTGAAAACTCAGGGTTCAGTCATTCTTAAGCAGACAGGGAAGACATGTCGATGGTCAGACCCGGGCCCATAGTGGAGGACAGGGAAACCTTCTTCATGTAAACGCCTTTGCTGGAAGAAGGCTTGAGCTTCTTCAGATCAACCAGCAGAGCTTCAACGTTTTGCTTCAGGGCAGCAGCGTCAAAGTCGATCTTGCCAACACCAGCGTGAATGATACCGTTTTTGTCAGTACGGAAACGCACCTGACCAGCCTTGGCGTTACGAACAGCCTCAGCAACGTTAGGGGTTACCGTACCCACTTTTGGGTTTGGCATCAGGCCGCGTGGACCAAGAATCTGGCCCAGCTGACCGACAACACGCATAGCATCCGGAGAAGCGATAACCACGTCGAAGTCCATCTGACCGGCTTTAACTTGCTCAGCCAGATCATCCATACCAACCACTTCCGCACCGGCTTCTTTAGCGGCTTCAGCGTTAGCGCCCTGGGCGAACACAGCAACGCGAACGTCTTTACCGGTGCCGTTTGGCAGTACGGTAGAACCACGGACAACCTGGTCGGATTTACGTGGGTCAACGCCCAGGTTCACAGACACTTCAATAGTCTCTTTGAACTTGACGCTGGAAATTTCTTTGAGCAGGGTAGCTGCTTCTTCAAAGCTGTAAGAGCGAGTAGAGTCAATCTTCTCAGCGATCAGCTTGGCGCGCTTGGACATCTTAGCCATCACTCAACACCCTCCACGATCAGACCCATGGAACGAGCTGAACCAGCAATGGTACGAATTGCAGCGTCTTCATCAGCAGCCGTCAGATCAGGCTCCTTGATTTTGGCGATTTCCAGCAGCTGCTCACGATTAACAGTACCGACTTTCTCGGTATTTGGACGACCAGAGCCTTTTTTCAGCTTCAGCTGCTTCATCAGCAGAACAGAGGCTGGCGGCGTCTTGGTTTCGAAAGTGAAGCTGCGGTCACTGTAAACAGTGATAACAACCGGAATCGGCATACCTGCATCCATTTTCTGGGTAGCAGCGTTGAATGCCTTACAGAATTCCATGATGTTGACACCGTGCTGACCCAGTGCAGGACCAACAGGTGGAGATGGGTTCGCCTGACCGGCAGGCACTTGCAGCTTGATATAAGCTTGGACTTTCTTGGCCATGTTTAACCTCTACGTGGGTCACTGCCTCATCAGGCGTTTTGCGAAGCGGATGCTCCCAAACCCCCAAATCAAGGGCTACCCGTTACAAAGCGCCGTAGTCTACCGAAAAAATTCCGGATTCACCAGCACAAAAACGCCTGAAAAGACCGCCAACCACTCAACCGCCTCCAGGCGCTCATTCATTGAGCCGTATTTACCGACGTTTTTTGTCGGCGCTTTTCTATGGATTTACCCTGAAATAACTTCCCGGTTTCCGTTCAGATGCCATAAATGCGGAAGTGATTTCAGGGCTATTTCTATCGACACAGAAAAGCCCCGCCTGCCAGCAAAGGCAGCACGGGGCCTCAGAGAATTTGCTTAAACTTTTTCGACCTGGCTGAACTCAAGCTCTACCGGCGTTGAACGGCCAAAGATCATAACAGCCACTTGCAGGCGACTCTTCTCGTAGTTGACACCTTCAACCACACCGTTAAAGTCGGCAAACGGCCCCTCGATAACGCGCACCATCTCACCAGGCTCAAACAACGTTTTCGGCCTGGGCGCCTCAGCACCTTCGTGCACCCGGCGCAAAATGATGTCCGCCTCTTTTTCCGTAATCGGCGCAGGCTTGTCGGCAGTACCGCCCACAAAACCCATTACCCGTGGCGTATCTTTGATCAAGTGCCAAGAGTCTTCGTTCATTTCCATCTGGACCAGCACGTAGCCCGGAAAGAACTTTCTTTCACTTTTGCGCTTTTGGCCGTTCTTGATCTCTACCACTTCTTCGGTAGGCACCAGAATCTCACCAAAGTACTCTTCCATAGCAAAGCGCTTGACCCGCTCATTGAGCGAGCGCAGAACTTGCTTTTCGTACCCGGAATAGGCATGAACCACATACCAACGTTTCGCCATGTCTTGTCCCTATCAAATCAGGCGGCTGACAATCCAGCCTAGCAGAGAATCAAGCCCCCACAAAACAAGCCCCATCGCTAATACAACAGCCACAACCACCAGCGTGGTTTGTACTGTCTCCTGACGAGTAGGCCAGACGACCTTGCGAATCTCGTTTTTGGCGTCTTTCAACAGCGTCCAGAAAGCGCCACCCTTTACCGTTTGCAGGGCAATAAAGCCAGCCACAACGGCGACCACCAATAATCCGACAACCCTTAGGAGAAGCGACTCAGCAGAGAAGTAATAATTACCGTAAACACCAATAGCGACCAGAACCGCCACAAGGCCCCATTTGAGACCATCCAGACGACCCGTAGTCGCAACTTCAGAATTTCCACTCATCAGTTTAATTTCTCTATTCAGGCTCGCTCAAAAAACCAGAAAGACAGGCGCCTCAGGAGCTTGATCATTGGAAATGGCAGGCCAGGAGGGAATCGAACCCCCAACCCCCGGTTTTGGAGACCGGTGCTCTACCAATTGAACTACTGGCCTAAATCTTAGTTGTCCCGCATCACAGGTCGGTAAATTATAATCATCATCAGCCGGACTGGGAAGTCTTGCGGCTATTCAGGCACTGAATGCGAAGCGCCTGAAAAGAAAGAGGCAATCGCCTCTGGAAAATGGAGCTCTTAACCGGAATTGAACCGGTGACCTCATCCTTACCAAGGACTCCTGTACCAAATATAGCAAAGATGTACGAAGGTACTAGAAGCTCAAAACCGTCTTGATAATCAGCATCTTACCAGACCTTTTCACCTTTGCAACTCTTTTTTGACCGATTTACTTTTCCCGCATAAGATTACATATGCGTTACATGACTATAATAAAAACGACAATGCAAGGATATATGTACTATGCCAACGAAAAAAATAACAGAAAGTTTGGTCAGAAAAATGGCCATCGGTGACGAGATAAGGGACACCGAGATAATTGGTTTTTTTGTCCGCAAACTTGCCAGCAAAACCACATTTTATTACTCGTACCTTAGCCCCGTTTCAGCCAAGCGGCGGAACACTGCTGTCGGCAGCTACGGCAACCTCACCGTCGATCTCGCCAGGCAAACCGCGAAGAACTTTGCCGCTGATGTGACCAAAGGCATTGACCCGCTGAGTATAAAGCAAGAACTCCGAGAGAACAGCCATCGTGAAAAAGAGAAGACCCTGGATCATTTTCTTGACCACGGTTTTAAGACACTTACCCCATCTGAGCAGTACCACAAGGCCATAAAAATCATCCGCAGGGAGTTCAAGAACTACCTCTACATTGATATGGCCGATATTGACTCCAATGAATTAAACAAGTGGAAGCTGGCCGACAAGCGCAAGCCGTCCACTGTCAACCGATACTTGAATGAGCTACGTGGCGCATTGACAAAAGCGGTTTCTGAAGGGCTGCTTGCCAAATCCCCTATGCCGAACGTCCCACCTTTGAAAGAGGACAAGAAAAAAAGGGTACGATTCCTGACTCAAAACGAAGAAGCCATCTTGATGGCTGCATTGGATGACAGAGAAACTTTCCATCGGCACGGAGGCAACAATTACTGCAACTACTATATGGATCAGGAAGGGGCGTTCACTGATCACCTGAAGCCCATGATCATTGTGGCCATTTATGCGGGCCTGCGGCCAGGGGAATTGTTTAACCTCAAAGTGCGTGACCTCGACTTCGACAATCAGGCAATTTTTATTGTTGGTGAGAAAGAAACAGTAGATAATATTGAAACAAAAGGCACCAAGACCATGCAGACTAGGGTTATTCCCATGCACGATAAAATCAGGGATGCCTTGCGAACCTGGCTAAAAGACAACCCCAGCGACCACTTAGTGTTTCCCTCACCGGTCACTGGTGCTCGTTTCGATAATATAAAGAAAGGTTGGAGAGCCCTGGTAACGCGAACTGGTTTTACTGCTGTCACACTTTATACATTAAGACATACGTTCGGAACCCGGTTAGCGCAAAAGCGCGTTGACCTTGAAACCATAAGGGATTTAATGGGTCACGAAAGCATCGAAACCACGCAGCAATATCTACAAACCAATGACGAAACCAAAGGTAAGGCCATCAACTTACTGTAGCAGCATCACAAATGAACAAAAAGAACCTGAAAGATATAGCTATCTACCATTATCGCTGGCTTGATCTCCGAAATCTTATTTTACAAATAGGGTTTAGAACATGGTCTTTAAAGTCAGAAATGATTAAATCCATCGCTTACGAACTATCCCGCATGGATAAAAATCAAGCCTCTATCTTTAGAGCAAAAAAAGTTGTCGAACTCTTAATAAAAGAAGCTATGATTGAAAAATCGCTTGATCGCGACTCCCCCAAATACGGTAAGGTGTGGCAACTCTCTCGAAATGGTCACATCTTAAAATGCCAACGTGCTGTGAGGCGAATCCTGCGATCTAAAGCAGACCAGTTAATCAAAG
>Ga0126343_10000372_pt1 | contig 16587 bp, 3 predicted proteins | sample Cyp2metagenome_FD_92531 | JGI IMG/M metagenome (GOLD analysis project Ga0126343, IMG submission 92531) | Coral microbial communities from Lord Howe Island, Old Settlement Bay, Australia - Cyphastrea 2 metagenome | ecosystem: Host-associated > Invertebrates > Cnidaria > Coral ...
ATGTTTGGACATGAAGCTATTCACATCAACCTCTCTTTTACCAGATCGCGAAAATCGAAAGATGTGGAAATTGTTGAAGCAGAAATCTAACTTATAAATTCTGTATTGGTACGCATTAAATATCTCGTGAATGTTGACAGACTGAGACGAGTAAGCATCCATCGCGATGTGTGAAAATGCATTACTTTGGCTGAAATTTATGTTTAGATGAAAAGGAATAGATCGCAGCATATGTGAAATTAGCGCTTTCTACAGTTTCCATTTGTTTTAATCATTCTACGGCCTTTAGTAAGAACAATTTTTCTTCATTTAAGATTTCGACCAAGGAGGTGAGACTGCTAAGGAATGACATACTAAGTACCGGTGTAAGATTAAGATGTCGCAAGTAATCGTCCAGATTTACAAACTTTCACATACTGCATTAGCAACAAAATTAAGATTTACGAAATTCAAGCACGATCGCCTTCACATCGCTTTACCGGTAAATCAGAGAAAACTTTCTTACTGGAATCTACGCTTTCCATGGCGTGACATTCTTGAGTTGTTTGTGACGCAATGCACTCTGGTAAATATTGGCGCAATGCACTCTGGTTAAGTGCAATGCATTCTGGTTGAAAGTGATGAATTCAAGAATTCGTTTCCCCCTTCTATATATTCTTTTAAAATCCTGTCGCTACGCTCGCTCCGCAGCAATAAATATGAGACATTTTTTGTTACAAACGTTAAACATCTATGTGTTCAAGAGGGATGTAATCACTTTAATAATGCAGTAACATAACGTTAATATCAAAGAATGTAGATTTAAAGGGGAACAGTTCTTGTTGAGTGCTGAGATAATTCTGTGTGGATATAATGGCTCAAGAGTTCTAAAAAGTGACTTGGTAGATTGTTTAGAACACCCATTGTTTACCACCAAGACAAATGTTATCAAACTTATAGGCAGGAGGTCAGATCTTAGAGCACAAGTTTTAAGTTGGAGGAATTTCATGTAAAGCATTGAAGCATAACAGAACTTCTGTTACCTAAGTTAGGTGGCTGTGATATTGATCCAAATGCTACTTGTTTGGATAAGGGTTTTAAATTCACTGTGAAGAAATAATACTGTCAATTAAAACTGCTCTTTAATCAGAGTTGGATTTGTTTCAAAGAAAACTAAAAAGACAGCCTTTGTAGGTAGATTAGTTAAGGGAGAGTGACATACATGTAATGTTGGGATGGTTGCAAGTAATACATGTACCATCAATAATTGTGTTTAGCTGTATGTTATTTGACATTGTGTAAATTGTCACATGTTTGTAATGTCCACAGTTAGGAAGCTTTTAAACATTTGCCTAAAATTTAGACACTCATTGTGTGAAGGAAACTCATACTAATCAGTCTCTATATTACATTTTAGAACTCTGGTGAGCACCCATTATTTCCTGAACCCAAAAAGGTATGTCAAAATAATATTGTGTAATCAGGCATTCCTCTAATGTTGCCACATGGTGTACTACAGCTGTATAAGAGATGAGAGTGGTGCCCTAATTATGCAAGTAACAGCAAGTTAAAAATAAACAAAACAAGCATTTCCTACGTGTAAGAAGCAGCTTAAAATATTCTTTGAGGAATTGCTTTTATTCTGCGAAGATTTGGGAATTTGAAGATTTTCTTCAAATGTTATTGATTGTAAGCAGATTACTTGGACAACATCACACGGAGTTGTTTTGGCTGCCTCCTCTTACTACAATTTGTTTATTAATTTACCTTTCTTTTCATTCTCTTAACTGTGTTTTGATCTGCTAACTACTATCTGTGTTTTAGAGGAGTTGAAGAGAAAATTTCCTCCCAAAGAGTTACAAAATATCCAGATTCAATTTTTCAGTTCACTTGTCCAATCGGCCTATGCTATGTCAACTGGAATGTCACTTTTGCAGGGAGGACATGTTGGGAAAGGGGCACTTCACTAAAAAATGACACTCAACTTAGAAAGGAGGGAGCTAAATCAATTTATTACTGTAGCAACTGTATTGCGTGGGCTATTAATACTGCCAGATTAAATGTCAAATATTTTAAAAGGAAATAATCAACAATCACTTGGCTTAATTGTCAAATAATGTACATATTCTTTTGGTGGAAACATTGTATTCTGTATTCCTCAAGAGCTTCTGTTTAATTCTTCCAAGATAGAGTGGAACCTCTCTAATGAACCTCTATAATGCATCTATGTCCCCAGTATAATGAATGATATTCTTTGTCCCATTTGTATTGAAATATGTTTATGGGAAAGAACCTTGATGCAACAAAGTCTTGTCAAATTACACTGGCTCTTTGCTCTATTGAGGTTTTGCTGTAGCTATAAAGAGAACATTGGTGAGCAGCAGCTCTGAATTACAATGTACCTTATTAAGAGACCATCCCATAGTAAAACAAGCAACTAAAGCTGACATCACAACCAGTGCTTCATGAAACATAATTATGCAATGAAAATTTACATTCACACAGTCAAATTATCTAGTGATTTTCCTTTATATTTCTCACAGTGTTCTTAAAGAAAGTTCAAGATTATTTCCTTGTCTCTATTGAGTTACAGAAACTCGACAAAAATGCTTCTTGTATGCATTTCAGGGTCATTCTGGAATTTTAAACACTTGTGCACCTATTGCAGTAATCAGCATTGCTCCTTTGTTATATTAAATATATAGAGAATAAGAACTACATTTGAATTGTTTGTTTTACTTGTAGGTCCAGCCTTCGGTGGAGGATGCCCTTCAGCAAAAAATTCAGGTACGACAAAACCATCTCTTTTCTTAGATTCCTGAATTCAAGGTCTATAATTGGACTGACCCAACATGGTATTTTTGTTGTTTTTTTTTTCTCCTTAAATTGCTAAAAGGCAATATTTTATATTGCAGTTCTTTCTTGTATAAGAGGTGTGGGAGTGCAAAGCAATAAATTATTCATGTATCTCTCTCAATGCAATATGTTGTATTTTACCTCCCTTAGTAACAAGGCCAAACTGTTGTCTTGAAGCTTGTCTGTTGATGTGTATATCGGTGACCACCTCCCTCTTATTTTGAAACATTTACCACTAAATGATGCTATTTTGCCAATAACAAGGTTTTCATTAAGAGCTTGGCAAATTAGATGAAGTGCCGCCACAATACGAAGTACAGATTGACTTGTATTCTAGTTTGATGTTTTTTTTGGAATATTTAGATCTTTTTCTTCAAGGAACACAGTTTGGCACTTGCATGCTTTTTTTGTGCATAAGGGAACTAAGAAGTTTTCCAAGTAGTATTGTTTATATGCAAAGCTGTTTTTCCTGTCAATGAAACCTTTTGTTTTGGCTTGTTCTAAACCTTGTTGGCATCTCTTTGGTGATTTGCATTAATTCCTTATTGAGTGGCAGGGAGCATGACTTTGCTAAACTGCTTTTAAGCATCTTGACCAGCCATTTTGTTTTAAAGAACATACAAACTTGTTACTATCTTCAAAAGGACAACAATCCCAGGCACCTTTTCAAAATGCTTGCAAGAAGTGGCTCATTAATATTTTAAATGATGCTTGCTGATGTGGTTTTGTTTTCAACAGGCTACACTGGGGAAATTTGACACTATTGGATCATCTCTTCTTCAACATGGCAGTCATCTTCTAGGCATTCAAAGACTACCACAAACTCCTGTAGAAGGTGACCAGAAGTTCATCTTTGATCCAAAGTTCAAAGATGTAAAGAACTCTAGTGAACTTAAGAAAACCAAGGCTGCATTATATAACAACCAGGCAAGGTTAAAGACTGCCAGCAAACTCTCTAAAGATCAGAAAGTCAATGGCATTTGTAATGGTACTGGACATTCAGCTACGAAATCCCCTCTTGTGACCAAGACAAACAACACTAATGCTTCATCGAAGAGCTCAACTTTATCACATTTGAAATCTCCAACTCTTAAAGAAACTACTCTGTCCAAGTCTACTGAAACAAAAAAGACACTCTCACATTTGAAGTCTCCAACTGTTAAAGATACTACTCCATCTAAATCAGCTGAAACAAAAAAGACTTTATCACATTTGAAGTCTCCAACTCTAAGCGAAACTACTCCATCCAAGGCAGTTGAAACAAAAAAGACGCTATCACATTTGAAATCTCCAACTCTTAAAGATACTACTCCATCTAAATCAACTGAAATGAAAAAATCTGAGGTTAAGCCTGTGGTTAATGGTGCATTTAAATCTCATCAGAGTGATGGTAAGGAAATAGAAAAGGGAGCAGTCAAAATTAAAGGACAAAAGGACTGCAAAAATGGTGAAAGCTGTAAAGAACAGACTATGAAAGTCAGCTCTAGCAACAAGAGTAAACCGCCCAAACTCTCTATGCCTGAACGGTAAGAAATTAGTAAATCAGCCAATTAGAGTGCAGCATTTACATCAGAATACTCCGTCTATTACTTATTCTACTTGTGTAGAGTACAGGTTGTGTCCTTCTTTTCAGTTGTCGCTTCTCATCTATGGTGAGTTTTAAACAATAAAGCTGCTGTTACATTTTCCAACTTTTACTAAAAATTTTGTTTTAGAGACGAGTGAAATTTATCACAATTTTAATAGCATTAGTTGGAAAGATATCTTTTGCTTGGTGTAAAGTTTCATTCCAGACAGGATTAACCATGTTGATCTTGTAAAGGATTATTTCTCAGCAGTTAAAATTCTGAACATCCTATTTCTGTGCTGTATAGTACACATGCACCTCTTCAACATGGCTATAGCAGAAGTGAGAGTGTTTAAACATGGCTACACAGATAGGATATGAGCATGTTTATGCAGGGGTTTATTTTGTAAGAAATCGTTCTCAACTAATTATATTTTCTCTTTGTGTTCAGGAATCTTCCTGCATCTTCAGTGGAGGTAAGGCTACAACTTTGTTTCATTTGAACCATGAAATGAATTTTTTAAGAAAATAAAAACATCACTGCTGCATTAGTTTGTTAGATTCAACTTAGACTCAACTTTCTGCTTCTTATCCTTACAGCTGTGTAGAAATAACACAAAATGTTGTAATAGGCCATTTCCCAGTTGTCTGTGGTCTTTGTATCAAATTACCTAATTATGTTAGGTTTTCTTTGGAAAATATAGGCATTTATCTATTTACTGTTATTTTTCCAGCCTTATATGTTCAAGTGCCAGCTACATTATGTATATAAGTAGTCTTTTCATTATAGTTTATTCGCATACACCAGTTATTACAAAGTTTTTTTCTGAATCACACTTGCAATAATTAATTTTTGCAACTGAATGAACTCACTGTACAGGTAAATTAGAAGAATGGTTTAGTTTGTTGGTTGTGTTAGGTGGAACGAATAAGCAATAAGCATAGATTTTATGCACTGACAGATAGTTACCACTGTTGCTATATATAGTCATTTTTACGATCTATTTTCTCCTTAAAAATCACCAACTAATAGATGTGTTTGGATGTATCGCTTTATTATAGTAACCAATTAAAAGCAATCCATGTAGACTTTTACATTATAAGTTGAATGGTAGTGTTCGTGTTCAAAGAAGTAAGTGGACACTCTGGGTTTATTTGGCACCTCCTTTTTTAGCTCATCTTCAATCTTACAGTTTCAGTTTTTTGCTGGCAATTAGATTATATTAATTTTACAGTTTTTCAAAAGTGGCGAGCATTATTTCCAAATGTTACTAATTACTGGACTGACTGCTTTGCAGCATGAAAGAGCCTCTGTTTAAGTAAATCTCCTTTATGTTTAGTCTCTGTGTGGGTGGTGGCCACAATAGAATACTAATAAATTATTCTTGCTAAGATAGAAACCCACACAGAAAACTCTTAAACTGATTGAAGCTTAAGTGATGGTGATGTGGTTGAGACATTGACTGATCAGTTTTCTCTTCATAACTCGCATGTTTAATTGTTGCTTGCTCCATGTAAATCACCTTAAGGAAAGTTGCATGTGTTCATCTTATTAAACCACATTGAATTCTAGATTGGAATTAGAATTTTGTTTTGGTTGTCTTTGAAAGTATATCTTCTCCTCCTCATAAAGCAGATTTTTTTTGTGAATTACGGTGTCGATTGAAATTTGATGCAAGTGTGCCTGATCATTTCAGATACATTTAGTTCTGCTATATTTTGTGGGTTCACTATCCAAGATTTTTAACAGTAATAATTAGAAAGTCACTTTTTTGACAAAAAAATTAATGTCTCTTGTTATTTTTTTAGCCAGTACAGTGATTTGCATAACAATCACACTAATATATGGTCAGCTGATTTGAAATAATCTACTCTTCAACACCAGGTGTTGCAACAAGACTCAGTTTCAATTAAAGAAAGGATTTTTCTTTTATGTTAAATTAAAATACAAGTCACACTTTGTGGTAGCAAAAAAATAGAAGTTATTAGTTGTTTGGCACAATATATAGTGTGTTACTTTCTTAGGGAAAAAAGTGGGGAGTTTGGTGAGTTTGGTCATCATTTTAAGTGAAGCTAGAGATGCTAAACTGCTGTCACATATTCATCTCTAATGGGTTTTCTTTAATCATAAATTGGATGGTTTATGTTTGTCAGGTAGACCTTAATTTTACTGTTGCTCTTGAGTAAATCTAAATTTATCAACTTTGAAAGTTTAATCATAATTCATGTTTAATGGGAGATATGTTTCTTCTTTTTCCCTTTTTTCTTATCACAAAATTCATATGTGCTGGGTATTTTAGATTTGTTCGTTCATTTTAGGCAAGTGTTATAACTTTAAGTAATTATTTGAAAGAAAATTTTTCATATAAGTTATCATTATTGTCATCATGACATTTTCACAGAGTTAATGTGCTAAAGCAAAAAAGAAAACAGAAAACATTTGAAATAACCACTTGAGTGGTTTGTTTTGGTCATTTCAATCCAAAGTTTATGTACAAAATTCATAAAGCAGCCCTAATGCTTTTGCCATATTAAAAATTTTAAACTAAAAGCGAGAAAAGCTCTCTTTAATTACATCTCATGCCCTCAGGATATATTTATGACAGGCCATCCTTGTGTAGCTACTTCAGAAGGAATTAAAATTTTGTTGACCCAGGGATCTAAACCAATAGCAATTCATTTTGTCATTTTGCACTGAGACAGGTGAAACGCGAGGTTTTAAATACTAAAAGGCCTAACCATAATTCTGTAACGTAATAGCCTGTCAGTCTTCTTGTTCTAATCCAGTCCAGATTTTTCTGATCCTTTCCTTTATATTAATTTTGAGAAATTTTTGTGTTATATATAGTGGTTATTCTGCGATTCATTGTTTCCCTCGCATGATCCTTTAACTGACCATAGACTGAAAAGAAAGCTCATTTGCAATTGCTTAAAAGCCAGCTGTTAAGATGGAGATAACAGTGTCAGAGATATATCTTATAAATTTTCCTTGATCGAGTTGCTGTTTAAATTCTGTCAGATGCACTTCCTATCTATTGATGTCTTACTGCTTGATTTTTAATGAGACATTTTCCTCACTTTTCTCTTTGTGGCCTATTGGGAAGAGCCAGATTTTCCAGGTTTGCTATGTCAAAGCCATTTTATGTGATCTATGTAAGTGATGCAGATTATTTTTGTCTATCCTTTAGTTAGTTAATGATTTTTCTTCTTTTGCTTTTCCTCTCAGCAGGAAAATCTTCCTGTGAATGAACCAACCAACGTGGAAAAGATCATTGCGGTAATATATCTCTCTTAATTTTCTTTTCTACACATTTAAGTTCCAGAGGTAGAAGCCACACTGTGATGACTTTAAAAAAATACAAATTGAAGCCTTTGTGGATTGGGTAGCACCAAATGTTCAGATTCAGAAAATTTTGATTTCATTGTTCTCGTGAGTAAACCCTGAAGCAAAAAAGAAGTTGGGATCCTCATAAATGTACGTTTTAATGAGTTCTGTTTCTTTGTTTACTCTGTAATGAAAACCCAGACATTTGGAGAAACATTGCTTTTGTTGTTTTAAAGAAGATGCATTTACATTTTTGTAGGGAGTTAATGAAATTTAGGTTTCACTTAAAGTATTTGTTATCCTTTTAGTCTAGGCTAGTCAATAGCCACCAAGTTACAAACGTAACTTATGAATTCACCCACACAGATCTGTGCTGATGTGTTGAATAAAGAAGGGACCAATATTTTTAAGTCTGATTCATGCGCCATCTGTGTATTTAACCTTTGTGAATCTACCAACCAGCCATATTGACCACTGTCTGAAATACAGCTACAGCCCCAGGCCTTAGTCGTAATGGACAGCCAGTGAGCTGATTTTTTTTTAAATCTACTGGCCTGTGTTTACTACACTAATGTACATGAATAGGTGTACATACATACAATACTTTATTTAACCGTGGATTTCAGAGTAGGTTATGCAGCTAATATCTCTGATCATTTAACCATCAGGTGAGAGATAACCACCATGACCGGGAACTATGTCCCCTACTCTTTTAACCATCATTTAACCATCAGATGAGAGATAACCACCATGACCGGGAACTATGTCCCCTACTCTTTTCAATCAGTGTGTGGGTTCTTTTACGTCCCGCAGACTTAATTAATAATGAAGAGTATCTGTCAGCCTCAATCGACAGCCACTGGGCTAAAATCTACCAGCTGATCTTTTATCACACTTATGTACTGACAGTGATAGGCTATGCTCAGCCTTAATCAACAGCCACTGGCCAAGGGCTAGAGTAACTTTGGAATCTGCTAAATAATTAATTGATTAGTGTAGGGATAAACATCTCTTAGCCTTACCGATAATGAAAGGCAATTTTGCTAGTCTATGTACATTTACAACACTGGTATATTTATCCCAGCCTTGTAATCTGCAGCAATTTTGCAGGATTGGCCACGTATACCACACAGATACATAAACATGTGTACTATTAAGGCAGAGACACACTATGTGACAGATCACTGCAACTTGTCGCCGTGACAGGCTGCTTCAACAAATTCAAACTGGTTTGAATTCTTGCGACATATTGCAGCGACAAAATAAGCTCAAGTAGCCTTGTTGCAGCGTGTGTACGCATCTGTGACAAGTTGCTGCGACAAAATTTAAATCAACCAATGAGGGAGCATCAACTAGTTTTGCGCCATGTTAAATTTCAACTAGTTTACATTTCCTCTCTTCTAAAATTGATTGCGTGCATTGAACGAGTGTCTTATTACAGTGACTTGTCGCAGCATCAGTGCAGACGAGGCGACTTGTCACCGCGATGTGTTGCAGCGATTTGTCGCATCGTGTGTCTTGGCCTTTAAAGCAGGAAGTGTCATCTCACCCTTAATAGCTACTGGTCAATCCACATTTACTGGACTACATTGTAAAGACTACAGTGATAGACTTGAAGGCAGTGCAGCTTAGTTCAACTGTGTAAACCTAGTATCACACTTTTTTGGCTACAATAAAATTCTAAACACCCCATAGTCTGGTGGGTCCTAGTCTTCTAAGCTAGTGAAGAGATAATGAACTAAGGAAGCAATGTTTGAGGGAGAATTTTAGGAAGACTTCTAGAATACAAATTGATCTTCCAGTGTAAAGAACACATGGTAGGAACAGGGCTGTATTTGTTTTAAACATGCACATGATCCCTAGCTGTAGTAACCTAACCACTGTCTTCTACCTAGCAGTCTTATGTTTAAAACATGGCCACTTTGAATGACTAAACGGAGAAAGATTTAATCAGAGGCTTTTTTGGTTCAAAGTGAGCTATTGATGACTTTCTTATTTTGGAAAGTCAGTTGTCTGACTTTGACAGAATATAGACATCTGTTTTATTTAACTGGGTGACGTAGTAATGTTAATTTAAATTCTTATTTCTACAGGAGATGCAGCAGGTTGCACCACCTCTTACTGGAATCCACACACCAATCAAGGGAGGAAACTCTATCTTTGCGTTTCACAGAAACAACATCCAAGATAACTCGGTGGTACCGGTGTTGCCAGGGGTTAAGAGGAAACCTAGTGGTATGCTAACCATTACTGCGTATCTTTTGGCTATCTTTTTGCGGAAGAGTCTGGTATTTTTTACATGGAGTGTTTTAAATTTTGGCGGGCATTGTTATTGATTTTGGATTTGTATGTTTGTTGCTAAGTAGAAAATACGGAGGGTAAAAAGGATGCCTGTAATGGCGTGGTTCTGCTGGATGACGATTTGATGCTCACTGATGAGAGTGATGATGAACATGTAAGTGTCATTTTCATTACTTTTTGAAAGTTACTGGAAATAAGAAAGAGAAAATAGTGTAAGAAAGAAAAGTGCTGTGTGCCTCATTACTTTCTGTTGGAGGCTTATTAGTTAGATCCTCCTGCACTCTCTTCTCATCATCCTGAAGAAGAAAGGATGTTGACATTCTACTGACATCAGTTTGTTTTGTCCCTTTAAGGATCACCAAGCTATTTCATTGTCCAAGACTACCAAGTGAGTTTTCCTTTTTTGTTAAATCATGCGTAGGTGCTAGTTTCTAACTACACATAATCATAAGTAGTGCATCATATTTTGTCCTCAGTATTCTAAAACTGTATTATTTTAACAGGGATACACGACATCGCTCGCACTCGACTTCTTCAAGTGGAAGTAGTAGTGAGGATAGTGATTCAGACAGCAGTGATAGTGACAGTGATTCAAGTGCTTCAGATTCTAACAATAACACAAGAGATAAACCAGCCAAGTCTCCTGTTCATGTCCCTCTTTCCTCTCCTAAGGTAGGTGCTAAGACAAGAAATGTGGTAAAGGACAAATCAGTTCAATTCCTTGTGACCTTTGAGGCCATCTATAGAGCCTAAGAAATGATCACCTAGAGAAATTTAAACCCTCCCTACAAGGAATGAAATGATTGGTGACAAATAAGGTGAAGTTGTGTTGACACGAGGGCAGATCGTGGTGGTAACAGCTATAAAAACATCACTAAACAGTGGGTTTACACAGACAGCATAATAGCTCTGCACTTACATTGTCAATCTTCATACATTTAGTTCTCCCCTACAGGTAAAGAAAAATGTGAAATGATCAAATTCTAAGCATTTGGAAAAACATGACCCATAGTCAACTACTTTTTGCTACTAAACTTTGGTATTGCATAGTTAGTTTAAGCAACATTGTTAAATAAGAAATATGTGCATGTGGTTTCCATTGTCATTGCTTAAACTTTGAGAATGAGTAGATCGTCAAGATTAATTTTGTCAATATTTTCAGCATCCAAGTGGAAGAAACTGGGGTTTAGATCACTTATTCAGTACTCTTAATCAGTCTTCAACCTCACCCACAACTAAGACAAAACCAAGTCCATCAGCAGCTAACACTGTGGGAGAAGATGGTGTTCGGGGAAATCAGGTCGCTCCTGCTGCAAATGCAAATAAGAGCTCCCTTAATTCCCATATGGTTAATCATGTTAAAAGTGAGAAGGAAAGCCCTTTGCCCATGGCTCCGGAGGAAAGTTTGGCACCATTTGCAGCTTGTCTTGTTAGCAACAGTCCTGAACTAGATCATGGAGTTGACATTGAGTCAATAACAGCAAAACTAGAACTTCCTCCTGAAACAGATGATAGTGCAGACCCAGCTAAACCTATAAGTTTTTTGGGGGAAAATGACCAGACTGTTAAGATTCAAGTTTCAAAGGATAACAAGAAAGGAAATAGGAGACCATCCACTACAGGATCTAAGATGAATTCTGGTCAAGAGAAATGTCATAGTGAAAGCTCTCCCAAGAAACTTTTGAAGTGTAAGACGGAGACCAACTTATCAAAAAAACCAACCAGTGTCAAACTTAGTAATGGCAGTGTTGATGAAAATGCAAACAAGGCTGGTAAAACAACTGGAGGAACAGTGGCAAAAAAATCGAAAAAAAAGAAACCAGAAACTAAAAGTTCAGGCACCACTGTTACAGAAAATGAGACTGTGAAACCAGCCAGTGAAGTGGATGATGAGGATGTAATTGTTGACATTGTTGGTGTGGAGACTAGTCCAGGACGTGAGATCGCTAAGGCAGACAATAAACCATTTCCAAAAACAAAGGAAACAGAGAAAACAAAAGGCATCAAAAATAAACCTGCAGGAACAAATGGTCTTAGTAAGCATGTAAATGGCGAGAAGCTTCATGTGTTATCTAGTTTGATATCCCCAAACCGAACAAAAGACATCTTAGGGAAGAATGTTGAAGTTACATATGATGAAGTCAACATGCCCGAATCTCTTATTGTGAAAATTGACTTGTCACTACTGAAGAGAATACCCAAGCTTCCTGGGAATGAGCTGATCAAACATTCGATTCCATCTCCCTCAGCTGAAACTAATGGCAACAAGGATGTTATCACTTCCCCTGAGGTAAAGGTTACTAAACGGAAATTACCAGATGTGAGACCAGTGGAGCATGAGACACCCAAGAAAGTCAAGAGTGAAAGTGATGCAGAATCTAACAGGTAAGCAGCACAGTTTTCAAGGTCTCATGTGAACACTAGTCACAAAGTAGATAGGTGAAGTTGAAACAGCATAGTGCACGGTATAAACAATGACTTGAGGCAGGGCTCGAAATTAACAAAATCCTTAAGTCGCCATTTGTTGACTAAGTGGTAAAAAATAGTCGCTAAATGTAAATTTTTAGTTGCAAAATCAATTAGAAGAGACACAATCCGTAAACATACATGACATACTCAATGCTTTGCGATGCATTATAGGGCGATTTCGAACAGGGGTAGCCATTTTGAATTTTGAGAGAGTGAGAGAGCCGTTTATTTTAGTATGCCTTAGAATAATAACATGGCGATATAGTCGGCAATCAAAGGATCATGGGTTTGTTTTAAGATATCTATTCAAGTAAATACTCTCATCCACAAGTGTTCTTTTTCTTTGAGATTGCTGCTAGCCCTTTTAAGTTGTGTCGGTCAAGGCAAAGCCTAGTTGCAAATTTGGGACTACTCTTGTTTTTTTTTGTCGCAAATAAGCAAAGTTAAGTCACAAATGCGACTGTATTGGTCGCAATGTCGAGCCCTGCGAGGAACATTTACAGTCAAAGTTGACTTTCTGTCTTATTTGTTTTTAACACTTTGCTTCCAGCTACTACAAAATGTAACCTGAACGCATGAAATAGCTTAACAGTCTTAAATCAAAATGGAGCAAGATTGGTCCATCATATCTGTTTGCGAACATGGCGACCTATCTTTTTTCATAACATTGCTTGATAGGTGACATTTGGGGAATGTTTCTTTTTCTTTTATTTCAGAAGTATCACCTTGGCACCGTTTTGGTTATCTTCCTACACAGATGTTCTTATGGTTCATCATGCACTCCTCCCTAACCCTTAACTGCCCAACAGTGACTTGTAGATTGTACTCATCAAAGGGAGACCTCTTGGGCATTAAAAGGTTAAAAAACTACCTCCTTTAAGAGGGGCTAAAAGGGGCAGGGGAAGGGAGGTAGAAGAGAGTGTATGATGAGCCTACAGATCATCTGTGTTGGAGCCTTTGTTTTGATAAAGAAAGCAGTAAATCATGATGATAGTAACCCCCTATGGTAATGTATAGTGGAGTACAAGTTTTATGTGGATATTGCCTCCCTTAGGCTAATTTTTAGTGTTGCCAAGGCATTTTTAGGGACTTTCGCACGAAAATTTTCCAACATTGATTTTTTTTCTGAGACTTTTATCAGTGTAAGATGACGATTTAGTTAAGTCAAAAATGTAAAAAAATTGGGGGGGTCACTGACTTCGTTAGCGAATAAGGCCAGTGAAATGTTCTCTGCCAAATATTGTTTACCTGGACCTATTAAGTGAATTTAGTGAACTGTTGAGGTTCCTTAAAGAACAAGTTCGCATTTAGCAACCACATTTTCACGCGCCTTGCAACTGCAAGATGGCAGGATTCAATGTCCCGTGGACAGAAATCTTGAATTTTTTTTTAACTTCCCACATGGATTTTTTGTTCATTTTTGGACAATGTGGAGATAATTATGAATAAAATCTGATTCTGGAAAGAAAAGTAGGGGTCACCGAACCTTCAAGACCGCTAAATCCAGGCAAAGCTATAGCAATGGCCATCTGCCCTATTATTGTTAGTGCGCGCGGTTGTGTATGACATGGCGTGTGAATTTGCGTGTGCAGTAACGATGTGCAGAAACAATTAGCGCGAACGTCCTTAAAGCTCCTTTGTCAGCTTAATCATAGAAATCAATGTTGACTATGATGATGCATGCACATACAGATTTCACAACATCTAAAAGCTAGTACCCAACTGTTGAAAGTGTTTGGAAGTTCAAGTTGTTGAGCAGTTCCTGGAAGCTGGGTCTTGTTAGATCAGTCCAACAGCTTTCCATCCAAAGTTCCAAAGCTGTTGCTTAATCTGATAGTTTGTTGTTTTTGATGTTGTTTATGTGCTGTAGGAACAAGTCGCGTGAACGATCATTTAGTTCAAGTAGCACAAGCAGTCGACATTCTAAAGAAGGACATAGGAAACGCAGCCCAAGTCAGGAGAAAGATTCTTATCGTGTCAAGCGCCAGAGACAGGACAGTGAAAATAATAAAGTTCATGACAGTCCTTTCAAAGGTCTTCAAAATGGCAGACTGAATGAAAATGTAGCAAGTACTGTAGACAATGGTTTAAAACCTCATTCATGCTCTTGTAACAAAAACACTGATAATGACAACAAGCGGGAAACGGACATTTCAAGATTTTATGACCCAGAACCTAGAGTGTAAGTGGTAATTTGTGCTAAAATTGAGTGATTAAAAGTTTTAGTCCAACATGCCTTTTGAGCTAGGAATTTGTTGCAGGAGACTGCTTTGTCCTGATTGACAGTGATGTGGCAGGGCTCTCAGCCATTAAGGACAACAACATGTAAAACATGTTAAATGGATGAACTTGCCACAATGCAACGAGTTTTGTTACGTGGGTGAAGATTAAGAGAACAGGTGTCTAAAACCTTAATGATGGATGGCTCAGCCATGAAACCTGGTGATAGAAATCAAAAGAATTTTGTTACCCTGGAATTATAAGTATCTGTATAAACTAAGCAAGTGTAACATAAATTACTACATTTCTATATGGTTGCATTCCACTGTATTAACTGAGCTGGGGTGATGTTGTTTACTCAGACCTTATGGACCAGACCACTATCTTGCTGAAGCCAAAAGACTGAAACACAAGGCTGACTCATCAGTAAGCATTTCAATCAAGGTTAACTTTACAATAGTTTTTTTTTATCATTTTGCGAACAAACACAGTTTTTGGCCAATTTGTTTGAAAGCTCTTGAGAGTTCTGTTTCTTTGTGTGAGGAGTGAGGAGGTCATTGTCACCGTAGTAGGTAAAATGTGTGAAACATTGTGTTGCTCACTAGTGTTTCTTTTGTCTAGTACAACAATTTCTTGAGAACTCTCAAGTAGAAACTATCAAGCAGACAGGTTACAAAAAGAAAACGTCTTTTGCCAATGATGGTCCCATTACTGTCCATTCACAAAATAATTTTATTTTTTGCAGACTGACAAGGAAGCCAAAGCTTTCTTATATGTGGATGCTGTGCTACACTTTGCTCGATGTGGAAAAGCCATTGAGGTAAATTCCATTCCTTGATATCTTAACATTCTGTAGTTACTGTTTCTTGTGTAGTTGTTTAGAAGGTTGAATGAGGTCTCAGACTCGGCATTTTGTTCTTTTTTTATTTCTTTAGCAAAATGAGGAATCAGATTCTCGCTCAGCGATTCAAATGTACTCTGAGACACTGGATCTTCTCAGGTGATTAGAGTTTACTTTAATCTTAGATGGTGTTTTGATCTCCGCATCTTGACACTGGGAGCAGCTTTTTTCTTACGGCTTTTTCTCTGCATTGTGTACCTTGCAAACATGTTCAATTAGTCAGAAGATTTAATTCAATATTATTGGAAATTTTGTTATCCCTGGACTGCCCTGTTGAGTCATATTCAGGAATGTGTGATTTGAATCAAGCATTCATCAAACTTAGTTGAAAACCATCATGATGTAAACAAAATCCAACATACTACATTTATTGTGCCACAACATGTAACAAGGCCTTCATTTTGTAATCAAAGTGGAGTTGGCTTGTGGTAACAGTTTGCAATTGCCATACAGATATTGTATAATTATGATGTATTAATTGGCCTTGTGAAGTGTGGGTTAGTGTTGTCACCAACAGCTCACTTTGTAAGGGACTTAGCCAGTATGACAAGGTGTAATCTTCTGAATATTATTCGTCTTTCCTGATGTGTTATGTTGCAGTACATGTGTGCCTTCTGAGCTTTGCATTGCTTCCTAAGGTGTGCCTTTAAAAGACCTCTCTTATGCTACTGTGATTTTTTTCCAGGTACACCATGCGCAACTTTGTGAACAAACATACTCATCGATCAGATCGTGTTCCAGATAAAAGACTTTCTGTTTTATGGTGAGGTTTTGTAATTTTGGTGTAAATAAATTTACAGTTACAGTAAAAAAGAGTTGCAAGACTACTTTGTTTTATTGATATATTTATTCTTGATATTCTTGGAACCCAGGGTTGGACACTTAATTTTGAGAGCACTTGCCATTCGGGCGAGTAACCCTCAAAATGCACTGGCCCGGATTAGTTTTCACTTGCCCAAAAGTTCCAAC
>Ga0126343_10000373_pt1 | contig 16570 bp, 15 predicted proteins | sample Cyp2metagenome_FD_92531 | JGI IMG/M metagenome (GOLD analysis project Ga0126343, IMG submission 92531) | Coral microbial communities from Lord Howe Island, Old Settlement Bay, Australia - Cyphastrea 2 metagenome | ecosystem: Host-associated > Invertebrates > Cnidaria > Coral ...
AGAAGAATTTATGTACATGTTGTATGGGGGAGATAAAGGTGTAACGCTAAAATTTTTCAAAGGGGGGGGGGGGGTTCAATCCCAGGATCCCCCTAGCTACGCCCCTGATTGTGGACCTTTTAAGGCTTAACACACTAAGAGATACCAAAACCACGTTTTTAACCTCAAAGGTACGAGGGGCACCCCATCCTTTTTATATGGGAGTCCTCCCCGGGGCAACGGCTTTGCCGTCTGCCAACTTATTACAAAATTCTTTCCTACTCAGCCAACAAGTAAATGATAAAATGTCGTTAACTTACCTAGTCATTACGTAACAATAAAAGGACTATTGCTCCTGCTCCATAATGATGTCTGCATCGTGTTTTTAGCCTACATAGCAATCCCTTTCTTAAGGGATACGCCATTTCTTCTACGCTTAGTGTCTTTGAAAACCATTTGCAGGTTAGTAAATTTGTCATGCGTTTTGTTTGGTCTACTTGGAAACACTCCTGTTTCCAGTTTTTGCTTCCCTTCAATTTGCTAATGTACTTAGCAATACGTTTTGGTCGCCAAATCGACACATTTGTCTCAAAAGACCTTTCCTGCATCCTATTTCAAAGCGTGGAACAAACAACAGCACCAGAACGAAGTCAGGGTAAGCTTTTTAAAACATTTTTCTTGGTCTCAAAAGACCTTTCCTTTCCTGGCCTCGACTCTCTGCCATTGTTCGTTGGAATGTGGAAGGTCTATTCCCCAGGGAAATTTTCGGTAATGGACTATACGAGGGGGTGAGAGGGGCAGGGGAGAAAAGAGGGATCCTGCTAAAAAGGGTCCTTTTTCAGGTTGGAGGTATATGAAAGGGCAGGGTTTACACAAGTCAAAGAACAGAATAGGGTAGGAAAAACTGTCATTAAGGGGGCTCGAAAGGGTTTTTCGTTGCTGCAGTGGCTGTGAAACGATGGAAGATTACAAAGAAGGATATTTAATGATGTGGGCAAACTCTATGTCTCCTTGCAACTCTATTGCTGGGCTATACTTTGAGGGTACTTGTGACGTCATATCAGTTACCATGGCAACGCGCAAGGTGCACAAAAACGTCCACTAAATTTCAGTTTTTGTAAATTATCTGAAAAACTAATTCGGTGACCTACCATTTTTATCTGTTTGTTGGAAAGTTCCCTAAATTCTTTAACTTTTCAGACAGTATGGAAAAAATTTATCTAGTAGAATTAAATATATTTAAAGAAAATGCGATTTATGGCTTACAGGAGATTCTACTTGATAATTTTTCCCGAAACTTTTATATTTTAATTGCCATCGTGAATGGTGCGTGCATGCAAAAAATCAAGGTAGGTCACTGAGCAAAATTTCTGGCTAGAAACAAATGTTTTCTGCAGATTTTATTTCCGGTTCGCGCGATTTTACGCAAGATTTAACTTCCGGTGTACTAATTTTGAGTCATTCAGCTGACGCGTGTGTTTGCGTGCGCGCGTGCAGATAAAAACCCTTTCGAGCCTCCTTAATTAAGTATTTAACAGAGCTTTTCCAAAATATGGCAAGCAGGAGTTTGAACTTTGTACGGGTATCTTTTTAAGGAGATATATTTTCTGGTAAATATATTTTGGGTGGAAAGATTTAAAGTAGCACTTTTGCAGTTAGGTTAAAAGAGGCACCATTTTTTAGGGAAGGTATTTGAAAGTATTACCTTTACTATCAAAGTGGTATATAAAAGAATAAGAGTTTGGTCCTCGGGGCAGAGCCTCTCTGTATAAAATTTGGTTGAGTATCCCACCCCCATCCACCCACCCACCCACCCACACATCCACACACACATACACACACCAAGGTCTATTCTTGTCCAGTGAAATGTTCGTCCAAGAAGTTTCTTAAGACTCTTACCACGTCATTTCTATCAATATGTTCAAGGGCAGCACACAATTGACGCATTGTTAGATCCCCTCTGTTTGCAAAGATCCATTCAAACAGCAAGCTGGTCGGACTAAAGGGTTTCTCTGGATTGAAATCCGTGTATATTTCTCTTGGAACTTTGAACGCACTGGCCAGGTTTCTCCAGTTGTTCAGTGCTCTGTTTGTGGTGTTGAGTTTCACGCAGATACCTCTCATAACATCAGATTCTAGCCCAATGACATCTTTCATTAGCTCTTCACCCTGTTCTGTAAATCAAAAAAGTAGTATTCAACTTCAGTAATTATAACATTAATACCAACTACGGTATATATGACAACACCTTATAACTACCTCATTGATGGAAGCCTTGTTTCTGGAGGCCAAGAAAAGTTCAGAGAGGCATCGTCTCAATGACCCCATAAATAATGCTATATTCCACTGAAAAGAGCAGATTTTGGTCGTACACTCAAACCCAAACAAAATTGCTAGGATAGAATAGAAGCAGGAATTTTACATGTTGCATAAAGGTAAAGGTAAAGGCAAAATCTTTATTTAGACACGGTAATTCCTTCAGGACTTAACAATATTGAATAAATTAATCTAATTACCTAACTAAGAAATCATTAACAACTACTACAATAAGAAAAAAGATAAAAAAGCCTGCTTTACAAGGAAGGGGTGTATAAAAGGAAAATAAAAGTTACATAATACTACCATCCAAAATTATAATTGTTTTATTTGGATTTAAATTCATCAAGAGAGGGTGACTGACGAATATCCAAGTGAAAACCATTCCACAGTACAGCTCTGCTGTATGACAGACTTCTTTTACACGAATTATTGCGGGGCTGTGGAATGACATTTGAACAATGAGTATCTCTTAAGTTACAGTAATGTAATGTCGCGAGAGAGGGGACATCATACGTGTACCCCTTTACATTTATTTTGCAGTGGGCTCGGACGTCTGCATACAAAGGCGCCTCTGGCAGCTGCTATCAGTCCATTTATGAGCCCACTTAACCCTCCCAGCCCATGATGAGTGACGATGTAAATGACCAGATAGACCACAACACTGGGAACAACGTCCCCTACTCTTATCGAATAGTGTGTGGGTTCTTTAAAGTCCCCTGCAAACCATGTAACACTGAAGATGTAGGAGACGGGGCCTACGGTATATAGTCCTTGTCCGAGAAGACTTGAACGTCTAACCATTTGCAGGTGTCATTAGAAAGGCAGCACGTTCTCCTCAGTTATTTAAAGACCCTGAGTGTTGGTCCGGCCGAGGTTTGAACCCGCGACCAACTGAGCTAACTGGTCGGCGGTTAAGGCAGGTTAAGGTATCGGAGCGGAAGACAAAGTTTACACACTGCTCTTGTGGAGTGATATATCAATAACTAAAGCTCTGATTTAAAGATTTTCAATGAATTTGAAACAGTGGTCGCATTGAATTTTGATTGATTTCCAAACATCGGGAAATGTTTGGAAAAATTATCAAGGCACGGTGACCTCATCGTTAGCGTGCTCGTCTCCAGATCAAGCAGTCTGCGTTTGAGCCCTGGACAGGGACATTGCATTGTATTCTTGGGCAAGACACTACTCTCACAGTGCCTCTCTCCACCCAGGTGTATAAATGGGTACCAGTCAACTTTAATACCAAGGGTAGCCCTGCAATGGACCAGCATTCCATCCATAGGCTAGGGCAGAAGAAATATTCCTGGTCGCTTCATGCTACAGAGACCAGCATCAGCTCTGGCCTGTATGGGCCACTTGGCTTGTATGCAGACTTAACTTTCTTACCTCACCACTCTATCTATAATTTAGGGTCGAGTTTTGATAGAAAAGCAACACCAACAAACCAGTTGATATTCAAGCTAGCGTTTGTGAAGGTCAAATTAATGGAGCGATATTATTTCTCTGCAATTTTCAAACACGATAATTAAATGTTATGAGATTCACGTAAGACCAAGGTACCATTTTGGCACCATCCACATGTAGCTGACAGTTTTGAAATTGGTGATTTTTTTCTCCATTTTAGAATTCCATCCACACATAAAAGGAGTTTTTGACCACTAATTACGCCACCAGTACTGTTCAATTTCCAATTAAATTGGTTCAGGCAGTGCCGTTAGTAATCAAGCCACTAAATGAGCTTAAAATAAATGAAAGACGAATCACACGTACCAACAAGAAAAGGTTCCAGTTTCTTTAAAACACGTCCTTGGTTTAATTTCTCTACTTCATCATAAAATTTTCTGACTGTCAAATCGTCTTTCTTGGAATAAAGGTATTCAATCAAGGCTAATGTTGGATTGAACTGCCCATACTCAATCTCTTTCAACTTGTCATCAGGAATTTTGAATTCTTGACCAAGGTCAAACCAGTATCCAACAACCCGTGACTTTTGATCCAACTTGGTGGCGATTTTGTCAATCATCTCGTTATTACTATCAGAAGATGCGAAGTCACTGATTGTTTCTGTAGAATTTTCTGTTGGGTAAAAAGTAACAGACTGCAAATGTAAGACTTTGGTATTATTCAACTAACAAACAAGGAAACAGTTAGTAGACCAGTAAATAATAAATAGGTAATATTCATATTTTATAGATTTAATGACCTGGGAACTCATTTCAAACTTGATCCACTGTTTATTTGACTCCTGCAGGTGTTTATTTGAGTCCTCTGTTTGATCACTATTTTGAGCCCCATATTTTAGCCATTTTACCTGGAGCTTATACAACAACATTTATTTGCACTGCACAGTAACAGTAACTGGTCACCCAAAATAACCACAAAGCTAATCTAGTTGGGTGACCATTAATACAATGATTAATTGACGTTTTTTAACAAGTCAGTAAAGAGACATCTGAGGTTTTGGCAATAGAATTTAACAGTACAAATAGATTAACAACTGAAATAAACTACCACCATTACATCCAAGAAACACAGCATAAAGGTTACCATATATAAACTAGATAGATAGAGACATATATGACTACTACATGTGCATAGCATGTAAAAGAGACCAAACACTTTTAAGTAGCAGCGGGATAAGTCTTAATCAAAGACGATATGGACTGGACAAAGGCTGAATTGCTTGAGAGGCTTATTTACAACTAGGAGACCTGGCATTTATTGTGTTGCTTGTAACAAATACTTCATGACCATCCTGATTTTATTAGCCTTGGCTACTTCAGTATGCTCCTTCCTACCTCAGTAAGCGAGGCTGCACTTTATCTTACATTTTTCGCTTCCTTCTAGTTAGTTAAAGCTTGTTTATGCACCATACTATTACCACTTGAGAAAGCTGATAAGAATTTGCCATTCTGATGCCATTTAGTGAAGTTATTTGAAACTGTTGTATCTTCACAAGAAGGAGAGACAACAGTTTTGCATAACTGCACTAAACGGTGTTGCAATGGGTTCAAAATGGGCACAAGAGCCACATTTGAGGTAGGAAAATTTTATTTCAAGTTAGATAGTTAATTACACAATATTTTTACTATCAGTAACTTTCCCATAAAATTCTCTAAATACAAAAACTGTCCAATACACCACGTACGCAGAGTTGAATTTGAGCTAGGAAAGCCTCTAGTTGTTTATACAATGTGTTGTTCGGAACTTGTGCCAGTAAATGAGACAACGCTTGAACCAATGCACGACCGGTTCATGTAAGGCTTTAATCAAACAGCAGAAAACAGCAGAATAACAATATAACAGAACTGATGCCACGCTACAGCGACAGATAAAAGCATGCTCATCACAGGTACCGCTGACCGGTAGTGGCGTGACTTCTTTCTTCTTCTTTCATGAGACTTATCTCAAGCAGCATACAAACAAATATAGTATGCCAGACAACAGTACGTAAGAACATAGTGAAATTTACTTGACACGAACTGTTAAGTCATTCGCAACAGAAAGTCAGAGTTCAGTGTCATAATAATATACAAAACATGTAGGAGGGTGGCGAATGCGTGATGATCTCCGTAGGTCAGGAGTGGGCGGTTCTGCTGAAGTGACTGCTTTCTCAGAAGGGATGTCACGAGAGCATGATGGCTGGGTAGCTGATTCGTCCATGGCAGGGGCAGCAGGAAAGGCCAGGTTAAGTGGTATCACACATAGAGGGTTGTCAGATAGAGGATGGACTGAAGCAGAGATGGCATAAGGGATGTCAGGCAGAGCGGGTGGAGGGGGACATGTGATATCAGGGTCGTCTTCATTATCTGAGTCATTTCTGCCACATGTGTGGGGAGCACACAAGGGGTCGGCCAAGTCACACTGGACCTTGAAGAACTCACAGACAGTTTGATGTGGTATGAAGAACTGTGTAACTGGGACCCAATGAACTTTTTGATGTCACAGAATGGTGGTTCCATGGCTACAACAAGGTAGTGGTCACGGGCTCGAGATTTGCTCAGATCGGAGTGGAGGTACACTTGGTCACCAACACCAATCACAGGAGTAGGATGCCTTGGCTGTACAGGAGCTTTGGAGCACTCACTGTGGGGGTGGTTGGAGAGACGCTGCTCGTGCTGGAGGGCTATTAAATGGTCGTCAGCAAGGGGTAAATGCTTGTTTGAAAACTGGTCCCTCTGGGTCCACATTTCGCATGAGGATAGGCCATTCGAACGAATACGAGACTTCAAGGTGGAAGTGGCTACGGCAAGAGTGAGGGGGGAGACAGCACTGCCAAGAGGCTCTTGACACAGTAGTTCTGTTTCCAACTCTTGAACTGCTCTCTAGGCTACGGGGTTCTTGTTGGGATTTTTGGCTTGGCCAAGCTCAATTGTAATTCTTTGATGCTTTTAGAGGCGGTCATTGACAAGATCCTTAAAGCCAGGTGCAGAGTCAGTAAGGAGCACAGCAGGTGGGCCATCCATGGGGCGCATTTCCAGGCAGAAATAAGCTGGAAGTGTAAGAGGTCACAGTCTCGCGGAGCACGAAGATAAGCTGGTGGGAAAGCTTGATGACATCTGCTGCAAAGGACCAGCCAATACCTTCAGGTGATGGGGAAGTAGATTGGTCAATACGTGCAGTTGGAGAGCTCCGTATTGCTGCACAGGAGTGGCATCCATCGGAGACATGAGAGACTGCCTTGTCCAGATTAAGGGCAAACAGATAGCATTTGAAAACCATCTTCAACCGGTAATAGGACGGGTGGTTGAGTTGAATGTGGAGGGCGGTCAAAAGGCCATCTAAAGCCTGATGTGGGACAATAATGTGCTCTCTGGGCGATGACAAGAGCTCTTGATGCTGCACAACAAGGAGCACATCATTTGCAATTGACGCAACTTGTAAATAGTGTTTCACGTCCTTGATCTTAGTTAGTTTTTTGGAAGGCCTCGTGCCCTGGACAAGGTGTGTGTGCATGCGGCATAGACCCGGGCACTCAGACTGAATAGCCAACCGAGCGAGTCGGCTGGTGAAGGGAAGGCGAACTTTGCCTTGGATGATATCTTGAACAGACGCGACTCGGACAACAGAGTTCCTGGTTCGAGTGACGAAGGAGCACACCTGACAGGTCTCGTTTTCACAGGGGGCAGACATTCTACCTTGATATCAACATCTTCAGGGCGATGGAAGACTCCGAGCTGCTGTAGGTGGTCAAACTTCTCTTGGAGCTCAATGAGTTTATCTCGTGCATACTGTGGGAGGCAGTCTTTCCGCTGGGGGGTTTGACAGGGCCCATGATGACTATTGCTTTGTAGGGGCCTGTGGATCTATTGTACCCAGGGAGCTGGGGGTCAAACACGGAGTCATACTCTTTGAGTAGAGACTGGAAGTTGGCTCTGACAACCTGAGGTAGGATCCTGTCTGGGTCAACCTGAACAGATGCAGAGTAACGTGCATTAGAGGGTGGTAACGGAAGCTGAGCAGGAGGTGCGCCTGTAGGTGGAACTTCTTTTGGTTCAAACACAGGGATGACTTGACAGAAGTGTTCGTGATGCTTAAGCGTACGAGGCTCGTTTGACAGGTTTGGTATGTGTATGGCCCGCGCAACACTTGAAACGACACTAGGCTGTGGCCACAATTGGGATGGCTTGAGATTGTGTAAACTGGGTGCATTAGTACGAGGCTCGAGTGCATACTCTGAATCGCGGGGAGCGTCGTCTGGTAGCCGTACTTCCACGAATTTTCCGGGCCAAACAGTTTTAGAAGGAGCAGGAGCACGAAGTACAAAAGCCCTACGAATGGTTGGGAAGGGACTGGGTGGGGATCTGGACCCATACGTGTAGACTGAACCATTGCCAAGGTGTACCTCTCTCTTAGCAGGGCGTACAGCAACGTTGTTTGTCTCCATAAAGGGGGTACCAGCAAGTACTTCAACATTGAGATCCTCTACAACAAGACCTTCAAACATAAATTCTCTGTTGTCACGGGTGAAGGTTGTTCGTATCTCTCCGACCACCTGAAGTTGAGACGAGCCATCAGCCTGTTGGACGGACTGGGCACTGGATATTATTGGACATCAGAGGTGCTTTGCGGTAGAATGACCGATCATGTTTCCGGTTGCACCACTGTCAATGCTGATACGGACAACACAATTGCCATGAAAGACATTCATGTACGGAGACTGACGGGTCTGAACATGGTAGGCCACAACATCTGGTCTAGGCGAAGTGATGTCGGCATCGGCAACTGGTGGATCAGGATCGAGGTCACCGTCGGCGTCTTGGTCATAAAGGTGCGACTGCTGAGGAAGTTCAAGTCGCAAAGGGAGAAAACTTCATTGCAAATGCAACTGATGCAGTCACAATGTTGAGCCCTGAATATGCTCGCTGATTGGTTAAAAATTGTGTTTCGCTAGCATCAAAGAAACACAGAACTAACATGGGCTGTTGGTGCAACGATGGTGTACATGTAGGCAAAGAGAATTTGCATTTTGATAATCAAAGTCAACAACTTATTCCCCTTTTTTGCATTAAAGTGTTTTCTAAAAGAAACAGAAAACTTGTAACCTAATTAGTGTTTTGGTATAAATCTACTAGTCGTTCAAAACATCATCTAAATCCGCTTCACAGACACTTCTAAAACGCCAAGAAGCGGCCGTCATTTTGTTAACAAGCGCACACTGCTATTCTACTCACTATCTATAACAGAATAGATAGCGAGTAACATAGCCAATTAGAGGGCAGCATTCGTGATAGAATACTAGTAGATTTATACTAAAACTCGACGGAAATATGCTACATGTATTCATTTTCTTAATCGGACATCCATGTTATGGTCAATTGACTCCTGTCTAGACAAGGCATCTGCTGATGAATATCAAGTGACCATATTGGAGGTTCAGTTTAAGAGCTCATCAAGGTCACATGTTGTTTGAAATTGACCACTGACCAGGCACTGGTTTTTGATTGAACTGCAGGCTCAAGCTAGGTTAGTATATTTTCATAGAAGCTTTGCTTTTAGGCTTGGCTAAATCTACAAAATAAAAAGATTTAGCCAAGCCTAAAAGCGGAGCTGCTGGGCCGGGTTGCTCAAGCGTTGTTCAAAGGTTACTATAGACCTTCAATTTTGTTTAAAAAAATTTTTCCGCCCATTGCAAAGCCTAAACACTGATTATAATGGTATTTTTAATCCAGTATTTTTCATTCCTGTCCATTTCTCAGTAGAATTTACGTACAACAACACCTGATGAATGCTTTGGTTTGTTTGTAGCTTAGTAATCAGGCATTTGATCAGGAGATGAAGTACTGGTTATGAGTTGATCTTGCTTGTGATGGAGACAGGGCTGAATAAAGTCTGTGCATGTGCAGAATCTCAAGGCTCATGCTGGCGCCAACAGCCTAAACACCATAACAAACCGACCGAGCAATGGCCTCGTCAAACCGCCTCAGGTGACCTTGGTGTGTTATCCAGCTTGTGTTCACTTAAAAACTAGCAAGCCCACTCACTGGGCTTTGCATGTGCCCAAAAAAAAAACAATAGGATGCACATAAATAAAATCCAAAACCTGGCGTAATTCGGATGTCACCTCCCAAGTCCTCGATAAATCTCTCATGTTTATGCACTGCTTTCACCAATTGTACAAGCTTCAAACACCTGTGTACAAAAAAGTATGTGCTGACCAATGGTCCAGGAAGCTGGTTTTAAGATTTCTTTCTACCGTTTTCAGTGTGGCTCTGCCTTTTCACCATAAACCGGGCACAATACAAAACTTTTCAAAAACAGCACCATTTTTGGGAGGTTTGCTATGGTGCCCAGGCTGTTGGCGCCAGAGAGAACCTTGAGATCTTGCAGATGTGCAGACGATATTCAGCCGTGTTCGTGATGGATTGATTTCTCTCTTATTGTGGCGGAATGGAGATTCCCTGCCAAGTGACGTTAAGCTACTCAAGAAATGCAACGCTAAACTGGTAAAAGCCCTTTTAACGAAGGAGGTTTAAAGTGCAGCTATCCCCTAAATTTTTTTGCTAAAACGAATCTACTTGTCAATTGAAATACTTCTGCGAAAAAAAAGTTTTGGATTCGGATGAATCCTTGATTTTCTGTGCCCTGATGAAATCTCCAAAAAACCTCCAAAACACTGCCATTTTGGTTGCACGACCGAGTTTGAGGAGAATGGGTCCAGCAGCTGTTGCAACGTCAAGCCAGGAAGATCAAATATCTCCCGTCCTCTCATTTCCTTCAGAATGGTGCAATACATCTTCGAAAACTGTGCAAAAATGCCTTCCAGGGGTGCTATCAGCTGTTGCAGCAATATCACAGATTTAAAGAAAGATATTCTGAACAATTTAATGGTGATGATGGGTCAATGGTTCAATAAAAATGTAAACCATGGTTGATTTTGTCGAACCGATCAACAAGCGAACCAACGCCGTGCGAACCATTGAAGAAGTCTTGGTAGAATTTGTTCTGCAGACTTGCAAACGCTATTTTGAAAATTTCCTGCTGAAAGCCAACCAGCAATTTGTAAAAATACTACTGACAACCTACTATCTTCCATTCCCACAGTAATCATCACAGCCGGCAAAGGTTTGCGATCAATCAAGAAGCATTACAACCGACATACTGATAAGTAAATAGGTCGCAACTATATGCCGCCAACCAACACATTTCTCTTTTGATTTGGATAAAAGTCGAAGCATAATCCTTTTTCATTACAGAGATTTTCATAGGTTTGGAAAACAGCAGTTTGACAAAAATTCTGTGTGATAGTGTTGAAAATATGACCATGTAACATTATCTGCGGACCGCTTAGGGAGCACATCCTTCTCGCTCGCCTATCCAACGAATTTCACCACAAGAACTGAGAAAAAATTACATTGGTTATTTGCAGTAATGACTTGCAACGTGTAACAATGTGAAATTGGTAGTTGTATGAAATGCTTCCTTCCGCCTTGCTTTCCGCAGCTCCAAAAATACAGGTCCAAACAATTCTACGATTTTCAATTGCCGGATTGAAGAGAGTGTTTTGGAGGTCATCGCGTCTCGAAAAATGGCTGCAACACGTATACTTCCCTCTTATGAACCTGAAGCATTCCAGAAACACAACCACAAACTGGATTTAATAGAGCAACCATACCTTGACAAAATATATTCTCGTTAACGATAACTGTAGACAGAAATTCCTAGGGGGAGCAGGGATGGGGCAGTGGTGAGAGCAGTCGCTTCCCACCAATGTGGCCCAGGTTCAATTCTGGCCCGGTGTCATATGTGGGTTGAGTTTGTTGTTGGTTCTCGTCCTTGCTCCAAGGGTTTTTCTCCGGGTTCTGCAGGTGAGAGCGCTCGCCTCCCACAAATGCGGCCTGGGTTCAATTCCGGCCCGGTGTCATATGTGGGTTGAGTTTTTTGTTGGTTCTCATCCCTGCTCTGAGGGTTTTTTTCCGGGCTCTCTGGTTTTCCTCCCTCTAAAAAAACTAACAATCCAAATTTCAATTCGACCAGGATAGAGGACCCGCATGGAAACCAGCTAAGGCTGATGTGGCCTCCTCTCTAAATATAGTAATTTATTCAGTTATTTTTAAACGGGTGTCATGAAAGCATGGTATTTTGGCAGTATTTTTTTTTAGTTGTATTGTATTATTGTATTGTATTAACACCTATTTAGCACCTATTACATAACTTGTATTCATCATTTGTGTAACTTGTTTTGTAATTAGCCTTTAACCAATAGTTTTCTTTCCTTTTCTTGTATGTAACACCTTGCGTCTCTATATGTTTGGGATTTTGGGTGGATACGGGGTGTGGTTTAGTTTTACCTGTGTGTTGAAGACGGTTGTGGTGAAGGTTGAAGCGAAGTTTGGAAGTGCGAGGAATACGACCAGAGGCACAGTTTTGTTACTGAGAGCCATCAGTAACACCCTCCCTAATTTCACGACAAAGAGACATTTGCCGGGGGATGCGTGTGCAAAAGTTGGTCGAAGTAATTGAAGGTGAAGTGAAGAGTGCTACCGAAGAAGACTGTTGTAAGCCAGATAACCAAATTAGACCGGAAAAGTTGAAGAAGTATTCCGGACTGAATAAAGTCAAGCTGAAGTATTCCGGAGTGGGTGAAGTCAAGTTGAAGTATTCCGGACAGAGAAAGATGTAACTTGGAGAAGTAAGTTGGAATGTGAAGTAAACGGGAGTTCGGTTGGTTGTGGGTGTGTTTTGTGCTGGTGAAACTTTTTCGGGGACAAGATCAAGGACAAGGACAGACGCTAGGTGAATTAAACTGAATTGCTGAACTACTGGCGGAAATGCTTGCATTTTTTATTTAACGATACTCTTGAAAATAGGTTTAGGTTTAGTTTACTGCAGTTTTTAGTTAATTGTAATATTCTTGTCAATTAATTTAGGTACGCAATAATTACGTTTATTGTATTATCGTTTATTTTGTTAGTTAGAGTAATTGTCTTATTATGTTAAGTTGCAGCATGTTTTCTCGGGTGTGTTTATGTATATTGATTTTGTGTGTTAGAGGGCGCCCACCTTTGTGGCGCAGTATCGTCACAACGGGCTATAAACACACGTTGTGTTTAGGTGACGAATTCACCATCCAAAGCAGTCCTTGATTTTTCTTTCCTGCTTTTTGTTTGCCTGCTCCTCCACTTTGTATGTAGCTTTCCATTCCTAATATACAAGCAGCTCATCCTTCTTCCCCGTCGTCGCTTGAAATATTGCAAATTGCTCTCAATGCTCTATTGAAGCAGTAAGTTCACAGTTGTCAAACATGCTCGATCGAGGCATGATCAAAGTTTATTTCGGGAGTTTTTCAAATCGAAACTTTTAACCCTGACTCAAAATAATGATTCTGGGACAAAACTTTTTTCCTCCGAATGCTTCGAATATTAAGAAGTTTCAGTTTAGTGGAAAAAAAATTTGGGGGTTAGGTGCACTTCAATCAGTATGTAAGCTCACACAAAAATGGCTCTTTTAGAAGCCACCAAACTTGCAAAACCAATGATCAAAATCCGCATACTGTGGTACAGTTTTATGAAGTTCTTATTATTTTGCTACACATAACTATACAGACTGCAAACTTTTCGCTTTACCTTTTTACTTTAATTTATGCAAGTTTACGGCATGTTGTCCAGATGTACATGTTCTCGCAGATAAGCCACATCCCCAATTTAATACGAAAATTTTGAGCAAAAACGTGCAGCTTATACGCCGGTGTTTATGGTATTCTTCTCACAAACAAAGCCAAATTGTCCCATTCTCAGCTGTTCCCGGGGGATGAACATGGAAAACAGTAATTTTACAAACTCTGGAAATGCCGGAAATTTAACTGCCGACCGGTTAGCTCAGTTGGTAGAGCACCGGACTGTTGTGTGGAAGGTCGCAGGTTCAAATCTCGACCGGAGGATAAAGTGCTGAAATGGCTCTACAAATGGTTAGACTTTCTAGGACTTTCAAGGATAAGGACGATAAACCTTAGGCTCCGTCTCACAGTACTGTTGTGGGACGTTAAAGAACCCACACACCGCTCAGAAAGAGTAGGGAACGATGTCCTCGGTGTGATGGTTTATCACTTAGTCTGATCTGGGGGCACCTGTGTATCATGCTGTCCTTTCTAATAAGATTGTGAACTGCGTGGCTGAAATTTGCGCCTAAATAAGCACTCCGGCAAAGTCCCCCACAAATGCGGCAATTATATAGTCTGGCCCTGACTTGATTTTGCTAAATTCGTGAGTCTTCCACCACGAATGTATGGAATGTAATTGAAATCGAGAGCGTCAACCAGGGACATTTCCTGGTCATGTCGCGTTTTAATGCCATTTTGCAGACTCATTCCGCCTCAAGCGAGTTGCGATCTGTTCTTCCTTGACCTCAAGCGAGGAGCGAGAGTGTTGTTCGTGCTTCACCTGAAAAGCGTGAAGTCAGAGAGTGTTGTTCTTCCGATCTGTTCATCTTTGATATCATTGAAGTGTGAAGCGAGAGCGCTGTTCCTCCTTGGAGAGGATTTACACTAATAAGGTTATAATTTATGTTGTATCACGATCATGAAGTTTTTACCACTGCGATTACGTACGTAAAGAGAAGCTTTTGATTTTCCGTTGTGCGTGTGTGCAAAATTTTACCGCAGCTGTCACTGAGCCGTTGGGCGCTTTGGTTTGCTTATGAAACATCGGCACAGTTTTGCCACAGTTATACCTCGAACCACGAAATAAGTCAACTGCATTGTAACAAGCCTCGCTCAAAACACAGAGCTATCATGGTGAAATCACGGCAAATACAGTGGAAGCATATTTACTATGGTGTAAACCTGTCACTATCTTAGGTTTCTCTGAAAATATTATAGTGTAATGTAAGCAGTAGGTCTTCCGTTGAAACAAGCCACGGTTACGTAATGTGATCACTGTGATTTTAAATATAAATGAAACACTATTAATAACCCGACCTTCGCCAGTAAAGGTGCAGAGGTGTCTTATTTAGCTGTATGAAAGAGACACGTTAGGAAAAATGTGTGGTCGTTCTTCCAAATCAATTTGATGTTATAAAAGCGACAGGGAACCATCAATCTCACTGTTCCACTGATTACAACGTAAATCATAGTTAGTCTACTAACTATGGTTAAATATGTACACCTTTTTGTTAACCCAATAGCAAAATGCATCGTCCTTGCCCACACTTCTTAACCTTTGGTTATTACTAGTTTAATTTAATTCATACAAAATAGCTACAACAATAACTTTTTCCCAGTGGTGATATTAACGTAAAACATTTTGGGGGTTAGTGACACTTAACAAGCATCTTGTGAGTATTACAGTAGGCATGTTTTGAGCATAGAAAATAAACATGTACTGAGCGTGCACACTCATATTGAACATACCAGCCTGACGATTATAAGTAGTAATAATCTTCACTACATCACATCTGTTGATTTTCTTCAGCGCAGCAATAAGGTCCTGTACAGTTTTGTGTTTCATTTCCACACTGTCAGCTAGATATTCAATCAGCATCTGAGTGGGACTGTGGGACTGATTGCTCAATTTACATCTAAGGCGAGTCTCCAGGGGTGCATTCACTTCTTTTGTACAAGCCAAGTATTCCCAGTCTTTTATAACACGATGTGACGTGTGATCAAGGCAAGGTGCTAACTTCTCTTCAACAAATTTGTCAAATTTAATATCTTTGGCTATAACATCTGAAACTAATAACAAAATTAGTGAATGTTAGGCAAGGATATAACCACTTTGAATTTTCTTACTAATATGACAAGAACATTATAACACATTTGTTTTGGAATGAAAAGCAATAATTTATTGTTAGTTATTTGTATGAGTTAATTACCCATGAAAACAGGAGAAAATGGACCAGAAGCTATGAAATAAAATGACTGTGAGAACAGGGGATGGTAGGGTAGAATGTGAAAGTAAGGAGGGCTAAATTAGTACACATATCTACTTGGCAAAGTGAACTTACTGTTAAGTGAAGAAGGGATCACTTTGTACATAACAAACAAAATACACCTTGACAGCAACAAAGAGCGAAATAAATTTAACTATAAAAGAAAAACTTAAATTTAAATTAAGATATCTTTATCTGCAGATGACTTCTCTAACAAGAGATCATATAATTAGGTTGCATACACTTCAGCATATCAAGTGTCACAATGACAAGGAGACAAAGTATTTAAACTCTTACAACATTGCTGTGCTCAGCTGTCTGCTCCTGATAAGGCAATTTCCTCTCTACACAGAGCACTCTACAGGGTTTGTTTATGTTGTTTAAGTATGTATAAGATCGATGTCACAAAATTGGTGCAACACATTGCAACTAAGCCTAAGAGAAGTAAACTCTATAAGCTCAGGCCCGTAATCAGAATTTTATGTGAAGGGGTGCTAATAAGGCCAAAGTGGACCAAACTACCGAAATGTGTTTTTTTATAGACAGTCTGATCCGTTTATTTAGAAAAGTAGCAATACATGAGGAATTGTAACGGCAAAGTACACAGTAGGAACTGAATATTACATTTGTCGGATACAACTGTTTGAATCAGGTTGGTACATTTCGCTGACCCCTAGTCCCTGGACTAACCCAATGGACCTGGTCCATGGACTACTTAACTGGACTACCCATGGACTACCCTAAATGGACCACCCTGAAATTTGTGGCAAACATAAATTTAAAGAGAGGGGTAAGTTTCTAAAGAAACTGTGGTGCTGCGTCGGTGGGAAGTATAACAAGATAATTGGGTTTTATCAACTGGGTTGATAATGTGAATTAGCCACCGTAAAGAGATTCGAAAGCTGAC
>Ga0126343_10000374_pt1 | contig 16556 bp, 10 predicted proteins | sample Cyp2metagenome_FD_92531 | JGI IMG/M metagenome (GOLD analysis project Ga0126343, IMG submission 92531) | Coral microbial communities from Lord Howe Island, Old Settlement Bay, Australia - Cyphastrea 2 metagenome | ecosystem: Host-associated > Invertebrates > Cnidaria > Coral ...
CTTAAATTCATATTTGGATGAAAGGACTAGACCGTAGCATATATGAAATTAGCGTGCTTTACAATTTTCGTTTGTTTGAATTACTCTACAAGCTTTAGTAACGATGATTTCTCTTCATTTAACAATTCGATCACAAGAGGAGAGACTGCTAAGAAATGAATTACTAACTTTATAATGAAGATGTCACAATTTATCGCCCAGATATTTCAAGCAGGAGCTGTGACAGAATGTACCGCAGCATTACCATTTTTTAGATACCCTAGTAATTCACATATCTCAGTAACTTGATAAGAATGAGTCGACTGTCAAATATGTGCAATTCGCGCGGTTCTTTGACTCCGAGGAGGGAATATTCGCCCTTCTCTCTTCTCAGTTATTACAACCTAATGAAGAGCAATTACCGTTACCAAAGGTCGTAGCGTAGTTCAAACAAACGAAAATCGTAAAGCACACTAATTTTATATATGCTACGGTCTAGGCCTTTCATCCGAGTAGGAATTTAAGCGTAAACTTTACTATTTTCACTTACCGCCATGGACGCATCCTCGGCATAATGTCAGAGTATGCCGTGTTTGAAGTGAGCGTCAGCCGAAATACTTTTCAAGAAATAGGTTACCGGCGCGCTTTCCAGACAATAGCGAAGTGTTGTGCGAATGATGGTGCCCGTTTGAAGGTAAGGCCTCTTCAGAAGACGAAATCGTGGCTTCGTCGTCTGGTTTGATCTGGTTTAATTGCGATATTCCTTCGCCATTCACCAGATTCGCAATTATTTCCAGAAGAGATGTTTGAAAGGTTAAGAGATTTCCTAAATGACCTTGACTTTAGCGCTTTGTCTCAAGAACAAGCCGATGGCGTTCTCGCTTACGTGGACATGAGCTTGAGCCCAGTTGTAAGAGCCACAGCAAATCGCTGGTTGGAGATGCCACTGCTTTCGTCTGTTGTTTCCTTGCAACATGTAGGTGAAGCCGATGATACTGGCTGCTTCTTACTAAACCCGCCAAGAAGCAACAAGAAAAAGGTAAGCTTTTTGTTCTGAGGATAATTTTCATCTTTTAATATTGATAATACATCGTGGCATTAAATTCCAGTTATTCGGACATTCCAGCCATTCGTGGTTTTGAAAAGGCTTTGGGATCACGGTTTTCCAGGTTACGGCTGTTGCTTAAAAGGTCTTTTAAAACGGCTGTTCTCTCCTTATTCTTCCGTTGTTGTTCTTTCACTAAGAGTAATTTTTTTCCCCTTTTAACTGCCTAGTTATCACCAAGGTTTACTCATGATGTGGGGAGTGTGCCGCTATCGCCTTTAACATTTTTTTCCCTCTTGACTGCTTTTGTATCACAAAGGTTTTCAGTGGCATCCAGATGTATCGTCCGAGTGTGCCACTGTTGCCTTTAAAGTTATTATTATTTTGTTTCCTTTTTTAACTGCTCAAACTGCTCAGTAATCATGAATGTTTAGAGTGGCATCCAGACGTATCGTCGGAGTGTGCCATTGTCGCCTTTAATACTTACTTTTTTCCCTTAGCTTTTAACCTATCACTTAAGTTTGCAGTGGCATCCAGACGTATTGTCGGAGTGTGCCACTGTCTCCGTGCCTTTGAAAATAATATTCTTTCTTATTCTTTTAATTTGTATTTTGAACCGTGACTATTTAATGCATATTTTAACCACAGCACTCAGATGTTCCGTCGGAGTGTGTCAGTGGTACTAGGATTTAGCACGATTACAGTTGTATGTATTAGTACAAACAATTAGAATTAGTGCCGGAGCAGCAATTGGAAACATTGAGTTGAAAGAATGAATGAGTGTCGGAGAGCCTGAGTGTCTTGCGTTGCAACGAATCATTGTTTCTCGTGGTGTACAATGGCGAAACTTACATAAGAGCACGAACGTTCAACAGTTTATCTCATGCGCGCTTTCTACTCTCATATCCTCGAAAGAAACAGCAGGCCGTGACTCGTAGCCGAATTTATGTGACGCGGATGATCTATCACAAATCACAAATACGGCCATAATATCACAAATCACAAATACGGCCAAAATAAAAATAAAAGTAATCAAAGCGGGATGTGGGTTAACTTTTCGATTGAAACCCCAGTTGACAGAGAGAAAAAAAGCAGCTTCTTGGGAAACAAAAGCCAATGAGTGACTCACTCGTACATAATTTATGTCTGCAAGATTCGCAAAGGCTTTATTGGATCACATCGCAGCTATCTTTAGTCACATTCATGGATCCAAATAAAGAAATGATTTCTCGGTGTCCCTGTGGCTTTTGAAGTGTTGTTAATTTTTGTTGCAGACTTACTATAAAAACAGGTCTCTTTCAAATGTGTTTTCACTCTGTTTTTTTTTTCCAGTGAAAGGTCCTAGTAGGTTTTTTTCACACCTTTTTTCACATGTCTTTTGAGCACATTTTCGGTAAAATCTCTTCACAGGTTATTTCACAGCTTTTAAAATTGCAATTTCTCCCTTTTTTGTTTACATGTTTTTTCACATGTTTTTTTTACAGGTCTTAAAATTCTGTTTTTTCATAGGTTTTATATTTTGTGATTGTTCTACAGAATTTTGCTCTTGCAAAATTCACAAGTTTTTTCACAGGGTGTTTCTGTGTCACATGCTATTTTATAGGTTTTTCACAGGTTCTCATCCAATAGTGTTATATGTCAGCAAGCTTGAACCCTTTAATGAGACAAGTCATGTGCATGGAGATAATTAGACAAATCTTTTAGCAGGTACTTGTGCTCTGTACCAGTACCAAAACACTTCAGTAAAACACAATTTTACGGTGGACTTAAAAATATTAATGAAAACACAAGGTAAATGTACAATGCTTATCAAATAACGGACTAAAAAAATATTTCTCATTAAACAACATACCAAACACAGCCTGACAGAAGGTCACGCTACACAGATTATACCTGCTGCGAGTTATGACAATAAAAGTTGAAATGATGGCCGGGAAGGACAGTCTAGTGAAACAGCCACGACGATGTTGTTTTGAAAGAACATTTCCACGTGGTTTATTGCGCTTTTGACTTCCTGTAAGCTTCACGAGACTCGATAGAAACCGACTCAGAAATCACACTGTCATATAAGAAGTGGTAACGTGCCGTTTGCAACTACCAGATTAGTTTTAAATCTTGATAGAACTCTCTTTGATCTAATTGCAGGCACTTCTCCAACATCATTCCCACAAAGTACTGGGAGTAAGTAATTCCAGAAAGAAAGATATAAATAATAAGGAAAGATGTAGAGACCGTGAAGGACAAAAAGCTCAGCCACCAGAAGATAGCTTCAATCATGTGCAGTTTGTTTTGCAAATCTTCGAAAGCTGATCCAAATTTAAGCATAACCAACTTGTGAGAAACGCTTTTACCGACAGCAATTTTTGTTTGTTTTCAGCTTGATAAGAAGGTAACTGAGGAGTTTGATATTGCTTGTTTGCCCTAAAAACTATTGAATCTGCTGTGAGTGAACATTTCCACGTGGTCTATCGTGCTTTTTACTTCCTGTAAGCTGGATGAGACTCGATTTAAACCAACTCAGAAATCGCAGTTACATGAGAAATGGTAAAAGGGAAGTTTGCAACTACCAGATGAATTTTAAATCTTTTTAAAACTCTCTGTTTGATTTAACCACAGGCACTTCTCAAGCAGCATCCACTTTAAGTCCTAAGAGTAAGTATTTCCAGATGCGCCTCAGTCAACCACTGCGCCATCACTGCTCTCCTAGCTCTTTAAACCTGAGGAGTTTGAAAAAAGCCGGATTCTTGTTTTCGTTCGGTCAGAAAACGTTTTGAAAATGGAGCTGTCAAATAGGAACGCCGTCACAATAGTCATGAGATTTCAGGATGTCCCTTTTAGATTGTAAGACTCATCAGGTTAAATGAGTGCTGTGTAAAAATAATGTTGCGTTTATTGTTGTTGTTGTTGTTTGTGTTGTTGCTGTTGTTACCTGTACGCTAGACAGTCTCATACGTTTTTGTTTGAATATAAGGAGCTTTTGGTATATTCAGTCTTCGTTCTATAACTATTAACGTTTGTAAATTATAAATCTCTTTAAGGGTGAAGATCGACTGTAGATCATTGAGTTATGCAGTATTTCTTTGATTTTTTTCCTGATCTGTTTAACTTCCCTGATTGAAGCAATCGCAGTCATCGTAGGAGCCGTTCTTCTTATTGCACTGATTGGTGGCGCCATCTTATTTTCGCTGTAAGTACCTTAGCACTAAATAGAATAGAGTAACATAATATAGCAACGACAAACGTTAGCCTATAAAGTAGTATAGAGTAGAAGAGCATGGCGTTACAGAGTGTTGCAGAGCATAGCATAATATAGTGTGGCATAGAGCATGGTATAGCATAGCTTACGTTAAGCTCGAGGTCTGATTGGCTATCGAAGAGCTGGTAGGACTAATATCGGACACAGATTCCTCACCCTAGTAGACAAACGCTTTCCTAAAGACCACAAGCTCAGAAAAATCTTCAATCGCAATACCATCAAGATCAGCTACACTTGCGTGAATAACACTAAACAAATCATCGAAAATCACAACAAGCGCAGTTTAAATCCATCAAAGCACATTGATGAAACCGCCAATAACCGTGTTGACAGGAAATCATGCAACTGCCGACAAAAGATTACATGCCCACTTAACGAAACCTGCTTCAGTCATCAGTTATATATCAAGCCACCGTCACGCGTGATGACAACAGCACTTCTAAAACATACATTGAACTCATAGAAAACGAAATAGCGACAGCGAACTACTAACTGATCCTTTTTGAATGAAATATAACTTCACTGATTGCTCTGTTGCCAGCAGCGTTGTCGTGATGGTGCAGTGGTTAGCACATCCGACTAGTAACCAGGGGGACGCGGGTTCGATTTCCACTCACATCACATATATGTTTTTTCATTCAAAAAGGATCAGTTAGTAGTTCGCTGTCGCTATTTCTTCACTCAAACTACGTAATTACTATAGCAAAGCGTTGTGTATCCTTTGGATCCTACTAGCTCGTGACTACATCGTTGGACTTCCAGCTTCTTCACACAAAATAATTAATATAATTTGCTGGTAGCCTATGAATCATCCTTGGATGATCCGATGTATGTCCTGTTCCTGAATGATTAAAACGCCGGGGACCCCCGCGGCTGACCAATAACTTCACTGATTGCTCTGTTGCCAGCAGCGTTGTCGTGATGGTGCAGTGGTTAGCACACCCGACTAGTAACCAGGGGGACGCGGGTTCGATTACCGCTCACGGCATATATATGTTTTTTCATTCAAAAAGGATCAGTTAGTAGTTCGCTGTCGCTATTTCTTCACTCAAACTATATTAAATGGAAGATAGTGAAGAGTAGTGGTCGTCAGGTGTAATCGACCTTTTAAAGTCCTCGCTCTCATCTTTATCTCGTATGGTGGAACAATGTCAAGCACTTAGCAATGGAAGGATTTAAAGTGTCTATACGGCCAACAGGGTTTTTGCTGTTTTGGTATCTCTACAATGTGTAAAAAGGTATTCTAAGAAAAAAAAATGGATTCCGACATTTTAACGCCGCAAGAACTAGCTTTAAAGTTCCTGCTTCAGCCACGCCCAATGAAGTTGACTGTGAGTCAGTGCAAAATAAGAGTCTGGGTTTTTGAATGGGTCGTGACGTCAAGTCAGGAATTGCCAAATCTTACTAGTTCAGAAAACTGTTGTTTTAGTAGTGGTTAGGCATTCTCGTCGACAAAAAGCAAACAAACTGAAGTTGGTGAAACAATGCGGTCGTCAAGCAAGCAAAATAAAAGCATTGCGCTTTGAGATGTTCCTGAAGTGACGTCATTCGGCACCAACCTTCCATTTCGCGGTCAACTTCATTGGGCGTGGCCGAAGCGGGAAGTTTAAAGCTTGATTTCATGGCAAATAAGCATTGGAATTCAGTTTTTTGATTTGAATACATTTTTAGATGTTATAGAGATACCAAAACCTTAAAAGCCCTGTTGGCCGTATAGACACTTTAAGAACATGACCGTAAACGTAATGATTTATCGGTGATAGAGCAGTAGATGGAATGCAAGGAACGACGACAAACCATGAACCGCCACGGAGACGAACCGACTACGCCAAAACGGGCGAGAAAGTATAACTCTGCAGTTTTTGTGTAGATGTTGGCTTAATACCGGCAAGCTTTTTTTTTTTTTTCAAGCATTTCAGTTGTTAATTGTCGGCATTACATTTTGCCATTTTGCCAATTGTATTCACATTAATTATCATTTCGTCATGTTTGAGCCTTGTATAACAGGACTCGTGTCACACACATCAGAACCTAGTATATGACCCTGCTCACCACGAGTCTGCCATAGCTCAGTGGTTGGAGCGTCCAACCGGTATTCTGGAAGGTCATGGGCTAGACTCCCGTTGGGAGCTCAGAAAAAATTTTTTCTGAGTATTTCGACTTGAGAACGCTTCTCCATTATCTACACATTTTGCCATGTTGTATAGTAGCAGGCCAATGCAATATATTCTTTGAATGAAAGATCTTTTGTAATTAAATCTTGTCTCAAATAAATCTTTATTTTGCACTTCCATTTTTTTTGTGCTGTAGGTTGTAAAATCTGAGGCAATGCTTTTTCCACGAGGTTAAAATTAACCTGGTTTTCATTCTAAAAATATCTTGTGTCCTATTTGCTATATCTTAACACTTGATTTTCAAAGGATTTCTATTGTTTGCGTGGTGGCGCAACTCACAAAAATACAAAACGTTTGGTTTCACCCAATGACTTGGTGGCTTTAGCTATACGATTCAAGAAAAATCACTGCCTGACGATTAATTCCACGTTAAATTTCACTTAAAAAACCGATATCCATATCGCTAGCATAGCATTGCATGGCATGGGATGGCATATGGCAGCGTAGCGTAACGTAGACTACCACAACACAGCATAGCATTATAATGATGCTGTTGCTAATGCTGATGCTTATTCCTATGCTAATGCTAATGCTAATTCTAATAACAATAATAATCATAATAATGATAATGATAATGATAATAGGACATCCTTTGCTTTATTAAGATCCACACTAATCTGCCTTACAGGATCGCGAACTGGAATAAAAGCCTTAAGTGACTTTAAGAACATTAATTGAGTGAAATAAATCAATGAATGGATGAATGAAAGAATGAACGAAACTTTATTTAAACTCGGGATTGATGAGGTTGATTAAACCTCTAGCAAGGAAAATATGCTAATAAGCCAAGAGAAGTAAGGAAACGGAAATCCAAAACCTATAGACAGTATAAAACCTAAAAATTACATAATAGAATGATACAAGAGAAGCCTAATTTATCAAAGAACACTAAAATCGTAGCTCTCTGACTGCTTTTCTAAAGGCTGACAATATGGTTAGCGATCGTAAAGTATCAGAAATCTTATTCCAAGTAGTAGCCGCCAAGAACCTTACTGAGTTCTTGACATAACGAGTCATATTAGGTTTCGGTACTTGCAGCTTATTAACGCCTCTAAGATTTTTGATATTGTCTCTTAACCTAAATAGGTCTCTCAGGTATTCAGGTGGATAATTGTTAATTGACTTACATACAATAATTAACAAGTTCTGGATACGTCGATCCTCAAGGCTGTAACCAATACTATCACAAGGAGAGCTAGTTTGTGAAGACTCGTCACTGTACAAGTAACGAAGAGCTCGTTTATGCAACCTATCCAGCGTTTTACCATCAGACTTAAAACAGTTATGCCAAATGGAGGAACAGTAATGAAAGTGAGACATAATGAAAGAATTGTAAAGGCTGACTTTGGTCCAAAACGAAAAAATATTCTTCAGTCTACAAAGAACGTCTAATTGCTTTCCAACTTTCTTGCTAATTTTCGTTATGTGTTTTCCAAAATTCAGGGAATTGTCCAATGTCAACTCAAATAGATCTACCGCATCAAGTACAGGCAGTGCAACACCTCCAGAAAATAATGATAGTTTGAGATTGGGTTTTTTCGAGAGAACCAAGGCCTTGCCTTTTTCAGGTTTCAAGATCATCTTGTTATTACGAAACCACTCACAGACCACCACAAGTTCCTTATCGACACTGACATGCTCCACAACGGCTGGATCAGAATCAGCAAAATATAGCTTATTATCATCAGCATAGTTAGACAGCCTTGCCTCTTTGATAAAATAAAATAAGTCATTTGTGAAGATATTAAATAATAAAGGTCCTAGAACGGAGCCTTGGGGAACGCCGCTGTTGACATATTAGATATCACTTTTAACGTCGTCTATTTGAACCCGTTGCCTACGATTTGTCAAATAGCTCTTCAGTAAATTTAGACTATGGGTAGAAATACCATAAACCGAAAGCTTCGCGAGTAATACGTCGTGTGGTATCAGATCGAAAGCTTTACTTAAGTTCTTTATTACAGACCCAACCACAAAATTCTTGTCAAGAGCTCCTCTCCAGTCCTCGATAAGATGCAACAACACAGACCCGCAACTGTAACCTTTTCTATATGCTGACGAGATCTTAGACAAATGCAAGTCGAAGTAGTTGACAAGCTGCCTCTGCATACACCTCTCAAAAACCTTGTCCAACGATACTAGGATGGATACAGGCCTGTATTTGGCCTTGTCAAACTCATAATCTCTCTTGAAGATAGGACAAATCTCCGCTAGTTTCCATTCAGCAGGAACACAGACATTATCAATAACAGTGTTGATCAGTCGTGCAATAGAAGCAGCCAAAACTGTGGCTCCATTCCGCAGGACCCGAGCAGGAATTTGATCATGACCAGTAGCTTCATTAGGATCTAAGGACTGAAGAATTAACTCCGTTTCGGCTTTTGAGACATGATCAAACTAGTTGTTGAAGATTTCAGCCACTTCCTTCTTGTCAGTCACGAGTACGCCATTCTCCTTGAGGTGATAGGTCCCTTCATTGTTACTTCGTTTACAATGCATAAAAGAATTAATTGTAAGCCAGAATTGTTTTGGATCGCCTTTGGCACTGTCTGCTTTTTACCGGAAATAGCGAGAAATATCCCTTCGTCTTAAGGCTGAAGCAAGATTACGCTGTAGTCTGTATTTCTCCCGGTCCCCAGGATCCTTCGACTCAAAGTATTGTTTTCTTAACTTGTTACGTAGACGATTGGAGCCAAGTAGTTCTGGTGTCATAAATGGCACATGTCGACGCTTAGATATGCATCTCTTGACTGGAGCATGTACGTCCAGGGCGTCAGCTAACAGTTTTCCCCAAGCCCAACACACCACCTTGGGGTCATTGATATTGACATTGAAAGCCAAGAAGGAACCATAATGCGGCATTTAAGACTGCTTTACGGCCATCGCCTTGTAAATACAAACATTTTGCAGATTATTTTTTCTCTTTGTTCGATGCCTTTAAAAATGAAGTTTTTAGTAGGTATATATATTGATACGGATGATAAATGTGAATATCAATTCTAGCATTTTTGTAAATCATAAATTGTAAATTTAAGATTGTTTAAGAATTTGTTAGTAAATTTTTTATTACTATTAATAATTAAAATAGTGAAAATAACTGATAATAACAATAATAAAAATGAAGAAGATGACGCAACTTTTTAGAATATTTAGCACTTTTTTGAAAGCATTCAGGAAATTTTTAAACAATGGTTGAAAAATACAGGGCGTTCTCGGACGCCATTAGCACTTCTTGAAAACACCAATTTGGTGCTTACTAAGAAGATTTTTCCACGCTGTACTTGTAAAATGTGTTTACCAAAACCGAGTTCCAGTACTCGGCAATGCGTTGATGAAGGTGTCGGGCTGTATAACCAACATAATCTGAGTCACACAGATCACATGCAAATTTATAAACAACGCAATGTTGACTAACAATACTCGGCATAATTTCTTTTTACTTAAGATCTTGCTGGCACGTAATTGTCCTACGGGCAGCATTAACGGCTATCCGATCTTTAATAAAAGAACTATTCTGATCGCTTTGCCATCATCGGTTTTCTTCTCTGGCATAGTTGCAATATTTTGAATAAACACTGTAATATGGAATTTATGAGGCCAACTGGATAGTCAAGTCGGAAAAGTATACAGTATACAGCGTTAATTGGCACATTGTTCAATAACTGCGAATGTCGTACATGACAAGGCATAGGTGCTGTGGATAGATTTGAGCGAAGCGAAAGAACAAGCGGATAACTGTTAATGTATATGGGAAATTTTATGTTCTCAGGTAGAAAGGTTCCAAACATGATCAATATTGCAGGAGTTGAAAAAATACGCTCGGAAAACTAGCGGCTGCGGTCAGCCTGGAGGCCATTCGATTCGAGGTTTGAGCGGAAAGGGGCGTTAGAGACGGTGGAAATTTGTGTCCTCTGTGGTCGGTGATTCTCATATCAGTTTGAAATTGTGTCGGAGACACCTCTTAGCTACGATACACTTAGCCGGGAATTGTAGTAAGCTCTACTTTGCTCGCTGCTGTGCCCTGAAACGGACTGGAACATTCGCATCGGGAAGCAAGGTTATGTGTTTATTTTATCTGATTTAAGAAGTGTTGTTTTGATGTTTCACATTCCCGACATTAGTCAGTGTCTCAACAACTATTTTGAGACTGGAAAAAGTTGAATTTATGACCTGTATCAATCTCATAAGAGCTTTTGTCAGTTTTGTTTATGCGAGATACAACAATCGTTCTCGGCTTCCCAAGACCAATTTTGTGTTTGGTTTAGTCTCGCTCGACTGAGTACTACTCTTGAATTTTTTTACCTCAGCCATTTTCTAAGGAAGAAACGCCTTTATCTTTCTTTTTCCTGCTAGACTATACTTCTCGTACCTGTTAAATGGCTCGACAATACCTTTTTGTACTTATCTTTTGCCCAATTATGTAAAATATTATCGAAACACTCAAAACTTTCCGCCATTTAAGAGCCCAGAGGAAAAAAACTTTGTAATGATGACGCCAATCGTGCATCTGTCCTCTAATAGATCATAGAAGAGAGCCAATGAAGATGCGAGAATAGCTTCGGTTATTATAGAACAATCAATAGATAAGTCAGTCGGTTCCTCCTTCAGTCATTCATTCATTCATTCATTCATTCAGTCAGTCAGTCAGTCAGTGAGGTAGGCAGGCAGGCAGGTAGGCAGGCCGTCAATTAGTCAGTCAGTTAGTCAGTCAGTCGTCAGTCAGTTAGTCAGTAAGTAGGTCAGTTAGTTATTCAGTCAGCCTGTCAGCCAGTTAGTCAGTCAGTCAGTCAGCCAGTCTGTCAGTTAGTTAGTTGGACAGGCAGGCATTCAGGTAGACAGGCAGTTATGGTAGAACAATTCCTCCCTTTGCAGAATAAGGTGCAATAAAGATATACTACTACTATTACTATGCTTAAATAAGCATCACTTCATCGCTAGTAAAACCTATGTTGTCGGGGGGTTGTCCTCGTTAACGAAAGGGAGACTGAATTATTTTGTTAATGAAAGAACCCTTACAGAAACATAAGACAACTAAAGCCAAAATTGAGATATATGAGGCGTGCTAATTTACATCAATTTCCTTTCCTGCACAGTTGTATATCATATCTCGAAAACTCATTAGTTGTTTACCCCGCAAATGTCAATGCATATTTTGTTTCGTTTTGCAATGTTAGAAAGAGATTGAGATCCAATGCTCGAACACGGAGATTCCACACCGTGGAAAATATGGAACAGGGCAATCTTACATGTCGGACACCAAGGAGCCTTCCAAACGCCGAACTTGAAATGGAAGTCATGGTATCACCGCAGGTCAAACAACAACCCGACGCTGGCTTTAGTAAACCCCATATTTACCCTGGGGATCACTGTCAAACACTGGATAGTGCAAATGGAAGTTCTGATAATTTCTACCCAAGCCTTTTGCGTTTTGGTGGTGCCACTGGCACTCAGTCAGAGGTACAGATTGTAGAGAAATAGTTTTCTAAGAACTCCTTTTCATTGATCCTGGCTACCCTGAAAACATAAGGCCAACTACAAATACTACACGTGTGCTAAACAATACACCAATTTTACACACCTGATACTTTTTGAAAATGATGCTTATGTACAATATGTTCCCACGGCATGCAGAGCTGAGGAGTAGAATAATCTCTCCCCTCCCATATAAGAATTCGAGAACGTCCAAGGAACTGATACGCCAGCAAGCAAGTTTTTCTGTCAAAATGTAACTTTTAGCTCCTTCGTTGTCCTTATACGATTTCATGTTTCAAAACATTTTCTTGCAGCCTAGCCATTTCGGAGAGACATCAGTGGAAAATTTTTCAAACTAACGAGATTTGTCTTCTCCCTCGTTATGCTAAGGTCAAAGGTTGCGTTTCAGAAAAGTAGATCCCCACATAGTTCGCTGCCTCAGCATTTCTGATTATTTTTGGCCCAGAAATTTTGTTTCACTAATTTATGAAAAAAAAGGAAAAAGAAAGAGACAATGCGTTTTGTATAGGTAATCGAATGATTTCGAGGGAAATTTGGAATAAATAAGCAGAAGTAAATTTCTAAAGACTACAAAAAAATTGCACGAGCCCGAAGGGTTAGCGCACTTTGTAGTAAAAAAAATGTTTATTTATTCTAAATTGCACGAGAAAAATCATTTGATTGCTTGTTTATTCTATTCAAGTGACAATTTCGATCACGCTTCAGTACTTTACGTGACAGATGAAGGGGCAGGCTATTTCAGCTTTATTGGATGAAAATTTGACTTCCCTGTGGTTTTGATGCGGTCTTTTTTAAACTTGTTTTTGGAGTGGTTTAAAAAGTTCTTTGCCGTGTTTAAGTTTATCTTCGGGAAGAAACTCGTCAACCAGCACAAGTTGCACTAAGAAAAATACAGAGAAACGAAGCTAAAATCTACAAAGGAACGTATTTTCTTAGTACTGAAGGACATTTATTAACTAACTTCATCTGGCTGTTTCCTGACTTTAAATTCTTCAAGGGATGTTGTATAGGATAGACTTGCGTTTGTCGCGTTTTGTTTGTGAACTATCTAATCTCTAGTCTAAACTTTAATCTTTTGCAAACGAGGAATGGTTGCATCTTTCGTCCTCAAATTACTACATGGCAGGTTTTTTAGGTCTCACCTCGTGTTTTGCTTCATAGTGCTGACGGAATTTTAAAACTGACTTCTTCAACTTGGATTTTGTCATACCGTCGCCCTCAGCTCCGGCATTTCAATTCAGTCAACTCAAAATTGACTTATGTTTTTCATCTCGCAGATTTTGTATATATTTCTTATCTGATACACTTCGCGATAGCAAGTTCAGTAACTTTTGCTGAGCTTTGTATTTTTGCTTTGTTACAAAGTCTTTGTATTAAAATTTAGGTAAGGGGTTTCAATCTTCTTCTCATTTTTGTCCACCATTTTGTTTGTCCTAGCTTAGCGTTATCGGAACTGTCAATCATTTTTAATTTCACCATTTTGGATTCAATTACACTGTTCTGCACTCAATTTCACTTTTTTGCACTAGTGAAATTTCACAGTTCACTGATTTGGGATTAATTGACATTTTCTCAGCCAATCAGACTGCAGAAATTGTTGTTTGTATATATTACTATAGACTAAACAAGACGTTGCCTTCCACAAACGATTTTGAACAATTGAAAATAGGATCAACCTAGACTGCTCTCGATTAGCTCTCTTGCGTCATTGGTATAGGTAATCAAACGATTTCGAGTGCAATTTGGAATAAATAACCACAAGTAAAGCTTTCAAAGACTACAAAAAATTGCACGAGCCCGTAGGGTGTGCGCAGATTGTAGTCTCTGAAAAATTTACGAGTGGTTAGTTATTTGAAATCGCATGAGAAAAATCATTTGATTACTTGTTAAGGGACCGATCGTTAATTACGTCCTAGGCGAAGGCGGTGGTTTTGGAGAGGGGGGGAGAGAGTACAGTTTTAAAACGAGTCCTTTTTTTTATAAGGGGGTAGATTTTTAGGTAGTAAGAAACTTGAGAGTGGGGGTCGAATTTCATGACACAACAACAGCAGTCTAGAGAGTTTGACGTCAGTGATCTATCCTCGATCACGTGGCTGGGGAAAAGAAAAGAAATAAATATTTGACCTGATTTTAGGTCCCGAGGGAAGAGTTGTTTGGCATGGTTGCGCAAGAGCCTGGAACCTAGCTTTCAGTCCGCCATCTTTAAAACCACCCAGAAGGCTCTTTTGTAAATACTTCTCTTTTTGCTGTCTTTAAATCGGTATATTTGGAAAAAAAAAGGTCAAAAATGGCACTCTACAAAGTCTGGGATGTAAAACGGGAGACAAGAAAGGCTGTAGCTGCTGGGAGCTTCGAAGAATTTGCTAAAGCATGTGAACTATTTTGTTGTTTGACATCAGAAATTCAATCTGACATGTACATCGAGTGTCTTCAAAGAATTTGCGATAACATTTAGCTTAACTGACCTTTTCATACGTCTATTTAATACTGCGAGTCAAATCACGGCCTCTTCCGAAGGAGGGGGGGGGGCAATTACACTTTTTTGAAAACCACCGCACTCCCACCCCCCTCACCCCTCACCCGGGGCATGATTAACGATCGGTCCATAATAATATACAAGTGACATTTCCGTCACGCTTCAGCATTTTACGTGACAAAAGTGGGGTCAAGCTACTTCAACTAATTGGGCAAAAAATTGACATGTGAAGTCAAGCGTAAAAATCCATTCACCCTCTCCATGTCATGTAAGAAAATTTTAACTGTGAAAAGCTGTCTTTTTTTATTGTTGAATTGAAGAATATGACCCGAAAGCAAAAGGAGACTTCCTTGCGGTTTTGATGCAGTCTTCTTTCCAACTGTTTTTCGAGTGGTTGAAAGACTCTGTGCCGTGTGCAACTTTATCTTCACCGAGAAGAAACGCTTCAACCCAGCACAAGTTGTTTAACCCGAATGCCGAGAAACGAAGCTTAACTCTACCGAGAAACGAATTGTCTTAGCATTGCTTAAGCTCAATTGTAAACTTTATCTGGTTGCTCCCAGACTTCAACTTCTTCACTGCACGTTGTACAGGTTAGCTGCATTTGTCGCGTTTTGTTTGCTTTGTCCTTTCGCAAAAGTAGAATGGTTGCACCTTTTGTCTTCAGGCAGGTTCTTAGCAGGTCCTTCATCACGTTTCGCTTCTGAGTACTGATGGAACTTCTGAGTTGGGATTATATTTAGACATACCGTCGAAGTCGGCTCTGGCTTTTCAGTTCGGTCAACAGATTTTGAGTATTTTTCTTATCTGACTCACCTCTCTATAACTAGTTTGGTATTTTTTGCTAAGCTTTATATTTTATATTTTTAAAAAGTCTCTGTATTAACATTTAGGAAAAGAGTTTCCATCTTCGTCTCATTTTTGTCCACCATTTGATTTTTCCTAGCTCACTTTAGTTGGAGCTATTGATCATTTTTAATTTCACTGTTTTGCACTCAATTTGACTTGTTTTGCACTGGTGAAATTGCACTGTCTACTAAATTGAAATTAACTGACATGTTCTCAGCCAGTCAGACTGCAGATATTGCTACTTGTATATTATTAGACTTCAAACATTCGGAATATTTGATTTCTAATCAAGTCGCGGTCTTATTAGCTCTAAAGGAAAGGTATAAATACAACATACAGTTAGTGTGTTATGCAGGACAAAAATTTGCTCCTTTTTTCTCAGATTAAAAACGAGTTGAATGCGCTGGAGTCTATTGGCTGTACCAGCGAACATCTAAGCAATCACCCTCCGACGACATTTCCAAAACACATCAAAAAACGAAAGGCCACATGTACTTGTATTGGTGCAGACTCTTTTGCTCAAGGTAACGGTAGTTGTATTTTTTTAACAACTTAGTTTTCTTTCTTTAAGCGGTAGCCGTATAGTTAGATTTGAGGGGTTATGGCTGTCATTGGTCCCCGAATATCGGGGTTTGCACAAAGCTTTAAACATTTCAGGAAACACTGCAAAACTCTAACACTTGTTCTAACATAATACCCGAGCTCTGGTGCTTGGGAAAGTGCCCAAGCAACATTTAATCCCTGAGTAAAATGTAAGGACCTTGTACCTGTGCACGACCACTGAGCTTAAATTCTGGTATAAATACTTCCACTCGGAAAAAGTTGTGTTCACTATAGTACCCAGTAAGAATCGTACTGAGGTACCATGCTTGGGTGCCAGATGTTTACGCTGGGCACTCGAGCACGGCACCCAAGTGAAATTTTAGCTGGCCCCTAATATTAGCTCCCCTTTTTCCAAGTACTCACACCGGCAGGGGTACAGGTACGGGTAGTGGTATGCGAAAAGGCACGGGAACGGGTGTGATAAAGACAAGCATAAACAAGGCATAGATATAGGGTTAAGAATAACCATTACCATTACCATTGCCATTGCATGACCATGGCCATGGCCATGGCCATGACCATGACCTTGACCATGACCATGACCATGACCTTGACCTTGACCTTGACCATGACCATGACCATGACCATGACCATGACCATGACCATGACCATGACCATGACCATGACCATGACCATGACCATGACCATGACCATGACCATGACCATGACCATGACCATGAC
>Ga0126343_10000375_pt1 | contig 16541 bp, 17 predicted proteins | sample Cyp2metagenome_FD_92531 | JGI IMG/M metagenome (GOLD analysis project Ga0126343, IMG submission 92531) | Coral microbial communities from Lord Howe Island, Old Settlement Bay, Australia - Cyphastrea 2 metagenome | ecosystem: Host-associated > Invertebrates > Cnidaria > Coral ...
AAAAAGGAAGAGAAAGAGGAAGAAAAAGGCCAGTAAATTGGGGGGGGGGGGAAATGGAAAAGGCGACGTCGTTTTTTTACCCAATTGCAGGTGTTCCCATCTCTTGTCCCACTCGAGCGACAACTCATCTTTATGTCTGTTCAGCATGTCAAGTTTCTCATTGATCTAAAAATTAATAAGAATCAAATGTGAGGAAAAGTTAATCATCTATACATACATGTACTCGACGCAAATACATTTCCTTTTTTCCGTGAACTTCTACAGCATGTGAATTTAAAGAATTCAATGGCAAATAATTTACCCACCCTCTTCACCTCGTAACTTGCTATCGCAATTTACAAGCAAAAAATGGTCACCTCTACTCTCTTTTCCTCATACTAAGCTTTTAACGAGGTAATCATATTGATAATTCTTTACCTCAGGTGTAGCGTAGTGGTTTCTAGCGATCAGGTCTTTGCCCATCTTCACGACATCGCCGAAACTATCCTCGCGAGCATCGATTTCTACTTTTCTGTTCTGATGTTGGTCCATCAAGACCTCGACTCCGGGTACGTCCCTTGAAGCGGTAAAAAGAAAAACAAATATTAAAAAGCAAAAATCTGATAAACGGTTAAAACAAAGTTTGGTTCTTTCCCGGAATGGATGAGCCACGATTTAAGAGGTCAGCGTTTTGGTCTGGTGTAACCACTTAAAGCAGAAAAACGCCTTTAGAAACGCTGTTTTAAGTTAGTTTAACAATTCAGTCAGAAGGGTTTTCACTCACTTCGCTTTCTCATAGGTTAAAATCTGCTTCAACATGTCATTCATCCATAACATCTGATCCTGAACAGCCAATAGGAATCTGTACAAGTCGTCAGCGTCATGTAAGCGTTCAGTGCGTTGTTTCACCCGCCAGTTGAGCCGCTTCCACGCGTCAACCACCTCGTCGTCTTTGGCTTGAATTTCCCTGGCTTTATCACCGGCGTAGGAACCCTGGAGACGATTAGCCTCCTCTTGAACGGCGACGACCTGGTGAGGAAAAAAAGTAATTTACATCAGCAAAACTCCTCCAAATGGCACGCAAGTGTTGCTCAAGCGGGTTGGGTATTTGTAAAAGAATAAACAAAACTAAGGTCATTAAAAGAATGGCGGGAAATTTTATGGAACCGCGATATTTCTCGCCAAAAATGGTGGGAAATGTTACGGAGCTTGGGTGCTCTGTCACGACCACTGCGCCAGAACGTAAAAAGGCGGGAAAGTCGTGGAGCCTCGGCAGCTGTAAGCAAAAAGGCGGGAAATGTTATACACTTGTCCCACCTGGTTGCCGAGTGGCGCCAAATCTGCCTCGAATCCTTGGTGAACGACTTGCAGTTGATGTAAACTGTTCAAGTCTCGACCCAGGTCATCTGTGAGAAGGTTCTCTTTCTCATGAATCATCGCTAGCACTTCTTTGGCATCGTAGAAGAATTTGTGCAGCTCACGGGCGGCTTCAAGCATCTGAGAAGAGAAAGCGCAAAAACATTACTGTCGAGTGTCTTTTTGTGGATGACAACAAGGAAAAATGTTCCTGTTAATACCAACAGAACGTTCAGTTTACCTTTGTCCTTGTATCAATGAGTTCCAACAAGTCGGCCCAGGACTGATTGATCTGATCTTTCCACTCGGCTATGGTGGCCGCGTCAGAGTGGCCTGTGCCAATCAGCTGGTCACACACAGCGTTCGTGGCTGCCACGCGCTCGGTTCCAGTGTTCGTGGTGTCGCGCGCGAACTCGCGGAATTTCTCGATGAGTAACTGTGGACAGATGCACATAAAAGTAAGCAACTTTACGAGCTCGCATCTCGCCAAAACGACCTATTCAAAGACAATCTCACAAACAAAATGAGACGTGAAGAAGTACCTCTACTTGGGCGAGATCTTGTCCGATGTCTTCGGATCCGGCCACAACTTCTTTCTCGGCGATCCAGTGTTCCAAATCATCGATTTCGCCTTGCAGCTGATAAAGTTTGAGTGTCTCGTCCAACTTTCCTCTGCGTTCCTCCGCCAAGTCTTTGAGTCCTTCATACAGTTTATCTACTTGGGCTTGGCGTATCTTAACTTGCTCGCTATTAAGAATAACACAAGAAAGGTTTTAAATTAAAGGCGATAATATCGGCCAAAATATCAGGTTTTAGAGTTCAAGGTTGACGCTTCCCCTTTCACTAGAAATCTCTGGTCTCCTACTTTAAAACTTCAAGCTAATTTAAAGTTGAAAGAACGTATGAAACAGAGAGCGCATCTCTGAGAACACTCCGCCCCGAATTCACCCTAGACCACAACACAATGACACGACCAGTGCTCCATTTGCATCCGGAGACGAGCCCACTAACCATGAGGCCAGCGCGCCTCTCAAAGGCAAGAAGCTTCCTTAAACACTCCTAAGCGGAGTTCTAACATGAATAAATTCTTCCACAGGAAGGCGTGAGTTAGGTTGTACCTCTCTGGGTGTTCGCTATCCACCAGTGCTTTCGCCGTGTCGCCTAGTTCGTTCACGGTCTCTGAGTAATCAGCAATGGCTGCCTCCAGTGTCTCGTGTTTCTTGAGCATGGCACCGGCACTCGCCTCATCCTTTCCTCGCTCGTCACCCATCATATTCAGTTCTTGTTCACTCATCCACGATTCGGCCTCTGACGCGTCGTAGTAGTACTAAAAGAGATCATTTTTTTCTGCTAAGTAGTAGGTATACAACCCTTTTAAAGTTGCTTTGAGAATCTGAGGGTACATCGATAGGATACACTAGGAAATTGTACTGAAGATTTGAACGTTTTTTATCAATCTTCTACACTGATCTTGTTATAGCAAAATGTAGGGGAATAACAGGTCTGTGCATCTGTTCTGGTTTGAGACATCGCTTACCACCTAATTTAGTTTTTGAATCACCAAAACAAAACACACGATTTTGATTGATAATGTTGTATTATTAAAGGGAAATGGTATAGTCTTGTATTTATTCAGTTAAATCTGAATTTGTTTCTTCCCTGAAACCGTTTTTAAGTTGAAATAAAACTGGCAGTTGCGCATGAAATGAAAATTACTGACCATATCGAAACGACCGTTGAACAACAATCGAACAACAACACAATTCAACTGACCAAGTGAGTGTGCTCGTGTGCAGACTCTTTTCAACAGGACCTTCTAATACAAGTCTGTTTATCCAAAGCATGTCTTTGACAAATTGTTACGTTTCTACGAATCTACGAAATCTTTACAACATCATAATGCACGTGATTGAAAAACTAGTCTTACCTGTTTAGCCTGGTGTGACAAGTCCAGATGAGCTTTGTAATCGTCCGCGAGCTTTTTGAGGTTACCGTACTTCTCTTGCAGGTCCTCTATTCTCTCAGCCACTTGGTCAGCTTCTGCATGTTCAGAATCCACGAGTTCTTGTCCGCGTTTGCAGATGGAGTCTTTGTGAGATTCGTGGATTTCAATTTCGGCACTCAAGGTCTGTTTAGACAAGCGAAATTACTAGGCGATAAATCAGGCCTTAAACGTCTTATTTCGCAGCATCGCAATCCATCATAACTCTCGACCAATCATCAGCGTTATTGCTAACTTTAATCAACTATTATTACGAGCATTTTGTAATTATCTTAATTAATCTCGGTTACCGTTGACAGACAATAATCTACGACTAAACTGATCACAGGTTTCAGCCAATTTTACTACTCAAAACAAAATCACAAACGTATACGAATTTCCCTTCGCACCGTCAGAACAAAACCAATGGCACCCCTAAATTACCTGGAGCTTCTTTTGCAATTTCTGCACTTCAAATAAGTTGTTTCCATAGTTCGTCGATTGAAGCAGCGGTTCCTTCTCTTTGATCCAGGCCTTAAAAGGAACAGAAATCACAGCTAATTAGCATTACACAAAAATTGCTTCGCTTCCTTTGCTCATTGAAGAGACATTACCGCAAAGAGTGTAATGACGTTAATCACATAGATTCGTGTATGTTACTCGTTACATTATCATCTCAAGACGTCGCAATTTGAAACTGAGTCAACGCGAGCAAGGGTAGAGGAGACGTAAAGATGAGGTAAAATCCAGGAACAGTTTACTTATTCTAAAATGCCACACTCCTACGCCTGCACTTTATGTAAGCCACATCTAAACGTCCTCACCTCTTCATCGTCTACATCTCTGTTGAACTGGAAGAAGCCAAGAGTGCGCTCTAGCTCCACGCCCTTCTCGGACAATGGGGCAGCCATGGCATCGACCCTACGAAAAAAAAAACAAATAAAGAGTCAAGACAGACCGGTTGGTTGTTGCTTGGGTTTGAATTTTCCCGCGAAAAATCCCACTAATCAGAGGAACTGCAAGAATCAGTACAGAGCCACCTCATCAGGAAGGAATGTTTCGGTTTGTGACGAGATCGCGCTGGACTTGTTCAACACTTTAGAGACAAAAGCATCCTCACAAACCTTTCCTCCATGACAATGCGAGTTTCTTCCACAGCATTTGGATCAAAGTGACCAGCATCAACCAGGTCTTGAGCTTGGCTGTTCAATTCCTGCATACGCTGTCGCCTTGCCAAGATCTCTTTTTCCATCATCTGAAAATTAAAACAATAATAATTAGCGTTGCATCTCTAGTCTTAGTTCCTGGAATGTGTAGTGTAACTGAACCTTAACTATTGATTTTGTATTTCGTTTCTTGCAATCTAAATTTGACATTGAAAGCATTTAAGTTGCTGTCTTTTTAAATTGTAAATCTTCTCCTAAAGTGCAAATTGGCTACGCAACTGTACAGAAAGAAGATTTTCAATTTGTGGCACTGTGACCCAATGCGAAATCAAAATTTGCAAACGTAGTCAAGGCGGGAAAAGGCATGTGATCAAATGGTGACTGGTTCTTGTTTTGCATCTGATTGGCTGCGAGTGACGTCAGAATACTAAACCAATCATTGAGCACAGACAACTTTGACAAGTTTTATCAAGTAGCCGCAGAAATAAAACTAGATATTTTTCTGTTTTTCAAACGATACCTTATGTTTCTGGTATAGTCTTGTGGCTGTCGTTAAGTCAGTCGCCTTCTCGTGAGTGACAACAGTTTGCTCAACCTCTGCGAACCATTCTTGGATGTTTTGGACGCCAGTGTTGAATTCTTCTTGTTTCTGTGCATCTCCCAGCTTAGTTCCCTTCTGTTTGGAAGCATCTGCCAGCTCTTGCCACTTAATGTTTAGTTTCTCCAAGCGTTCATCGATTTCTGGTCTGTTTTCTGGTTTTTCATCCGCGATGTTGTTTCCCGTCTGTAAGAACATAGAACATAAAATAATTCTGGTCAAAGTGCAAGGAGTACATCAGTTACTATGACTGGACTTTAACTGACATCCTAGCGTCATACATGTGTATCAGCCATCTTTCCCCTCAGCTTTATCCCAGGCCCGTGACGGGAGGTGTCGTGACGTGTCGTGACTGACGTTGCATGTTTTCTTGGCATCCAAAATGCCAAATCTTTACACCTAGAAGGATTTCTTTTGAAGTATTTCAATTTCATTGAAACTTCGAGCGGTTAATAAAAAAAAACACAACTTCCAATGGAGCCGTTCTGTATAAAGAGCTTTATATAAGGTGGTAATCTCTGCTCTGGAAAGCAATGTTTCATGGTACGCTTTGGTTTACGAACCTCACAGATGTTATCTAGCCGTTCTTTGTTAGCCTGGATTTCAGCTTCAAACGTTCGGTGCTTCATGACCTTGCCTTGAATGTTGCTCAGGTCTCTGTACGTTTCTTCTGACGCGATTAATAGCCTCTCATTGAGCCAGTCGTACATCTAACAGACAAAAAGAACAGATAAGAAGACATTGCCATCAGCGATTCCAGTAAGACATTGTTACAAGAGACTTCAACCTATTTGATCAGGTTTTCCAGCAGAAGCGAGGCTAGAATCGAGTTTGTTGTTACAAAATCCTTGCCATTTTTTCAATTGTAAATTGATGTTAACTTTTTTTATCCTAATCTTCACAAGGTCAACCCAGCTGCTGGCTGAGGTACGAAAGACGCAGAAAACGTTTTTCTCACACGCATCTGGGAGTCTGGGTGCTAGTGTGCAGGTGGTATAGGTCACATGGCCCATGAGATTGTTCACTTTTCTTGTTGCCGTTCGCCATTGCCTGACCTCCCGCCCACCTACCCTTCTAGTTGTGTGAGTTTTTTCCTGCTAGTTAGTTTTTTCCATTTCATGTTTGCTGTGAAGCTACTTATTTGCAGTTGGTTCAAGTTACAGCAGTTTTCAAATTATGAATGCTATGAATGTACCTTTTCAAAGTTGTGTTTTCATCGATGTAGTCTGTGAGTTGGTTGTAGATTTTTCTTGTTTTTTCCATTGTCTAGCTTGTTGTATTGGTTTAACTGCATTTTGCATGTGGTTTAATAAAGGTCAGGCTGCATGGTTTGGCTTGGCATGGCTACCAGTTGTGTGTGAGAATTAAATGATTTTCGCCCGGGAAAAGTCTACGTGAAGTGAAGTGAATCGGAACTACATGTACTCACATCCTCAGCATCTTGGATAAACTGTTGTAACTCCAAGGCATCTCTAAGCCTCCTCAGTGCGGCCGCCATCTTCTCGTGATTCGCATTTCTCCTGTAAAAATAACAAGCTCCGTGTTAGGACTTTCGAATCACCGTTGTTATTGCTGTGGGGAGAAAGGCTTTCTCTCTGACTTATCGTTGTCAAGCGAGGTTTGCACAGTCTTTGACTCATTCACGGACGAAATAACCTTTGAATTGAAGAAAACCGGAAAAAAGCAGTTTACTAAGATAGCTAACCACCCAAAAGATGGATTACAATCAACGAACTTGAAAAATTTGGGCAAGACTTTTCAAGATGCATAACCCGTGGCGTAACTAAGCCCTAAGAGTGACTTATAGATTTTACTCTGTTTAACGCCAGACGATTTTACTCGTCAAAGGGGAACCCTTTAGGGCTTACAGTGTTAAAAAACGATCTCCCTTAACCCTTTAAGCCCTAAGAGTGACTTATACATTTTACTCTGTTTAACGCCAGACGATTTTATTCGTCAAAGGGAGACCCCTTAGGGCTTAAAGGGTTAAGTAAGGAATAAAGACTTTGCTACATGCCTTTCATCAATGCTGCGAGCTTTCTCCGTGATCTTATCGGACGCGTAGTGATTTTCGTCATTCAAGCGTTCAGCAAACTGCATCATTTGATTGATCTTGTCGTCATTGGTGTTCATACGCTTCTCGAATTCTTCATGCTTCTTGATCAGTTCCTTGACAGCTTCTACGGTGGCCTTTGGAGAAAGAGAAAGGAACATAAGTTTACATCACGCTTTACAAAACCTCTGACAACAGATCTAGTGTCTTGGGTGCTTTCAATCATGAACTAAAGTTCTCGGCCAATTTTGCCCTTTTAGTGCTTGCGCTTCCGTTGTTTCTCCAACGTTTTAACATTGTATTGGTTATGGCAGGGGGAGGGGACAGCAACGAGTTTTAAAACGATAACAGTACTTTTCCAAACTTCAGTTATAAAACAAAGATAATTCTATGCATTACATTAAATCTGTGTCCGAAGGACTTTTGTCTAGGTAAAATGTTTCCTCCTGAATGAATTCGTGCTCTTTCGCTGGGTCATTACCGTAAAAACAGAGCATAGTTGCACTGTGTACTTACTCCACTTTCTTCCTTGGACAAGAACAACTCTTGTTGGCCAAGAATGGCTTCACACTGTTTGGAGTCTCGGATGAACAACTGCAAGACAGCAAAAAAAACAGAATTATTTCACGTCAACAAATGCATTTCCCCTGTATCGCTAGCAAACGACTTCGCATAACGCAGAACTCTTGACAACGGCGGGCGTTTCTTGGAAAACCAGTGCGTGAATATAAACCAATTTCTGGGTAGTAGAATGTTTCACAGATACATGTTTAAATCATGTCGTTTAAAAACTTAAAGGAGCTACGTTACTTCGCACATCTGGCCTTACGTTTTCAAGTTCGCATTTGTCATGCGTGTTAATCTACTTCATCCTTAGCCATCCTTGTTCCTTTATGGATTATCATTATCTCTTTGGTGTTTTTCTACCTTAGTAAACTATTATTTTCAGGTATCCTTCAATTTTAAGGCTCAAGATTGTGACGGACCTCCTTCAGCAAATGGAAACCGTGGGTTTATAACTGCATGCATTATCTGTGCCAATACCGGGATCAAACCACTCTTATTCGTTTGTTTTCTTGTGTGTTTGCCGTTGTTTGCTTTACCTGATGGTTCAAAGCCTGAATGAGCATTTTCTTTCTGTTTTCCCACAGGATGTGCACATCGTTCCATCCTGTCTCCAGGTTATCAAGCTGTTCTTTGAGTGATTGTTGCTGGAGGTCAGATTCATCTTGAATCCACTTAGGTCCGCTTTCCATCAGCTGCTTGAAGTCTGGCTCGCGGCTGTCAATCTCATCCTACGATTGAAGAGGTAAAAACGTTACAACACAGACTCAAGTTATTTAATCCTACAAGTTTATTGTATGGGGTTGTTCAGCTTTCCTTGCTCTACATGAAGGATCTTTTTTCTGCCATGGTTAGCTATCATTTTAAGGTTTCTAATGTTCGGTAAACCACATGTGCGCGTAAAACATATGTTGGATGTAGTCTTATGCAACGAAATTGCTTATTATGAGTGACGTTAAGTTTTCTTTGAGCTGCACCTCAGATTTATGGAAAGCAAAAAAAACATATTTCAAACATGTCAAGCTGTGGCTGTTTCACTGCTTGGAGTTGGAGCAACATTTTTAACACGACCAGATGAAGAAGTAAGTCTTTCTACAACTTATTAGAACCTGTCGTTCTTCTCTACAGTTGGTACATCATATGTCTTATACCTTGAGGTCTTCAAGTTCTTTCAACATCTTCTCCGCGTCAATGAGTGACACTGGCATCTCCTCGGAGGCGACTTCATTTTGAGTGTTGTTCAACCTGGAATGTGACAATCAGAATCACGGAAAAAATCGTTGCTGTTTGTTCTCTTCCGGGAAAATAATCCGAGGAATTTTGACTTCCTAATGCATCTTCTTTCAATCGTAAATTGCTATTTCTATAGAACTACCCCTACTACCCCTATAGTACTAGTACTCATTACAACTCTCCCAATTTCGTTTATGCGTTAATGAAGAAAAGAATATGCGAATTAGTTTCCCCTGGACCAAATAACTGTGGTGTTGTCTGCATTGTGGAGGTGTTTGTAAGCAGAGGCTCGGCAAGCCTCCCAAGCAAACGCTTTCAGGGCTTGTCACGCGGTCGTAGGAATGCGTGACAAGCCGTGAAAGCGTCTGCGTGGGAGGCTAAGGTCACTCTCTCAGGATTCTCGAGGGCATGAAAATGTGTGTAATTAACATATTTGGAGAAACTTACCATATTTGGAAGTTGTCAAGATCAATGACAAAGCGCTGTAGTTCTCCAGATTCTGCCAAAGCATCATCTCGCTGCTTCACCTGTTGAAAAACACATACAGCCGATCAGTCAGTCATTAAATATTATCCAGTGCTCCACTCGTTATTTCTTTTGATTCTGTTGCCTGTTATCGAAAAGAAGAAGAAGAAAAAAATTCAGCTTACGTTGTCTTTAAGGTCAACCCAGGCACTGCTAACAACAGTCATTTTGTCCCTGATGATCGGCTCCTCTGGTTCCTATGGATACAACATACAGGGAAAAGATTACATCATCATGATCATGATCATCATCACTTTTCTTGTGATGCCTAGTGACGTACAAAGCTGTCACATTCTCAAACTAGCACTTTCTGCTCCCCACGGCTGCATTACCAACATTCCAACTCTTCCACATGAAATACCCAACAAAAACACATCATATAAATAACTTGATAGATTAAACTTGATGTATGATATTCTAATAGGAGGGGCCGATTTCAACACAGGTTAAAAGTTGATCAGCAATTCTGTTATACAACGATGTCAACTTCGAAACTGATTGATGCAGATACAGGGTACAAGCTACTTCATTTGATGAGAACAATCTTTTACATGTAGCTGTCTTACCCCTTGGTATTCAGAGCAAAGGACTTCAGAATCACTCTCTAACTTTGTGACCTATGGGAGCAAAGCAACAAGATTAAACTCAAGACAAGATTCTGCACAGCTGCTTACACTTTTGATGCAACATCTAACTTCTCTAAACCTCCGAGCAGAGACAAATTTATTTGTTTTTTTAGTTTCCCACTTGCAAGGAATTACACTGATAAAGATCTGTGATCATGATTAATCTCTCTTTTGTAGAGCCCAAGTGATCAGTTGCCATTTTCTCCTGACAATGACACTGCACAATCAAATAGACATGCAATAAGAATCAAGTATATTTTTGAACTGTTGTGATTTTCAAGCAAATCTCCCAACTAGTTTAACAAGAAATAAACAAACAACATAAGGAGACTTTGTATGTTGACACAAGAGCATGTACCTTGTCCTCCAGAGGTCCCAAGTCTCTCTGGATGCTGTTGAGACGTCGCTGCAAGATCATGACAGTAGCAAGATCCTTCATGTTGGTGACCTCCTCAACACTAAGGAGAAGACTTGATTTCTCTGTAATCCATAGCTAAAAAGAGACAGAAAACGTGAGAAAAGAGATCTATCAATAATTTTGTTGCAACCACACCTCTTTAGTACGGACACCAAAGAGGCCAGGCTTACTGTTCATATGGTACAGCTAAAGGTCATACTCATTCTGGTTTCTCTGGGACCACTAGTTGCTCCTCATACAAATGTCAACCTTAAGGAAGAGTTTCATAAGAGAGAACCAACTCTAGTCCAAATATAAAGTCAATGTTAAACTTGTGATTCAACATTCCAGACTATAAAGTCAAACTTGACTTTTATACAATTTCCATGCCTTCCAGTGGGAAGCACTGGGCATAAAGAACTACTGTTATTATAAAGTGCGATCACTGCAAAGTACATACAGGCATTAATTTTGCAAGCTTGTATTTTTTCCAAGAAAGGAATAGAACAAACAAATTGTCTCCTTATTCAGGAAGCTGTGAAACAGTTTTAGCCATTATTTACTTTTTTGAAAGATGCGTACCTTGGTCTCAGTGATATCGGCATGGAATTGCTGAAGCCTGAGTGCTTTGTCTAGTTTGGCCTTCTTGATGTCGGCAGCATTTCGAAGATTTGCCCACCTGGTAAACAAAAGTCAAATATTCTTCATCAACATATCATTTCTTGTGACCATATAATACATTATTGAAGAAGAAGAAACACATTGAAAACAATTTACTTTGTGTTGAGTCCATCGATAGTGTCTTTGATCTCATCAGAGTTAATGTGCCCTTTCTCAATGAGCTGGCCTCCAAGATCGTTAACTACTCCCACACGCTTCTCATTAGCATTCAACTCCTGCAAAGAACAAACACCTCTTTGTTATTAAATAAGTCAAAGTTATCTTACAACAAATAAAATTTGCTGAAAGTTGAAATAAACAAAAATTCTTGAATTTAATCAGATAGGAATTTCCTAGAAGATGGTGCAGACCTGCTGGAAGCCTTCAAATCTGTTGTCAATAACTTGGCATTCTTCCAAATCCATGCTCTTGTCGACAGTTAGGGCTGCTTCAAGTCTGTCCTCCTACAAACACAAAAGAAGTTAAAAGTCAACATACAATTATCTAGTATTCTTTGGAAAATGTATCGGAGATTTTCACAGGAAAGGCCAAGATGTAAATGTATGTGATAAATTATACCAGGTAGTAGACATCAGTAAAGGCTTTGGGTTTTGAAGAACACTCAAGTACTTGTTTTATATCACAAATCAGTCTGGAGGAAATGTCAACTTAGTTATATAACTTATAAGGCCTCAAAGAACTGCAAAGTCCATGCACTATGTGAGAATGCTACAAATTTCACATCAGTATCTATGTTTCACATCAGTATGTATGTTCCACACATTTTCTTGGACATAAAAAAAACTACCTGCTTTGTCAATCCTTGTGAGTCAAGAAATTCACTCAAAAGCTTGTACACAGTCATTCATTCAACTAACCTTCTCATTTATCCAGCTATCCACGATGTATGCATCTCTGTTAAGCCGATGGAGTGAGAGGGCATCCAGAAGTTTGTGGCGACGATTAGCTGCTTGTAACTGCAAGTTGTTGTAGCGATTGTCCACACTACAGTAGGAGGAAGATTTTGTACAACATTAGTCTTCAGCAAATTCAGTATTAAATTAAATTAAAGTCCACCTAACTGATTATAAAAAAATGGGAAGCCAATCCATGGAGCACTCATATATGGAGATGTTCTGACCCACTGCACTTACTTTCTGCATCTATCAACAACTTCTGGAGATGTCTTGTCCTCGTCGCCGAGTTCATCAACTTGGTCATGAAGACCTTTGATCACTGAAGCATAATTTTCAATGTCTTCTTCGATGATCTGGAGGTCAAAATAATTATGAAGAAAGATAAGCATTGAAACATACCAGTCAATGACAAATTATTTCAGTTTTGGAGGTGACGCATTAAGATGAATTGATGCAATCAAAGGTATGCACACACCTTGTGTTTTTTCAATAGTGCATCAGCACTAGCCTCGTCGTAACCAAGGTCGTCATTGGCAACTATCCTCTCCATCATATCCAACCACGACATGATGTCATTGTAGTCTGCAATAAACTGTTGCAGTTGCAGGTTTTCCTGGATCTTCTTCTTGCGATACCCTGCAACATCATGCAGGCTCCTCCACTTGTTTTGAATGCTGAGCATGCGTGACTGGATGGTGTCTGAGGAATAGTGTCCAGAGTCCACAAGGTCCTTGCCGCTTTTCATCACTGCCTTTGTGTGGGTGTCACGCTTGGCCATCTCACGTTCCACAGCCTAAAGAAATAGACAGAGAAAGACCAAAAGATAAACAAGCTGACAAATTCTCATGATGTATAGTATGATAATATATATGATAACATGTGAGAAAAATTTAGATCAAAAGGTGGAAATGCGTCGCAAACCTCATGCTTGTTCAGCAACACCATGGCACTGTTAAGATCGTGACCATAATCTGTAGACTGCAGCGAATAAGCCTTCTCCGACACCCACATTTCTTCCTCCTCTGCATCACGATAGAATGTCTGCAGCTTGTGCGACTCGTCTAGCCTGCCACGCCTTGTTGCAGCAAGCATCAAGAGTTCATTGTAGGCCCCTTCCAGTTCAGCTTGATGATCTCTGATCTGGTTTTCATCCGGTTTGAAACCTGTTGAGAGATAAATAAATGCAAATATTAGTCAGCATTTGCTAGACAGACTTAATTTTTCATTTCAAAGCCGTACTGCTGTTCTTTCAGTTTAAAAGTCAGATTCTGCCATATATCATATTTAGGCATGCAAGCCTGGCCGGAATATCAGCCAACACCTTGCACTGTACACTCCGGAAAAGATGTCAAATGAGTGAGTTGTCACGCCATGCATTCCGATGTCCATTTAGGAATGTGCGACTCAAGGAGATGGGAATTCAAGCCATGCATCAAACCAGAGACTGCAAAACCTTGCCAACAACAACATAGCATGGTTGTCTACATACCATCCTCCTCATTGTCAAGGTGTAAGAATATTTCAGCCTGCTCGTTAACAGATTTGACACGGTCTGCTTGTGCAGCAATATCTGCTTCTACTAAGCTGTGTTTCTGCAACAGATCTTCCACGCCAAGCAAGTGTTTACCATAGTCTTCGGACAAAAGGCCCATCTGCAATTACAAAGAAATTTAATTGGAAAATGACTAAAAAGAAAACATACACTGTAAAAAAAAACTATCATCCAGAGACATCTTGACTACACTTACCTTAATCTCATCCATCCAGTCAATGGTATTGATCATTTCTTGGAAGCAACGTTGTAATTTCATGCTCTTCTCCAGTCGAGAACGGCGACGTTTGAGTAACTCCAAGAGCTGCTCCCATAGCTGTAGAATCAGGTCTTTCCTGCAAAAAAAAAACTCAAGAATGTTATCAACTAACAAAACACTACCACCGTAAAATCGGCATTGAATGTCTGATCTGACACACTTTGGTTCAATGTGTCTTACCCACTCTTATGCAGATTGCAGGGAAACAAAAAGACAAACATCAAACTTCACTCCTGCATGACAAAGCTTAATATCAAGTTCTTGTACTAATCATCAAGTAATACCTAACCTAATGGGAGATGTGATCAAACTGCTGAACAAACCTCTGTTGGATTCTGTCAGATTCATGAAAGTTTTCCCTCTCCAATTCATCAGCAACTTGAACAATGGCTTTAATACGCTCTTCATAAGCCTGAAATAAAACACACCAATATAAGTTCTGAACTTTTGACACCAACTTCCTGCGGGCACAGATGTCTTAACTTCACGAGGGCAGCTCACAACTGAACCTCACTATATCAACTAGCTTACCATGATATCAGTTTCAATGGCTTCATGTTTCTTGGTTGCAGCTTCCACAGCAGCTATGTCATTGCCAAAGTTGTCTTGAGACACCAGGCGCTGGTTCTCATTCAGCCACGTCTCTCTCATGGCGGCCTGCAAGTATTAACAATCATGATGAACAAGTCTGTCGTTGTCTATAGCTGTTTTGACAAAGGTTGTCCCAAAAAAGCGTAAAAGTCTACAATGCTGATTGGTATTATGGGTAGAAAGCGTTTGACATTGATTGAGGTACACAGTGTTTACCAACTGGACAAGAGAAGGCATAAATTTATTTGATCATGCTGTTTCACTCTATGTCGCTGACACACCAAAATTAAATTAATGCTTTAATCAAGGACCGTGAGCCCTATTACCCATAAGACCTTTTTGTATTGTTGCGCACTGTTTTGCTGGACAACCTTTCTCGAAATAGGTGTATATATTGTGAGCTTTTGCATTTATAGAAAAAAGGGAGACTGCAAGGAAAATTTAGCGAAAACAGCCACTCACCTTTCGGTCAAACTTGGCAGCAAGCATCTCAAGTCTTTCTTGTCTAAAATAGAAAGATAATTGTCATAAATAATAAGTAAAGGGAAATCAGAAAACTAATACTGGCAATGTAATCATTGAGGAGGAATACAAGACATATGCGACATGGTCAAATGCACAAAAACATTGGTTACAGTACAGAGAATGGGTGAAAAATTTGTGTGCATAGGATTAACTTTAAAAAAATCAGATAAGATCTACATGTATGACAGCGAGTCAAAAGCAGAAGTTGTACATGTACCTCATCAATTCTTCTCTCAAGGCAAGTTCTCTTTCATGTTCAGCTCTTTCAAGTGCCTCCCATGCCTAAGTTACAAAAAAATCCAAATTATAAATCAACAAAAATTTCCCATTAGCTATTTCTGTTTCATGGAAAAAATTAATGACAAAGTTTCTGTGAACTGCTTTGTTGTACATGTATCTAGTTTTCTCCATAACCAGAACATGCTATGGTCTTAAGTAACACGTCCACTGAATCCCAGACTTCCAATTATATTTCCTGCCCAATGTTACTGATTAATCAGATGCCCTTCATTGTAATTAATTTAGCTTATTGTATGTAGCTATGTCCCTGTGTTATTTATTCCCCAACGCATACCCTGTTGATATCGCTCAGTGCTTTGCTCTCAGGAGGTGTGTACATCTTCTGATGGTTAGCCCGCAGTTTGCTTGTTAGAATAAACAGCTGGACTTCTAGATTGCCTTTTTCCACAAACCTGCAAGTTTCAGGAAAACACAGTCAATTCAAGCAGTTTGCTGATTCCTTGCTACATTATGCAGAAATGCATGGTTTGAGGAAGGGTTGAGTTTTGGAGTTAAACGCTCTCCCAGGAAGTCACTGACCAAAACAGCTTTTCAGTTAGGTTTTTTTTTACTACAGCCAAAATGGGCCACCAACTGTAGACGTTTCATGATTTATGCCACTCCAGCAATACTGCAAGATATGTACATCTATAGATTGTAAATTTAAATGATTCTGACTAGCTTCCTACCTTGGAGGTTTTTCTTGTGTTCTGTACTGATTAAACTCCAACATCTGCTGCTGCACCCCGACAAGTGTGTTGGCAAACTTCCTGTCTGACAGCTTAACAATTGTAATTTGAATCCATTCCAGGAGATCAGTTGCTAGCCTCTCGTAGTCTTCAATCAACTCAGAATTTTCTTTGATGCGTTCTATGACCTGAAGTACAATCAAAAACACCATTTGAACTTGTACACACTACTTGGCACCTGTAAATCAACCCGACCCTGGGGAGAGCTATGTAATGTTTGAAATTTACCTTGCCAATTCTGCTGCCACTGACTTCTACTGTCTTCATCTTAGCAAAATAGTGATAGTAAGCTGCGACATATGTGATGACTGACTTCTCATCAGGAAAGTCAACGTTCACATCTAAAAAGCAAAATACAAGTCACAGTCAAAACTATATGCATGTTGATCCTCAGATTCTAGTTTGTACTACAGTACCGGACAGAAGTAACCTAACAGAGAAATCAACACGAACGCGTTCTTGGAGCGTTCCATTAGCGTTCCACTAGCGTTCCATTAGCGTTCCTTTGGCATTCCTTTGGCGTTCCCCTAA